>MDTE01150468.1_pt1 | contig 19519 bp, 14 predicted proteins | sample 811231 | NCBI WGS metagenome assembly MDTE01 (sample SAMN05326651, study PRJNA326480) | marine metagenome | isolation source: seawater | place: Indian Ocean: Red Sea | collected 2010 | reverse complement strand
GTGGTCGCTGGTCACGTGCCTGGGGTAGTCGTTTCACGAGCGATGCGCTTGTCGCGTATTCAGAATACTTCAGTGAAGCAGCACTCGACGTAGCATCGACCCGGTTCTCGCGAGGTTTCCGTGAGGATAATGAGGTCACTGACCTTACCGTGAGGCTAGACAACACCTGGCGCCCATTTCAGGCATCTGACATAGGATTTGGCTTCCAATTCACTGACACTGACGTCGCGTACAGCTTCCAGCGGCTTCAGGGGGATTCAGTTCGTGGAGGATTAGACCTTGGGGGCACGGGCGCTCTCTTGTCTGGGTATGCACAACATCGTTGGCTGCCCTCTGACCGATTTGACGTGACAGTTGGAGTTCGAACTTCATCCTATGATCAGACAGAGAAACTGTACTGGGAGCCACGTACCTCTTTGCACTTCAGGATCACTGATCAAGTCCAGCTGAAGGGTGCATGGGGTCGCTACTACCAGTTTGTGAAACGGATTGAGAATGAGGATGTGCTTGAGGGTAGTCGAGATTTCTGGGTTCTTGCTGGCGAGCGACTGGATCCATTGTTCGCGGAACACCGAATTGTTGGCGCGAGTTGGGAAGACGATGATTACCTCTTCGATATTGAAGCCTACCAAAAAGATCTGAATGGCGTTTCTCAGTTTTCTACTAGGTCCAGACGTAGGCCCGGCCAAGCGTTAAGCGATCTATTCTTCAGTGGAACTGGTGAGGCGCATGGAATTGAGTTTCTAGCTCAAAAAAAGAGGGGCCGTCTGACTGGATGGATCAGCTATACACTGGCTGATGTCGATTACGAGCTCGAGGGTTTCAACGATGGTAATCCCTTTCCAGCCAGCCATGATCAACAACACGAATTCAAAACTGTGGCTAGCTACCAAGCGGGTCCTTGGACGTTGTCGAGCACTTGGGTTTATGGGTCAGGAAGACCGTATACGATCCCAGAAGCACAGTACCCGATAGAACTTTTGGATGGGCGTATGCTCTCGTATATCCACGTCGGTGAAAAGAATAGCCGGAGGCTACCTGCCTATCATCGCTTGGATATGGCAGCTACGAGGCGTTTCGAAAGTGACCAGTTTTTCTATGAATTGAATTTGTCACTCTTCAACGCCTATGGACGGAACAACATCTGGTACCGCCAGTTCGACTTGGACGAACTCCCTATGATTGTCACTGATGTTAAAACACTCGGATTTACCCCGAGTATTGGACTTCGGGTAGGCCTGCGATGAAAGAAATTGTGATACGAAATGTGCTCACGATGTTTGTTTGTTTGCTAGGCCTCATGGCGTGTGAAGGGGACTTGGATTTTGTGGCTCCCGACCCGGACACGTTCGTCATTCAAGCATTTATTTTTTCTGATGAGCCGGTCGAGTGGGTGACGGTAAGTGGTGTGCTACCAGTTGATGCCGATTCAACTGAGGTGGCGCCGGTGATATCCAATGCAGAGATCACGATATTCAGGGGGGCCGAACGCTTTGACCTTCAGCCAACTTCGGGTGAACCTGGCCGGTACCATTATCCAGGTGATGATCTCGATATCCAGATAGGGGACGTATTCCGCCTCGAGGCGACAGTGAATGGTCGAACTGCTACAGCGGAAACCGTTGTACCTATGGCTCCTGTCGGGGTGGGTTTATCTGCTGACAGCTTGATTGCTCCAACTTTTCCTCCGCAGCGTGGTCAGGGCCCAGGGAATCTTCTGAACCGGACAATCACAGCCCATTGGACGAATGCAGGCGATCAGCTTCATTTCGTCGTCATAGACAATATAGAAGAGGCACCACAGATCCTGCCGACTACAGCGATTTTCTCGCGCTTTGCCTCAAGGCTAATCCAGCAACCCACCGCAGCTGATAGTTCATTGGTACGGGTGGTAATGTTGACTCACTATGGCCAACACCGTTTGAAGCTATATCGGGTGAACGAAGAGTACGTGGACCTATACAGAGGGCTTCAACAGGATTCACGCGACCTCAATGAGCCACCATCAAACGTCCATGGCGCGCTTGGGATTTTCTCTGCATTCAGTGCTGACAGCTCGTTTTTCGAAGTCCGTTAAGTATCCTGTAGGTGCACTTGTAGAGATGGTGCTAGCAGGTGCAGGTTGTAGCAGCTGTAGGCTGAGATCCATGCATGAGAACTGGAGAGCTTAGATGCCGACTGATCGAAGAGATTTCCTGAGACTAACGGCTGCTGCTACTGGCGGTTTGGGCCTCGGGGTCAGCCCGGAATCCCTAGTTGCAGGTTCCTTTCGCAAATCTGAGTCACCTGCCCGAAGAGCTATCCGCATTCTCATACTTGGAGGTACCGGCTTTATCGGTCCTCATCAGGTGCGCTATGCATTAGACCGTGGGCACACCGTGACACTTTTTAACCGTGGTCGAACGAACACGCACCTCTTTCCTGGTGTCGAGCGACTTGTCGGGGACCGCAATGGACAGCTCGACGCACTCGCGGGTCGGTCATGGGATGTTGTTATCGATAATTCCCGATCCAACCCGGAGTGGGTACGTCTGGCAGCTGATTTTTTGAAGGATTCAGTGGATCTGTATTTTTACGTTTCCTCACGCTCGGCCTATTCGGATACGAGCATCGTACCAATGACTGCTGATGTACCGACCTACACTTACGAGAGTGCCGGTGTTAGTAGGGATTCTGAATCTTTGCCTTATGGGCTTGCTAAAGCACTCTCAGAGCGCGAAGCGCAACGAATCTTCGTAGGCCGCACCAATATTGTTCGTCCTGGACTCATTATTGGCCCAGGTGACGACACCGACCGCTTCACGTACTGGCCGGTACGCATCAACCGTGGTGGTGAGGTACTTGCTCCCGGTGATCCTACTGACCCGGTACAGATCATCGATGTACGAGACTTTACAGAATGGATGATCCGCATGGCAGAAGATGGCACGGCTGGAGTATTCAATGGTGTCGGGCCTAGGACACCTAGGCCCATGGCTGAATTGCTCTATGGGATCCGAGGAATCACTACTGCCGAGACGACCTTCACTTGGGTCAACCTTGAATTCCTGACTCAAATAGGGATTCGCCCTTATTCACACATGCCAGTTTGGAGACCACCTACGCCAGGATCTGAAGGTTTTGCTCGCTTTGATTTGACACCAGAGATCGAAGCTGGTCTGACATTCCGGCCGCTAGCAGTCACTGCTCAAGAGACTTTGGATTTCCATTTCTCCAGGCCTCCAGAACGTCAGGCAGATCTGAGGGCCGGCATCTCCGCTGAACGGGAAGCCGAGGTTCTAGCAGCTTGGCATGCCCGCCAGTAGGCGAGCCTATTATCTGACAAGCGTTGGGGCAGCTCGTTGGAAGCCCCCCAGGGCTTAGCTCATCGGATTCCAGTTAGCTCCCGGCTTAGTGCCTTGAGACTAGCTCGGGCCTGCATATCATAGGCCTGATCATTTGCTCGTGCCGGCACTAGACCCCGGAAAAATTGGCCGCCCTCAATTTCGTCCGATACTACCAGCTGCATCACCGCATCGGCGCCTTCGTCAATCGTAGCACGGGGTTGAGCGCCAGCTCTCAGCACCATCCCAGTAGGCATGTATGTCGCTGGATGAAGAGAGTTCACCATGATATCGGTGTCATCTAATTCCTCGTCCAGGTCGAAGGTGAACATAATCTGGGCGAGCTTGCTTTGGCCGTAAGCTCTCCCACCGCTGAAGTTATTTTCAATCATTACATCATCAAAATCGATAGGGCTCTGAGCCAATGAAGACACATTTACGATACGGGAAGGTTGGCTCGAGTGTAGGCGCGGCATGAGCATGTGGGTGAGCAAGAAAGTGGACAGGTAGTTCACTTGGAATCGGAATTCGTGTCCATCTTCTGACACCAAACGCTCATTTGGTGCTGAACCGAAGCCCGCGTTGTTCACTAGAACGTCCATACGCTCGTAGTCCCTCAGGAGCGATTCACCGAATTCTCTCGTTTGATCAAAAGAAGCCAGGTCAGCTCTGTAGAATCGTGCGTTGCCCGGACCTTGACTGTTGATTTCGTCCACGACCTCTATTCCGCGTTCTTGGTTGCGTCCGTGCACGATGACGTGCCATCCCATCGCTCCGAGCCGAAGTGCAACCTCACGCCCCAACCCGGATGTAGAGCCTGTTACAAGTACTACCTGTTGACCAGGTGTGGGTTGGGAAGGTTCCTGGGCATTGACATCTGGGGTGCCGGCTAGAAAGGCGCTAGGCAGCAAAGCTAAGGCTAGGGTCAGCATCAGACCTGGGGATCTTGCCAGTGATCTTTCAGGGACAACGTTGGGATCTTGATTCATGGTGCTGTGGCTCCTTGCCTTATCCGATTTAGCATCATCATAGGAATATGGAGATTACTCTATTCTGAAGTAGACAGTCTAGGTAGTTCCGCCCATCCTTGCACCGGATTGATGTTCCGAATGACGCCTGCTGCACTCACAACTTCTGGTGAGGCGGCTACGGTAACCCTATCATGGAGCGCTTGAGCCCATAGCCGATGCTGTTTCGAACAGGGGGCTAACCGAGGCTTAGCCATCGAGATTTATGGCCTGCTAACTGCTTGGAGGTCCGCGTGCTAAAAGGGCTGATCGGCTACTTCGTTGACTTTAAGGATGACGAAGAGTTCAAGGGAATGCTGTGGGCTGCGGCATACGGCTTCTTCATCATGTTCGCGTGGTACATCCTGAGGGCCGTGCGAGATGAGATTGCAGCCGAAGACCGAGGCAACCTCCAGGTTCTGTGGACTGCTGTGTTCGCGGTCATGGTTTTCGTAGCAGTTCCAGCATACTCGTGGGTAGCGTCGAGGTATTCACGTGGCGTCTTTGTACCTCTCGTGAATCGCTTCTTTATCGCTTGTCTAATTGGTTTTTGGGCGAGCCTCCTTTTCCTCCCGGTGGAAGCGCGCTCGTGGATTGATCGAGTCTTCTATGTGTGGGCGAGCATCTTCTCACTTTTTGTGGTAACCGTATTCTGGGGTCTCGTAGCCGACTGTTTCGACAACGACCAAGGAAAGAGACTTTTCGCGTTCATCGCTGTAGGGGTTTCTCTCGGAGGGATTTGTGGGCCGCTGGTTGGAGTCTTTTTGGCAGAACAGGTGCCAGTGTTCACTCTCCTTCTGATTTCGTGTGTGCCTCTTGAGATAGCTTCATGGTTTGCCGGGGCTTTGCACCGAAACTTTGAAACCGGTGAGGTTGAGGCTGTAGGTGAGTCAGGCCGGCCGCTTTCTGGTGGAGCATGGTCGGGGATGAAAGCAGTCTTCGCTTCGCCGTATCTCACGGGCATCGCCGCCTTTATCGCCTTGATGACATTTGCGTCTACCGTTCTTTACTTCGCACAGTCTGACATTGTCTACGAAGTAATGACTGATCGAGGTGAACGCAGAGCCTTTCTGTCGAAAATTGATCTGACCGTCAACGTCCTAACGATTCTCTTCGAGGTGTATCTGACTGCGCGGATCTTACGCTGGCTAAATGTGGGGGTGGCTCTAGCGCTAATCCCTGTGGCCACAGTGGTGGGATTCATTGCCCTTGGAATCTATCCCACTCTGGTGACTCTAATGGTGGTTCAGGTGATTTATCGCGCGGGCCGTTATGGTATTACTAAACCAGCTCGGGAAGTGTTGTTCACTGTGGTATCACGAGAGGAAAAATACAAATCCAAGGCCTTTATCGATGCAGCAGTATACCGGGGCGGTGATTTAGTCAGTGGTTGGATTTATGCTGGGCTTGGTACGTTTATCGGGCTTTCACTCGGTACTATTGCCCTGATTGCAGCTCCTGTCATGGCTGTCTGGACAATAGTTGCAATCGGCATCGGTGCACGTGGTGATGCTATGGCTGTGAGCGATGGGGATGACTTGGGTGACGTAGTTTCTGTTGGTTGAATTCGCAGATTGTAAGGTGCTTGATTGATATTTTGTTTGTGACCCTGCTGATGACGCACCGACGACGCCTCACATTACTCGCTGTAGTTCTCCTGTCATGGGCTGTACCGAATGATCTAAAGGGTCAGAACATCGATGGTGTGTCGGAATCACTCCTCCGGGAAGTAATGCCTGAGGCGGATCTCTTTTCCCCAGCTACGGGGGATCCTCTCGTAAAGCAGGCGTATCAAGGTCAGGAACTGATCGGGTACGTTTTCCTCACCTCTGATTTGCCGCCTGAGGAGTACGGATATAGTGGTACGATCGAGACATTGGTGGGGATGAGGCTCGATGGGACGATCACCGGTATCAGAGTGACTGATTACCGTGAATCATACATGCGCAGCATGGGAGATTTTCTTCGGAGGCCGGGCTTTCAGGAACAATACACAGGAAAGTACGTCGGTGAAGCATTTCGTGTGGGTGGAGATGTCGACGGAATCTCTCAAGTTTCCATCAGCGTACGAGCGCTTTCCCGTGGCATACGCAACACAGCCCGCCGTGTAGCAAATGCGTACTCGTTTGAGGTTGAACTGCCCACGGGTACGGTAGAAGATGTGGTAGGACTGTCTTGGTTCGAGCTTCGTCGTCGAGGTGTTGTCGAGCGGCTTGAAGTGACTGAACCAGGAGAGGGATCTGCTGGTATTTCTCTCGCACATATGTGGAGCGATAGGGTCGGAGAATACCTCTTGGGTGAAGAGATGTACCAACGCGCGCTAGCTTCTGTTGAAAGGCGTGGAGGTGCAGATCATCTCATGCTCTACACTGTGGATGGGCCGCGTCTCCGTCTTTTCGTGAGGGAGGGTTGGGCGATCGAACAGGGTGGAGACACCATCGACATCTCGCCAGATAACATCGTGATGTTGGGTCTGACCTCAGGGGGTGTTTCCTATGGTGAGGCAACGATTACAGGGGTCATGATGGTCGAAGATACAGTCGACATCACGAGGCCGTTCACCTTCCTCTACAACTTGGGTTCCAGGCTGGGCTCTCACAGGCTGGATTACACGACCCAGGAAGCGCGGATTATTGTGGCCGAGGAAGCCGCCGCTGCCGCGGCAGAGGCGGAAGCGGCCGCTGAGCGTGCGGCCGCTGAAGAGAGGGCAGCAGCAGAAGCACTGGCGAATAGTGCTCTACCCTTAACAGCTGTCGAGGGAGTTGCTCCAATCGACACCGCAGAGGCTGAGCTGGGAGGACCATCGGATTCATCGGCTATCGTAGGCTTGGAGGAGGTTCTTCCAAGCGAAGGGTTTGATTTCACACTAATCCAAGAGGAAACGCTCTTTGAGCGGATGCTCGCGAATACTTCTTGGGATCGTGTTGCCTTGATCTTACTCGTGCTCACATTCGGGACGGCTGCATTTTTCACAAAGATCACTTCGCTCCGTTGGGTTTCGCTCGGCGTGACTCTGTTGGTCCTCGGATTTGTGGATGGCGGGTTTCTTTCGGTTTCTCATATTACGAGCGCGATCTGGGTTGGTCCTTCAGTCTTTTTGGATGATCTACCTCTACTGCTCATGGTCGTCTTCACCGTGGTCACCACGCTCATCTGGGGCAGGGTGTTCTGTGGTTTCTTATGTCCGTTCGGCGCACTCCAGGACTTTCTCGATCGGATTATCCCTAAGAGCTGGAGGAAGACACCCTCAACACGTGTCCACCAGTTGGGACTTTGGGCTAAATACCTAGTTCTTGCGATCATTCTGATCCCTGCGCTGGCTGGGAGTCACATAAGCTTCTACGAGTATTTTGAGCCGTTTGGCACAGTCTTCTTTAGGAGTCCGAGCATCCTGTTATGGGTAATTGCCGGTGCTTTCATTCTGGCTTCAGCAATCGTGCCACGCTTCTACTGTCGTTATGCGTGCCCCCTCGGAGCTGCGTTGGCGATTGCTTCGGTTTTGTCACCGAAGCGAATTCGGCGTGTCGAGCAGTGCGATCACTGCCTGGTGTGTCAGCAGAAATGCCCAACCGGAGCGATTCAGGGACCGGAAGTCGATTTTAAGGAATGTGTGCGCTGCAATGTTTGTGAAGTGCAGCTTATCGAGAAAGCAGGAGTATGCCGCCACGAGATGGAAGAGATCCAACCCCGGTTGATACAGGTGAAGCTAGGATCGCTCGAAGGGGTGGCTGATGGGACATAGGGACAAGCGTAAGGTAAGCCGGCGTCAGGTGCTCCGTATTACTGCGATGGCAGGTGTCTCGCTTGCGATGGGCACCGGCCTTGTACGTTCGCTTCTCAGTCGAGCGGGCCTCCACCGCGTGAGTGAAACTCGGACACAGATGGGGACGCTAGTCATCGTTACCATTGTTGCTCCAGAGCTCAGGGTTGCTCGAGAGATGGTGCAGAACGCGTTTGCGCAGATGGAGAGACTCGAGGGGATTCTGAGTCGCCATCGGAGGGATACGCCCCTGGACCGACTTAATACCAAAGGATTCCTAGAGGCTCCTCCACCTGAACTTGTAGAAGTCATGGGTCGAGCCTTGACCTACTCATCGATGACAGACGGTGCGTTTGATATCACGGTAGCACCTCTTTTAGAGCTTTATGCATCCCGCTTTGAACAAGGCAACCAGCCTCCTGCAGATCATGAGATCGAGCGAATACTGGAGTCCGTCGACTATCGGAGGGTTCGAGTTGGTAGCGATGTTATCACACTTGAGCGTCCGGGAATGAAGGTGACTCTGGATGGGATCGCGAAAGGATACATCGTGGATCAGACAGTAAACACTCTAGTAGATGATGGTGCTGAGCGGGTCCTCATTAATGCGGGAGGGGACATGGCAGCTGGTGGAAACGGCTCCCTGGAGGATCCGTGGTCGGTTGGTGTTAGGGACCCTTCTGAGCCACAAGGGTTGTTAGCTAATGTGCGTCTGGGTGGTGAGTGCATCGCGACATCGGGTGATTATATGCAGGCCTTCACACAAGACCGGCGTTTTCATCACATCATCGATCCTCGGACTGGCTATTCTCCTGAGGAAACAAGCGCTGTAACGGTTATTACCACTAGCGCCATAGATGCTGATGCTCTCTCAACGGGCATGATGGTGCTGGGTCCTGCTGAGGGTTTCCGCCTAATGAAGAGCCTGGATGATACGGAAGGGGTGATTGTTACTAAGCAGGGTGAACTTATGACGACTCCGGGCCTGGATTACTTCGCAGTTTGAGTTAAGTCACTTCTGGAGAACGCGGGTGATCGTCAGCCTGATCTGACTCTTCTGATGGCAATCGCAGGACAGGCAGCGCACCGGGCCTTCGTTTCAGCCGTCGACTCTGGAGCACACGCCAGTGGATAGCTAGGGCAACAGCGCAGATCAGGCCCAGACCCAAATGGGTCCAGCTAAGGATGCTTGTCACCAAGGGCGATATGACAGTCTGGAGTAAGTAGCCAGTTAGAGCGAGAGGTCCGAATAGGACCGTCATGATCAAGCCACTTTGGCGCCCGGTCGGTAGGCTCGACCTAAGACTTCGTATGATGTGTTGTGCAGTAATAAGTCCTACCGCAAACAGCATTATTGGGGCAGTGAGGATGTGTGCTTTAAGTGCCCAGGGCTCCAAGGGATGGTTTACGATTGCCCAAGGGTCTGCAGGTTCTGCGAAGGTCCTAAGCCCTATGTATAAAACTCCACTAATGAGTGCTGCGATTGTGGATATATACACGAATTGCCGCTGAAAGGTGGTCACTGCATTCGCTCTTCTAGTGGATCTAGCACTCGATGCAATGCAAGGATGCGTTCTACGGTTCTTATTGCAGCCCGGGTAGTCAATGTTGCCCCGGTTAGGTTCGGAATATCACGCCTGAGGGAGAGATCCTCTTCCCAAGATTTGCCCTCAAACAAGTCAAGCCATCTCTCTGGAGCTCTGTATTCAGGAGGTTCGGCAAAGGCCACAACCTCAATGCTCAAAATCCTATCTTCCGATCCGATTGCAACCATAAGTACTTCATTAAGTGTTCGAACAATATGAGCATCGAAGTAGGCGACACCAATTCTATTATTGCCTTGCATAGCGATATAGTGAGTGATGGTCAGCCGATCTGGTGGTGCTCCTGCTAACTGCTCGATTTGGTCAGCTTGTTGGCCATCAAGAAATGCCGTTGTTCGCTCAAATCCGGAGGCGTCAGGAAAGGCTAATGAGAGTGCCTCATCCTGTGTCATTAGTACTTGAGCGCTGCCTCGGGTGTGTAGGAATGCAGGGAGCACTAGGAGGGCTACTAACAAGGTCAAGATACCCCGAGGACTGAAAGCCCTCGGGGTATCTACAATCGGTTGGTATCGAACCCGCAATGATTTCCAGGGATGGCCCCGGAATATCAGAGAGGTACGATCAGAACAGCCATCCAATGGCCACATTGAATTGGTTAATTCCCGATGAAGATGCGTTGCTATGGATCTCGTAGTCAGTCTTAAGGACAGTGTTTCCGATAGGCTTCCATGCTAGTCCTATGGTCGTAACATTAAAATCCTTGGATCCACTTGACGAGTAGCCACTTGGCACATCGACCTGCGTATTCACAGCTTCGTACCTCACGTAGGGCAATAGTGCTTGTTCACTAGCACTCGAAAACAGAAGGTCATAACCGAGCTGTGCATACCAGCCTGACATTTTCTCCCCGACAGATCCTGAGCCAGTCAGCCCCTTCATTTCATTCAGCTTATCGGCATTATCCACACTTGCTAGAGCTGTGAGTGCCTGAATATCGAATCCTCGGCCTTGGTATTTGATATGACCTTCCCAAATGGTTGTACCAATACTGACTTCACGACCATTAAGATCGCTGTTATGTCCTTGGTCGCCCGTATATAGGGAGGTTCCGATCATCAGTCCCGGTGTACCTGTGTAGTCAATTCGGCCTACTGCAGAGAAATTCTCAGCGATGGCCTTGGACCCTTTTTGGCGACCTCCTCGAAGACCACTGCTGCTGAAGCCCTTTGATCCAGCACTACCGCCGCCGATCCCATCAAGAGAGTTCACAAGGTAGGCTCTGTAGGAAAAGGCGTCTGTTTCCCCAAAAAATCCAAATCCCGATTCGCGCCAGGTAGTTGGAATGATCTTGTTTTCGGAGCGAGGCCTTATCGTCCCAAGCCATACTGGGGGCTCGTGCACCTCATTTGTGATGCCTACGGGCACAAGCAGAAGACCGGCACGCAGGCCAAAGTTATCCGTGAGCTTGTAATCCAAATATGCAAACTCTAACGAAGCGGATCCCGCGAGGCCTGTAGAGCCATGTTCGATCTCGATCTCTGAATTGAAGAGCACTTTGTCGTTGAATTTATAGCCGACATAAATGATTCCCCGGTATGCATCGAGTTTCGCAGTTTTCCCAGACGCGTCACCATTTTGTTTGGTGCCAGCATATCCTTGGTACAGTACCTCTCCGTACCCCCCAATCGAGACACCTTGGTTGATCGTATAGACCTTTCCGGCCGCAGGAGCCATACCAAAAGCTCCTCTCTCTGACGGATTTACGACCGCTGTTCCAAGTGTGAGTTCTTCGAGGTCACGGGTTATCGCTTCGATTTGTGTCTCGAGTTCCGCTATGCGAGTTGAGTCGTCCTGTGCTTGAGCACTAATCGGCTGCGTCTGAGTCAACAACCCAGCTACGAGAAATAGAAATGGCACAAGCTTAAACTTGTTTGACATAGTAGTCAGACTAATCCCTTGAATGGTGGATGTGGATAAAGAGTTCCTGCATGCTGTGATTTATGTGGATGGCAAATGCTCTTCCAGGAACCTTGTGGAGGTGACCGTACTCTCGCGATGATGAGCCGCTTCGGATGTTCGACTCTGAGTAGGTCGTTCCTGGAAGAGCACGCCAATCGTTTTAAAGCTTTCGGCGAGTTCCTTGCCGTTTTCGGGGCCAAGCACAAATAGAGCAGTCGATAGGACATCGGCGACGAGTGGGTCTTCTGCTACGACTGTGACCACACCCCAATCGATGACGGGCCGCCCATTTCTAGGGTCTAGTATGTGCCCTAATCGCTCCCGACCGACTAAGACCGTTCGCTCAGATAGTCCGCTGGTCGCTACTGAGGCATTTTGTACCAAGACGCTGTTACTTGAATTGCTCCGCTCGAGTGGGCCGGCTAAGTCGATTCTCCGTGAAGCCTCACCAACAACCACCAACTGGCCTCCGAGATCTATCACCCCTGAAGCGCCCCTTCTCTTTAGCGTATCAGCTGCGAGGCGAAGAGCGATTCCTTTTCCAAATCCTCCGGCGTCTATCCAAGCATTGGGATGGAGGCGCGCAATCTCATTTTTGTCTGAGTTGATTTGGAAGGCTCCAGCCCCAGTGGCTGAGAGAGCATCTTCTAGTTCCCTATGAGTTGGCCTTTTCCCACTGCCACGAAGGTCCCACGCATCAATCAGTGCACCGACCACGGGGTTGAAGGCCCCCGCGGTTTCTGCACTCAACTGATTTAGCTCGGCAAGCCAGCCTGCAACTTCGGGGTCCACGGTAGTGGGTACATCTATTGGCAGCCGATTGATTCTGCTTAACTCACTGTCCAGAATCCACGTCGAGAGCAGTGCTTCGACTCTGGCAATCTCTTGCAACACAGCGTCACTGGCTGCCAAGGCTTCAGCACGATCTTCAGCGTAGACCTGAACGGTTGCTCGAGTCCCCATTAGCATTGACGTCCGTTGTATCTCAGCCGGGTTTTCCTGAGCAATCAGGAGGTTGGTCAGACCAGATGAACCGAGCATGAACAAACCGAACAGTCCGCAGCCAACGGCTGCTTTCCGGTGGTTCACAGTCTGATTTTGTGAGGAACAAAAGGGAATCATTGTGAGATTGAAACTCATTCCTAAAGGAGATTGAAACTCATTCTCAAGTGGCGAGATGATATCACCAGGTCCTTGTTAAGTCAACGGTTGGTTTGGTACTAGATTTCCGATACGTAGGGGAGGCTGTTGGTTCTAGTCCGTATCAAGGGAGAAGGGCTGCGCTGGGGGCTAGATTGAGCGGGCTTGATCTTGCGGAGTCGAGATGAAACGGTCACGATGGCGTGCTCGGGGGGAGGGTGTATATCCCCGGATGTCGCATCATTGCTTGGGGAAGGATGTTATGAGATATGAGAAGGGTTTGCGGATGAGTCAGTCGGATTGGGGGAATGCGTTGGCATTCGCCGTAGTCGCGTTGCTGACTTTGCCGGCGCTAGGCGCTGCGCAGCTGACCGGGGTAGAGAATGGGAATTGGACTTACCTCGGTGGCGACGCAGGTAATGCTCGTTATACACACGGCGACGAAATCACGGCTTCGAATTTCGGGGATTTAGAGGTAGCCTGGATTTGGGACAACGCGAGTTTCGGTCCTAGCACCCATGGCAATACGGCTACCCCGACTTACATCGATGGTATGCTGATCACTGTCACCAACGACCGTCGCCATGTAATCGCGCTTGAGCCGGCGACGGGCTTGCTGAAGTGGACTTTTACCGAGCCAAACACCTTCCGTTATGAGTACTCAATGCGTAAAGGGTACGGAAAAGGGGTTGCTTACGGTGAAGTGGACGGGCGCGGTGTAATCTTCATCACCACTCCGGGATTTTTCCTTCATGCATTGGACGCCGAGACCGGCCAGCCGTTAGAGGGTTGGGGTGAAGGCGTGCCGATCGATGGTTTCCCGGCTTCAGGTAGTGTGGACTTGGTGGAAGATCTTATTGAAGGTTGGGGTCCATGGGAGAATTGGGATCAACCTTATGATCCTTACCAGGGGATCCCCCTTGAGATCGGATATATCACGAGTTCATCGCCTCCAATCGTAGTCAACGACGTTGTGGTAGTAGGGAACTCAGCTGAACAAGGATACAACCAGACTAGAACAGAGATGGTTCCTGGTGACATTCTCGCGTATGACGCTGGAACGGGTGACTTCAAGTGGAAGTTCCATGTGATCCCGCGTCCAGGTGAGTTTGGTCACGAGACCTGGACGAATGATGCCTGGCAATACACGGGTGACATTTCTTCTTGGGCACCGATGTCTGCTGATCCAGAATTGGGGCTCGTATACATCGTCACAAATGGACCGACAATCGATTACTACGGTGGATTCCATCCAGGTGACAACCTCTACAGCACCAGCGTAATTGCTATTGATGTCGAGACTGGTGAGCGGGAGTGGCACTACCAGTTTGTTCATCACGATATATGGAATTACGACACGCCTATGGCGCCAGTACTAATGGACGTCACGGTTGATGGAGAACGGATCCCGGGTTTCTTCCAGGCCACAAAACAAGCTTTTGTATATGCGCTTGATAGAAGAACGGGTGAGCCTATATGGCCGATACCGGAAGTCGAGGTTCCTCAATCACTGGTGCCGGGTGAGATGCTTTCGCCGACCCAGCCGTTCCCAACTAAGCCGGCTCCTTTTGACCTTCAGGGTCGCACCGAAGATCACCTCATTGACTACACGCCTGAGATCAGGCAAATGGCCTTGCAGATTGCCCAGGAGAACAACTCGTTCGCCCCGTTGTTTAATCCACCGACGCACGTGGGTAACCCAGCAGGTGCAGCAAGGGTATGTCCTGGGGGTGCAGGAGGCGCAAACATCACTGGCCCAGCGGTGGCAGATCCAATGTCGGGCATGATGTATGTCACCTCGCAATCGGCTTGTGGAACAGCATACTTAATGGCTGGAGCTGAGTCGCCCATGGATGAGCGGCTTCAGACCGGGACAATCCGTTCAGATTGGGCGCGGGCCATGGGTGGTGGTCGAGGTGGTGGCTCCGGAAGAGAGAACATTGATGGTCTCTCAATTTGGAAAGGTCCAGTAGGCCGGATCACAGCGATTGACATGAATACCGGTGAGCACGTTTGGATGATCCCTAATGGTGACGCTCGCCAAGCGCAGCAGGACCAGATACGGAACCACCCTTTGCTTCAGGGAGTCCCAGGAGTTCAGACAAACCGAGGCCGGTCAGGACACTCGGTGATGGTGGTAACACCAAACCTGCTTTTCGCTTCTGGTCAGACCGCTGATGATGAATGGAAGCTGTTTGCTCTAGATAAGAGAACTGGAGAACGACTTGGCGAGGTTCCGATACCTGGATCCACACGATATGGGTTGTCTAGTTGGGTTCATGAAGGCAAACAATACATAATTATCCAGCTAAACAGCGGATTGGCAGCTCTGGCTTTACCCTAAGGCAGAGGGCCCAGTAACAAGAATCCCTCGGGGCCTTTCTGGTCCCGAGGGATTCTTTTAGTGATCAACTCTGAGAGAGGGGATTGTAGGGATATATCCGGAGTCTAGTTTCGTATTCTTTCCGCCTCACGTTCCTCTGCTCTCGCACCTCTCAATACATTTTCTAGTGAGTAGTTACCCTCGTGGCAAGCGTACTCATAAACCAATCCGTCCAGCCTTCTGAAAGGAACTTCGCCACCCCATTCACTCTCATAGGAATCCGGGTCGATTACTGTGAATTCATAATTGAGCGTGAACTCGTCTGCTCTTGTGAAACGCTCAATCACTTTAAAATTTTCTGATCCTGTCGGAACGAGCCACGAGTACGCGGTAACTTGTTCAATTGGAAGGTTCGTGGTTTCAACGACTAGTGTGTCACCTTCCCAGCGGCCCCACGAGTCTCCCATCCACGGGCGAATGTGTTCTGGCATGGCGTGCTTGGTCTGACTGAGTGGTATGATCCTCACATCATGAACCATCTCAGTCATGATCATGATATGGCTGGGGGTTTGTACGATGGTGTAATTGTTGTTGTAGAAATAGTTAGGGAGCATCGGTGGTCCCCCATTGAAGCCGAAGGACATCAGACAACGTTCGGGTAGAGGCCGGTTCTCCGGATTATCAAACTCTCCGAATTGTCGGTTACGTAGAAACGCATCCCCGATACGGCGTTGTGCTGCGGATGTCAGGGCAGGGATGCGACCATCCTCAGGGGATGTTACCAGCGAACTCCTGTGTTCTCCGTTAAAGATCGCAACACGATCACCTGCGTCGACCCAGAACTGGTTATAACCACCTGTACCACCAGAAGCTGCGTCAAAAAGTAAATTCCCAGAGAATACGCCCCCAACCGGTGGAGCTTCACGATCCGGGTCACTATCCGCATAGCCTTCCTCGAGGAATTCCTGACGCCCGCCCTCTATCGCAGCAACCTGTTCAGGCGTAAGCACAGGCCCTACTCCACTCGGTCGTTGGACAGGAGTGATCGTTGCGTTTGTCCAGTTGCCTTGTATATCAGGATGCCCTTCTGGCGTTCTTGGTAGAACCCATTGCGATCTACTTTCGGTCTGTGCCAGTAATGTCACTGGGGCATTGGACGCTAGAATCGCAAATCCTATAACCACAAAGGTCATCGTTCTGGCAGATTGAGCGTTCATACTGCCTCCTCCAACGTCAGGTATGTTGATTGAGAATATGTTGTTGCGAGTCAGCTATCTAAAATCTGTTGCTACCGGATCAATGAAGCTAGCATACTCGATGAACCTTCTAGCTATCGTCCGGAGTTAAGCGGACAAGCATTTTCCCAAGGTTGTCACCCTTGAATAGGCCCATAAAGGCTTTTGGGGCGTTTTCGATACCATCGTGCAGTGTCTCAGGGTGCTTGATGTTCCCATCTGCGATCCAGGAGCCCATATCGCGAGCGAAATTTGGGAACCGATCGTAGTGATCAGTGACGATGAATCCTTTCCATAGCAACCTCTTGGTGACAACCTGAAATAGGTTTCTTGGTCCGGGTGGAGGTTCGGTTGCGTTGTAGTTAGAGATGCTACCACAAGCGATGATAGACCCGTGGTCATTCATTCTCCACAAGGCCGCTTCTAGGTGCTCTCCTCCCACGTTATCAAAGTAAATATCAATACCGTTAGGGCATGCCTCCACGAGAGTACGGCGAAGATTTTCAACCTCCTTGTAATTCAGGGCTACATCTACTCCTGCCTCTTCGGTAAGCCACTCTCGTTTCTCAGGAGTGCCCGCGCTCCCCACGACAGTGCATCCTTTTAATTTGGCAATTTGGCATACCAGTGATCCGACTGCTCCTGCTGCTCCTGAAACAAAAACCGTTTGTTCGGGCTGTGGCTTTCCGATGTCCAACAACCCTACGTATGCGGTGAGACCCGGCATCCCTAGGGCACCGAGGTAGCTAGACAGTGGTGCAATCGTTCCGTCAATCTTTTGGTGTTCAGATCCATCAGAAACGTAGGCTTCTCGCCATCCGTTCATGCTCAGTACATGGTCTCCAGGCAGAAACCTGTCATGTGCCGAGGTCATTACTTCTCCTACAGCTCCGCCGGAAAGCACCGCACCAACTTCAAAGGGCTCTATATAGCTTTTTCTCTCAATCATGCGGCCACGCATGTATGGATCGACGGACATGTAGAGATTCCGGACTAAGATCTCTCCTGCTGATGGTTCGTGTAATTCCACTTCTGCCAATTCGAAATCAGATTCTGCTGGCAACCCGATAGGTCGCCTTTTCAGGCGTATCTCGCGACTAATATGCTTGCGCACAGGTGTCTCCTGACGACTTGAGTGGTTGGCACAGTCTAAAAAAGTGGCCACCCGCGTTACTGGTCGCGAATGATCTTATCCTGGCTAGAATTGTGACCGCTTCTCACTGCGGCAAGTACATGTGGAGCACAATTCATCAGGCGAAGTGGCATGCACTACCATTGACATCCGGTGCAGTGCCAGTGCCGATTGGCTAGATCAGGGATATCTATCTCTGGTAGGTAACCGGAAAGGATGTGACTTCAGCGTAGTTGAGGAGGACCGAACATGAGGTTTCTAATCGCGGGCGCGTTGGCGCTCTTCCTTACTTTGCCAGCTGAAGCTCAACTGGCCTCACCGAATGAGGCTGGCGTGTCCTTTGCTCATGTGCACCTGAACGTCGCTGACATCGAAGTACACAAGAAACTTTGGGTTGATCACTTCGATGGCGTTGTGGTAGAGAAGGGGCCACTTACTACAGTGAAGATACCAGGAATGCTGGTAGTGCTTACGGAACGCCCCCCGACAGGTACCTCTGAAGGCAGTGTGATGGACCACTTCGGCTTCAAGGTACGCAACATATCCGAGGTACTCGCAGCATGGCGCGCGGCGGGCTTGGAGGTTCAGTCGGAATTCACTGGCGCTGAAGGTTTTGACAATGCCTATCTGATTGCACCTGACGGGGTCAAGATCGAATTGCAGGAAGATGTAACGCTTCCGGTGAAGGCTCAGGCGTATCATGTCCACTTCTTTACCGGTGGACATATCGAGTTGATGGAATGGTATATCGATATGTTTTCTGCAGTCCAGCGTGCACGGGGCACGCACCCGAACACGGCAGATGTGCCTGGTATTAACCTCAGCTTTAACGGCTCTCGTGGAGAGCGTGTACCTACGCAGGGCAGGGCGATTGATCACATCGGTTTCGAAGTAGAAAACCTTGAAGCGTTTTGTGAAATGCTTGAGGCCCGTGGTATCACGTTCCAGGTCCCATATAGAGAGATCGCTAGCATCGAGCTTGCTATTGCCTTCTTCACGGATCCTTCGGGGGTTCGTATAGAGTTAACTGAGGGGTTCGACAAGTACTAATAGATAGAGAAATTGAAATTGTATGTGTTGGGATGACTGCCTTACTCTGCTATCGCGGTATCCTGCTTAATAACGGCTACATGAATACAAGGATCGTCCCATGCGTCTAAAGAATTTGGTGCTTTCACTGGTTGTGGCTCTTCTAGCGAGTTCGTGTTCGTCCACTGAAGAGACCCGCTCGACCGCCCCAGTGACATTCCGGGCACACGATATCGCTGAATATCGGGGTGGATACGCGGTTGAGGTAGCCGATTTTAACGGTGATGGCCTACTGGACGTTGTGGCCAACTCTACGGGTAACCCAGAGCTCGTGTGGCACGAAAATCCTTCGTGGGAACCCCACGTGATTGTAAGTGACACAAGGGCTATCGTGAACAAGGCTATAGCCGACCTTGATGGGGACGGAATCCCGGAAGTTGCCATCCAGAGTGCCTTCGCCATGCAAGCTGCCAATAGCGAAGGGATGAATTGGATCGCGAGGAGTGGAGGGGATCCGGAAGGCGAGTGGGATGCAGAGCTAATTGATCGGTTTGAAACATCGCATCACGTCATATGGGTGGACCTAGACGGAGATGGTGAACTGGAGCTCGTGAATGCTCCACTGATTGGGCCAGGGAGTCTCGCTCCCACTTATGACCAGGACAGCGCTTCGGTTTTTTGGTATGGCCAAGAGAATTGGAATCGAGGGATCATCGCTGATGCGGATATCCCAGGAGTTATCCACCGTGTAAGGAAGGTTAACTGGGATACCGGTGGCCGGGATGAAGTTCTTGTCGCGAGCTTTGAGGGCATCGGTCTTTATAGGGCGCGCGGAACTGGGGATGCGATGACTTTTGAGAAGGAATTAATCTCAAGAGGGCATGTTGCAGCAGCGCCGAGACTCGGCTCAAGTGATGTTGGCAGCGGGATGAGCGATGGCCAGCGGATTCTAGGTTCAGTTGAGCCATGGCATGGGAATGAAGTCGTCGTCTACACGGAATCGGAGGGTACATGGAACCGCCGTGTGATCTTTGATGGAGTGACAAGTGGTCACGAAGTCGCCGTGC
>MDTE01140259.1_pt1 | contig 19524 bp, 24 predicted proteins | sample 811231 | NCBI WGS metagenome assembly MDTE01 (sample SAMN05326651, study PRJNA326480) | marine metagenome | isolation source: seawater | place: Indian Ocean: Red Sea | collected 2010 | reverse complement strand
GAAAACTATCAGTTTTTAAAATAATATTTTTTATCTTTTTAAACATTTTTTGGCTGGGGCGCTAGGATTCGAACCTAGGATGGTGGTACCAAAAACCACTGCCTTACCGCTTGGCTACGCCCCAATTTTACAATTTTGATATATCACAAAAGATTAATTTTATATAGTTTTTGATACAACACACCAGTATTTTGGAAATTTTATTTTCATCAATTTTTGTGCAAAAACCGCATTCTTCATACTAGAAAATATTCCTATACATGCCGATCCCGATCCAGTGATTCTCGAAAAATAGCAACCATTTTGGTATTTCATTAAATTAATCACCTTTGTAATTTTTGGGTAAATTTTCGTTGCACTTTGTTCTAAATCATTTTTCTGTAATCTTAAAAAATTAATTAACATTTTTTTATCACTTTTTTTAAAATTGAATTTATTAACTGGTTGGCTAAATGTTCTATTATATTTGTAGATTTTTCTAGTAGAAAATCTTACATTTGGATAAATAATCAAAATATTATATTTAAATTTATTATTAAGTCTTAAAATTTTATTTTTCTTACCTGTAAATAAAGAATTTTTTTTTTCCATGCAAATTGGAACATCAAATCCAACTTTGTTTGCAATTTTATTTATTTCTTCGCTATTCAATTTTAATTGCATTTTGAGATTTAGAAATTTTAGTAAATTAGCTGCATTTGCCGAACCACCGCCAAGTCCAGATCCATGAGGAATATTTTTCTGAACCTTTATTACAAAACCTTTATTTTTTAATATTTTTTTTTCTCTCAAAATATATAAGACTTTAGATAAAGTATTTTGCTTACTATTTATCCCATTTTTAAATTTTCCTGAAAAGCTAATTTTATCAACGCCTGTCTTGTTAATAGATATTGAAATAGCGTCGTATAAATTACAAAATGAAACTAACGATTCAATATCATGATACCCGTTTTTTCTTTTTTTAATAACTTTTAAATATAAATTAACCTTACAAAAAGATTTTACTTTGAATTTTTTCACAGAAATAGACTACAATTTTTTTGTAACACCAAAAATCAATTTTTTATTTATATTGTCTTTAAGCTCTTTTTCTACTCTATCCAAACTTAGAACATACTTCCAAAAGTATCTGGCTTGTATATTTTTATTTAACATCCATAAAGCATCAGCATAATGATCGTTTACAATAGGATCTGTGGGCATTAATTCAACAGCCTGTCGAAGAAATTTTTCTGCATCTATATAATTTTTTTTTATGTAGTGGGCCCAACCAAGTGAATCGATAATATATCCATCGTTTTTCTTAATATTATTTGCAAATTGCAGCATCTCCAGAGATTTGTCTAGATTAATTCTTTTTTCTATCCATGAATAAGCTAAATAATTTAATACATGTGGTTGGTCTGGTAATATTTTGAGAGATTTTTCTAAATCTTTTTCAGCTTTGTCCCAGTCACCCATTCTCTCATAACTAGCTCCTCTTCTGTATAAAATTTTGGGAAGTAGATGGTGATTATCATTTATTTTTTTTAAAGCTATAGAATAATATTTTATTGACTTTTCATAATTTTCATTATCTTTATAAAAATTTGCAATCTCAAAATATTTTTCAAAATCTGGATTTTTTAAATTGTTTATTTCTTTTTCTAAATTAATTAATGATTTTTCTTCTCCCTCGGTATCTAATAAAATTACTGATATACTTTTAGCGGCGTGCCATGAATAAACTGATCCTATGTTTTTCACTGATTTATATATTTTTTTTGCTATTTTATAATTTTTTTGAAAGAAAAAATTTTCTGCTAAAAGCGTTTTGTTGGGCGTAAATTGATCATTTAAAAATAAAGAAATTCTTAAATAAAAATTCGATAACTGATAGTCGTCTTGGGTAGAATATAAATTTGCTATAATATAAAAAATTTCCGCAATATTGTGTTTTACACTTTTACAATCAAAAAAAAATTTTATTTTTTTGTGATCTTTGTTTTTAATAAAAATATTTGCCTGCTTTAAAAGTAAATTAGAATCATATATGCCAGAACTTTTTTCTAACAATAGCTCTGCTGATTTAATTTCATTTTTTGAAATAAAATAATTTGCTAAGAAAAAATTATACCTTGAAAATCCAGCTTCCTTATTTCCAATAACTTTCTTGAAAGCCACTTCAGTTTGAGGTGTTTTAAAAAAACATTGCAATAAACTATTTTGAATATTTTTTAATCTACTATAACGTTGTGGAATTTTATCAAAAAATTTAAAACTTTCTTCTAAATTATTTTCGGAAGCATTTACCCAGCTTATTAATATATTGCCAAAAAAATCTTCAAAAAGATAATTATGCTCTGAAGTTATGTTCAGCCTTTTAAAGTATTTTTTCGCTTTTCTGTAATCTTTTTCTAAAAAAGAATTTATACCTAGTAAAAGGTCTGCTTCGAAAAAAAATTCTTCCTCTTTCCATATTTCTTTTGAAAATTCAAATGCTTCGTCAAACTTTTCAAGCAAAATAAGTGAACGTATATAATGAGAATTATAATTTGAATGCACTTTTCCTAAAAATCGAACTTTATTCAAATATTTAAAGCTTGCTGTTGTTTCGTTTTTACTTAAAGACACAATTCCAGAAAAATAATTGGAAATGTTTTCTTGTGAATATTTGATACTTGTTTCCTTGCTAAAAGTTTTTGAACCTATGCAAAAAACAATTATTAATACAACAATTAAATTAATCGTTTTAGTAAAATATTTCATGTATTATAATTACTTTATAAAATGAAAAAAAATTTAAATCAAAAACTAATTAACCTTGCAGAATATTACAATTTGATTAATGCAAATATTTTACTAAGTAATGAGCCTATAAAAAGAGGCACTGGCTTAAATCTCACATTTTCTACTGGAACAAAATCACAAAAATTAGAAAAACTAAGAAAAAATATTAAGCAAATAAAAAATTGTGATCTAAAAAAAAATGCTACAAATTTAGTTTTTGGTGATGGTAACATTAATGCAAAAATAATGATTATAGGTGAAGGGCCGGGAGCAAATGAAGATAAGTTAGGAAAACCTTTTGTGGGACGCGCGGGTAAGTTACTTGATAAGATGTTAGCGTCAATTAATCTTGATAGAAAAAAAGTTTATATTTCTAATGTAGTAAATTATAGACCTCCAGAAAATAGAAAGCCTACTGAAGATGAAATATTAAAATATCTTCCATATTTGATAAGTCATATAGAAATAATAAACCCTAAAATAATCATGCTACTGGGTAGTACAGCTTTAAATACACTGATTGGAAATAGTGTTGTAATATCCAAAGCAAGAGGCAAGTGGATACAAAAGGAAGTTGGAAAAATCAAACCCTGGATAATAGCTTCATTCCACCCTGCTTTTCTTATGCGCCAACCGGAACAAAAAAAGTTGGCATGGATAGATTTAAAAATGGTAAGAGAAAAAATTAAAGTTCTAAAAATATAGTTTTTGGTAAAAAAAAATAAAATAGCAGGAGTAGATGAAGTTGGGAGGGGCTGTTTAGCTGGTCCTGTGTTTTCGGCTGCTGTTATTCTAAATAAGAAAATAAATCATAAAGTTATAAAAGATTCAAAAAAAATCCCATTTAAAAAAAGATTGGTAATTTCTAAGTATATTAAAAAAAACTCTATTTATGCTATTGGCTCGGCTTCGGTAAACGAAATTAATAAAATGAATATTCTAAATGCTTCCTTGCTATCAATGAAAAGAGCTTTGATGAAATTAGAATCTAAGCCTTCTGTAGCCTATATTGATGGACCCTTTGCTCCAAAAAACATAAAAATAAAATGCAAAACTGTTATCAGAGGTGATGAAAAAATTGTTTGCATATCTGCAGCCTCTATTATTGCAAAAGTTGCTAGAGATTTATTTATGGCTAAACTTTCTAAGAAATACCCAAAATATAAATGGCATAAAAATTTTGGGTATGGAACTAAAGGTCATTTGAAAAGCATAGCAAAATATGGGGTTACGAAAATTCATAGGAAAAAATTCAAGCCGGTGCACAACATCTTGGTGCGTTCAACACGTGAAACACAATAAGAGTTCTTATTTTTCTAAAAATATTTGACTGCTATATAAATTTGGAGTCTAATTCAACGTAAAGTTGAATCTAGATATGCCAAAATTTGAAAATAAAATAGTAAACGGAAATTCAATAGAATTATTAAAAAAAATCCCTGACAAAACTTTTAATTTAATTTTTGCTGACCCACCCTACAATTTACAAATTGGAAAAGAACTTAAAAGGCCCGATGACAGCAAAGTAAATGGAGTTTTCGATGAATGGGATTATTTTAAAAATTTTAAACATTATGATGATTTCAGTAAATCTTGGCTGACTGAATGTAAGAGAATTTTAAAAGATAATGGCAGCATTTGGGTTATCGGTTCTTATCATAATATTTTTAGATTAGGGTATCATGTACAAAATTTAGATTATTGGATTTTAAACGACGTTATTTGGAGAAAAAACAATCCAATGCCAAATTTTAAAGGAACAAGATTTACTAATGCTCATGAAACTTTAATATGGGCATCTAAAAGAAAAAAGTCAAAATACACTTTTAACTACCAGTCTTTAAAATGTCTTAATGACGATTTACAGATGCGTTCTGACTGGGCTTTCCCAATATGCAGCGGAAAAGAAAGATTAAAAAAAAATGGAAAAAAAGTTCATTCTACTCAAAAACCAGAAGCGCTTTTGCATAGGATAATTTTAGCTACAACAAACAAAGGCGATCTAATTTTAGATCCATTTTTAGGTACAGGAACTACTGCGGTTGTTGCAAAAAAATTAGGTAGAAAATATTTTGGTATAGAAAAAAATAAGAAATATTTTGAATCTGCTAATGAAAGGATAAGTAAAACAAACGTTATAGAAGATAATTATCTAGATACTGTACAAAATAATAAATCCAAACCTAGAGTGCCTTTTGGCTCTTTAATTGAGATGGGTATAATAAAACCGGGAACATTTCTATTTGACCAAAAGAAAAAATATAATGCAAAAATTATGATTGATGGCAGTTTAAAATGTAAAGAAAGCGAAGGTTCAATTCATAAAGTTGCGGCAAAAATAATAGGCGCAGAAAGCTGCAATGGTTGGACCTACTGGCACTACCAATCAGGAAGTGCTTTAAGACCCATTGATGAATTAAGAGAAAGACTAAGACCTACTTCTTAAATTCTTCTATAAATATTTCCCAGATAACTATTTAGGTATTTATTGTTTTTCGTTATTTTTTTTAAAAGAAAGTTTCTAACTTTTATAAAAAATGGATTAGATAAATGAAAAGCAAAATAATTTAATTTTGATCTGTTATTAACTAAATTTATTTTTTTTAATCTTTTTTTAAAATAAAAACTTTGTGACTTTTTTATATTTTTAGATAGTAAATTAAATAATTCGTATGCTGCTTCAATTGATTGTGATGCACCTTGAGCCATGGCTGGAGAAAATGTATAAAAAGCATCTCCTAGATAAAATACATTTTCATAGATCGATTTTATGGGTTTTTTGGTAACATAGACCGGCCAAGCATCTAAATCACCTTTAAATAAATTTTCTAAATTTTTGCTTTTTGAAAAAATTTTTCTTTTAATTATTGAATGTATTTCATAATTATTAGATAGCTTTTCTCTTATAATGCAAACTAAATTAAAATCATTTTTTTTATTTATTGGATAAGTGACTACATGTGCTTCTGGCAACATTATTAATGATATATTTTTGTTTTCGTAATTAAAATCTTCAGAAATTTTGAACACCGATCTAATTGCAACTGAACCATTGTATCGAGGTTTAATAATTTTATTCTCAATTACTGATTTTGTTTTAGAAAAAACACCATCTGAAACAATTATATAGTCTACCAAATCATTTGAGTTGTCAGTAAAATTAATTAATAACTTATCTTTGAGTTTCGAAATTTTTTTAACTTCCTTTCCAAATCTAAAATTGTTTGTAAATAACTTATCCTTTAAAAACTCAATCAATGTTGACCGCTGCATAGTAGTATATTTAACATTATCCACGTTGAATCTATCTAAGTCTAATTCACAAATTTTATTATTGATTGAATAAAAATTTAATTTTGATGGGTTAAAAAAATTATTATTTCTTATATTGTTAAAACCTATTTTATTCAAAATAGAAATACTATTAACTGCCAATTGTATTCCATAGCCTTCATCAAGACTTAACATTTTTTCTTTTTCATAAACCATTACCTCAAAATCAGAATTTTTTATTAATAAATTTGCAGCTGTTAAACCGGCAATACCTGATCCTATTATGGCAATTTTTTTTTTCATAAATATAAGTTGTGAACCTGTTTAAGTATTTTTTTAGTAAATGTCGGCATAAACATTTTATTATTAGTTATCGAATGCCAGCATAAATCTTTAGGAATTTTGTTTGAGAATCTATAATATAGATTTATATCTAATTTTTTATTTGAAATAGAATTTTTATAATTACATAAAAATTTCCAGTTTTTGTTTTTTTTTGATGCATCTTTAATTTTTGGTAAATTAAATTCTTTTAAAAACCCCAAATGCTTATTTTTAGTTAACGCTATTTTTTTTGCGTCTTTTTTCAAATAGCAAAAGATATCATAACTTTTTAACTTAATTTTAATTTTTCTTTTTGATTTAATTTTTAATTTTAATTTATAATATGAACAAATTTTTCTAATTTCACACTCATTACACTTTGGATCTTTTGGTTTACATATTAAAGCTCCAAACTCCATTAAAGCTTCGGCTAGGTCATCATTCCTTTTGGTTATAAATAAATTTTCCCCATTAAATTTGCTTATATTATATAACCTGAATAAAACTCTTTTTACATTCCCGTCGAATGCGATGCGCGGACGATTATAAATTAGAGCTAAAAATATATTTGCGGTATATTCGCCTATTCCGGGCAGTTCTTTCAAGTTTGTAAAACTGTCTGGAATTTTACCATTATATTTATTAATTAATATTTTTGATGTTTTGAGTAAATTTTTTGCTCTCCTATAATACCCAAGACCCTCCCATAACTTTAAAACTTTTTTTTCACTACAATTAGATAAAGCTTTCAAATTTGGTACTTTTTCTACAAAATTATTAAAGTATGGAATTACAGTTTTAACTTGTGTTTGCTGAAGCATAAACTCGCTCAATAGTCTATAATATTGGTTTCTTGTTGAATTTTTGGATATTCTCCATGGAAGTGTGCGCTTGTTATTATCATACCACGAAAGAATTTTTTTTGGTAAATTGCTATTATTATTTATATGCATCACAAACAAAATAATAGAGAAAGTAAAACTTTCGTTCAAGGCTTAAGACTGTTGGGTAATACTTTGCCACGGGGAGTTAAAGGAATACTAAAAAAAAATGGCTACAATTACTCTGAAATAATAAGCAAATGGAGTATGCTGGTAGGAAAAAATATTTCTTCTTGCTCTTATCCTAAATCAATTAAAATGCCGTCAGGTAGCAAAAATTGTATACTAATCGTTTCTGTAAAAAGGGGGGATGAAATAAATATTGAATACTCTAAGAATGAAATAGTTAATAAAATTAATAGTTATTTTGGTTATAAGCTAATAAATGAAATAAAACTAGAAACGTTCAGTTCAGAAAAAGTTAAGAAAAAAAACAATAATTTTTTGGGAAAAATATCTAAAAATTATGAAAAAAAAATTAATGAAATTAAAAATGAAAAAATTAAAAATTCACTTTCCCAACTTTTGGATGCAATAAAAAATGACTAAAATAAATTTAAATCTTAAATTAATTTTTATTATTAATTTACTTATAATTTTATTCGTAATTAATTTAAAATCTCATGCTGAAGATTCAAAATTACAAACAAATTTAATAATCGGGCCAGAGAACGCAAAAGTTAAAATAAAAGTATATTCATCACTAACCTGTCCTCATTGTGCAGATTTTCATACAAATATAATTCCAAAAATTAAAAAAAATTATATTGATTCTGGTATAGTTCAATTAATTTTAATTGATTTTCCATTAGATCAGGCGGGATTCAATGCCTCAAAACTATTACACTGTTTTGATAAAGAAAAAAAATTAATCTTTTTAGATACTATTTATGAAAATCAAAGCAAATGGGCTGTTGGTAATGATATTGAAAAAATTAATAATAACTTAAGAAAAATTGTTAAAGATTTTGGGATAAACTCATCTCAATTTGATAAATGCTTAAATAATGAAGTTATAAGTGATAAAATATTAAATGATAGAATAGATGGGCACCAAAAATATTCTATAAATTCTACTCCAACAATTATAATTAATGAGAAAAAATTTGAAGGTAATGCTAATTATAAAAACATAAAAAAAAAAATAGAAAAACTTATTTAAAATATGGAATTCAAAAAACTTGAACTAACAGGATTTAAATCTTTTGTAGAAAAGACTTCTTTTTTTATTGAAAAAGGTTTGACTGGAATAGTAGGGCCAAATGGTTGCGGAAAATCTAATATTGTAGAATCGATAAGATGGTGTATGGGTGAAACTTCTGCAAAAAGTTTGCGTGGTACAGGTATGGAAGATGTAATATTTTCAGGAACCGCAAATAAAGCTTCAAAAAATATAGCTGAAGTTAATTTAACTCTGGATAACTCAGACAAAGACAGCCAGATTCAATTTAAAGAACTCGATATAATAAACATAAAAAGAAGAATAGAAAAAGATAAAGGTTCCAGATATTTTCTTAATGGCAAAGAAGTTAGAGCAAGAGATGTACAAACTTTTTTTGCCGATCTATCAACCGGTGCTCACTCTCCATCAATGATAAGCCAAGGTAGAATTGGTGCTTTGGTAACAGCAAAACCATCAGATAGAAGAACAATTTTGGAAGAAGCCGCAGGAATTTCTGGCATACACGTAAGGCGGCACGAATCTGAATTAAGACTTAATTCAGCTGAAAATAATTTAAAAAGAGCAGATGAGTTAAGAAGACAGCAAGAAAAGCAATTAGAAAATTTAAAAAAACAAGCCGTGGAAGCTTCTAAGTATAAAATAATTTCTGAAGAAATCAAAAAAATTGAAGCGGGCCTCTATTATATTAAATTTAACGAAATTGAAAATGAAATAAATATATCCAAAGGTATAACAGGTGAATCAGATGGTGAAATTAATAAAATTACAGTAGAAATTAATCACAATAATAAGTTGCTAGAAGAAGCCAACAAAAAACTTAAACCTTTGAGAGATAAAAATGTAGAAATATTGTCTAAATTGCAAAGACTTAATTTAGAATTAAAGAATTTAGAAGATGAAGAAAAAAGAGCAAAAAGTGATAAGGAAAGACTTTTAAAATTAGAAAATACAATAAAGGAAGATATAGAAAGAGAAAAAAACATTATATTAGAAGCGCAATCAAATGAAAAAAGACTAAATGAAGAAAAAAATATTCTGATTAATACTGAAAAACAATATTATGATTTAGAAAAACAAACAGAGGAGGACTTACAAATTGCATCTAAAGAACTTAAAAATGAACAAGACAACTTAGAAAAAATTTCAAAAGAATTAGTTCTTGGTGTTAATTTAGAGAGTGATATTGATATTTTAAAAGATTCTCTTGCTTATTTAGAAAAAAGTGAAACTTTTATAAAAGAAGGAAACGTCAATGAAGCAAGTAGCTTTATTAACAAAACTCAGAAAAATTTAAAAACGCTAGTAAAAGGACTGGAAGGCCAAGTTGAAAATAAAATATTAGAAAAATTCAATAATTTAAATGAAAAGATAAAAATTTCACAGGAAAAATATGCTAACGCTCATAGTAAAAATCAAACGATTAAGGCTGATTCTGTAAAAAGAAAAGAACGTATAAAAAATATAGATACAGAAATTCAAAACTGGCAAAATTTAAAGTTTAATTCAGAAAAAATGACAAATGAATTGAACGGTAGAATTAAAAGAATTGCTACAGATTTAGAAAATATAGCAAAACTCCCTGAAACTATAGCGATAAAAAAAGGCCAACTAATGCAAAATACAACTGACACGGAAAATAGAAAAGAAGAAATATCTAGCGAACTTTCTGAAGCAGAAGAAAATTACCAAAAAACTAATAAAGATTTAAGGGCCGTAGAACAAAAAATGATGCTTGCTAGAGAAAATAAAGCTAGATCTGAAGCAACTCTGGAGGGTCTCGAAAATAGAAAAAAAGATTTAATCAATGCCTTAAAAAATGACCTTAATATTGATGAAACGAAATTACTCAATAATTCGGACTTAGTAAGTGTTGAAACTCTTCCTAATGTTGTTGAGCAAGAAGACAAATTAGATGCAAAAAAAAATGAAAGGGAGAGACTTGGGTCAGTTAATTTACGTGCTGATGTTGAGACAGAACAATTTAAAACAACAATTAAAAAAATGGAAAAAGATAGAGAAGACTTAGTGTCTGCCATTACAAAATTAAGAGCCAGTATAAATGAGCTTAACCAAAAAGGCAGAGAAAGACTTGTTGATGCTTTTGAAAAAGTTAACAGAAAATTTAACGAAGTGTATACTAAGCTTTTTAGTGGAGGTACTGCGAAATTAGAATTTGTAGACTCCGATGACCCATTGGAGGCCGGTTTAGAAATGTTAGTAAGCCCACCAGGAAAGAGATTGCAATCAATAACTTTATTATCTGGTGGTGAGCAAGCTCTGACTGCTTTATCTCTAATTTTTGCTGTATTTTTAACTAGCCCAGCACCAATCTGTATTTTAGATGAAGTGGATGCTCCATTAGATGATGCTAATGTAACAAGGTTTTGTACGCTGCTAGATGAACTGACAAAAATTACAAAAACTAAATTTATTATAATAACTCACCACGCATTAACAATGTCCAGAATGGATAGACTATATGGTGTAACAATGCCTGAAAAAGGAATTAGTCAGCTTGTTTCTGTTGATTTACAAAGAGCTGAGGAATTGGTTGCGTAAAAACAAAAAAAACATGAAAAGTCTTAAAGAAATAGCTACTCGCTTGGAGATTGCAAAAAAAAATATTCAAAAAAACAATATAACAAGTAAAGGTTCAAATGCCGCATCTTTAGGCAAAGCCTTAAAAATTAGTACAGAATTAGTTGCTGCGGTTGTGGTTGGTACAACAATAGGGTTTATTTTAGATAACTGGTTTGGTACTAAACCGTTGTTAACAATTTGTTTTTTTTTAATGGGTGTAGCTGCTGGAATTCTTAACGTATTTAGATCTGCTAAAAAAATGCATAATAATATAAAAGGATAAAGATATGGCAACAAATCCAATGCACCAGTTTAATGTTTATAGAATAGGACCTGAAATAAACATTGGCAATTTAAATTTATCTTTCACAAACGCTAGTCTATTTATGATGATAAGCGCGGCAACAATTTTATTTTTGCTATTCTTTGGTACAAAAAAAAAATTATTAATACCTTCAAAAATACAATTGGTCACCGAAATGAGTTACACATTTGTAGCCAAAATGATAAATGATACCGCGGGAGCAAATGCCAAATCTTTTTTTCCTTTTATTTTTACACTTTTTATGTTTGTGCTTTTTTGTAACATGGTTGGGATGCTTCCATACTCATTTACAGTAACAAGTCACATTATTGTTACTTTTGTTTTAGCGGCTATTGTGTTTGTGGGAGTTACAATTTTAGGATTTATCAAACATGGTTTTAAATATTTAAATCTTTTTGTTCCAAAAGGTGTGCCTATGGTTCTATTACCATTAATAGTTATTATTGAAATTATTTCTTACTTAAGCAGACCGATTAGTTTGTCGGTTAGACTATTTGCGAATATGATGGCTGGCCACACTATGCTTAAAGTGTTTGGCGGATTCGTGATAAGCTTGGGATTGCTAGGTGGATGGCTGCCACTTGGTTTTTCTGTTGCATTAACAGGGCTTGAAATACTTGTTGCTTTTCTTCAAGCTTATGTTTTTGCAATATTGACATGCATCTATTTAAATGATGCATTAAATTTACATTAACTTAACAAAGGAGGAAAATATGGAGTTAGAAGCGGCTAAAATGATAGGAGCAGGTCTTGCTGCTATAGCATTGGCAGGAGCTGGGGTTGGCATAGGACTTATTTTCGGAAATTATTTGTCTGGTGCAATGAGAAATCCTTCAGCGGCACAAAAACAGTTCCCGAATTTACTTCTGGGATTTGCTTTGGCAGAAGCTACTGGCTTGTTCGGTCTAGTAATTGCATTAATAATTTTATTTGCCTTTTAAATAAATAAAATTTTGTTTATGAAAAATTTTTGCTTAATTTTATCAACGGCATATTTTTTAAATACAAAAAAGGTATTTGGAGCTGAGGAAGGAATGCCTCAGCTTAACCCTGAGTTTTGGGGTGCGCAAGTATTTTGGCTGATATTGATATTTTCTGTATTGTACATTGCAATATGGAAAATATTTTTGCCTAGAATTACAGAAAATATAGAAAATAGAAAATTAAGGATTGTAAATGATTTAAGTGAAGCTGAAAAACTAAAAGAAAGAGCCGAAAAAAAACTTATCGAATATAATCAAATAATAGAACAGGCAAAAAAAGATGCGAGAAAGATACTTGAGGAAAATAAAAAAAAATTAAAAACTGACATTGAAAACAAAAAACAAAAATTTGATAAAGAGATAGAGGCGGAGTTATCTGCTGCTGAAATAGAAATTAAAAATTTAAAAAAATCATCTTTGAATAGTATCAATAAAATTGCATCTGAAATTGTTTCGGAAGTCATAAAAAAAATGACTCAAACTGAAATTAATAAAAGTAATGCAAATGCAGTTATTGAAGAAATTTCTAAGAAAAATATAGGTAAATATTTATGACATTAGATGCAAATTTTTGGGTAGCGGTCTCATTCTTTATTTTTTTAGGAGGTTTGATTTATTTAAAGGTTCCGAAAAAAATAAATGATTCTCTAGGAGAAAAAATTAATGAAATTAAAAAAGAAATAAATGATGCTGAAAAATTAAGAGATGAAGCTAAAAGCGTATTAATTGAATATGAAAAAAAAATTGACAAATCAAAAAAAGAAACCATAGAAATTATTAATACGGCTAAAAAAGAAAGTGAAAATATTTTTTTAGAAAAAACAAATAAATTTCATTTGCAAATCGAAGAGCGGAAAAAAAATACTGAATTAAAAATTGATAGAATGAAAAGTAGCGCTCTAAGTGATATAAAAAATGCATCTATAAAAATTGGGATAGAGGCTGTAGAAAATTTAATGAAAAATTCTATTGATAAAAGTAAAATAGAAAATATTTACAACAAAAGTATAGAACAAACTATAGTCGAGTTAAAAAAGATTAAAGCTTAGAATGTGACCCGTCGCAGTAGGGAGGACGTTTTGTTCGTTTGCAACCACAAAAAAAGATTACTTTATTTGTTGAACCCACAAATTTAACTGATTTAAATTTACCTCCTTTGTGTGATCCATCGCAAAAAGGTTGCTTTTGGGATAGCCCGCAAGAACACCAAAAATAAGTTTTGTCCTTTTCAACTTTAACTTTATATGGGGTATTTTGTGGACTAGTTGGCTTTTCCATTAATTACACCATAAATCTATGTTAAAAAAAAATAAACAAAAAAATAACATAAAAGATATATAAGTTTAAAAATAATGAACAATAAAATTAACATTCACTTAGCTTCTCCAAGAGGTTTTTGCGCAGGTGTGGATAGGGCGATTGAAATAGTAAAAAAAACTATTAAAAAATATGGTAGTCCTGTTTATGTAAGACATGAAATTGTTCACAACAAATATGTTGTGGAGGATTTAAAAAAACAAGGTGTTATTTTTGTAGAAGAATTAGACGAGGTAAAAGATAAAAGTAGACCTGTTATTTTTTCTGCTCATGGAGTTCCAAAAAAAGTTCCTGAAACTGCAAAACTTAGAAAAATTTTTTTTATTGATGCTACCTGTCCACTTGTTTCTAAAGTACATAGAGAAGCAGAACAGCTACATAAAAACAATTTTCAAATATTGCTTATTGGTCACGCTAATCATCCTGAGGTTATTGGGACAATGGGTCAATTGCCAAAAAATTCTGTTTACTTAATTGAAAATAAAAACGATGCATTGCTTTATGAAAACAAAGAAAACAAAAAATTATCTTATATCACGCAAACTACACTATCTGTTGATGACACCAAAGAAATAATAAGTGTATTAAAAAAAAGGTTCCCATCTATACAAGGTCCAAAAAGAGAGGATATTTGTTACGCAACTACAAATAGACAGTTGGCTGTAAAAAAGATTGCGCCTATATGTGATATAATTTTTGTAATCGGGAGCAAAAATTCATCTAACTCTCTCCGTCTTGTTGAAGTTGCAAAAAGATCGGGTTGTAAAAATACTTTTTTACTTGAATCTAAAAACGAAAATATAATAAATGATATTTTAAAATATAAAAATATTGGAATTACTTCTGGCGCTTCTGCACCTGAAAATTTAGTTTTTGACCTTATTAATGAGTTAAAAAAGAGTGCTGAGGTAAATGTAAAAAATGTTGAAGTAGCAAAAGAACAAGTATCATTCAAAATTCCAAAAATTTAAATTATTTATGGCAGTTTACACAAAATTATCAAAAGAAAATCTAAGAGACTTTTTCAAAAAATATAACTTAGGAGAAGTTATAAATTACAAAGGTATAAAAGAAGGTATAGAAAATACAAATTATTTTATTGAAGCAAGCAAAGGCAAATTCATACTTACAGTCTATGAAAAAAGAGTAGAAGAAAAAGATTTGCCTTTCTTTATTGGACTGATGAGAAATCTATTTGATGCTAAATTTCCTTCGCCTGAGCCTGTGATAAATAAAAATGGAAATTATGTGACTGACATATTTAATAAAAAGGCTGCAGTTGTATCTTTTGTAAGTGGTGCAGTTAAAAAAAGCTTGAGTCCTGAAAATTGTTATGAGGTTGGTTTAATGGCGGCCAAGCTACATAAAATAAGTAAAAATTTAGCCATGAAAAGAGAGAATAAGCTTTCCATTAATTCTTGGAGAAAAATTTATGAAAAAGTTCAAAAAGATTGCTCTAAAATCCACCCAAAACTAAATGAAATAGTTGAGAAAAATTTAGACGAAATAGAAAAAAACTGGCCTAAAAATATACCCGCTGGAATAATTCATGCTGATTTGTTTCCTGATAATATTTTTTTCAAGAATAATAAACTATCAGGTATTATTGATTTTTATTTTTCATGCAATGATTTTTATTCTTTTGAGATAGCAATCTGCTTAAACGCCTTATGTTTTGAAGGAGAAAAAGAAAATTTAAGTTTTAATGTCACAAAAGCGAAAAAGTTCATTGACGGATATTCTTCTATAAGAAAATTATCAGAATCTGAAAAACATTCTTTAAAAATACTATGTCAAGGAGCTGCGATAAGATTTTTGCTTACTAGAGTCTTTGATTATATAAATCTTACTGAAGGCGCATTGGTAAAAATTAAAGACCCGATAGAGTATTTGAAAAGATTAGAATTTCATAATAACGTTAATGATTACCAAGACTATTTTTTTTAAATATGAAAACCAAAATTTATACTGACGGAGCTTGTGTTGGAAATCCTGGGCCAGGAGGATGGGCCGCTGTAATTCTTGTTGATAATAAAAAAATGGAAATTTTTGGTGGGGAAAAATTAACAACAAATAATCGAATGGAATTAACAGCCGCAATCAAAGCTTTAGAATACTGTGAGCTGCAGGAAGGAAAACAACCTTCCCTGAAGGAAATATGCATATATACAGACTCGGCTTATGTAAAAGAAGGTATCACTGTTTGGATTAACACCTGGGAGAAAAATGACTGGAAAACAAAAGAAAAAAAAAATGTAAAAAACATAGATCTTTGGAAAAAGCTTAAAGAATTAGTTAATTCAAAACAAATAGAATGGAAATGGATAAAAGGTCATTCTGAAGATCCTATGAATGACTTAGCGGATCAATTAGCAAAAAAAGCTACACCTATTTAGTTATACCTTTTTTAAAATATAGTCTTTAACCAATTTGATATTTTTGGGCAGTTTGTCAAATTTTTCTTTTTCAATTTTTATTTTTTTTAAAGTTTCCGGCAATTCTGGTTTGATACCAGTAGTTTTAAAAACAACATCTGAAAATTTACATGGGTGAGCGGTACTCAAAATTACAGTATTTCCATCTACTGAAGATTTTTTTAAAGCTCCAATTCCAACAGCTGTGTGAGGGTCTATCAATATTTTTTCTTCTTTATATGTTTCGCTTATAGTGAATAATGTTTCTTTTTCAGTTAAACTTTCAGAGCAAAAAGTTTCTTTAATTTTATTTAATTCTTTTTCGTTTAGTTTAAATTCACCATTTTCTTTTAAATCGTTCATTAATTTTACTACTCTTTCTGAATCACATAAACAACAATCAAAAACTAATCTTTCAAAATTGCTAGCCACTTGAATGTCCATGCTGGGGGAAATTGTGTGTTCTGTTTTTAAAGGTTTATAAATTCCAGTATTAATTACTCTTTTCAAAATATCATTTTTATTGGTAGCTATTAATAGTTTGTTTATAGGTAAGCCCATTTTTTTTGCTACATAGCCGGCATAAATATCACCAAAATTACCCGTTGGAACAGAAAAATTTATTCTTTCCGTATTATTTTTTGAAGTAATAAAATAAGAATAAAAATAATATACTATTTGAATTGCAATTCTTGACCAATTTATTGAATTTACGCCTGATAAATTAATTTTTTTATTAAAATCTTCATCTGTAAACATTGATTTAACAAAATTTTGGCAATCGTCAAAATTTCCGTCTAAAGCAATATTAAAAACATTATCGGCGGTAACTGTTGTCATAAATTTTCTTTGAATTTCCGATATTTTGTTATGCGGGTGTAATACAAATATTTTCATATTTTTTCTATTTTGTATTGCGCTTATAGCAGCCGCGCCAGTATCCCCGGATGTAGCTACAATTATATTAATTCTTAAATTATTTTTTTTTAAGATCTTTTCATACATATTACCTATGACTTGCATAGCAATGTCTTTAAAAGCTAATGTGGGACCATAGTATAGTTCTAACAGATTTGTCTTTTGTAATTTTTTAATTTCAACAACATTTTTTGCGCGAAATTGTTTGTAAGAAGAATTAATTAAACTTTCTAGCTCATTTTGCTTAAACTCGCTTCCACAAAATTTAGAAATAATACTTGCTGCCAATCCATTGTAGGAAAAGCTTCTTAACTTTTCTAATTCTTCGGCTGAATACTTGTAAATCTTTGTTGGAACAAAAAGACCTCCATCGGGAGCCAGCCCTTTTAAAAAAACTTCTTCAAATGAAAAAGTTTTTTTTGTATTTCTAGTGCTTATGTATTCCATACCCTCTATTAATATAGAATTTTGATATTATCTAGGCAAAACCTGAACTTAAAGAATATTTGATTTATTTTTGTTGAGAACGTTGTTTTTTATTTGAAAAATGTTTTTTTAAAAGCCAATTTCCAATGCCTAATAAAATCAATGTAGATACTATAATAAGCAAAGCTAACTGTCCCCCATTTCTGTCTGAAATACAAACAGCGCATAAGCTGATTATTTTCTCACTCTGTTCTGCTGAAACTGGCAATATCATTTTTAATTTCCCATTTCTTTATATTTTTTATAATCAAAGAATGTAAATTGAATGGTAATCTCTTTAATGTTCTTTGTCTTGTTATCTTTTGTCGCTTCTGGATCAATAAGCATAACTAGTACGTATTTGGCCTTTTCATTAGCCTTCAATGTTTGAGCATCATAACAAAAACAATTTATCTTACTTATATAGGTTTCGTATTGTTTTGGAAAATATTGAAATGTAGCTATACCAGTGCTTTTCTTATTTCCTAAATTTTCAACCATATACTCTACCGTTATTACTTCTCCAGGTTTAGCAAAAAGTTTTGGGTTTAGTGGCTTGAAATGCCAGGCAAGATCTGGATGAACGCTCGTCAATAAATTTATTGTGATTGGTCCCGAAGAAGTCTCTTCATATTTTTTGTACTGGCCTTGAAAAAAATAAAATAATAAAATAAAAAATAAAAAAGTTAGTACAATTATATAGTCTCTTTTATTAACTTTCATTTTAAATTTTTTTTATATAATTTTATCTATTAAAATAGAAGTGAAGATAAAGAAAAGATATATTATTGAATATCCAAATAATTTTGCTGCCAATTTATTTTCTGATATTCGGTTCTTTTCTCTTAGTAATGTGTAAGAAATAAATACGTAATACCCACTTAGTATTAAGGAAAGTGTAAAATAAAATAATCCAGAAAAATTAAAAAGAAAAGGAGATATAGCAACAGGAAATAAAATTAATGAATATATAAATATGTTAAGTTTTGTAGCTTGGATTCCTGATGTTATTGGTAGCATTGGAATTTTTGCTTTTTTATAATCATCAGTTTTATATAAACTCAAAGCCCAAAAATGAGAAGGTGTCCAAATAAATATAATTAAAAATAAAATGATGGGTTCAAGTGATATTGAATTTGTTGCGATAGCCCATCCAATAACTGGTGGTAAAGCTCCTGAGGCTCCACCTATCACAATATTTTGTGGAGTTTTTCTCTTAAGCCAAACTGTGTAAACAAATACATAAAATAATATTGTAGTTGCTAAAATCGATGCCGCAATTAAATTTGATAAAAAATAAAGAGTTGCTACAGAAATTAATGAAGAAAAAATACCAAAGATGAGAGCTTGCTTTCTTGTTAGTTTTCCGGTTGGAATGGGACGAAGACAAGTTCTTGTCATTAATGAGTCTAAATCAGATTCATACCACATGTTTAATGCACCGGCCGCACCGGAACCTAGAGCAACAGCCATTAAAGAGCAGACAGCATCTATAAAATTAATTTTTACTGGCGCTATTAACAAACCTACAGCACAAGTAAAAATGACTAATGACATTACGCGTGGCTTCATTAAATTAAAAAAAGCTTGAATGTTACCAAAGTAATCTAACTTTAGTGTTTTTGATTTAATGTTGGTCATTAATTTTAAACTTGATTGTGTGCCTAGCTCCCTACAACAAAATAGAACATTCTAGTGAAAAATGTATAATAAGATTCTGCCACCATAATTGCTATGAAGACACCAATAGCTGTCATTGGCCATAAAAGCACGTTAACAATAGCCCAACGTTCCCAATACAAATGCATAAAGATTGCCATGATGAACCCTGCTTTAGCTAACATAAAAAATACAATTAAAGACCATCTTAATAATCCTTGATAGTTCATGTAATCAACCATGTATGAAAAGAAACTGAATACAAACAGCAATCCCCAGATCCACAGATATATCCCTAATTTATGTGTATGTACTTCTTGTTTTTTATCAGTTCCCATAATTTATACCCTACCAAAGATAGAAAAATGCAAAAATAAATACCCAAACTAAATCAACAAAGTGCCAATAAAGTCCTAAAATTTCTATAGCT
>MDTE01113801.1_pt1 | contig 19529 bp, 13 predicted proteins | sample 811231 | NCBI WGS metagenome assembly MDTE01 (sample SAMN05326651, study PRJNA326480) | marine metagenome | isolation source: seawater | place: Indian Ocean: Red Sea | collected 2010 | reverse complement strand
GCGAACGAGGTTCGTCGACTGTTGAAGAAATTGGAACAAGTATGCACGGGAATCGCGCTCATGCAAGAGGTGACGCCGAGAACGCGCGCGTTGTTGGTGAGTTTCGGTGAACGGATGAGTACTCGGATCTTCGCGTCGTTCTTGCGCTCGAACGGCGTGAACGGTGAGCAAGTGGACACCATCGACGACATGTTCGTAACGACGGATGAGTTTGAAAATGGTACTATTTTGGACGCCACGTACGCGAAGACGAAGGCCCGTTTGACGCTCCCCGCGGGTGCGGAACCGACCGTACGCGTTGTTACCGGATTTTTGGGACGCGGCGTGGATACGGATGCCATTTGCACGCTCGGTCGCGGTGGGAGCGACTTGACGGCGACCGTCATCGGTAAAGCCCTCGGTTTGAAGGAGGTGCAAGTATGGAAGGACGTGGACGGCGTTCTCTCAGCGGATCCGCGCTTGGTGAATTCGACCGTGCCGATGCCTTTCCTAAGTTTTCAAGAAGCGACGGAGTTGGCGTACTTCGGTGCGCAAGTTTTGCATCCGCACTCGATGCGTCCAGCGATGGATTCCACCGACTTGAGTGTGCGCGTGAAGAATTCGTACAACATCGGCGCACCGGGGACTGTGATCGGTCACTCACGCGGCGAGGACCTCCACAAGGACTGGCTCCTTACGTCCATCGTGCAGAAGAAGGACGTCACGATGCTGGACATCACGTCGACGCGGATGCTCGGGCAGTTTGGCTTTTTGGCGAAGGTGTTCACGGTGATGGCGGCGAATAAGATATCCGTCGACGTCGTCGCCACGTCGGAGGTGAGCGTCTCGTTGACCCTCGATCCGTCCAAATTGTGGAGCAGAGACCTGCAGCAGGCAGAGCTCGAAAAGTTAGTGGAGGATTTTGAAAAAGAGGGCATCGCTCACGTGGACGTGAGCAGCGGTTACTCCATCATATCTCTCATCGGTAACGTTGAGCGCAATAACGAAATCATGGAACGCTCGTTTCACGCGCTTCGGGCGGCCGATATTAAAGTGAGCATGGTCTCCCAAGGGGCCTCTAAGACTAATATTTCTCTGTTGGTGAATAGAACGCAAGGCGACGAAGCGGTTAGAGCGATTCACGCAGAGTTCTTTGAGTTTGAGTAATCGCGTCTCTATTATTACCAATATGGCGGCATCTAATGATCTCCGATAGCTATCGACGTGCAATCAAAAGTCTGTATCTAGTCACTTACCAATCGCCTTCTTGAGCACCGATTCTTTGAGGGTGACGATGCGGTTGAGCACGGGAGCGTCCACCGTGCTGTCCTTGTCAAACGCGAAAAATCCGAGACGTTGCAACTGGACCTGCGTCTCGAGAGGTTTACCCGCGAATTCTGCCAACGCCGGTTCCATGAGAGCGTTTTTGTGCACGATCAGAGAATTTGGGTTGAGCTGCGTCAACCAATCCACGCTACCGTCGTCCTCCTCGCCTTCTTCCTCGGCGTCATCGCCGTTGGCGTCCGCGGGCTTCGAACCATCGGCTTCAGTTGCGAGGCTCGCGTCCGCCTTGCCCGGAATCTCGACCGAAAAGAGCTTGTCGTACAGACGGCACTCGCACTTGACAAAGTCCGGCGTCGCCCAGTGAAGAATACCCTTGGGAGGCTTTTGAGAGCGAGACTCCATGTCGATTGTGACGTTGATTTCCTCAATCGAACCATCCGCGCCGGTCTTGTAATCCGTGCACGTGACGTTGTAGCCGAACTGCAATCGAATCGTCTTACCTGGCGCCATGCCGAAGTAGCCATTGACATCCTCGGTCTTGAAATCGGTGCGCTCGATGAATATGGTGGACGTCAAGTTGATGCGGCGCATGCCCCGCTCCGGGAACGAAGGGTGCACCGGCGCCTCGCAGATCACCTCTCCACCCGGATGGTTCGTGATGTTCACCTTGACCGGATCAACGACGGCGAAATACCTCGACGCGCTGTCCTTCAACTCTTCGCGCATCACTTGCTCGAGGCGTCCGAGGTGTTGCGTGTTATCGTTGCGCGTCACGCCGAGCGACGAGCAAAAGGCGTTGATGGCGGTGGGCGTGTAACCTCTTCTGCGCAAACCCTCGAGAGTCAACAGACGCGGATCGTCCCACCCGTTGACGTATCCCTTTGTCACCAACAGGTTCAACTTGCGCTTACTCATCACGTTGTACGTGATGTTGCAGCGAGAGAATTCCCAAGTGACGGGCTTGTACGCGTCGAGCGCATCCAGAAGCCAATAGTAGGACCCGTTCGGCGCCTGTCTGGACTCGAACTCGAGCGTACACAGCGAGTGTGTGATGTTTTCTAAGCTATCCACTAAGCAGTGCGTGTAGTCGTATGTCGGGTAAATGCACCACTTGTCGCCGGTGTGCGGGTGACTGGCAAACTTGACGCGGTACGCGGCTAAATCCCACATACTCGGAATATCGCTGCGTAAATCACCCTTCATGCGCAGGCTGCACTCGCCCTCCTTGAATTCACCGTTCTTCATCTTTTCAAACAATTCAAGGTTCTCCTCGACGCTTGTGTTTCTCCAAGGGCTCTCGGCGCCCTCCGGAAGCGGCGTGTCGTAACGCGGAAGGTTACCGTCCACGCATGTCTTTTGGAACGTTTGCAAAAGCTTGCGCGACTCGAACGTTTGCTCCTTGTTTTGGAAGCAGACGTACGCGTTACCAGACTTGATCAACTGCAGCGCATACTCGTAGAGCTGATCAAAGTAATCGCTCGAGTATGTCGTTTCCACCGGTTCGTGTCCCAACCATTTCACCGAACCAATGATGCTGTCAATATATTCTTGCTTCTCCGCCTCCGGATTTGTGTCGTCGAAGCGAAGGGTCGTCGTACCACCGAACTGCTTCGCCACGCCGAAATCGAAATACATCGCCTTGGCGTGTCCGATGTGCAAATACCCGTTCGGTTCCGGCGGAAAACGCGTCCGCCACTTCCCGCCCGTAGCCGCCAAGTGCGCCTTCATCGCCTCCGCTGAGTTCACCGCGTAATTCTTCGCCCCCGGCGGCAAATTATCCTTCGATTTCGCCGTCACGTGCCCCTCCGACCCCGGTGACGGCAGATGCGTCGCCTCGAGCGCAGACTTTTCAACCTTTACCGCCGCCGCCTTGCTCGCCTTTTCGCCACCCTCCTTGGCCGCTTTCGGCGCCTTCGGCTTCCCCTCCGCCTTCACAGACGACTTGGCGCACAGCTCCTCCGCCCTCTCAAAGGCCTCCTTCGCCTTGGCGTACTCCTTGAGCTTCATCGCCGCCATCCCAGCCTCGATCGCCTCCAGTCCCAGCGGATCCGGTCGCTTTTTGCTCTGCTTCTCCGCCGCTTTGAGCGCCTTTTTCGCCGCGCTCATGGACACCTCCGGCGCACCCTCGCCCTCGGCCGACATCTCCACTGTTTTCTCTCCCTCTCCACCGCCTCGTTCGCTCGCCCCGCTCCCGCGCGCGTCGAAATGCGTCCCAGTCCCGTCGTCCCGGTCCCGTCCCTCGGGACGCGTCCCAAAGCTTAGGGTCGAGAGATGCGCGCGCATTCGTCGTCACAGCGACGCGCGAGCGATGACGTCGGTGGACCACGGACGCGAACCGTGCCCGCACAGAATCTTCGATGACATCGGCGGGGCGTTCGCCATGGGCGCGGTGGGCGGCGGCGTCGTGAACCTCGTCAAGGGCGCGTACAACTCGCCGCGAGGCCACGCGATGATCGGAGGGTTCGAGGCGATTCGTCGAGAGGCGCCGAGGATCGGGGGGTCGTTCGCGGTGTGGGGAGGATTGTTTTCGGCGTTTGATTGCGCGCTGGTGGCGGTGCGGCGAAAGGAGGATCCGTGGAATCCGATCATCTCGGGGGCGGCGACGGGCGGCGTGTTGCAGCTGCGGTACGGGTTGCCGAGCGCGGCGAGATCGGCGGCGTTCGGTGGGTTTTTGTTGGCGGTCATCGAGGGGATTAGTATCATGTTGACGAGGTTGACGGCGCCGCCGCCGCCGCCGCCGGTGATGGTGATGCCGGGCGAGGGGGGCGGAGGCGCCGGCGGCGCGAGTGTGGAGACCACGAGCTCGGGAACGCCCACGGAGGCGGCGCAAGAGAGTGGATCCATCTGGGGGAACGTGTTCGGCGGTGGACGCAAGGAGGAAGATTCTTCCGCGGCGCCGAACATGCCTGATTTCGGCGCGGCGACTGAATTAAAGTGAGAGAAGAAAAAAGAGTCGGAAACTCTGTAAAGTTCCGCTGTACTCGTAGAGGGTAGAATTGATTTTAAATCGCAATGTGAGCGAGCTAGCTACTACTAAAATCATTACACGTCAAATCACCGGTAAGCGCTGCTCGACAGATCGCGGGTTGCTCTCGAAGGGAATGAGATCGCGAACGTCCACGCCGCGCTCTGCTAGCGTCAGCGCGCGACCGGGGAGGACCATCAGCGGAGCTCTGTCGCCTCGAAGGTGAAAGTCATCGAGCGTCGCGTAATCGCCGTCGATTATTTGTTCCAGCACGCGATACGATTTCAAGTCTTGACGCATTTGATACGGCATCTCCACCTCGAAAGAATTCACGCCGACGGACAAGGCCGAAAACTTGGCGTTCGTCGCCCAGAAAGAGTCGACGTCGCGGCACATCGGACATCCTTTCATGGCGTTCGTCGCCATGTACGACGCGAGACACGATTGGCAAAATGTACCACCACAACACGGCGCCCGAGCGACGTCTTCGCTGGACGTGTCTTCGAGACAAATCGCGCACGCGGACGCGCCGTCGTCGACATCGATCAACGGTTTCGGCTTCGGCTTGGTCGGCGGTTTCGATCCCTTCAAACCGACGGGAATCATGAACAGTTTGTGGTCGACATCTTCATCTCGAGAACTTCTCGACGCTTGCGAACTGATCGGTGCGTCCCGCGTGACGACGACGAGATGAGAGTCTCCGTCGTACAAGCCGACATCCAACACGGTTCGCTTCGTCTTCGCGTCGGGATTGGTCACGCACGATTCGACTCTGTGACGAAACGTCTCGAACAAGTCTCGACGCACGTCGCTCGACGCGTCGGCTTTACGATCGATGACGTGCACCATCCTCTCACCGTCGGACCAGACGACGACGATGAATTGATCCGAAAGCGCGGCGCGAGGCAACGCCGGCATCGCGCGCGGCTCGCGTTCGAGCGCTCTGTTTCGCACCGCCCCAAACTTTGGAATCCAACCCAAATCGACGCGCCGCGGTTCGTCCGTATCTCTCTCTCGAGCTTGCGTTCTCCCGCGCTCGTTGGTGATGAATTCATACGCTTTCCGCTCCAGCACGCAATACTCGTCTGTAAAATTAATCGCCACCTGGAGATATTCCAGCGTCGCCGCGCCGCGCGCGTCTTCAAATCCGCGCATCGCCGTGAACGGCACCAAGATCTTCTCCTCCGCCATGCCACCCTTCAGACTCCTCCGCTCCGCGCTCGAGTGAAACACCGCGAAAGGAATCGTCTCCTCGCCCGACAATCGCCACGCCGCCGTCGTCGCGCTGTTGCCGTAAAACTCGTCTCCCGAGTGGTTCCATTTCACCGCCGACGTCGCCCAGAAAAAATCACCCACGCCCCCGCACGCGCCGACCGCGCTCAGCCCCGCGCACGGCCACGTCGTCGGCAACCGCAACGTCTTCACCACCGACCCCGTCGCCAGGTTCACCGCGTCCACCGTCGGCGGCGTCCCGCGACACCGCGCGACGAGTCCCGTCTTCATCGACGCGCGCGTCGCGTCCACGCCTCGCGTGACGTCGTCCGCGCGATCGACGTCGGTCAAAGGCGATCCACGGGCGATCCACGTCGGCGTCGGCGACGACGACGACGACGCGCGGACGTCGAAGCGCGCTAACGAACCGTCCTCGTAACCGACGAGGACGAGGTAATCGCCGCCGTCGGACGACGACGCGGACGCGAGGGCGGTGGCGCGAACGTCAAAGGCACGGTCGCCGTCCGTTTCGGCGTCACGCCGAAGCGCGCGCGTGACGCTGGACGCGCGCATCGCGAAGTGACGCGGGACGAGGGAGAGGCGAGAGGCGAGAGGCGATGCCACGCAATGATTAATTAAAACGTGTGCCGTGCGCGCGGTACGCGCGTTCACGATCTGCGCGCGTACATGAATATGTATCCCTGACCGGTGCGAACCTCGTCCGTGGTGAGCGAGTTGACGTCGTCGTCGTTGAAGTGTTGCCAACTGTCGCCGCCGTCGACGTCGAGCTCGCGAGCGCACGCCGTGTAGTGGCCGCTGCCCGCCTGTCGGCCGTGATGCGTGATGACGGCGACGAGGTCGTAGAGCTTGTCGTTGGACGACGTGGGGGCGCTCGCGCGCGAACGCGGGGTGCGACGCGAGCGTTTGCCGGTGGAGACGGGCGTCTCGGGCGCGTCTCGCTCGGCGGCGGTTTCCTCTTCGCAGCAGTAGGGCGCTAAATCTAAGCCCTCCAACGGGAAATCGACGTCGTTCGTCAGCTTGGTGCGCATGGCGTCTCTCTTCCACGTGAAACGTTTCAAATGCAGACACAGCACGGGAGGAAGGCTGGCGATGCGGGTGAACTTGGTGGCGTTTTGATCCTTGCCGCAGCTGTCGCAGAAATAGCGTCCGTGCCCGCTTAAATTTTCGTTTCGCACAAAGGCAGCGAGACATTGCTGCAGCGTCGCTTCGCCGTTCCCACCTTCGCCCTTTTCGATCTCAATGGAAGGTGAATGCGGCGTGGTCGGCATGGAGCCGTCCTTGCTCAACACCGGAGGAATTGGAAGCGAGAGATCCATAAACGGTTCCCGACGGTCGCTCGAACGACCGCACTTCGTGCACGTCACTCTCGTCAAACAAATCCCACCGAAAAGCTCCGTCACCTTATCTGGGCTTTTACTCTCGTCTATCTCCACCGGCATCGGTTTCACTTTCGGCGTGTGCGGGGAAGCCAGCGCGTGTCCGTTGGCGCGTTCGTCCTTTATCGCGTGTTCGAGTTGACGCTTGACCTCGTTCGCGGTGACGTCTCGCGACAGACGAGACGGCGACGCGAACGTGCTCGACGGACTACTCATGTGTGTCGACGTGCCAGGACCGTTGTGCGTCTGCCTCTGTCTATCGCTCGCGTTCTCGGCCTCCTTCTTTCGTTTCGATTTGCACGGACGGCACGCGCAACCCTTCTTGTGCCGCTTGGCTCCCCAACGCGAGATGATGATGTACCCATCGCCGTCGTCGTCGCCGTTCCCAGATGCATCCACCCGTCCGTTCGTCGGCGACGCTCCTCCGCGCGCGATGAGCGAATCGCTGTCGTTCATCAAGAAACTTGGCGTCGGACTCGATCGCCCGTTTCGACCGCGCACGCTCCTCGCGCGCGTGGGCGGATTTGGAATTCCGTCTTTGCACGGCGAGTGCTCCTTCCTTCGCGGTGTCACCACGCCCCGCATCCGAATCAAATATCGACCGCTGCTCAACTCTTTCCTCAATCTATCTAACAAAAACCGCATGAACTCGTGCGCGTCTTGCTGTTCGTTCCCGGCGAACGACGGCACGAGTTTCCACACGCTTCGCAATAAATCGTGCGGCGGAAACGCCTCGTATTCTCCGTGCACCATCGTCCGCACCACCCGTCGCATCTCCGCCCCGACGTTCAACGCCTCCGCGCTCGCCATATCCGCCCGACGTTCGCGCGTCATCGCCGGCGGACGCATCACGAACCGTCTCTTCGCGCTCGCGTTTGAACTCGAACTTGTCGACGCTCCGTCGTCGTCGTTCCCGCGTCTTCGCGAACCTTTCCCTCCCTCGCGCTCCCCCTCTCTCGCCCGCTTTCGCTTCAACGAATCGTCAAACTTCAACAGTTCGTCCTCGGGGGCGAACGAGCGCCGCTCGCGCGCGCCCCGCCCGGGCTTCCCGTCCCATTTTGCCGATAAGTACGCCGCCGCCTCGTCGCCGAGGAGGTACTCTCTGAACTGGTGCACGTGCGCGAGCGCCTGCGAACGAGGATGCGCGCGCGAATAACGCGTCGAGTCAGTCTTTGCGCGCGCGATGGCGAACGTGCACGCGTCGCGGACGCGCGCGAGGGCGCGCGAGGGCGCATCTTTTCGACAACCGCCCCGATCGTGTGCGCGCGGCGCACCTGGAGTGTCGCGTTGAGGTAACAGGTGTTACTCGCGTTGTACAGACCCGACCGCGGTGGGACGCCGCGAAAGGATGCGGGAGGGTCCTCGCTCGCCGCGCGCGCGCGCGCGCGGGAGCGTGGCATATCTCGCGTGGGTTCGGTGCGAGTCGCCGTGTGCGGCGCGCGCGAATACGAACGCGAGAGCGGGCGACTCGAGGAACGCGACGGTGGCGCGCGCGTTCGGTCGAGATGCGCGCGTCGGTGATTCGTACAAATGATATTTCATGTTTTCTACGGCGAGCGGGCGTGCGAGCGACTAAAGTAAGGGGTAACTTTTGCTCCGCGTTCGCGCGCGGCGAAGGCGGAGTTTCAATTTGAAAGAGTAAGCGTAAAACAACGAGCGCGAGGCGCTGAACGAGCGCTCGCGACGTTATCGGTGACGTCAACGCACGTTGGCGCGACACGTCGGACACGTTGAGTGACGTTGAAGCCAAGGCGCGATGCAATCGACGCAAAAGACGTGTTCGCACGCGCGAAGTCGAACGGCTCTCGTACACTCCCATCCGACGCGTTCGAGGCACACCGGACACCGCTCGGCGACCCCGGTCTCCGCACTCTCGATCCCATCGGTCGCGTCCACGAATTCCACACCGCTCTCAAGCGCGCTCGAGCTCGTTCCACCGATGATTTTCGTGAACGCATCCATCGCCGCGCGCGCGCTCGCGCTCGTCTCGCCTCCGTCGCCGCGCGCGAACACGTCCCAATACGTCGTCCACAGTTCCTCCAACCGTGCCTCGAACTCGAATCCCACCGTCTCTTCGTCCTCGAGCGTCATCGCCCACATCTCATCGCGCATCTCGCGAATCTCATCGCGCATCTCGCGCGCGCTGTCGGCCTCCGTCTTGCGCGAGGGCGGCGTCTCGCGCGCCGACGCGTCTCGGGCACCCTCCATCACCAACCGTCTCGAGCCATCGGTTGACCCCCGCCCGCGCGCGCGTCGACGCCTCCGACGCCGCACCGCGCGCGCCGGCGCCTGTGGTAATATTTCTTCTCGCGTTCGCGCGGTCGCGATCGACGCGATCGTCGCGTCATCGCCCTCGCGGCGCCGCGGAACGTCATCGTGGAAGCCTCGCGACGCTTCGCGAACGATATTTTCATCGCGCGCGCGCGCGAGTCCCCCGTCGTCGTCGACGTCGACGGCGCCGTCGCGAGCGCGCGTCTCAAATATCGCCATTTTTGTGCGCGCGTTCGCGTCGCGAGGAGGCGACGCGGGCGCGCTCGAGGGGGCGCGACGCGCGATGGCGTCCGATTGGGAACGGGACAGAGAGGCGCGAGAGACTCGAGAGACTCGAGGCGTGGCGCTAGAATGTTTTTAGGTATTGAAATGGAAGTGGAGCGCGCGACGACGAATTCGTGTCGAGCGTGTCTACCAAGCAATGTGCTTGTATTGTTCTCCCGCGTACACCGCCTTGTCGCCGAGCTCTTCCTCGATGCGGAGGAGCTGGTTGTACTTGGAGAGACGCTCGGAGCGGCACGGGGCGCCGGTTTTGATTTGGCCGGTGGACAAACCCACGGCGAGGTCGGCGATGAAGGAATCTTCCGTCTCACCGGATCGGTGGGAGGCCATGACACCCCAGCCCGCAGCCTTGGACATGCCGACAGCCTCGATGGACTCGGAGATGGTACCGATTTGGTTCACCTTGAGCAAGAGGGCGTTGCACCACTTGCCGTCGATGGCGGATTGCACGCGCTTCGGGTTGGTGACCAACAAGTCGTCACCGACGATTTGGCAGTTACCCTTGGCGGTGAGCGCGGCGGTGTTTTCGGCATCGTCTTGGTCAAACGGATCCTCGATGGAGATCATCGGGTATTCGCTGATGAACTCTTGGTACAAGTCGATCATCTGGGCGCCAGTCTTCTTCATGGAGCCGTCGTTGTTCTCCGTCTTGAAGTCGAGATCGTATTGCTTGTCTTCCGTCAAGAATTCAGACGCGGCGACATCCATACCGATCTTCATCTTACCGGTGTAGCCCGCCTTTTCGATGGCCTCGACGAGGAGGTCGAGACCTTCCTTGTTGTCTTGAATGTTCGGGGCGAAGCCGCCTTCGTCGCCGACGTTGCAGGCGTCTTGGCCGTACTTCTTCTTGATCACAGACTTCAAGTTGTGGTACACTTCGGAGCCCATTTGCATGGCTTCCTTGAAGGAGGACGCACCAACCGGGAGAATCATGAACTCTTGCATGGCGAGCTTGTTACCGGCGTGGGAACCACCGTTGATGACGTTGAACGCCGGCACCGGGAGGATCAACTTGCCGTTACCCGCGAGATCGGCGATGTGTTGGTAAAGCGGCACATCCTTCTCGGCGGCACCAGCCTTGGCGACGGCCATGGAGACCGCGAGCACGGCGTTGGCGCCGAGCTTACCCTTGTTGTCGGTACCGTCAAGTTCCTTGCACATGAAATCATCGACGGCTTTTTGGTCGCGCGGATCCTTACCCACGAGCGCCGGGGCGATGATCTCGTTGAGGTTCTTGACGGCTTGCGCGACACCCTTACCCATGTATTCCTTACCACCGTCGCGAAGTTCGACGGCCTCATAGATACCGGTGGACGCACCGCTCGGCACCATGGCGCGGAACATACCCTTGTGGGTGTACACGTCCGCCTCGACGGTCGGGTTCCCGCGCGAGTCGAAAATTTGACGACCCACGACCTTGGTGATGGCCGAGCTCGTGCGCTTCTTCATGTATTCGCTCTGCGTCGCGGGAGTAAAAACGAGTCAACGACACGTATCGTCAGTCCACCGTTCGCGTTCGCGCGCGTCCACGCGCGTCGCCCCCCGCGCCCTCGACTCCCGTCCTTTCCGACTCCAGTGGGCACACCGGGCGGTTCGACACTTCATCACATCCGCCGCCGTCGTTATCGTCATCGCCTCCGCGCGCGCGCGCGTCCACGCCTCCACACCGCGCGCACCGCGCGCATTCGATGAAACAAAAACATCACCACCGAACGATGTCCCCTCACGCGCGGTACCACCCTCGCGCGCGCGCGCGCGCTCGATCCTCGGATTCATTCCTCATCATCCATCCGCGCGCGAGATCCACACATCCACTTCGTCATCGATCGCGACGCACCACGAACGCGAGCGGCTCCTCCGCCTTGGCCTTGACCGCGGCGTTGAGCGCTTCCTCCACTCTCTTGGAGAGATCGTGCTTCTCGAGGTACTCCTGAACGCTCATCTCGTCGTCGTCGTCGTTGTGTGTCGTCGTCGCGGGTGCGGGCGCGCGCGCGGGGGGCGGCGCGCGCGCGGTCGCACACCGGTGGCCCCCGCGTCGTCCTCGCGCTCGTAGTGGAGCCTTCCGAAACCCCGTGTGCGAACACACACGCGCGGCACCGGTGCTGGACATGGGCAATGGCACGGGTCACGACTCGTCACGACCACACACACACGCGGGTGGGCCGGGTCGTCGTCGAGTGGATAAGAAACGGGTGGAAAAGGGTCCGGGTGTGACACGGCGACCGACCGTGAGACCGACACGACACGACGCGCGCCCGACGACGCGAGCCCGACGACGAGACGAGACGAGACGAGACGCGACGACGATCGGACGACGATGGGACGACGCGTCCCGCGACGATCGGCTCGTCTCGCCGATTCGATTCGATTCAAATTCGATGCAGATTCGATGCAAATTCGATTCGATTCGTGACGGCGCGACCGACCGCGACTGACGCGGACGACGGACCGCCTCCGTCTCGCGCGCGCGCGGGCGACGAGTCGACGTCTTCGACGATGCAGGTACCGAATCGAGGTCGTCGAATCGAATCGAATCGAATCGAATCGAACGATCGCGCGTCGACGTCTCCCTCGCGTCGGGACGGGGAGACGCGACGACGCGATGCGATGGAAAAGGGCGCCCGCGCGTCCCGTCGGCGCTTCTCGAGGCTGTGCGTTTTTCCCCCGCCGAGGCGCGCGCGAACACATCGAATCGAATCCGGGTTCCGCAGAGGCGCGCGCGCGGAGGGTGCGCACACTCGAGCGCGGAGGTGAAACGCGCGCGCGCGCTCGCGCTCGACCGCCGGTCGTGAACGCGCGTCGTCATGTCTCGCGTGTTGGCGCTGTTCGACGTCGACGGGACGCTCACCGAGCCTCGAAAGAAATCGGACGACGTCATGAGGGCATTCATGAGAGATCTTCGAGGCAAGGTGACGGTGGGGATCGTCGGTGGATCCGATCTGACGAAGATCTCGGAACAACTCGGTGACGGCGTCGAGCGAGAGTACGAGTACGTGTTCTCGGAGAATGGACTCGTGGCGCACGAGAGGGGGGCGCTGTTGGCGAAGCAGTCGCTGCGGGAGTTTTTGGGAGAGGATAAATTGAAAAAGTTTATCAATTTCGTGCTGCGATACGTGGCGGATTTGGACATTCCGATCAAGCGAGGAACGTTCGTGGAGTTTAGGTCCGGGATGTTGAACGTGTCGCCGATCGGGAGAAATTGCAGCCAAGAGGAGCGGGACGAGTTTGAACGTTTCGACAAGGAGGCGGGCGTTCGGACGAAGATGGTGGAGACTTTGAAGAAGGAATTCGCCGAGTACGGATTGACGTATTCCATCGGGGGTCAAATCTCTTTCGACGTGTTCCCGAACGGATGGGATAAGACGTATTGCTTGCAGTTTGTCGAGAAGGATTTCGACGTCATTCACTTTTTCGGCGACAAGACGTACCCGGGCGGAAACGACCACGAAATTTTCGAATCCCCGAAGACGATCGGTCACACGGTGACGTCTCCGGAAGACACGCGCAAGCAAGTCACCGAACACATTCTCGACAAGCTTTAGAGCGGGAGAAGAATGGTCGCGCGTCGTCTACGGTTGTCCGCATCTTTTGTAACGAGAGGTTTCTGAGTCTACTCAGTCTAGTCTACATCCTATTCACACCTTCTATTCGCTATTCGATTCGCGCTCGCGCTTCGCTAAATACTCATCGATCGCTCCCGACTCCATGAGTTTCGCCGCCCTGTACGCCACGTCGCGCTCCTTGTAACTCGCCGCGAGCACGTCCGAGCCCGTCGCGCCGAAACTCCCGCTCGCGGGCGTCGCCCCCAACGATCGCGCGTTCACCGGAATCACGCGTTCGTGCGGCGTCACCGCGCTCGCCGCGAACGTTTGCTCACCCGTCGGCGTCCTCTCTCTCGCACGCGTCGTCGCCGCCGCCGCCGCCGCCGCGTCCTCGTCGGCGCCCGCTCGCCCCAGCGGCGTCAACTCTCGTTCGATCTCCCTCGCCATCCCTCGTATGTCCTTGATCGACGCGCGAACGTCGGCGCGTATCCCCCGCAATTCATTCCCGCTCGTCGCCCGCTCGATCGCGCGCGTGAACGCGCTCACGTGCGCCACCGCGCGTCCCGTCGCTCGACCCAAGAATTTCGCGATGAGCGGGACGTCTCTCGGCCCCAACGCCAGCGCGCCCGCGCCGAGGACGACCACCATCGTCGTCGCGGACACGCCGAACACCATCGCGCTCGTCCTCCGCGCGCGAGCGAGAGACAGACTCGCTCGCCCGCGACGTGTCGAGGCGTCGACTGCCGACGGTCGTCTGCACAGTCGCGCGCGGAGGCCGAGCCATGTCCCCTCACCGTCGCCGAGACGACCGCGCTCGCGTCGCGCGCGCGGTGGGGACGCGCATCCTCGCGTGCGCCATCGCCCTCGCCCTCGTCGCGGCGCCCGCGCGCGCGGCGACGTCGGTGACGGTGGCGATGCGCGCGGGATGGCGCGCGACGAGCAGTGCGCTCGAGGCGCTGATCGGCGTCGGTGACGTCGGCGACGCGGACGCGTTTTGGTGGACGGCGAGCGCGCTCGATCGATCGCGCGAGGATGGTTCGGTGGACTGCGCGCGAAGCGTGCGAGGCGTCGTCGAAGGGGCGCTGCGAGACGGTGGACGCGCGCGCGCGATGGGACTGGCGCTCGGCGCGCGCGCGTACTCGCCGCGTTTGGAGAGCGTTCGTGAGATGGCGACGAGGGCGACGGGAGGGAGCGAGGCGTGTTGTCGAGTCGTCATCAATGGACGCGTGCACGAGGACGCGGAGACGCTGAAAGCGGCGTTGGAGTCGGATGAGGGATTGGAGAGCGGCGGCGAGACGCCGACGACGAGAGACGCGGCGTACGCGGGGACGTTTAATGAGAGTCTGGCGACGGCGTTCGCGTACATGGCGCCCGGTACGAGGTGTTATTCGGCGATGCACGATGCGCTCGTGGCGGCGGTGGAGGCGGGGGTGGTGAATTACGCGTTGCGACCGGTGTTGTTCGACGCGTCGTGCGCCAGAGAGGATGCGTGCGCGGCGTACGGCGCGACGGAGGACGAATTGCAACTCACGGGGTTCGGCGTCGAGCTCGCGGTGAAAAACATGGAGTACAAGGCGATCGACGATAGTAAAGTGACCGAGGGCGGCGAGGGTGACGTCTCGGCCGGTGAGAATGAGTCGACGGAGGAGAGCGTGTCGGGATTTCATTTCGCAACGTTGACCGAGCGCCATCCGGAACACGCGGACGGATTGAGCGCGTTTCGAGAGGAACTCAGCCGGAAATCGGCGCTCGCGAGCGATGCGCCGTTGAAACTGTGGGACATCAAGGATTTGGGACTTCAAGCGACGCAACGAATCGCGCTCTCGGCGGATCCGTTGACGGAGCTCGTGGAGTTGTCGCAAAATTTCCCCTCGCTGGCGAATTCCTTGTCGCGAATGAAACTCAACGCTACCATGGTCAAGGAGGTTAAGGCGAATCATAAAATCGTCCGACCCGGTGGTCTAGTCATGTCGCTCAACGGTGAAAACTTGGAGCTCGATACGATCGATATTTACACCCTGACGGAGACCATCTCGAGGGAGATTGAATTCTCGGCGGCGCTCAGACGCGTCGGTCTTCCCGACGCCGTCATCTCCGAGGTGCTTCGTCTTCCGAAGCGCTCGCGCAAGGGCGTGAAGATCGACACGACGAGTCCCGTGTTCGCATTCTACAATGACGTCGAGAAAGACGCCAGGTACGCGACGTGGAGTAAGGATGTGCGAAAACTTCTCGCGCCGACGCAGTCGGGTTTTCCGCAAGTGAGACAAAATCTGTACAATCTCGTCGTCATCATGGACCCGTCGCGAGGGTCGACGTGGGATCTCGTCGCGATGTTGGATTATTTCGCCAACAATGGTATTCCTGTGCGCATCGCGCAAGTCATCGTCACGGACATGGCCGAAGAGAACGCGGTCAGGCCCAGCGGTGAGAAAATCGACGAGACGTTCGGCCGCCGCGTCGCCCGAGCGGCCAACTACTTGCTGAGCGAGCACAGCACGCGCGCGTACGTCGATTTCTTGTCACGCGTCGCGGAAGCTCGCGAACAGGATCAACCGCAGTCGTACTTTTCCATGGGGACGTTTTTCCCACCGACGTGGGACGCGGCACGAGACGCGTTTGCCTCCGTCTTGGAAGAAATTGCCGCCGACGAATTCGACGCCGACGCGCTCTTGCGCGATTTCGAATCTGCCGATGCCTCAAAAGCCGACAAACGCCTGGACGCGGTTCGCGAAGCGCTTCGAGAGAAGGGATTGCGGACGCAGTCGTTCCTCTTGAACGGTGAATACGCGCGAGAGTCACACGCCTTTGCGTACGGCACCACGCTCGAACAATTGCTCTCGCACCAGTTGCGACAAGAGATGGACACCGTGCGTCGTCTCGTCAGCGTCGGGACGTTGACGTCGTCCAACGTGCTCGAGGTCGTGAACGAAGGCGCCGTGTTCAAGTACGTGCCTTGGATATTGGACGAAGACGAAAACGTTTCGGTGTACGCGCGTCCCGTCGATCGCGAGTCGGTGTCGGCGCTCGAGTACGCGCACGCGGGCGACGTCAAGAGCGTGAAACCGATGTCCTTGGTCGTCGTTGCGGACGCCGACAGCGACAGAGGCGCGCATGTGATCGCGGAAGTGGCGAAACACGTCGCGTCGAGCGGTGGTTCGATGTCTCGATTCACCGTGGCGCACGTCGGCCACGCGGCGACGATGGGCAAACGGTCGCGCGCCGTGCAAGCCGCGTTGCGCGCGACGAAGCATCGAGAGAAGATTTTGCCGTTCATTCGCGAGTTACTCGACGTCGAGTCGTTCGGTGCCGATCCCGAGGACGTCGCGACGCGCGTCGGGTTGTTCACGTCGGAGTTCTCGCAATCGATGGCGGACGACGAACTCGCGAGCGTCGTCTCGCGTCAGAGTCGACGATTCGCGCGGCACTACGATTTGAAGTCAAAGTGCTCCATCGTCGCGGGCGGGCGGGTGCTTGACCTCATGAATCGAGATTGCAAGATTGACGCCGGCGATGTGGGCGTATTGGCGGCGGTGGAGATGTCGAAACGAACGAAGCACGTCTTTGACGTCGTGTCTGAGGGCGTGCGCGACGTCGACGCTCGAACGCTCTCGTCCATCATTTCGGATACGTCTGCGGTCGTCGCCATGAAAGAGCGCAGCGCGTCCAACAAGCGCGTGGTGGGAAGTTTGGATGAAATCATTCGAAAGGCGAAGAGCACGAGTTTCCGAGCGGGACGAGGGACGAGCATTAAGATTGAAGCCATCCTTGATCCACTCAGTAAAGAGGCGCAGCGCGTGGCGCCGGTGCTCGCGTTGCTCAGAGATCGTCTCGGCGACGAGGTCACGATCGAGATCGTGCTCAACCCGGTCGATAATCTGTCCAAGTTACCATTGACCTCGTATTATCGCTACGTTGTCCCGACGATGAGCGCCGAGGAGGCGCCGAAAGCCATCATCACCAACGTCCCGACGCACAAAACGCTGACGATGCACGTCGATTTCCCAGAGGCGTGGATGGTGACGACGCACAAGGCATCGTACGATTTGGACAATCTCATCTTGAAAGACATCTCTGAGCGCATCGTTCGCGCCGAGTACAGGCTCGAGTCGCTCCTCGTCACGGGTCATGCCACGGACGGTGCGTCGGGGAACCCCGCGAGAGGGACGCAGTTGGTGCTCGAAAATCCGAGCTCGTCCTCGGGCACCATCGTCATGTCCAACTTGGGGTATTTCCAGCTTCCGGCATCGCCGGGCGTGAGCAAACTGTCTTTGCGCGCTGGGAGATCGGCGGACGTGTTCAAATTCGCGGAGATTGAAGATCTTTTATATCCGGAGGCACCGAACGCGCAGCCGTCGACGGACGGAACATCCGTGGAGGTCCTCGTCGACTCTTTCCGCGGCCGGCAGCTCGCGACGACGTTCACGAAACGACGAGGCATGGAACGCGAGGACGTTTTGAGCGACGATGCGACTTGGAAAAAATCGAGCTGGATTACGAACGCGTTCAAGAAGAAGGAACGCGTTCACATTTTTAGCGTCGCCTCGGGGCACCTGTACGAGCGCTTTTTGAAAATCATGATGGCGTCTGTCAAGCGCACGACAAAAAATCCCGTCAAGTTTTGGTTCATAAAGAACTGGCTCTCGCCATCGTTCAAAGAGTTTTTGCCGCACATGGCGAAGGAGTACGACTTTGAGTTTGAGCTCGTCAGCTACAAGTGGCCCACGTGGTTAAACAAACAGACAGAGAAGCAGCGCATCATCTGGGCGTACAAGATTCTCTTCTTGGACGTGTTGTTCCCGCTCGAACTGAACAAGGTCATATTCGTCGACGCCGATCAAATCGTTCGCGCAGATATGAACGAGTTGTGGACGATGGATCTCCACGGCGCGCCGTACGGGTACACGCCGATGTGCGACAACAACAAGGAGATGGAGGGCTTCAGATTTTGGAAGCAAGGATTTTGGAAGAATCACCTTCGAGGACGTCCGTATCACATCAGCGCGCTGTATGTCGTCGACTTAGATCGTTTCCGAGCGTTGGCGGCGGGAGACCAGTTGCGCGTGATGTACGATACACTGTCTCGAGACCCCGGTTCGCTCGCCAACCTCGATCAAGACTTGCCCAACTACGCGCAGCACGAGGTTCCCATCTTTTCGCTTCCTCAGCCTTGGTTGTGGTGCGAGTCGTGGTGCGGGAACGAGACCAAATCTGTGGCGAAAACGATCGATCTTTGCAACAATCCGCTGACCAAGGAACCGAAATTAGAAGGCGCTCGCCGCATCGTCGCCGAGTGGCCGGAACTCGACGAGGAGGTTCGCGCGTTCACGGCTCGAGTCGAGGAAGGGATGAAAAATCCGAGCGACGCGAACGCGGCGACGAACGTGAGAGATGAATTATAATACACACTTCTAGAGAACATTCGTTTACACGACATTCACGCGCGCACACACACACACACCGAAACACATAAAACGCCGCTCGCAGTCTATTCGCCGTGCTTCGCCTCCTTCGCCTTGCGCATGTCCGCGATGGTTTCCTCCACCGATCGCAGATCGCGCTTCACCGTACCCACCACCGTCAACTCCACGTCATCACCCGCGAACGTCGGCGCCTTATCGCTCAGAGCCTCCCCCTTTTTGCTCGGTTTCATCGCCCGTTCTCTCGCCGCCGCCGCGTCTCGCGCCGTCTCGCTCGCCTCCTCCGCCCGCGGCTCCCTCTTGTGCACGATGACAAACTTATCCCCGGACTCCCCCACCTCGACGGATTCCGAAAACATCTTCATCTCCGTCGCGATCTCGTGCACGACGCTCCTCCACTGCTTCTCCATCGGCGCGAACTCGCAAAACGCCTCCTCGCTCGCCGCCGTCCCAATCTCGCGTTCCAATCGTCCTCGCACCTCATCCTCGAACCGTTTCCTCGCCCTCGCCGCCTCCGCCTCACGACTCACCACCTCATCCCTCGTCACCGCTCGTCCCCCGCTCGCCTCGAGCGTCCGTTTCCTCGCCTCGTTCGACCTCTTGACGTCACCGAGGATGCTCGCCAAGAGTCCACCGCGCGCCCGTCGCGTCTTCTCCACCTTCACCTTCACCGTCCCCGTCCCCGTCGACGCGCCCGCGGTCGTCGACGCGCCCGTCGACGCGCCCGTCGACGCCACGCCCGGTCGTTTCATACCACCCGCCTCCGTCGCCCCGTCGCGCGCGCGCGTCTCCGTCCTCCCGCGCCCGTCGATTCGCGCGATGCCCGGTGCACGGTCGGTCGCCGCGTGGACCCACGGACGCCCATCGACGTGTTCCACGTGCACTATGGAACGCGCACGCCGCACGAGTCACGACCCGTGGATGCATGCGGACGCCGCCACCGCGGTCGATCGCGTTTTTCGCGCGTTCGATCGATCGATCGATCGATCGATCGATCGACCGACCGACCGACCGCGCGCGTGACCGACCGACCGATCGCGTGGACGCCACCGAGGGGACTCGTTCGTGAGTCGTGACCGGCGATGTGCCCGACCGCGCGCTTTTGTTTTTTATTTTTGTGGGAAAATCCTCGAAATCTTTCGACACGGGCCTCCTCGACGGGTCGTGACTCGTGGAATGC
>MDTE01163387.1_pt1 | contig 19532 bp, 20 predicted proteins | sample 811231 | NCBI WGS metagenome assembly MDTE01 (sample SAMN05326651, study PRJNA326480) | marine metagenome | isolation source: seawater | place: Indian Ocean: Red Sea | collected 2010 | reverse complement strand
TAAATCCCAATCAGGCATCTCTTTGATAAGACCTTTTTCAAAAGCTAATTTAAAAAGAAGATTGACAGCAGAAACGCCCTCATCGCCAAGGCTTATCGTCTTGTTGTTAACATACATTTTGATGAAACGATCATTCTTGTCTTCACTCAAACCTCTTCCGAAATCCCTGGCATAATCATTCGTTTCCTGTCGATTTCTCTCACCCCAAACTATGCTGTCCAAAAGTATTTTGGCCATTTTCTTTGCTGTTTCAGAATCAACATCTTTGCTGATTGCATTCGTTCCCAAAGGCAATGGCAAACCCCCACTCTCTTCATGCCATAACTCTCCGTAATCAATAATCTTCTTGAAACCCTCTTCCTGATAGGTTATCTGACCTTCATGTATCAAAAGCCCTGCATCTACATCTTTATTTTTTACAGCTGCCATAATTTCATCAAATGGAACAAACTCCTCAACAAAATTTGATGCAAATATCCTCATTATCAGAGTTGCAGTTGTGTGAGGCCCCGGCAATGCAACTTTAACTCCCTTTAAATCAGGAAATGAGACATCTGAATCTTTATTTGCTATAAGGACAGGGCCATAGCCCAAACCCATTGAAGCTCCTGGATCCAAAACAGCATAACTTTTATACACTTTTGAAAGAAGATGCCAGGATATCGCTGTCATTTCTAAATCTCCATTCAAAGCCCTATTGTTCAGACTTTCGATATCCTCGACATACTCTTCAATCTTCAAGCCTTGGTTGTCTATCTTGTTGTTAAGCATTGCATAAAACATGAAAGCGTCATCTGGGTCTGGAGAATGGCCGATACGAATGATGTTAGACATTAAAGTCAATCCTACTCTTTACAATCTGTATTGTGAAAAAACACCTCATTTGTCTTTTTCTGCTCTTGACAGGATTCATACCAGCGGGGGAATATGGTCCAGGAGGGATAATACTTCCAGATATAAGTGACTCAGAAGGACTTTTAGGAAGTCTTTCTGTAGATGGCTCAAAGCCAGATGGAACAGTGAAGTTAAACTTGAATTGGAACGAGGATCCCTTGACATGGAATTGGTTTTGGGCAAAAGATTGGAAAAATGACACATACGAAAAATATGGTTTCAGTTTCAGATATGTTCCATTTGAAAAAAAATCCAGCATAAAAACAGCATTCTTTGTAACTCCTTACTATTGGGAGACAACTGCTGAAGGGAATGCATCTTCTCAATTTGGAATGAACCTACAGTACTTAATTGAAACTGAGGGAAAAACAACAATATCCTTTGGGACAGCATACGGCCATGACACAAGTGCAGGCTCTGACAATACAGAAATGGAACCAATATTCTCGATTGGAAAAAAGGTTGGAACAGCATTTTTTAGAGCTGAATTCAGGGGGGGAGGAGAAAAATCTCTAGCTCAAAAAACAGCATGGTCTATTGAGAAAGATTTTGGGAAAATGAATGCATGGATCGCATACCTTACAACAAAAGAAATAGACGAAACGATAGAGAATGAAATCTCAGTAGGAATAAGCATGGGTTTGCCTTGGCCTCTCAGATAATTGGAAAAAAAAATCAAAAAACTATTATCTGATTGGTACAAAAAACAATCAAGAAACTTGCCATTTCGAGGTTCAGAAAATCCTTGGGAAATACTTGTTTCGGAAATAATGCTTCAACAAACAACAATGGAAACTGTCTTGAAGAGATACGGAATTTTTATTGAACAATTTCCAAATGCAGAGTCTTTAGCAAAAACCAGTGAACAAGAAGCTTTAAAAGCATGGGAAGGACTCGGCTACTATAGAAGAATAAAAAATCTTCGGAAAACAGCCCTGATATGCTGTGAGAAATTTCAAAAAAAACTTCCAAAAAAATATTCGGAATTATTAGAGTTGCCTGGGATAGGAAAATATACAGCAGCAGCTATTTCATCAATTTGCTATAAAGAAAAAAAACCTGCAATAGATGGAAATGTAATTAGAGTCATTTCTAGATTATTTGCCATTGAAGAAAATACTGATAAAAGTTCTGGATTAAAAAAAATAGATCGCCTTGCTTTAAAACTTCTTGATGAAAAAAATCCAGGAGACCACAATCAAGCGATGATGGATTTAGGAGCAATGGTATGCACCCCAAAAAATCCAAAATGTCTTTCATGTCCTGTTTCTAAAAAATGTAAAGGTTTTTATTCTGGAGATGCTACAAGATATCCAATAAAAAACAAAAAAACAAAAGTCCCTGAAGTTGATGTAGCGATTGCTTCAATAATCGAAGAAGGAAAAATACTTCTTGTACAAAGACCCAAAAACACAATGCTTGAGGGGTTATGGGAGTTGCCTGGAGGGAAGGTTGAAAATGATGAGACAATTGAAGAAGCCTGTCTTAGAGAGCTTGTGGAAGAGACCGGAACAACCATAAAGATTCGAAAAAAAATTGGGATAATAAAACATGCATACACTCATTTGAAAGTGAAACTACATATATTTTCAGCAAAAATAGAAAAACAAACTGAAAAAGGAAACAGGAAACAAGTTTGGGCAGATGTTCAAAACGTAAATAAACTACCAATCCCAACAGGAACAAAAAAAGCCCTCTCTATAATTAGGAAGTAATGATTTTTGCATATTTGATGGCAGGAGGATCTGGCTCAAGGCTTTGGCCGCTTTCAGAAACAACACCCAAACCACTGCTTAAACTCTTGCCTTCGGGAAAAACAATTCTTGAAGAAACAATCTCAAGGGTGAAAGGGTTAAATGATCGAACCAAAATAATCTTGGGCATCAATGAAAAACACAAAACTCTTTTTGAAGATTTCTTGAAAGAAAAAGGAATTCAAGACATTGATTTTTTGACAGAACCTTACTCCAGAGATACTGCTGCTGCAATGATATATCTCTCCTTCTGTATTCAAAATGGAGAATTTGGAGGAACTGGTAACGATATCATCCTAGCGACACCATGTGATCAAGTTCTAAAAAACAATTCTGCTTTTTGGAAATCAGTTGAATCTTCAATTCCTTCAGCAAAAAAAGGCTACCTTAATACAATCGGTATAAAACCGACTGAACCCACTACCCAATACGGCTACATAAAGTATTCTGAGAAAATATCAAATGATGTTTTTAAAGTTGAATCATTTTTCGAAAAACCAAATAAAGAAAATGCAGAAAAATACATAAATAATGGATACTACTGGAATAGCGGAACGTTTATTTTTACCGCAGAAAAAATGATTGGAAAAGCAAAAAAATTATCCCCAGAAGTTTTTGGAATCGTGAAAGAGGTTTTTGAAAAATCTCAAAAAAAGACTGAACCAAACAAATTATTTGAAAAAATTCCAAAAATCAGTTTTGATTATGCTATTGCCGAAAAAGACAAAGAGGTGGCTATGACAAAGTGCAATACTGAATGGAGAGATTTAGGAAATTGGAAAGAGATCATTGATTTTTTTCATGAAAAAGGAGAAATTAAAAAATTGAAATTCGAAGAACATATAGCAAAAAATAATGCAGCAATATCTGAAAAAAAAGTTGTTTTTCTGGGGACAAAGAATCTTATAGTCATCGATGGGCCTAATGGAATTCTTGTTGCAGACAAAAATTCAGCTACTGAGCTAAAAAAATATATCAAAGATACTAAATGAGATTTTAAGTTATACAATTTCCCCTTATAGGAAATGACTAATTGGCTAATTATTGGCGGTACTGGAAGAATTGGCAGGCACCTTGTAAAAAGGCTTGTCATGCGTGGAGACAATGTTATTGTTTCTTCAAGATCTGTTCCAGTCCATGAATCTCGCTGGATACAAGGCATTGAATTTGTGCACAGTAGTGATCAGGATGCTGGAAAACCATTCTTGAATGCTTGGGAAAAATCAGATACCGTAATCAATTTAATTGGAGAAGACGTTGCTCAAAAATGGTCACCTGAAACAAAAAAGAATATTCTGGACAGCAGAGTTAACTCAACCGGGATGATTTCTTTTCTTTATGATTCACTAAAGAAAAACCCAAAAACATGGATTAATGCAAGTGCTGTTGGTTATTATGGATCTGATGGAGAAGTAGCTGATGAGAAAACTGAAAATGGAGATAGTTGGCTAGCTGATGTTTGTAAATTATGGGAAGACGAAATAAAAGCAGACGGCGACATAAGGAAAATCACTTTGCGAATTGGCCCTGTTTTACAAAAAGAATCTGGACCATTCCCGAAAATCAACCTACCTTATAAACTTGGATTTGGAGCATGGCTTGGGTCAGGAAAACAATTTTTTCCTTGGATACACATTGATGATGTTGTTGATTCAATTATCTTCCTTGAAAAAAATTCTGAATCATCCGGGACTTTCAACCTAGTAGCTCCCGAATCGACGACACAAAAAGAATTTTGTATCGCATTGAATGAAGCTTACGGAAGGCCAAGATGGCAAATGCAGCCACAAATAGCATCACTTGCTGCGGGCATTGCACTAAAAACTATACTCGGTGAAATGTCATGTCTTCTTCTTGAAGGTAGGGAAATCTCCTCTCAAAAGATTTTAGATATTGGATATAAGTTTAAATATCCAACAGCTTTAAGAGCCTGCAAAGCCCTCTTGGCAAAATAAGTTTCAATGCTCAAAATTGGAATCATAGGAGTGCCTCAATGTGGCAAAACAACACTTTACAAAACGTTAAAACAAGACAACCCTGACACTTTCGGAAAAAACGGGGAAAGCATAACGATAACATCGATAGAAGATTCAAAGCTTCAAGAACTTGCACAAATCTACAACCCAAAAAAAATCACAAAAACAAAAATAGAGATTTCCGATAGTCCTTCTTCAGGATCTTCAACAATAAATACAAGAGAAGCCACCAGGTTAAGAAATTTAAATGGATTAATTTGTGTAATCCCTGCTTTTGAAAATGAAGATATTTCATATGAAAAATTGGCAATAAACATCAATTCTTCAATAGAAGAAATCTGCTTACAAGATCTCCCAATAGTTGAATCATCAATTGAAAAAATCTCTAAAGAAATAAAAAAAGGAACGAACCCAAGAGCAAAAGAACTTGATGTTCTAGAAAAAATAAATTCAGAATTGAATTTATCAAAACTCCCTGAAATAAAAAATGATGAAAAACTAATCGTCAAAGGCTATCAATTCATTTCTTTGAAACCGATATATTTTGTAATAAACATTTCTGAAAAAAACATAAACTCGCCAAAATTTGCAGAACTGAATTTAAAACTTAAAGAAAGATGGCCTGAGGCAACCATCGATCATGCATGTCTCGAATTAGAAAAAGACCTTCAAGAATTAGATGATGATGAAAAAGAAATTTTTTTAGAAGAATATGATCTAAAAAACCCAATCTTCAATATTCTTTTAAAACAAATATTCCTTATCAATGGACGACATTTTTTTTATACAGCAGGACCAACTGAAGTTAGATCCTGGGATATCCCAATTAACTCAACAATACAAGAAGCTGCTGGGGCAATTCATAAAGATTTGGCAAAAAACTTTATAAAAGGTGATGTTTGGCCATCCGATAAAGTAATAGAACTAAAAGGAGAATCGAATGCAAAAAAAGGAGGATTTTGGACTCTTCAAGGAAAAGATTACATTGTCAGAAACGGTGACTTGATACTCGTGAGGCATTCAGGCTAATCACTCATATCCCAAGTGGATTGATCTTCTCCTCCGTTTTTTCTAGCAAGAATGAAAAGATAATCAGAAAGTCTGTTTAAATATTTTCCTATAACAGGATTCGGATTTTCTTTTTCTGCAAGTTCCCAAAAAGATCTTTCGGCCCTTCTAACGATGCAACGAGACAGATGCAATGCTGCTGCTGGAGGCATCCCTCCCGGAAGAATGAAGTTTTTGAGCGGTTTTAAATCTTCACTTTCTTTATCAATGTTTTTCTCCAAAATCCTCAACCTTTTTTCTGAAAAAATAAATTTTTTATTTTCAGATTCTGGAAAACACAAGTCACCGCCTATATCAAAAAGATCATTTTGTATAGTTTCTAGATATTCTTTTGGAAAAGCTCCAAGACTTAACGAAAGACCTATAGCTGAATTTGCTTCATCTACTTCCCCATATGCCTTTACTCTTTCATTATGTTTTTTAACCCTTTTTCCATCACCTAAACCAGTATCTCCGCTATCTCCTGTTTTTGTCACAATTTTAGAAATTCTCGCCATTTTTTCTACCTCCCAAAAATAGCCCTCAAAAAGAAAAAGAGGTTTGCTGGCCTCTCAGCCAGCCTTCTCATAAAGTAAGGATACCAACTTTCTCCAAATGGGACATACACCCTTAATCTCCATCCTTTCTTTAAAATTTTATTCTGTAAAGGCGTATTCACACCATAAAGCATTTGAAATTCAAACTTCTCCTTTGGTATATTTCTTTCATTGACAATATCCAGTATATTACGAGTTATGCAAGGGTCATGTGTGGCAAATTCAGGATAACCTCCTGAATCAATACCTTCTGTCAGGAAGAACTTGGCCAAAGACATGTAAGATTCATCAATTTCTTTTTTTGATTCAAAAGCAACTTGTGGAGATTCGTTATAAGCACCTTTACAGATTCTTGCCCTCAATCCATCTTTAAAAAGTTGATGGAGGTCATTACGAGTTCTTCTTAGATAAGCCTGAAGGCAGATTCCCAAATTCAGATCTTTTTTTACTTGCTTGAAAACGGAAATAGTATCATCAACAGTTCTACTATCTTCCATATCTATAGTTATTTTGACATTATTTTTTAAACCTTGTTTATAAACATTTTTTAAATTCTTTTCAAATAAACTTTTGCTAATAGATAATCCCAATTGTGTTGGCTTCAAACCAACCCACAAATCATCTTCGTTTTTACAATCCTGAATCATGGAAGATATCTCTTTCAAAGCTTTTTCAGTTTTTGCTTGGTCCCCACTTTCTCCCAACAAATCGAGAATTGAATCAGCACCAATTTTTTTCAAATCTCGGGCTGCTGAAATGCCATCCTTAACAGTATCTCCAGCTATAAATCTTTTTATAACTTTTTTGGTTGGCGAAAAAGATCTAAAAAAATTTTCTGAAGATTGAGATTCTGACAAGTAAATTAAAAAATTTCTCAAAAAATCAATCTCCCCAACCCATCGAAAATTCATATAAAGTTTCTAAATCCATATTTGTTGCCTCATCTCTCCATGTCACAGAAAAAGATTTCCAAGATGTATTGTTCCCTGCTCTTATCCAAAAAGACCAGTCTAAAGCTGCCTGCCTTGGGGACAAGGAAGGGATTTGGGCAATATGTTCCAACCTCAAACCATAATCATATTGTTTTTCCCAAACAGCCTCGATGCCTGCATTCCATAAATGTTCAATGTTCGGATTATCAACATAAGATTCATATAAAAAACCCAAACCCCAATAAAAAGGGCCAGTGAATATGAAACCATCTTCAACACCTCCGTTCCGTGAACCTATACCCCATGACATAGAATCATCATCCTTTACAGGAATCCCAAATTTAATAAGCCAATCTCCCGAAGCGATTTTGTTTTCTTTTTTGTATTTTGATCTATAAATAAAATCAACTGGTCTTTCAGAAAAACCCCAACTCTCATCAGTCTTTTTTCCTGAAAAACCCGCCATAAGACCCCATGAAGAATTGCCCTCAAGATGTGAATGAAAGCTAAAAGAAACTAATGCCTGAGGATCAAGCTCTTCTCTTGGCTGAACATAACTAAAAGAAAATTTACCTTGATTTGTTTCAGGGTTTGAGGAAATCCAATTTGAACCTTTAGCGCTAGGAAAAGAGCTTGCTAACAAAAAAAGGAACAAAAAATATTTTTTCATTTTCTTAATTCTACGGTGGGAGAGGGATTCGAACCCCCGAGGCAATTATTATGCCCACACGCTTTCGAGGCGTGCGCTTTAGTCCGCTCAGCCATCCCACCACAATCCTAAATTCTAGATTTTTTTTTAGATAAGGTTTATATCTGGTTAATTACAATAACCATATATGCCCAAATACCAAAAACCAAAAGGTACCAGAGACCTTGATGAAAAAACAACATTCAAATTCGAAGTGGTTAGAAGTTTGTTTTTGGCAATATCTAGATTTTTGGATTACAGACATGTTGAAATTCCAATATTTGAAAAAACAGATCTTTTTGAAAGGTCTACAGGTGAATCAAGTGAGATTGTTACTAAGCAAATGTATAAATTTCAAGATAAAAAAAATAGAAAATTTGCCCTTCGTCCTGAAGGCACTCCTGGCTTGGTAAGAGCTGCAATAGAAAACAATTGGATTAACAGTCACAATGGTGATAAATTCTCTTATTTTGGACCATTTTTCAGATATGAAAGACCTCAAAAAGGTAGATATAGACAATTTTTTCAACTGGGAGCTGAGTCGATTGGATCAAATAATGTTGAATCAGATGCTGAATCAATATACTTGCTTTCATTACTTTTAAAGGAACTTGAGATTGAACATGTAATCAAGCTCAACTCATTAGGGGGAAGGGAAGAGAGGTGCCGTTATATTGAATCCTTGCAGCAGTGGTTAACAAAGAATAAAACAAAAATTGCAAAAGAAGATTGCATCAATATAGAAAAAAACCCTTTAAGAATATTAGATAGTAAGAAGCCTGCAACTGCAGCGATTGTCAAGAAAGCACCAAAAATTCATGAATTCTGGAGCAAAGAAACATCCAGCAGGTTCAGTCAGTTAACGAGCCTACTTGAAAGTGCAAATGTTCATTATCAAATTGATGAATTTTTAGTAAGGGGTCTTGATTATTACACTTCAACAGTTTTCGAAGCTTCAGGTCATGACGGTGCACAAGATGCATACGGAGGTGGTGGAAGATACAATAATTTAATTTCTGAACTGGGTGGCAAAAATATCCCTGCAATTGGATTTGCTTGTGGTGTTGACAGAATTGCATCCGCATTAAAAATTAACGAAATTAAACCTTTTTGTATTTTTATTCCACTTGGTGCAAAATGTCGTAAAAAAGCTTTTGAAATCATTTCAAAAATGTGGGCTAAAAGTGTTTCAGTACAGCCATATTGGAATGAATCTAATTTAGGAAAAGCCCTAAAAAGAGCAAATTCTGCTGGATCAAGATACGTAATTGTTTTTGGAGAAAAAGAAATGCAAAACAACATACTGCTAGTAAAGAACATGAAAAATGGCGACCAAAAAGAAATACCACTTAATATATCAAACATAATGTCAGCATTGGGCTTGGATGAATGAAAAAAACATACATATCTGAAATCGATCTTACAAATGTCAACGAGACAGTAATTCTGAAAGGTTGGGTGCATGCAGTAAGAGATTTTGGTGGAAAAACCTTTTTTGACCTCAGAGATTCAACTGGAATAATCCAAGTTGTTATGGGTTCAGAAATAATTAAACTTAAAAAAGAATGGGTAGTTGAAATTGCAGGAAAGGTTTCAAAAAGATTACAGATAAACGAAAAAATTAAATCTGGAAATATTGAAATAACTGAAAGCAAAATAACAATACTTAATGAAGCTGAAACACCACCTATCTATGTTGATAAAGATGATGATGAACCTGATGAAATTAGATATAAATACAGATACCTTGACCTCAGGAGGCCTCACAGAAGCGAGATACTGAAGATTAGACACAAGGTAATTCAAGCAATTCGAGAAATCTTAAATGATAAAGGTTTTACAGAGGTAGAAACACCTCTTTTGACAAGATCTACTCCTGAAGGCGCAAGGGACTTCATCGTACCTAGCAGATTGCATAAAAAAAATTGGTATGCACTGCCTCAAAGCCCACAACTGTTCAAACAAATACTAATGGGCAGTGGAATCGATAAATATTATCAAATTGCAAAATGCTTCAGGGATGAAGATCTCAGAGGTAATCGTCAACCTGAGTTCACACAATTAGATTTTGAAATGGCTTTTGCTGATGAAGATGAAATATTTTCTATAAGTGAAAAGGTATTTCAAAATATCTTTGAAAAAGCAAAAGGTAAAAAAATTACAACTCCATTTTTCAAAATGACATATCAAGAAGCAATAAAAAATTATGGTATAGATAAACCAGATATGAGATATGAAGCTCCAATAAAAAACCTTTCAGGTATTCTTGTTCAAAATGGTATTAAATTTATTGACAGTACGGTTGATGCTGGTGGTGAAATTCTTGGAATATGTATTGAAAATTTCTTCCCATCCAGAAAAGAAATATCGAATTTAGAAAAAATTGCACAAAAATTCAATATACCAGGCTTAGCATTTGCAACTAAAAAAGATGGAATGTGGAATGGCGGAATAACAAAAATGACAAACGGGGAGACATTAGACAAAAGCATTTTAACATTTGGCAAAAAGGACAATTGCACTTTGTTAATTGTTGCAGATTCAAGCAAAGAGAATCTATACGGCTACCATGCTTTTGGAGCAATTCACAGACATTTAAGAGATGTTGGAGTGCTTACCAAAAATAGTAATGAATATGCTTTTTGCTGGGTTACAGATTTTCCATTATTTGAAAAAACAGACAATGGAATTACAGCCGCTCATCATCCATTTACGATGCCTTTTAATGAGCATATCGAAAAAATTGACAATGAACCCTTAAAGGTTCTTTCACATGCTTATGACCTCGTTATGAATGGAGAGGAGATTGCAAGTGGTTCAATCAGGTGTCACGATAGAAATTTGCAGCTAAAAATCTTAGAGTCTATAGGTTATTCGCAATCTGAAATTGAAGAAAGATTCGATTTCTTCTTAGAGATGATGAAGTACGGATTGCCCCCTCATGGAGGGCTTGCTCCTGGAATAGATAGGATTGTGATGATTCTTGCTGGATCATCTAGCATCAGAGATGTTATAGCTTTTCCAAAATCAACAGGGGGGACATGTTTTCTCACTGGAGCTCCAGGAAAAGCGGACCCTCAAAGCTTAAAGGATCTGGATTTCGGATGATTCCTTTTTTTGATTTTCATTGTGACTCTCTCACCAAAGGTGGTGCAAAAGAATTACTTACAGGTGAAAAGATGCATTGGTCTTTACCAAGATTTAAAAAAGCAGGAGGGAAACTCCAAGTTCATGCTATTTTTACTCCACCCGAATACAAGAAGGGAGATGCGACCTTGTTCGGAATGAAATATGCATCGGAATGGAAATATTTTTTAGAAGATTCTGAAGTTTCTGCTGTCAAAACAGTCGATGATGTTTCAAAACAAGGACCTCTGTCTTTGCTGTCTTTAGAAGATGCATCACCTCTTTCTGGAAATTTGGAAACTTTAGACATTTTTTTTGACCTTGGAATTCGCTTGATTACACTTGTTTGGTCTTGTGATAATGAAGTTGGAAGAGGGGTCATAAACGGAAAAGGTCCACCGATAACAAAATTTGGGAGAAATCTAATTAAAAAAATGAATGAAAAAGATATTATTATTGATGTTTCTCATGCAAGTGATGATCTTTTTTGGGAAACCGTAAATCTTTCAAGCAAGCCAATTGTTGCAAGTCATAGCAATTCTAGAAAACTAAGAAATCATCCAAGAAACCTGACTGATGAACAAATAAAAGAAATTCAACAACATAATGGAATCATAGGTCTTGTTTATGTTCCGAATTTTGTTGGAGCCCCTCCCCCTGGAACAAAAGATGAATGGAATTTCGAACTAAAAAATGGAATGGATCTTCTAGCACAGCATGCAGCACATATTGCTGAAATCTCAAGTTGTGAAAATATTGTTCTTGGAAGTGACTTTGATGGAACAAGCTTCCCGGTTGTTGAAGAAGTTTCAAAAACACAAAATTTGATTTCTTCGCTTGAAAAGGTTGGATTCAATAATGAGGAAATTGAAAAAATATTTTATAAAAACGCAGAAAATTTTTTGATGAACAACCTTCCAAAAAACTAGCCGCAACGATTACGTATTCCATACCCACCTTTCGGATAAACCCAGAGTATATGATCTGGACATAATATTTGACATGTTCCACATTCGATACAATTTTCAAAATCGATATCCAAATTTCCACTGTCTTGGTTCTTTGTATAAACCCTTGCAGGACATGCCCATTGAAGCGGATTTAAAACCTCCCAATCACTTGGATCTCCGATACATGTTATATGGGTTTCATGAAAATGGTCGTAATTAATTGTAAAAAGTTTATCTTCAATAGAAATGGTTTCTGTAACAGATTTTTTTGTCTCGTTCTCTTTTTTCATTTGCCTAAAACCTTAAATAAATTATACAAATCTTTAGCTAGTTTTCCAGGAGATTTCATTTTCAAAACACCTTTCAAAAGATTTTTCTTTTTTTCTCCCTTTGGAGTGCCATCAACAGTTAATAAACTTTTTGCTGCGTAACTTATCAATTGTGGATACTCGTTGAGAATGTCTCTTCTTTTTCGAAAAAAAGGAAAGACATCCTCGTAAGACTTGAGATCTTTCAAAATAAAAGACTCTTCTAGTTTTTTTCTATATGCATTTAAAGCATTTGATGAAAAATCGCCTTTTTCTATTGCCTCTAATGCAACCTCCCCAGCAAGCTTCCCGGAGACAAATGCAAAATTGCTTCCCTCTCGATGAACAGCATTGACCATTAATGCTGCATCTCCCGTCATTAAAAAACCATCTGAAACTAGTGTTGGTAGTTTTTTATATCCTCCTTCAGGAATCAAATGACCAGCATACTCAATAGTCTTTCCTCCTTTTAAAAAAGGTCTTACTGCTTTATGGTTTTTCACATACTCTAACAATTCATAAGAAGCAATTTCTCGATCTGCAAAATCAGAAACAAGAGACCCGACACCAACACTAACCGTTGTTTTGTTCGTGTATAAAAAAGCATAACCCAAACAACCTTTCGTAATGTCTCCAAAAATCTCATAAGATGCTCCCTCGTTTTTGGAAACTCTGAAACGATCTTCAATAACTTCTTTTGGTAGTTCTATAACCTCTTTAACAACCAAAGCCACCTCACTAGGTTTTGGCTTGGTGCCAAAATTTCTCTTCCAAGAAACGAAAGCATTCACCCCTTCTCCTGAAATAACAAGAGGGGCTCTGATGTCCCCATTTGGCCTGTCAGTAGAAACTCCTACAACCTTTCCATCTTCAACTATCAAGTCTAGAACGACAGTTCCAGGCAAAAGCATCGCTCCATGTTTTTTTGCCTCATTGGACATCCATTTATCAAACTCGCTTCTTAAAACAGTATAAGCATGAGCTGGAGCTTCAGTTTTAGCTTTAAAAACATCATCAGAATATCCTAATTTTGTTATTGAATCTTTCTCTGTCACCCAATAATTTTGTTCGCTAATAGATCGTTCCAAAGGTGCATTTTTCCAAAATTCAGGAACAATTGGCTCCAATGAAGAAGAATAAATTATTCCTCCCATTAGATTTTTTTCACCAGGATTTTTTCCTCTTTCTATTTGAAGGACTTTTGCCCCTCCTTTAGCGAGGGTGATTGCTGCAGCATTTCCAGCAGCACCAGCTCCAATAATTATGACATCAAAATTCACAGACACCTAATAATAACAAAACTATAGTTCTTTAAGTTCGTTAGTTAACTCAATGATCATTTGTTTTCCATCTCCAAACAACATCAGAGTGTTGTCTTTTCCGAATAATTCATTTTCAATACCAGCATAACCAACACCTCTTCCTCTCTTGTTGACTATAACTGTTTTTGATTTCCAAACTTCAAGAACTGGCATGCCTGCAATCGGGCTATTTGGATCTGTTTGAGCCCCAGGGTTAACGACATCATTTGCACCAATCACAAGAACAACATCAGTTTCAGGGAATTGAGGATTTATATCATCCATCTCAACTAATTTTTCATAAGGAACATTGGCTTCAGCAAGCAAAACATTCATATGGCCCGGCATTCTTCCTGCTACAGGATGAATTGCAAACTGAACATTAACACCTTTCTTTTCAAGTTCTTCTGTAAGTTCTCTAACATTATGTTGAGCTTGAGCAACAGCCATACCATAACCAGGAACAATCACAACTTTTTCTGCTGCTTCAAAAATCATAGCGGATTCCTCAGCCCCAACAGGTTTATATTGAATCTGTTCAGCACCTTCAGCAGCAACCCCACCTTCCTGTCCAAAACCTCCAAGCATGACTGAAAACAAACTTCTGTTCATTGCGACACACATAATATTTGTCAAAATAAGCCCTGAAGCACCCACCAATGCACCACTCACAATCAAGATTGTCCCTCCAACATTTCCATCCATTAAAAGAATAAATCCTGCAGCTGAAGCAGCCATTCCTGAATAAGAATTCAACAAGGCAATCACAACAGGCATGTCGGCTCCTCCTATTGGGATGGTTATTGCTATTCCAAGTATGAGAGTAAGCCCGATAAAAATATAAAGATTCATGAAATCAACTGAATAAGAACCTGTTGAAGTCATGATCATGAATCCAAGAATCAAAACAAATATAACTGCATTCAAAAAATGCTGCCCCTTGAAAACTATAGGGCTACCATTCATTCTTCCATCTAATTTCGCAAAAGCTATATAACTGCCAGTCAAAGTGACCGCACCTATCAAGATTGTTATGAAAACAACAACCATACTTCCTGCTCCGCCTAAATCTGAAACTGCATTTTCTGAATTAGAGAAATTTGATGCAAAGTAACTAACTGCCACCAATGCTGATGCAAGTCCTCCGAAACCATTAAATAAAGCAACTAACTGAGGCATTTGAGTCATTGCAACCGCCCTAGATGCGTAAGCGCCAATGAGAGCCCCGATCAATGAAAAAGTCCCTACCTCAGCCCATGTGACAATGTTCATAAGTGGTAAAGTTAAAATAATAGCAAAAAACATTCCCCATGCTGCAAACATGTTCCCATTTTTAGCAGTTTTAACTCTTCCAAGTTTTTTAATCCCCATTACAAAAAAAGTTATTGCAACAAGATACCCAAAATTAATGATGTAATCAGGAATATTAAACATTATTTTCCCTTCCTGTTAAACATCTGCAACATCCTGTCAGTAACCATAAAACCACCAACAACATTAATCGCTGCAAGCATAATCGCAGCCAAAGCAAGCCATCTTGCTGCTTCCCCCTGCGTATTCATTGCCAACAAAGCACCAACAATTGAAATTCCAGAAATTGCATTTGAACCTGACATAAGTGGAGTATGTAAGGTTGGAGGAACTTTTGTAATTAACTCAAAACCAATGAATGAACCGAGAACCAGAAGATACAAACCAAGCATCATTGGATCTAAAAGCGAAGGCTCAACAACATTATTCACAACCTCGTCTGGATAAGGCACCCTTGGATGCAAAAATAAGCTAATCATCATCTGTCCTCCATAGCATCTTTGATTCTCTTTTCAACAACCTCTCCTGCATGAGTAACAATCATCGGTCCAAGAATCTCATCCTCAATATCCAAATTCACCTTGTCTTCCTTTAACATATGAGTAAATAAATTTAAAATATTTTTCGCATACACTGCACTTGAATGTACGGGGGTTAATGCAGGGATGTTTTTTGGACCGAGTATCTGAACTCCATTGATTTCAACATTTTCACCAGGCTTTGTTAATTCGCAATTACCCCCATTTGCAGATGCCATATCGACAATTACAGAGCCTGGTTTCATTTTTGAAACCATGTCTTTAGTAATTAAAACAGGAGCTTTTTTCCCAGGAACAAGAGCTGTACTGATGACACAATTTGAAACAGAAATCCTTTGAGTCAAAATCTCTCTCTGTTTTTTTAAAAAATCTTCCGAAACCTGTCTTGCATACCCTCCCTCTCCAGAATTATCTTCTTCTGATTCAACTTCAATAAACTTTCCGCCCAAGGATTCAACTTCTTCTTTTGTTTCAGGCCTTATATCGGAAACTTCAACTCTTGCACCAAGCCTTCTTGCAGTTGCTATTGCCTGCAAGCCAGCAACACCTGCCCCAAGAATCACAACCCTTGCTGGAGAAAGTGTTCCAGCTGCAGTTGTCATCATCGGAAAAATTTGAGCCAAATGATCGGCAGCCATCAAAACAGCTTTATAACCAGCAATATTGCTCTGGCTTGAAAGACTATCCATTGACTGTGCTCTTGATATCCTTGGTAAAAACTCCATAGCTATAGAAGTAACTTTTTTTCGAGACAAAGCCTTCATGCTTTTCAAATTCAAAAAAGGATCAATAGAACCTATCAAAATTGCTGAATCTTTTAGGAGTTTTATTTCGTTTTCTGAAGGACACCCTACCTTAAAAACACAATCTGCTCCAAAAGATTTTTTTGAATCAACAATCTTTGCTCCTACATTTTTAAAATCCTCGTCACTTATCAAGCTTCCGAAACCAGATCCTGATTCAACCAAAACCTCAAAACCTAAGGAAATAAACTTTTTTACAGTGTCGGGAGTTGCAGAAACTCTAGTTTCTTCATTTTGTGATTCCTTAACAATACCAATAGTAGTCATTTGATTCTCTAATTCTCCAAGGGATTATTCTAAATCTGAAAGAAAATGAGTCAAGTTTATCTTTTCGAAAACAAGATAAAAATACTTTTTTTCGCTTTTATTTAATCCTTTATCAATTTTTTTTAAAAAATTATTTATAAGCTCATAAAAAATTTTCAATAATTCGTTTCCTGCTGGAGCAATTTTGATAAGAATCTTTCTTCTATCGTTCTTGTCAACTTTAAAGTGAATCAATCTTTGTTTTTGCATCCTGTCAACAACTCTTGTTATTGATGTTTGAGAAATTTTCAAACTCAAAGACATGTCTTTCAAATTAGTCCATGTCTCATTAGCATCAAGCTGCAATAATACTTTTATTTGTAATTTTGTATATTGTGGATAATTGAGAATTTTTTTTATTTCGCTTTCAAGAAGCCCTTCAAACTTAAATATTCCGCTTGCTATTTTTTTATGGTTCATCGATTTTAAGCAAAACTTTACCCACGGCATTTGATTCTTCTAAATGTGAATGTGCATCTTTAACATCTTTCCAATTAAACTCTTTATCAATTAAAACTTTTAATCTTTTTTTCGTAACCCTGGGCAAAATTTCATTTTTCAAATCGTCAAAACTACCCATCGTACTTCCTATAATGGATTGGTTTTTGATGAAAAGGTGAGGAAGGTTAATGGAAACATTTCCTCCAGTAGTACCTCCACATGTTACAAGTTTTCCGTTTCTTTTCAAGATACGCAAACTTGTTTCCCATGTTTTTTCACCAGTGTGCTCAACCACAAGATTAACCCCTTTTCGAGCAAAATCTTTAACCTTTTTTGAAACATCTTCAGAGTCAGGATCAATAAGAATATCCCAAAAATCTGAATCTAATCTAGCAGCTTTTTCCCCTCTGACTGTTCCAATTATTTTGGCACCATGATTTTTTGCAATCTGTCCAGCAGCATGCCCTACACCGCTTGCGGCACCCCATATAAAAACAACATCTCCTTTTTGCACATTCCCCTTTCTTACAACCATGTTCCAAGATGTTAAAAATGACAATGGAAAAGCTGCCGCAGTTCTATCATCGATATCATCATCCAAAGGAATCCATAAATCAGAACCTTGCTTGACGTAATTTGACAAAGTTCCATTGCATGTTTCACCATGGATTCCATAACTTTCTGAAAGATGGTCTCCTATTCCTGGAGAAAGAAGGACTCTTTGTCCTATATTTAAATTTTTTACCCGCGACCCCTTCTCAACAACAACTCCAACACCTTCAGAACATGGAACAATAGGGTACTTGATTCCTGGCAATCCTTTCCTGACCCAAATATCCAAATGATTCATTGCGGCATATTTCATCTGAACCACAACATCATCAGGATCAACTTTGTCAATAGAAAAATCTTCAAATGTCAAACTGTCCAAAGATCCTGGATTGCAAATAACTACTCTTTTTCCTTTCATTAGTAAAAGAAATTCATCTTAATTCAATAATGAGTTATATTACTCTTAAGTATGTTCTTGTTTGACTGTTTCATTGTTCAAAAAATAGACGGAAATTATAAATTTCTACTTTTGAAAAGATCTGAAGGAAAAATTTATGAAAACATGTGGAGGATGGTCGCTGGAAAAATACAAGAAAATGAAAAAGCCTGGCAGGCTTGCTTAAGGGAAATCAAAGAAGAAACCAACCTGTCGATAAATGAACTTTATTCTGTTCCAACAACAAATTCTTTCTATGAGTGGGAAACAGACTCTCTGCATAACATTCCAGTGTTTTTAGCCATAACAGATGAATCTAAAGTAACGCTGAATGAAGAACATACTGAGTATGGGTGGTTTTACATTGATGAAGCAATTTCAAAATTGCCATGGCCTGGACAAAAAAAGGGTCTTGAAGAATCTTTCAAAATGCTAACAAATGAAGATTTAAAAAAAGTACTAAGAATTCAATTTGAATAATGAAACCTTTATCCTCGGCGCAATATCACTTGCAGCTGTTCACGCACTCATACCAAACCATTGGATACCGTTGATACTCATTTCAAAAAGAGATAAGTGGACCAAGTTTGAAACTTTCTACAATTCCGGATTTGTTGGTCTGGCTCATGTTTTAAGCTCAATCATTATCGGTATTCTGATTGGATGGTTTGGAATAAACCTTTTCGAATTCTCTGAAACTATATTTAAATGGATTGCTGCAACAATTCTTCTTTACCTGGGTTACAAGTCTTTAAAATCAGGCGGACATAGCCACCACCATGGGCATGACCACCACCATGGGCATGAAGAAAAAGAAAAGAAAACAAACTTGCTAGGCTTGGCTTTAGCAATGTTTTTATCTCCTTGTATAGAACTTGAAAGTTATTACATTTATGCAGCCAAATTAGGATGGTTGGGAATATTTCAGGTTTCTATTATCTATCTTCTGATTACTGTTCCACTCATTGTTATTCTTGTTTTCCTGGGATTGAAAATTCAAGAAAAATTAACAAAAAAATTACATTGGCTAGAACATCATGAAGGAAAAATTAATGGTTTTATTTTTGTACTTGTGGCTTTAAGCTTATTCTTTCTCGATTAAAGAAACTTTTTTATTAAACTTAATGCACCTTGTTTCCAAGGAACTCTATGACCGGTCCCAGCATCTGAAAAACCGTCTCTATTTTCAAGATACCACTTGTAAGTTCTAATTAAAGTGTCTGAATTGCTGTATTTGGGAACCCACCCAAGATTTTGTAATTTCGACGTGTCCACCCAAGAATCTTGATCAGCAGTTCCATAAACCCACTTGTAAAGAGGTGATAAATTCAAGAACTCCAAAAAAGCGAGTGCAGCTTTCGCAAGGGGGGCATTTGTCTGAAGAATCCTTGACCCTTTGCCTGAAGCGTCAAACAGTGATTCAAGATCTTTCTCTACAGAGTTAAATCCGGAAGCCCCTACGTTAAAACAATCATTGGCCTCTTTTTTATTTGAATCTATAAGAAGGCTGACAGCACTAACCAAATCAGAAACATCCAAAAGTTGGTATTTGTTTTTCCCATCCCCTATAACAGGTATTTTTTTGCCATCATGAACCCAGTCAAAAAGTAT
>MDTE01028791.1_pt1 | contig 19534 bp, 17 predicted proteins | sample 811231 | NCBI WGS metagenome assembly MDTE01 (sample SAMN05326651, study PRJNA326480) | marine metagenome | isolation source: seawater | place: Indian Ocean: Red Sea | collected 2010 | reverse complement strand
CCGAGGATGCCGCTTTCGGCTCGGACCATCGAAAATACGCCCGAAACCGCTGCGCGGCCCCACCCGAACTCGGCTTGCAGCGGTAGAATATAGGCGCCGAAGGCGTGGAAGAGCAGCCCGCCGTTGAGGACCTGGATAACGTAGGAGGCCAGGACGATCCACCAACCGAAGAAGAGCCGATCTTTTTTTTTGCCGAGGGATCTGAAGAGTGACATAGCTATGGAGACCATAGCGTACGAAGAGGTTGGGGTACTGTCAAAAAGGTCTGGGTTCTGAAAAGCGTTTGTGATCCATACGGGGAGCGCACATATTAGACAGACCGGCACCTCGTACGCTTTTGTTTTTCACCACCGTAGAGTCATTGGTTACTTATGGCTGGTTCTCCGATATCCATCCTGCTCATCGAGGACAATCCCATTCACGCCCGCCTGCTGCAAGGCCTGCTGAGTTCCTCTTTTGCCGTGGAAAGAGTCGATCATCTTGCCGCTGGTCTCGAGCGGCTCGCAGCGGGAAATATCGATGTAGTGCTCCTCGACCTGGTACTGCCCGACAGCCAAGAGTTGGTCACTTTCGAGCGCGTTAAAGAGGTTGTACCGCAGGTGCCAGTACTGGTTCTCACCGGTTTGGACGACGAAGAGTTGGCCGAGGCGGCAGTGGCGGCGGGCGCCCGCGATTACCTGGTCAAAACGCAGATCGACGGCGAACGTCTGGCCCAAGCCATCCGGGCTGCTCTAGCATCTTAGCGATGGAAGCCGATGTCCGCGTAGTCCGCCTTATCCGCTGGTTGGCGCGGCTGGCCGCCGCCGCTATCGTGATCATGAGCGCGCTAGTGCTCTGGGGTTGGAACGTCGACGACGAAACCCTCAAAAGCCTGATGCACTCTGGCCGGGTGGCGACGCATCCGCTCGTCGCACTGGAATTTATTCTGGCCGGTATGGCCTTGCTTTTTTTGCAAGCTGAGCCGCTGAGTCGCTGGCGGAAAAGTGTGGGAATTGGGTTGGGGGTAGCGGTGGTGCTGATCGCTCTGCTCAAACTCGTCGGTTACCAGTATGGCTGGGAGCGGGGCATAGATACCTACCTTTTCTATTTCAAATTAGGTGGCTTTCGGATGTCGCCTAATGCCGCTTTTTCCTTTCTCTTGATAGGACTGGCACTGGTGCTCCTGGACGTGCGGGTGAGGGGCCGGGCCTACCTGCCGCAGATCTGCCTGCTTTCGGCAACGGCTACCGGGCTATTGTCGATGAGCAATTATTTCTACAACGTGCTCTTACTCTACGGGGTCTCGGGGATTGTACCGGTGGTCTCCGACACTGCTAACGAGTTTTTGCTCCTCTGTTTTGGCTTGCTCTGCGCCCGGCCGCGGCGCGAGCCGGTGTCTACTCTGGTTTCTAAGACTGCCGGTGGTTCGCTCGCTCGTCGCCTTTTGCCTGCCGCATTCGCTATTCCCCTGGTTATGGATTGGGTGCGGATGCAGGGCGAGAGCGTCTATGGCTACGAATTCGGCCTTTCGCTTTTCACGCTGCTCAATATTCTGGCTTTCAATGTGTTGATCTGGTGGAATGCGTCGTCGCTTTCCCGGGTCGATGCCGAGAGGCGTCATTCGGAAGAACAGCTGCAGGAGAAAAACCGCCTGCTGGAGGAGACGGCGCGTTCGGAGCACGAGGCTTTGATGGCACTGGAAAAATCGCAGGAGGAGTTGCGTGACGCCAAGGAAATAGCCGAGGAGGCCAACCGGGCCAAAAGCGCGTTCCTGGCCAATATGAGCCATGAGATCCGCACGCCGATGAATGGCGTCATCGGCATGACCGAATTGCTGGGCCGTACCCAACTCGAATCGCAACAGCGCGGGTACCTGACCCTGGTACAGCATTCGGCCGAATCCCTGCTGACGCTGCTCAACGATATCTTGGATTTCTCCAAGATCGAGGCCGGGCGTCTGGAACTGGAGGATATCGAGTTCGGGTTGCGCGAATCTCTGGGCGATGCGGCGCAAACTCTGGCTGTGCGTGCGGCCGAAAAGAACCTGGAACTAGTCTACCGGATTTCCCCGGACGTGCCCGACTCCCTGGTCGGAGACCCGAGCCGGTTGCGCCAGGTCGTGGTCAACCTGGTGGGTAATGCGCTCAAATTCACCGAGTTCGGCGAGGTTGAGATCTGCGCTGAGCTAGAAGAAAAATCGCACCAAACCGTGCATCTCCACATCTCGGTACGCGATACGGGAATCGGTATTCCGCAGACGATGCGCGAACAGATCTTCGACTCTTTCAGCCAGGTCGACACTTCGACTTCGCGGCGTTTTGGTGGTACGGGTCTGGGTTTGGCCATTTCGAAGGAACTGGTCGAGAGGATGGGTGGTCGTATTTGGTTCGAGAGCGAGGAGGGTGTGGGCAGCATCTTCCACTTCATCGTTTGTGTTGGTCTGGGGGCTCCCGTGCCCCGGCGCGATGAAGTGTCATTGGTGGCTGAGAGCAAAGTTCTGGTTGTCGATGACCACGCCATCAACCGACGAATCATCAAAGAGATATTGGAGAGCTGGCAGATGAGTGTCGATGAAGTTGCGGATGGTTATGCGGCGCTCGAAGCGCTCGAGCGCGCCAAAAGGCCTTTTGACCTGGTGCTGATGGACTTGATGATGCCGGGGATGGATGGCCTGGAGACGGTGGCCAGGATTCGCGCCAGCGAGCAGGTCGGGCAGGTGCCCGTGCTTCTGCTCTCCTCAGCGGGTCGGACCGAGGACATTGCGCGTACGCGCCAGCTGGGCATTGCCCGTTGTCTGATCAAACCAGTCAAGGAGTCGGATTTGCTCGACGCCGTTCTCGTTGCGAAGGACCAGGCAATCGCAATAGAGGATTCGCTAGTTTATACGGCTGAACCAGTGGCACCCGATCTGCGACGACGGGTACTGCTGGCCGATGATGGATTGATAAACCAGCAGGTTGCAGTGACTCTCCTGGAAGAACGCGGCCATTCGGTGGTCGTAGTGGATAATGGTCGTGCGGCGGTGGAAAAAGTCGCGGCAGAGTCGTTTGACCTGGTATTGATGGACGTGCAGATGCCGGAGATGGACGGGATCGAGGCCACCTTGGCGATTCGCGCAGCGGAGGCGGCAGGAGAGAGGCATATGCCAATCATCGCCATGACGGCTCATGCGATGAAAGGTGATCGTGAGCGCTTTCTGGCCTCGGGTATGGACGGCTATGTCGCCAAGCCGGTGCGACCGGCCAAACTGTACGAGGCAGTGGAGGGGGTTGAGCCGGCCTCGAATTCGAGTGTACAGAATTCGCCTATCGTTGCTTCTCAGCGAGAGACTGACGATTTGCCCTTTCGCTGGGAGACGGCGCTTGAGCGCGTCGACGGTCGGGAGCAGATGCTGCGCGAACTGGTGGAGGTTTTCTTTGCGGAATGCCCAAAGCTGATCCAGCAGATTCGCGAAAATATCGACATTGAAAATGGTGCTGAATTGCGGCACGTGGCACATACGCTCAAGGGATCAGCGGATGTTTTTGGGGCTGATGGGGTTTCGCAGGCTGCGCATCGCTTGGAGCAGATCGGACGCGAGGGAGAGTTCGCGGGGGTGGAAGCGGCATTGCGGGTTTTGGAAGGGGAAATGGAGCGGTTGGTGTTGGCGCTGAAGGAAAATGTGGTGGCCTAGAAGATGATCTTTACAGATAAGCACTTGTTTAACGGGGCTCTTCGGGTACGTGATCGACAAGGATAAGATTGCGGTACGCGCTTGATATAGCTCTCGAAAGCTCGTACATTGATGGCTCCCATGGAGTGCATCTATACCACTCAAGACCTGGCGCTACTCAGCCATCTCAAGAATGCACTGGAAGCTCAGGGCATCGAGTGCATCGTGCGCGGTCAGCACCTCCTCGGAGGGGTTGGTGAGCTCCCCCCGATCGAATGCTGGCCGGAGTTGTGTGTTGTTGACGATGGACAGGGGCCGGAAGCCAGGTCGCATATCGATGCCTTACTGGCAAGGGACGGGATAGACGAAAGCCCCTGGAACTGTGCCGGGTGCGGCGAGGAGAGTCCGGGCACCTTTACCGAGTGCTGGAAGTGCGGCGGGACCAGGGCCAGGTGGAGGGTCGCCGGTTAGTATCCGCTTTTCAGTTTACGCAATCTGCGCCGGTCCGGAACTTCGGGCCGGCTTTTGTTATGGGAAGATGGTAGATGGAAGCACATCTGTTGCGACATGCCACCGAAGCAATGCGCCGGGATACCGGCATCGTCATTCCGGTCTACTTTCCCGCCGATGCCGATCCGGGATTGGGGCAGACTCTGCTGGCGGACAATCTCCGCGCTTATGTTCAGCAGGTTGATGATCCGTCCCGAGTCTGTCTGAGTGTCGATGGCGCTGCGCATGGACGCGAGATAGCCGAGGCACTTGCTGCCGAGTGCGGGGTGGTGGCGGTGTGTGCGCCGGAGAACATGGGCAAGCAGAATGGGCTCCGACACGGAGTCGCAGCGCTGATGGAACGAGGCGATCTGCGCTATCTCGCGGCAGTTGATTCCGATGGGGACCACTTTGCCAACGAGTTGCTCAATCTGGTGCGCGCCGCCGCCTACGTGCAGGCGCGCGAAGGCGGCGAGGTTCTGGTGTTGGGTCGGCGCAGTTCCAAGCATCGTCCGATGGGGCTTTTGCGCGGCGAGTTGGAGGAGTTGGCCGATCGAATCCTCCTGGACGCTCTCTATTACGATGCGGCGAAGAACGGAAGACCTCTGCCGCTGGAGTACGCTACGGCGCACGAGGAGTATCCCGATTTCCACTCGGGCTTCAAACTCTACAGCTCGGGTGTGTTGGAATCAGTCTTCCTCTCCGAGCCCGAGCGCTGCGGATTGGATACCGATGCCTATTATCGCCATGGTTGCGAAGCTGTGGCGACCGTTGAGGCGCTGCAGGCCGGTGCCCGCCTGGTGCTGGTTGGGCGCAGCACTTTTAATGAACAGCCGGTCAGCTCCTTCGGTCAGTACGATCGCGGGCGGATGGTTGCCGATAAAATCATCTGGCCCTGCAAGCGCCTCGGGGTGCCCGCGCCCTTTGTCGATCAGTGGCTGCGCAATCATATGCCGCGGCTTCTGCTCAATACGCTGGCGCCCGAAGGCAAGGAGGAACTTTTGCAGATTCGCCGCCTGGTATTGGCGGCCTTCGGGCTAGAAGCGGGCGAATTGAGCTGGGGGCCATTATTCGTTTAGCGCTTGCGTTTTTTCTTATTGGTGTTCGGGGATAGAGGTATAGAGATGGAGTCTGGAAGGTCTTTGGAATTGGAAAAGGATAAATCGTGGATACGCGGGTAGTTTATCTCGAACCGGGCAAGATCGATCTTGCAGAGGCCCCTGTGCCCGAGCTGGCGCCAAACCAGGTGTTGGTGCAGACCTATCAGGCATCGGTCTGCGGCTCGGAGCGCTATTTCTATCGCGGGGTCTCTGTGCGTCCCGAAGACGAAGCTCGTGGTGGGGCGGAAGCGGTTCTGGGCGAGCACGGCGAAGGATCGTATACCTACCCCATGGGGCCGCTGGGCCATGAGGGTGGGGGGACCATCGTCGAAAAGGGGAGCGCGGTCGACGAGTATCTGGGCGGTGGCAAGGTGCGGGTAGGCGACCGGGTCGGCAGCTTGATTTATCCGACCTATACCGATTATTGGACGACGGATATCGCACACGTTCAACCTATACCCGAAGGCGTATCTTTTGAGGTGGGTTGTCTCTACGAGCCCTTGGGGTGTGCGGTTTGGGCTGCACTGGGTATGGGAGTCAAACTCGGCGATGTGGTGGCGGTCAACGGTGTGGGCTTTGCGGGACATATCATGCTCCAGGCGGCGATTAAATCGGGTGCCTCGAAGGTGATCGCCGTCGATGTGGTGCCGGCCAAACTCGAACTGGCCAAAGAGGTTGGGGCCGATTATGTGCTCAATCCCAACGAAGTCGACCTGCGCGAAGCGGTCGATGAGCTGACGGCGGGCGAGGGCGTCGATGTTGCCTGCGAGGCGGTCGGCGGTCGGGGTGAGGGACTCAAACAGGCACTCGATACGGTGCGTCACAACGGCATTATGGCTCTGTATGGCGACAATTACGCTCCGGTGCGAGATTTCTGCTTTCACCGCTTTCACGAGGATGGGTTGGAGATCCGCAACCTCAATGCGGTGCACTATACGCGACTGCGCTCTATAGAGCATATGCGTGAGGCCTACCGGGTGGTGCAGCGCGGTGTATTCGATCTGGATATTATTTTTGCAAACTCGGTGCGCTACCGGCTCGCCGAGCTACCGGAGGTCTTTGCCCGGGAGAATGATGCGTTGGCGGATCAGGGGTCGATGAAGACCTTGATCGTGCCCTGACCCGGACAATGATTCGAATACGCTCGTGGATTAGATCTTTTTATAGAGCTTGGTATTGATGTTCGAGAAAGTCGATAGATTGTCTGTTACTCGATTCAACTGGTAGCCAGGAAGGAAACGTATGGCTGGGCATAAAGTCGCAGTGCAGTGGAAGCGGGATCGAGAGGATTTCGAGTATCAGACCTATACTCGGAATCACATGTGGAATTTTGAGGGTGGAACGACCGTCGAAGCTTCGGCCGCGCCAGCCTATTTGGGAGATGGTGAAAAAATCGATCCGGAGCAGGCGCTGGTCGCCTCGCTTTCGAGTTGTCATATGCTGACCTTTTTGGCGGTGGCTGCGATGAAGCGTTTTGCCGTGGATTCGTATGAGGACGAGGCGGTCGGGTTTTTAGAGAAGAATGCAGAGGGAAAATTGGCATTGACCCGGGTAGAGCTTCGGCCTCGAATTGTTTTTAGCGGCGAGCGGCAGCCGACCACAGATCAAATCGACGAGTTGCATCGGATCTCGCACGCCGAGTGCTTTATCGCCAATTCGGTGAAGACCGAGGTGGTGGTGGCGACTCGCTGAGCTGAATTTATGACCGAGGAGCGTAGAAATCGTCCCGTGGCCGCGGCTCCTAATATCGTCTTGATTGTCACTGACCAGCAGCGTTGGGATACGCTCGGCTGCCTGGGTTACGACCACATGGTCACGCCGAATATCGACCGCCTGGCCGCCCGCGGCGTAGCCTTCAGCCGCGCTTTCACCCAGGGGGCTGTTTGCGGTCCCTCGCGCAACAGCATCGTCTCGGGCCAGTACGTCCACACGCACGGCGTTGACCGCAATGAGGCCTGGTTGAAGCCCGAGGATCCCAACTGGATCACCCGGTTGCGCGAGGGCGGCTATCACACCGTGAATATCGGCAAGATGCACACCGCGCCTATACGCCTGCCCTGCGGCTTCAATCATCGCACCGTGGTCGAGAACAAAAACTATATGCAGGGGCACCACGGCCCCGATCCGGACGACTACGACCTCTATCTCAAGCAATTCGGAATGGTGAGGCCAGCGCTGACCTATCACAAAGAGATCCCCGATTGGCCGGACTATCTCAATACCTGCGTGTGGCCGCATGACGAGGAGCTCTTTATCGATAACTGCGTCGGGCGCTGGAGCGTCGAGGCGATCCGCGACCACGACTTTGACAAGCCTCTCTTTCTGTGGAGCGGTTTTGCCGGTCCGCACGATCCTTACGATACCACGCCCTCGTCGCTCGAACGGTACGCGGATGAGGCGATTCCCGATACAGTTGGTTTTCCCGGTGAGCTCGAGACCAAGCCACCGCCGCAAAAGCAATCGATGGAGAGTATGGAGGGGCGGACCGGCCTGGCGGCGATCTGGTGGAGTCGGGCGACTCCCGAGCGTATTCGCCGAATGCGCAAGCACTATTATGCCAATATTTCCGTCGTCGACGATTGGGTCGGGGAGATTGTGGCGGCGATCGATGCGCGGGGTGAATTGGACAATACGGTCTTCGTCTTTACTTCCGATCATGGCGATTGTCTGGGCGATCATGGTCTGGTTTACAAGTTCTCGTCCCACTACGATTCCGTGGCGCGGGTTCCATTGGTTTTTGCAGGGCCCGGGGTCGAGAGGCTGGGGGTGAGAGATCCGCTGGTAGAGCTGATCGATTTGGGACCGACCTTTCTAGAGTTGGCGGGTTTGGGAGAGCTGGAGCGAGCGAATGGGGTCTCGTTGGGTCCGTTGTTGCGCGGAGAAGCAGAGGTTTTGCACGAGACGGTTTTTTCGGAATACGGGTCGCGAGTGATGGCGCGGACCGAGGATTGGAAACTGGTTTTTTATCCGGGGGAAGAGTACGGGGAGTTGTACCAGCTGGATAGAGATCCGGATGAGTTGTACAACCTCTACGCGATGAAGGAGTATGCCCGGGTGCGGGGCGAGATGGTGGAACGGATGATGGATTGGTATGGAACGACGCAGGGGCGACGCTGAGCGCGGGGGTGGGTTGGTTGCTTTCAAGAGTTGAATTTTTCAATAGAAAAGGTGTGCAGGAAATGATCGAGTGCGATGAGTGATCGAAAAGTCGCGGTTGCCGAAATGAAAGCCAGTGCCGAGAGAATTCTCTCGCAGCGGTTCGGGGGACAGGTACAGCTGGATGAAGGTGACGATTTAGGAGGCAGCAATAGGTCCTATGTCTATCGCTATGTGGTGGTGGATGGGCCGTCCGAGGTGCCGGCGAGTAGCGTGGTAAAAAAAATCCGCTCGCAAAGGGTGGGGGAGATCGGTGATGCGGAACTCGAGTTTTTCAACGACTGGGCGGGGTTGGAATTTCTCGCTGAGCTTGAGGATGGATGGACAATGGCGCCGCAGTGCTATGGAGGAGATCAGGAGGCTGGAATTTTTGCAATGCAGGATCTGGGGTCGCCGCGACGATTGGATCACGTGCTCTTAGCGGAAGACGAGGCGGAGGCGGAGGAAGCCCTGATGCACTTGGCGGTTTCGTTGGGGCGGATGCACGCGATGACCATCGGCAAGCAGGAGCTATTCGCTGCAAAGCGTGCGGTATTGGGACCGACCAAGCCTTATAGCCTGGGCTGGTTGCGGGTGCGGACCCGCGAGCTGGAAGAGGTGCTGGATCTGGGAATCGGGCCGGAGGTGAACGAGCAAATCGACGAGTGTATAGAGGCGCTGGAAACTCCCGGGCCCTTCACGGCGTTTACCCATTGCGACCCCTGCCCGGACAATGCTCTGTGGATCGGCGGTGGAATCAAACTCTTAGACTTCAAAAAAGCAGCCTATCGCCATGCGCTTTTAGATGGGACTTACGGTCGGATTCACTTTCCGAACTGCGGGTGCGTCAACCGGATTCCCGGACATATTCCACTGCGGATGGAAGATGCGTATCGGCAAGAGCTGATCGCGGGATGTCCGCAGGCCGAGGACGATACTCTTTATTACCAGGCGGTGGTTCATGCTTGTGCCAGAGGAGTACTCGGCGCCTGGTGGCCCAAGCTGATGGAGGAGGATGGCGAGTGGGGTCTGGTGACTTATCGTCAGCGCGTGTTGTTGCACTTTTCTCTCTTTTCCCAGTTGATCGAAGAGTGCGGCCAACTCGAGGCTTTGGGCCGGTGGGTTGGTCTCCTGGGGTCGCGGTTGCGCGAAGCGTGGGGCGAAGTGGAGGCGATGCCGTACTATCCGGCTTTCCGCGGAGATGCTTGAGTCGATAGGGGGGCTTTCGTAGCTTAGCGGATTGGAGGCGGGGTCGTTTGGGATACTCGTAGCGGATGAGAATAGCCGTATGGAACGAGAACGGATTGAGAAAATTTTGGGGGAGCAATCCATTGCCCAGCGGCTGTTGCCGCTAAAAATCATTTATCTGGTGCTTTCGTCCGGGGTTGTGATGTTTTTTGTGCTGAGAACGTTCTTTGGAATCCAGAATCAGAGAGATACGCTTTCTCCGCTCGTGCTCACCCTGGCTGCCGCACTCCTGAATACCGCAAATTATCTGCCCACAGCCGATCGGGTGCGCTGGTGGCGACTCAATGGGGGTGTCTAGTTTGGCGTATAACGTACTCTTTATTCTCGCCGATCAGTTCCGCGCCGATTGCTTGGGTGCTGCGGGCAACGAGGTCGTACGGACTCCCAATCTCGACCGTTTAGCTCGTGAGGGCGCGCACTTTCGCAATTGTTTCAATCAAGCGGCGCCCTGTGGTCCGAGCCGAATGTGCATCTACACCAGTCGTTATCTCTGTTCTACTCGAGCGATCAACAACCACACCCCGTTACGCGATGCTGAGGAAAACTGGGCGTATGCCCTGCGAGAGGCCGGTTACGACCCAGGGCTGATCGGCTACAACGACTATACGGTTGATCCGGCGGTCTTGCCCGTAGCCGATCGGCGCTTGAGCGAACTGGATTATGCCAATGTACTGCCTGGTTTCAAATCGGTTTACTACCACGAATACGATAGCGAGGAGTATTTCGCCTGGCTCCGGGAGCAGGGTTATGCGGAGGAGTTGCTCAGCCATGCGGCGATCCACAGCCCCGCCTTGCCCGCAGAGGGGGTCGGTGAGCATTTGTCCTGTTATTTTCCGGCGCAGTACCGGGCTGAGCACAGCGAGTGCCGTTTCGTCACCGACAAGGCTCGCGAGTATATCCGGTCACAGAGCGGTGATCCGCAGGGATGGGTCTTGAGTCTCAACTATATCAAGCCGCATCCGCCCAATATCAATTGCGAACCCTATTGCAGCATGTACGATTCGGCCGAGTTTCCCCAGGCGGTCCGACGGCCCGAAGAGTTGGATCACGCGCATCCTTATATTCGCGCGGCAATTGGTGCCGGTGAGCACCGCAACGAACGACACTTGCGGGAATTCAAATCCTGTTATTACGGGATGATCAGCGAATTGGACGATAATCTGGGGCTGGTTTTCGAAGAGCTTGAACGCACCGGTCAGTGGGATAACACTTTGATTGTTTTCAGCGCCGATCACGGCGAGCAACTCGGCGACCACTACCTGGTGGGCAAGGGCAATTTCTTTGACGGGGCGATGCATATTCCCTGTATCATCCGCGACCCGCAGGCGGTACCCGGCCAGCAGCACGACGGCTTTGTCGAATCGATTGATCTGGGGCCGACGGTGCTCGAGTGGTTGGGTGTGGAAGTACCGGACCGCTTTCAAGGGCGGAGTTTGCTGGGCGGATTGCGCGGAGATGCGAATTGGGATCCCCGGGCGGAGATCCACTACGAATTCGATTATCGCTCTGCGGCGCGGGGGCACGAACCCGAAACCGATATGGATCAGCATCTGCTCTGGGTCCTCAGAGATGCAGAGTACAAGTATGTCCACTTCGCCGACGAGCGGATGCCGCCGTTGCTCTACGATCTTCGGCGCGATCCCGGAGAGTTCGAAAATTTGGCCGACCGGACCGAATACGCGCCGAAAACCCTGGAGTACTGCCAGCGGCTCCTGCGTTGGCGCATGCGCCACGAAGACCAGCGGATGGAGCGCTGGTCGGCGCAGTACCGCTATGGATGAGGAGGTGTGAGATTGGCGCTAACAGACTCGGAGCTCGCGCAGTACTTGGATCAGGGTTACCTCTCGGTTCCCGACTTTATTGCTCCCGATGCCTTTGATTTGTTAATCGCGGAACTCGAGGCCAATATCGATGCCCAAGCACGGGTTCTGGCCGCCGAGGGAAAATTGGACGAGCTCTGCGAGGGGCTGTCCTTTGCCGAACGCCTGGCGTATTTATGTGCTGCGGTAGACGACGACGAAGCCCGGCAGGCGCTGTGGCGGATCGGCCATGGCAAGCATCATAAGACGGCGGGAATGTTCGCGGTCTGGACGCATCCGGCGCTAGTGGATGTGGCGGAGCAAATCATCGGTTCGGAGATCCTGGCGCATCCGCAGTACAATATCCGCGCCAAGCTGCCCAACCAGTTGGAGACCGTGGTGCCCTGGCATCAGGATCTGGGCTACCTGGAGCGCGATGCTGACGAGACCTTTATGCTCAATTTTTGGATTCCTTTGGTGGATGCGCCGATGGAGACCGGGGCGATGCAGGTTATTCCCGGCAGCCATCGCTGGGATATTTTGCCACACCAAGAGGTCAATGGTTACCACGGGGTGCGCGAGGAAAACCTGCCCTCCCACGAGGTCGTCGATTGTCCGCTGCCCTTGGGGGGCGCACTCTTGATCCAGAGTCGGACCATGCACCGCTCGGTACCCAATGCCTCGGGCGTAGTGCGCTGGAGTTTGGATTTGCGCTACTGCGATCGGCACCAGCCCACCGGGCGTTCGGACGTGCCGGGTTTTGTAGTCAGAAGTGCAGAGGCTCCCGAGCGCGTAGCGCGCGATGCCGGCGATTGGTCGGGGCTCTTCGCCGCAGAGGATTCGAACTTGTGATCGCCATGGAGATGCCCGCCGATATGAAGCGCGAAGATGGGAGCTCCCGCTTCGCCTATGTCACCTTTGTGATGATGAATGACAGCTATGTGCCCGGTGCGCTGCTGATGGCTTATGGCTTGCGGCGCCAGTGGACCGAGGCGGATCTGGTATGCCTGGTTACTCCTGAGATCACCGCCGATGCATGCGCTGCGCTGAGAGTAGTCTACGATCACGTGATCGTGGTCGAGACCGTCTATGTACCGCATAAGCGGCGACACGAACGCCGCGATCGACCGTTCTGGTTTACGCGGCAAAATGCCTTTCGGCTCGGGGCCGACGGCGATTTGGGGCTAGCCTATGAAAAGATTGTGGTTCTGGACGCCGATGTCCTGCCGATGCGGTTTTTCGATCATCTCTTCACCCTCGATGCGCCTTCTGGGGTTATGAATGAGCGCAAGGAGAACTGTATTGAGGAGGATGAAGAGGGCCAGTATCTCGTGCCGCCGAATCTCAGCACCAGCACCGAGTGGAGATGGCATCGGATCTACGAAATGTGTCCGCACGGTCGGGCTATTCCCCGGGAGATCACCGACCGGGTGGCCTCCGATCCCCGCAACAACACTGGCGTTAGCGGGTCGCTCTATGTGTGGGAACCCTCGATGCAGGAGTTTCGCGATATCTGCGAGGCAATTGCCAAACCTCCGGTGCTCGAGTACGTCAACGATCGCTTCGACTATCCCGATATGCAGTATATGACGATGCGCTATTCGGGTCAGTGGAAGAATGTGGATTTGCGCTTTATCGGGTTTAAGGGCTATCCCGGGTTGCGCGCTCTCTTCGGAACTCATTTCGCTGGATTCAAGCCCTGGTATTTCAACCAACCGCAAATTCTCAGGCGCTACAGTCGCTATGAGGACTTCGCTTACTGGTATCGGGAATTCCTGGCGATGGTGTGGGTGGACTATCCCGAGTTGCGAGAGAGTAAACGGATCGCCAGACTCGATCGGGAGGTCCGGGAGCTGACTGGCAGCAAGATCGAGATAGTGGAACCTGAGAGATCTGCGCCTGCGCCCAAGCGACCGCCTGCGCCCAAGCGACCGTCTGCGCCATCCCCCGTCAAGCGCGGTCGACGCGGACCCGCCCGGGCCCGCAGTGCGAAGGGTGGGCGAGCAGGTGGGAAAAAGGTGCGTCGTCGCGGGTGACGGGGCGCCGTTTGTCGTTTATTTTATGGTTGTGGGGATGGGAGAAGCAGCTGGGTTGGCATCGGTTTGTGGGTGATACTAGGCTGCAAGGCGGGATCGCCACGGCAGAGTGGTTTTCGGAAAGGAACAGACTATGAATATACATGTGGGGAATCTGGCGAAGACAACCAAGAAAGAAGCGCTGGCCAAGCTCTTTGGCTCCTTTGGCAAGGTAGTTGCCGCTACTATCGCCAGGGACAAAAAAAGCGGGGTCTCACGTGGTTTCGGGTATGTGGAGATGGCCACTCGGCAAGAGGGCGAAGAGGCCATTGCAAATCTCAACGACACGGAATTCGGGGGACAGAAACTGCACGTTAGCGAGGCACAGGAGCGCAAGGAAAAAGTCGGACGCAGCACGGGGCGGGGTCGCGAGCGTCCCGACCAGCAGCGCGGTGCTGCGGCTTTTCAGGCTCGAGGAGGCCAGCGCAATAGCGGGGCAGCGGGGCGTCGCAGCGGGCGGCGAGGTGCTTAGCACGGCCATTGGTGAGTGGGTGCGTATCGCGGTTTCGTGTCGATCGCAGCCGAAGAAATCGTCCGGGCATGCTGTGGCCCTGCGGGAAAAGGCAGTGCAGTGGTTCTGAAGGCAACGGGTGAAACGCTCGGCCGCGATCTTCGCAATCTGGGTGTCGAACCGGGCGACATCCTCTTTATTCACTCCTCTTTCAAGAGTATAGGACCCGTAGTCAGGGGAGCCGAGACGGTGATTGGGGCTCTTGAACAAGCTGTTGGGCCGGACGGTCTGCTGCTGCTACCCTCGTTCCACCTTCTGCCGCGGGGCCAGGACGCGCGCGCGGCGGGTTGGGATCACGCGACGATGTCCTCCACCGTGGGATGGCTCACCGAGTATTTTCGCCTCATGCCGGGTACGGTGCGCTCCGATCACTACTCGCATTCGGTCGCGGCTCGGGGTCGGCGTGCGGTGGACTTTGTGGCCGGTCACCTGAGTAGTGCGGGTTTTCCCTCGGGTTGGGACCGCGCGCCGTGGGGCAAGACCTATGGTTTCCATTCGCCGATGTACCGGGCCTATGCCGCCGATGGGAAGTTGCTGATGCTCGGTGTGGACTACGAGTCTTCCACCTATGTCCACCTAGTCGAAGTGCTCTATTGGCAAATTCGTCGGAGCCAGGACCTGAGCGCTCCGAGTTTGGGTTTGAAGCGGCCGGAACTGGGTGCGTTTTGGGATGAGTCAGGCGATTTAGTGCGCGGCCAGGTCGGCCGGGCCGATTGTCGTTTGTTCCGTATCCGCTCCTATGTCGATGCGCTGCTCAACGAAGTTTGCCGCAATCCGGATCCGTACCGATGAACGTGATCACCATTCTTTGCGATACGCTGCGCCGCGACCACGTTGGGGCCTATACTGGTGGCGCACCGCTTAATCAATGTTGGAGCAAAGAAGCGCCGCTGTGGTCGGTGCCCACGCCAAATATGGACCGGTTGATCGGGCGCGGTACCGTCTTTGACAACGCCTATATTGGCTCGACGCCCTGTATGCCGGCCCGTCGCGACATCTATACCGGCCGCCTGGAGTTTTTGGAACGCGGCTGGGGTCCGCTCGAAGAGGAGGACCGAGATTTACCGCGCCAGGTCTCGGGACCGCCCAATCGTTCGGTGCAATGGATGATCGAAGAGGGCCGCAGGGTGAGTTGTCTCCTGACCGATCACTTCCATCTCTGGGAACAGGGGTCGGGCAATTATCACATGGGCTATACGGGTTTCGAATTCATCCGCGGCATCGAGTCCGATGCGCTCTACACCGATCCCTGTGAGTTCCCTTGCCCAGCAGGAGATCGTCTGGGAAAAAACGAGCGCCACTGGCGCAATGTGCATTTTATCCGTCAGCGGGATGAGGATTATTTCTGCGCCCAGGTTTGCCGCAAGGCCGCTGATTGGCTCGAGCGCAATCAGGCGCATGAAAATTTCTATCTGCATCTGGATATTTTCGATCCGCACGAGCCCTGGGATCCGCCCGAGGAAATATTGCGAGAATTCGACCCCAAAGGTTATGCGGTCGAAGGGTTGAAAGCCGCGGCTCCTTATGCGCCATGGCGCGCGCACTACACCGAAGAGCAGTTCAATAATATGCGTGCGCGCTATGCGGCCAAAGTGGTCTTCCTGGACCGCTGGCTGGGAGTGCTTTTCGATAAGATGGACGAGCTCGATTTGTGGCGCAATACGCTGCTCATTTTCACCACCGATCACGGCACCTGGAATGGCGATCACGGTCGTATGGGCAAGCTGGGCACGCATCAATACGATGGCTGCGCCCACATTCCTTTCATCGTCTGCCATCCGGAGTTGGGGCACGGTGAGCGTCGCGCGCAACTGGTGCAGCTGGTCGACCTCTATCCGACGGTTCTATCGGCGGTGGAGCGGCCGTTGCCCGAGATGCCGGAAGACAGGCCGTTGCACGGAGTCGATCTCTTGCCGATACTCGCCGACGCAAAGGCGCCGACACGCGAATCCGCGCTGATGGGTATGTTTGGTAAAAGCACATCGATTACGGATGGAGAATGGACCTTGCACCAGGCGCCGGTAGCGGAAAATCAGCCGCTCTACTGGCATGGATATCACCTGGCGCGCTTCATCCACTACGAGCTGGGTCCCTATGAGGACGGCCGTCGGGCGGTCGAGGATGGTGCGGCCTGGCCGGATCCGACCTCGTTGCACAATAAGAGCGAAGATCCCAACGAAATAGTCAATCTGGCTGCGGAAGAGTCGGAGCAGCTGGTGCGGATGCAGGACAAGCTGCGCGACGAGTTGCTCCGGCTGCAGGCACCGCCGGAGCAACTGATGCGATTGGGCTTGCGCTGATGCACTAGTTGCAACGCCGTGCGCTATCCCGATCTTGGCACTTAGGTCTTGTGATCACTAAAGCATATGGAAACGAATATCCGCATTCTCCAGGGTACGGCAACCCACCTGGAGCAGCTCGACGATCGGACAGTGGATCTGATGGTTACATCGCCACCCTATCCGATGATAGAAATGTGGGACGAGATCTTTTCTGCACAGGATGATCGGATTTCCGCGTGCCTGTCCGAGGCTCGGGGTCGCGATGCCTTTGAGCTGATGCACGGGCTACTCGACAAAGCCTGGGCCGAAGTGTTCCGGACCCTGAAGCCGGGCGGAATCGCATGCGTTAATATTGGGGATGCGACGCGAACTCTTGCCGGCGACTTTCAACTCTATCCCAATCACGCTCGGATTCTAAACAGTTTCATTGCTCTCGGGTGCGCGGCTCTGCCCGATATACTATGGCGCAAACCCACCAACGCACCGAATAAGTTCATGGGTTCGGGCATGTTGCCGGTGGGCGCTTATGTCACCTATGAGCACGAATATATACTCGTGTTGCGCAAAGGAGGGCGACGCGAGTTCAAATCGGCGCCAGAAAAAGAGCGCAGAAGGAAGAGCGCTTTCTTTTGGGAGGAAAGAAATGTCTGGTTTTCGGATATATGGTCCGATATCGGAGGTGTTGGGCAGGAGCTAGGCGATGGAACCGCTCGGCGGAGAAGCGCTGCGTTTCCCTTTGCACTCGCCTATCGACTCATCAGCATGTTCTCCGTCAGAGGCGATCTGGTTTTCGATCCGTTTTCCGGGACGGGCACCACACTGGCTGCAGCGCTGGCTACCGGTCGCAATGCCATAGGAGTGGAGTTCGACGAGACCTTGTTGCCGGTGGTGCGTTCATCGCTGCTGGCGATGCCTTCGTTTGCCAATGCGTACATTCGGGAGCGTCTTTCGCGTCATCTTGAGTTCGCAGCCAGTCGCACCCTGGAAGAAGGGGCTCTCAAATACAAAAACACCTACTACGGCTTTCCCGTAATGACCGCTCAGGAGCAGGATCTTTTGATTCCCGATATTGCCGACTTACGTGAAAATAAGAACTTCGAATTCGGCGTTTCGTATCGGGATGAAGCGCAGTCGGATTTCGTTCAGAACTCTTAAAAAATTCTATCGGGATAAAGCGCAAAGCTGGGTTTCTCGATCCGACGGAGTACTGATACTCGGGATCGGGTTTTCTCTACTGCTTGTTGCGGAGTTGAGCGAGAATGTCGTGGAAGATGCCGGCCTCAGTGGCCCGTGCCGCCGATTCGCAGGGCGAGTTCGCGACGAGAATCGAACATCCGCGCTGGGCGAAGTAGTGGACGTTATCGGCATCGTCGTCAATGAGCAAAAGGTTGCGCATAAGGTCTGAGTCGTTGCCATCGATCCCCTCGCGCGCGAGGATTTGCTCGAGGTGGTGGCGTTTTCCGTCGAGCGAGTAGCGGGCGATGATATTTCCCGTTGGTTCCTCTGTGTAGTAGAAGTACTCTTGGTCGATCCCAAACGCGACGTCCATGTAGCGCTTGACCAAGGCGTGGCCGGCACTTGCCTCTTTGATTCCGTGGCCGAAACTATCGTCGCCATAGGTCGCTATATATGTTCGGTTGCCATTCCGAACGAGGTATTCCACCAATTCGACGAACCCGTCTTTGAGATTCGAGCGAATATATTCTTCACCGATCTCTGCTTCGGTTTCGGCACAGCCGCCGGTGTGGATTCGGGTGATCGTCTGATCGAAGTCGAAAACGTAGATACGGTGCGGATTGGTTGGTTGCATGAAGTCGGTGGTCGAGCTATACGCGCCAGGGCGTTGGGTCTGGGATTTGTTTAGGCGCCGACGGTCTTGTAGCGGTCCAGGCCGTATAGGCTATCTGTGGTGAGCAGATGGGGTTGGCGTCCTGCCAACGGATCTGCATTTGGTCGGTGACGACGATCATCGATCAGGTGAAGGGAAAGGTTTGCTCCGGATCGTAGCCGGGCATGATCGGCCGATGGGGGCGGCCTTTGACGAGGACGCCGTTTTCGACACAGCCTTCGGGTCGGTCTCTGAGTATCTCGACCAGCTTTGCGCGCCAGGGTTGGAGTTGTGCTTCGGCGTCTCCTGCCAGGGCCAGATCGCATTCTTCCTGTGGGTCGTTTTCTAGATCGAAGAGGTGCTCTCGCCCCGTTTGTGAGTACCAGACGTACTTGTTGCGGTTGTCGACGAGGAAGTGGTTGCCATGTTCGTAAGCGTAGCAACCGGCGTGTTCGCCGTGGAGTGTTGTACGGACCTCATCGGCTTCACCGCGCAGGATCGGGAGGAGACTTTTCCCCGTACAGATCGCAGGGACCTCGATTCCGGCCGCGTCGAGGATCGTCGGCATTAGGTCCTGGAGCCCGACCGGGCTTTTGCAGACCTGCTCGGGTGGCAGCCCCCAGCTTTTGGGCGCCCGGGCGAAAAAGGGGATTCGCGCCGAGGCCTCGTAGGGCCAGGTTTTGCGGAAGAGATGATGGTCGCCGAGCATCTCACCGTGGTCGGAGACAAAGAGGATCAGGCATTCGTCGAGCAGACCGCGGGCGTGCTGGCAGAGGCGGCCGATCTGGTCGTCGATAAAGTTGATCATGCCATAGTATGCGGCACGGGTGCAGCGCATCTCCTCCTCGGGCAGGCGAATTTCCCAGGCATCGGGATGCAGTCCCTTTTGCGGGCTGTCGAAGCTGCGGACCCAATCGCCGACCACCGGATCGGGCACTTGGCGGCGGATATAGCGCTCGTAGTAGAAGGCGGGCGGCGTCAGTGGTGGATGAGGGTCGATAAAAGAGATATTGAGGAAAAAGGGGGTCGAGGGGTCGCGCTTTTGAAGAAAGTCCATCGCGCGATCGACACACCAGAAACTGTGCATTTCTTCCTCGGGCAAGTGGTGTGGTCGGCCGACCCAGCCGTTGGAAGTGGCGCCGTGCACCATGCCGGGATCGATTTCGGTTCGGCCGCGTTGCTTTTGCAGCCATTCGACGTAGTCGTTTTCGGCTCCGCGGGTGGCGTTGGCCAGTTGCACGTGATCGAAGCCGAAGCGCTTGCGCGGTGGGTCGAGGTGCATTTTGCCGATCATCTCGGTCTGGTAGCCTGCACCCGAGAGCGCGCCGGCCAGGGTTTGGGCTGGACGCCACTCGCTACTCTGGAAGCCAACCACGCCATTTGCGGCAGGGGCGGTGCCGGTCATCAGACTGCGGCGGGCGGGGATGCAGCTGGGG
>MDTE01183843.1_pt1 | contig 19536 bp, 13 predicted proteins | sample 811231 | NCBI WGS metagenome assembly MDTE01 (sample SAMN05326651, study PRJNA326480) | marine metagenome | isolation source: seawater | place: Indian Ocean: Red Sea | collected 2010 | reverse complement strand
TGTGTGGGTGATGCTCTGTCACCAGGCACGTCGGTGGCAGGAACTGGCCGCTCTTCGATTGGCCATACGGGTTCACCAGTTATACGATTAAACACAAACACGAATCCGTGTTTCGTTACTTGAGCAACAGCTGGTATTTTTTTGCCTTCTACTATTATGTCAACGAGGTTTGGTGCCGCTGGTGGATCGTAGTCCCAAAGATCATGATGCACCATTTGAAAATGCCAGAGTCTTTCGCCACTACTGGCATCAAGTGCAACCAGACTGTTGGCGAAGAGGTTATCTCCGAGTCTATGCCCTCCATAGAAATCATTCGTTGGAGCACCTACAGGTAAATAAACGATACCGGCGTCTTGATCCGCACTCATTAATGTCCAAACATTCGCATGACCGCTGTATTCCCAACTGCCGTCTTCCCAGGTTTCGTTTCCAAAATCTCCTGGTTGTGGAATAGTGTGAAATGTCCATAGCAGTTCTCCGCTATGAATATGGAAGCCACGGACATGGCCAGGAGGCATCTCCCGATAATTCGGTTGGTCAGAAATTGCCGACCCCACGACGATGACATCACCAACAATAATTGGCGATGATGTTACGGAATAATTTATTGGGGCCTGTCGGCGGGCACGAGGGATGTCCTCTATCAAGTCGACGCGGCCATTATTGCCAAATCCCGAAATCGGCTCTCCAGTTCGAGCATCTACTTCTACGAGATAACCATCTCCGGTGCCCCAAACAACTCGAGCATCGTCACCGTCCGACCAATAGGCCAGACCACGATTGCTGAAGCCCAGCATCATTATTGGAATGCCTGAAGAGTAGCTGCGTGGATCATAAGACCATAATGTGTTGCCTGTTTGCGCATCGATGGCTGCCGCCTGAAACAGTGGAGTCGAAACATAGAGAACGCCATCTACTGCCAAAGGTGCTGCTTTTAGTCCATTAATGCTGACGTCGGGCACATCATTAGGCACCTGTAGATTTGGGTATTCTGCTTTTAACTGTTCCAGGTCGAAGCGCCCATCGATAGACTGCCAGCGCCACTGAACCTCCAGTTCGGAAAAGTTGGAGCGATCGATCTGATCCAATGCAGAATACTTGGTGCTGCCTGCATCACTTCCAAAAAAATGCCATTCCCCTTCGGTCATTCCGGTCTGAGAATGAACTGGTAGGACAACTAATATTGATATTGCTGCAAGAAATTTTTGGGCACGTATTTTCATATTGGCTAGCATCACGCAAATCAGAGGAAAAAGTAAGTGTTCTAACTAAATTTTTTCCAAATTGATAAAGTAATAAATTCCCGATGTAAATTCCATTTATTACTTCAGTTTTTAACTTACAATTTTGTATTTTTAAATTCAAAAAATAAAACAGAAAATTGCGGATTAAACGTTCCACAAGTTATCCACATGATGTTAAACAAACAATAAACAAGTTGTTAGTGTGCCACTGTTTGTGTCATTGATGAATACCATGAATTTATTTTAAATCGATTGTTCAAATAAAAGAAATGGATTTTTTTTGATAAAAATTACTAAAATTAATGCACGCGTTTTTGTTTTATGTATAATAAAAATCATAGGTGTGATTGAGTCGACTTTGTCGATTCTTGATCACCGACACGGCGCAGGGAACGAACCGGGATAAACTAATCGTTTATAAGTTATTGTGGGCTTGACCCAAAGTAACCAAGACAATTAAAAGAAGGAGTCTTTGAATAAGAAGAGGAAACTCTGATTAGGAAGAGAAGAATTCGTTTAAAAGTTGCGAGTGATTAGCCTGGACAAATTCGTGAACTGGTTTGGAACGCCGTGGAAGGCGCTTATTCCAGAGCCTCGAACATCGCCAAAGAATCTGTTCGGCCAACAGCCTTTGTCGGGTCTGAGCCTAAGACTAAAAATCTGAGACGCAAGTCTCAGGGGCCCTTAAGAAAGAAGGAAGAATTCTTCGGAATGATTCTGGAAATCTTGGGGAAGGGTTTGAAGAAGAATTAACAGGTATTTTGTGCCTCACCGCGCTGATACTGATAACTCTGCTTAAGGTCCTGTAGGGCGGGTGTCGCTTGCGGCATCCGCCCTCAAACTTTTTAACGGCAGCATTCTTCTAATTTTTAGTTTTTTCTTCAATCCAGCTCTATTTTCTTTGTCTGATTTGCTTTTGCTATTTATTTTCCCTAGTTTTTGACTCCTAGAAGTTTCCCACAGATGTATACCAATGTTCGTTTTTCTAGCCTGGGTCGATAACACAAGTAAAATTAAAGAGTAATTCTTTCCTCTCTGTCGATCTAGAATTACAAAAATCGCCTATTCGATGTGGCTAAGAGTGCTGTATCTTTAAGCTAACAGTTTTTTGCTGGCTTCTCTTTTTTGAGAAAAATATATGGATCCATTCTCCCAGGCAGCATTAGGTGCAGTCGTCGCTCAAGCCAGCGCACAACATAAGCTCGGCTTCAGAGTGGTAGTGGCTGGTGCTGCGGCTGGAGCAATGCCTGATATCGATGTATTTTTCGCCGAGGATTACTTCCACAATCTGCAAATACATCGTGGTATTACCCATTCGCTATTTTTTGCACCCGTAGTGGGTCCGATATTGGGTTATTTAATCTATAAGTACGAATGCCATCGCTCCAGCGACTTAATAAACAAAGAAAGCATGAGATATTGGATGCTGGCGATGTTCCTGGCGCTGTTGTCTCATCCTTTACTCGATGTGCTAACGCCCTATGGTACGCAATTGCTATTGCCGTTCACCGATCAGCGGTTTGCCTTGTTTGCCATGCCAATAATTGATCCGCTTTACACAGTGCCATTGTTTATCGGAATTTATTTTGCCTGGCGTTATCGACAAAACGCCGAGGTGCATCTCATTGGTATAACATTTCTGGTATTTACCACTTCCTATTTGGTTTACGGTTGGTATTTAGGCCAGGCAGCTAAAAGAGAAGCAGAATTACAATTAGTAAACTTAGGGATTCAGGACTTTCAGTTGGAGTCCTTTCCAACTTTTCTTCAAATTCATTATCGCCGAGTTGTGGCACGCACACCTACGGCCGATTGGGTTGGTTATATTTCTATGTGGCGTCCCTGCGAAATCGAGTGGGGCATGGCAGAGCAAACACCCCGTTCTGACTTCGAGGAAGTGAGTGATATGCGTGAGGTGAGAATCTTCGAGTGGTTTGCAATGGGCTGGTTGCATAGAACCGTGATAGAACAAAATGGAAATACAACCTATCAATATGCTGATTTGCGTTATGGATTAGTGACTAATCCAAAGGATAGTTTTTTCTCGTTAAATGTGACCGATACAAATCAGGGTTTCCAATGGGATACTCAAAACCCCATCAGCAATTCGGGCGAGATTAATCAACGGCTGAATAATTTATTTTCATCTGCCTATCCCGGTACCTGTGAAAGACCCCCACTTGTTTATTTCTAGCTGCTAGGCTAGTGCCCTAATGCATTAAGTAGCTGATTTAAATAACAGTTGCTAAATAGGGGCAGCCCCATAGGTTGGAATATTTCGCTGAAACACACGCCAGTAATAGCGCTTCGAAACTATTTGTTCGTTCCCATTTTCGTCGACACGAGTGGAAATTGGATTGCCACCGAGTAAGCGAGCGGCTTCTTCTTGATCTTGAACTAAAGCAACCGTTGCCTCATAAATCTTCCCATCAATCTTCATTCGAATCCGCGGATCGCGCTCGACGTTAGCCCACCATGCTTTGTTATTGGGAAACTCTTCATCGAGCCTGTCGCCTTGCGCGCTTCCGCTTAGATAGAGATCAGGGCCGCGAGGTCTGGCATTAACAGAAACAGAGTGGGGGATTCCATACCACGTGCGTGTCTCAAGCATTATCGAGTTGCCACGAACCGGATGATCCACATCGTTTATAAAATCCCAATTAATTACCGGTTCCCGCACAACTTCACCGGCAAGCCAAAGTCCCGGTCCAGCAGTACGATTGCTTTCAGCAAATGCCGGCGTTCGTGGATCGATATAGCGTGGCTCGAAACCAGTTACGCGCAAAGTTATAAGTGTTGTAATTAATAACGCAGTAAACCCCAGTAATCCGATTCTTACATATTTCATATTCACTTACCCTTCTCTGGCTTTTATTGCTCAGTAATGTTGTAGTGTTCCCCAGCCATTACTGAAATTTCAGTAGTGTTACCGCTTGGCCAGTCGATAACTACCGGAGCGGATTCTTGATCCGCTAATGGTAGCAATAACGTCATACTATTTTGGCTTTGAAAACCTTGAGTGGAGCGAAGATAGTGATAGCGAGTCAAGTCTCCCTCTCCGTATCGAACTCTTGCGCCTATGGCATCGCGATTACTTTCAGTACCGGTAAGAGTTACCCATGCTGCATTGGCAGTCTCGTTTGTGTCGCGCATAAAGAGCTTGTTAGTTTCTCGCGATTCTGCATTTTGGTCAAAATCATAAGGGGGGTGTCCACCCAAGTTAAAATAAAAATCGGTAAAGCCGTCACGATTTACATCCCCAAAGATAGCTCCGTGGCCTCGGGTCATGTTGTGACTGCTATCGGGCTCTATAAAGCGATCAGTGCAGCGTTCAAAACGGCGCGCACCTAGATTGCAGAAAAACACATCTGCTGCCACGAATGCTGGATCACCGGTACCGATCACTACATCTGGGTATCCGTCATCATAAAAGTCCCCCACACCCAGTCCCATGGTGTTTTCGTAAGGAGCAATACCTGCTTCTGATTCACCTTCAAGCCCATTCGCTCTAGCGGCAATCCGCGCTGGACTCGTCTGGCTGTACATAGGGTTTCTATCAGTCTCCGAAATCGCCAGTAAATTGTCCGTATTCAATCCCGCCTCCACGCCCACGCGGTCGAAACCGTCAACTCCGTTACCGAACAAAATGTAGTCCTGGGAATCCCAACGCCCGAGATAAATATCTTCTTTCCCATCTTGATCAAAATCGGTCGATGCTGCAGCAAATACTGCAGGCAAGCCACTGCGACCTGCTAAAGCTTCAATAAAAATCTCTTCAGTGACATTCGTGAAGCGCTCCAAATCGTTGCGATAAAATCCATGCCAATCCATACCCGCGATATAAAGATCCTGATCTCCATCCTGATCGTAATCGATCCAGAGAGGGTTTTTTGCATCCCTTTGCCCGCTCGCACTCAAGCCCAATTGTTCTCCTACTTCAACAAAACTCCCATTTTGCTCATTGTGAAATAACAAAGGTCGCGCCTGGCGTCGCGTCGCCAACACATCGAGCCAACCATCGTTGTCATAGTCTGCCCAAGACACGCCCCACCAACCTGAACTGGCGCCGGCTCCATCTTCATCATCCAGCCCAGCGAGCTGATTCACTTTTACGAAACCCTGATTTTGATTGATTCGATTTTCAAGCAATACCAATGTGGACGAATTAGTATAGCCACCATTTCCAACCATCAAGTCGGGATCACCATCGTTGTCGTAGTCTGCAAACGATCCTACCCACGTACCGTGAAAATCAGCAGGATTCAAATTGAATTCACCGGGAATGAAATTTCCAGAACCGTCATTTACATAAATCATAGACATTCCGAATGGTCGACCGAACAACCGGCCATCAGTGTCAGCGACAAACAAATCATCATCACCGTCACTATCGATATCTGCAAAGGCCGCGCCGCGACCATAACCGACTACACCGCCCAGGCCTCGGCTCTCGGCAACTTGGCTGTAAAAATCTGAATGAGGGGCTGAATTTTGTGCCTGCGCTAAACAAGGAGTTGCAAACGCTGCTCCGATTATAAACAAGGGTATTGATTTGAATTTTCTGCGAGTAGAATAGGTTTGTATAGTCATGCTGTCACCTCGGGATATTCAGGTTTAAACCATTCAGTTTCCGCGATTGAAAAACTAGCTTAATCGTTATTTATTGTTAGTTCTGCGAATATCGATCTGTCCCAGTTATTCTTCCTTCTCTTTCTGCAAGTTCTCCGGTTTCTAATCGGGTACGTTCATCAGGATGTATGGCTAATAGCGCAGTGCCATAGTTACCGTCTTTTTCTTTTCGTGCAGCGAGCTGTGCGAATCGTTGATCAAGCAGGGAATCGTATTCCTCTTCTTCCAGATAAGTGACACTGACGTGAAAATGGGACATGGCATCTACACTTCTTCCGCCGAATACTACCCATTGATCAGGATCTATGGATAAAGGGTTATTAGCTGTATTGTCGAAATGAGTGCGCATAACAATCGCGGTACCTGCTGGTAGAATAGGGCGCGCATCATTTTCAAACACAAAACTGGTTTGCCAGTTGTGGTTGTAGTTATTAATAGAGGCAATAATGTCTCTTCGATTTGCGCCAGGCCCATAATAGTCGCGTACTCTGCCTGGCCAAACTACTTCAATAGACATGGCAATACCATGTAAATGCATGTGGCCACGATAGCTATTGAGCAGCACTGGTTCGTCCAGTATCCAGGTCCGATACATGGTCTGAGTGCCATGGGGAGGTATCAAAATGTCTCGAGCACGAGGCTGGTCTGGATCGAACTGATCCACAAGGTGATGAATTTCGACACTGGCTACAGTTTCCGGTGGCTTGTCTTCCGGATGAAACCAGAATGCAACTTCGATGTTGTCTTCAAATTCAACACCTATTGGAAAATAGTGTGCTCCGAAATTTACAACCCCAGGACCCGTTTCAAATATGATACCTGTATCTTCTCCAAAATAATCCCAACGTTTGCCAGCGCCAGCACCCACGACGCGTCCCGAAGGACCTTCTTCTAAATTTAGGCGCACATTATTGTGATGCAAGGCGGCACGTCCTCGAATGGTATTGCGGATTTCCGCTGCCTTTAAATAGCGTGGCTTATCTAATGCAGGCCAGTCCACATCGATCGAAGGCCAGAAGTCTCCGCCTTCTGCACGTACTGCGATGGGTCCAGATTCAAAAACCATATCTGGTTCGCCAAGCTCTGGCTCTAACTCCCATTCAAGCCAATTTGGCCAATCAACACCTTGTGGCAGACTAGCGGGATCACCTTCAGGAGCGCCTCCGTCTACCCAGGCGACTAGGGTGTCAATTTGTTCCTGAGTTAAAGAGAAATTGTTTTTGTATTCCTGGATACCTATGGTCGGATCCAAGTGCCAGGGTGGCATGATACGGCGTCGCACGTTTTCTTTTATACGTGGCGCCCACACTCTTGCCTGATCATAAGTTTCCAACGGCATCGGACCAATACCTCCAGGCTGATGACATCTCTGACATTTCTCCTGGAGAATTCTTACTACTTCGTTAGAGAAAGTTGGCATATCTTCCGCCGGTAAACCATGCTGCGGAAAGCTACTCAACAAAAATAAACTTAGTGATAATTTAACCCAGACATATTTGCTGTGATTAATTAGCTTCATGTTTTTCTCCGACTAAATTTTCATCTTTCCAATAATTAATTCTCTGTCTTAATTAACATTTACTCGTATGAATGCATTGGTCCAACAACACCAGAATTCGAAATCTTGTGTTTCATAAACTGATCTGCCAACCATATTGTATGCTTGCACCATTAAAATGTATTCACCTGGTTCGCTGAATACCGCTTCGGTTTTCTCCTCGCCATAGGCGAATTCGGATTCCAGCCAACTTGTCGATTCTACCCAGCCGATTTTTTCTTCCCGCCAGGAGCTCCAATCAGGGGTGAATACGACATTGCCCGGGCCTTGGTACTTAAAGAATCTGACTCGAACTGCTCGATCATCATCTTCTCGAAATGGATTGTCTCTGCGAATTCTTGCATTTAATTCGATTGGCACGCCGACTTGTGTTTCTAGGGTATCTGTCGTCATGCCACGTCGAAATCCGAGTCGACCTTCAGCAATTGGACCTTCAGCTTGCAGTCTTACCTTAGGTGGGCTGTTTTTGCGAGAAGGTTGCAGCGGTTCGTCGTGACGATAAGTGCTGTGTACCAATCGCCCCGGAGAGCTGAACTCTTGTCCGGTTATTTCATCTATCAGAGTCCAGCGTACATCTTTGTCTCCCCAATCTTCAGGAACGGTCACGCTGAATACACAATAGTGACGACGACCTCCATCAGGTTGAGGTTTAAAATGAGTGGGTTGCAGGCCATTAAACTCGGCGGGCTCTACATAGTTATTTGGCCCGACGGGGATATCAAAAACTGTTTCGGTATTAGTGTTGAAGTAACCGAAGCATAGCTGGAAGGTGCCGTCTTCATTCGGGAACCAGCCTTCAAAAATAGGAACTACAGGGCCTCCGGTCGCGCGAACGAGCTGAGGATCATTCTGATGACCGCCGGGAGGGGCGACTCTATTCCATCCAGGGATACGGGTTTGTGCATCTGCTAAGCCGGAGTTCAGCATAGCGAAAACAGTGAGCAGTAGACCTGCAAGCATAGATTTAGGCATTAAAGACTCCCTTTTTCGAATAGTCTGGGACCAGATTAAAAATACAGGAGAAATAGGGGACGAACCAAGACTAATTTGCTAATTGTCTGAAAAATCGGCGATTATCGACGTATTCTTCTGTATAGAAGCGTCTGATTCTTGTATTTTAACGCGTTCTGAGAGATTCAATCGAAGCTTCTTATCGTTAATGTAGATTCGAACAGGTATTTTTATGTTTTTGCTTTCTCGTCACAGTTGTAAATTTAAATTTTGTATAAGTCTGGCATTTCTGTTTGGAATGAGCATGGCTGCATCAGCGCAGCAGGAAAATGTTGAAGATGAGGCTTTGGTAATCGAAGAATGGGTGGCTGCAAGCATGTGTGCAGACGGCGATAGGTCGATAGATTTAAATCAGCCGATTTCTTTTACTTACACAGATTCCGCTGGCAATAATCCGCGCCATTTAACTGTTGCACAATCAGGATTAACTACGGCCGATTTGGCTAGCCTGGAGTTAGCATGGGCGATTGCTTTTCCTGCAACTTCCGGCATGCGCGCCGCGCCGGTAATCATTGGCGACACTATTTTTTATTCGGCTACCGATTCAGGACGTGTCTTTGCATTAGACATAGCCAGTGGCTGTGCGAAGTGGATTTATGAATCTGGCACCCGACTTCGTTCTTCTATTGCGTATGACGTTATAGATGGACAGGGCATCTTAGTGTTTAGTGATATGCCGGGAATGATTCACGCGGTTAATGCAGGCAACGGTGAATCAATCTGGATTGCCAGTGGTCAGGCGGAAAACAATCAAGGCATGCTTACCGGAACGCCCGTAATTCACGAAGACAGGGTAATTGTTCCAGTGTCAGGTTCAGGAGTAATTACTGGTGGAAATCCAAATTACGAATGTTGCGAAAATCATGGTGCGGTTACGGCGCTCAATATACGTACTGGCGAAAAGTTTTGGGAATATCACACCATGCCTGCGGCAGAATACACTGGGCAGCTAAGTTCTACAGGAGTTCGGCAACGAGGACCATCTGGCGCGCCAATATGGACAACGCCAACTATCGATGCCGAACGTAGTCAGATTTATGTAACTACTGGCGAAAATACTTCCCATCCAACTACGAATACTAGCGATGCAATCATCGCCCTCGATTTAGAAACTGGCGAAGAAAAGTGGGTGTTTCAGGCATTGGTTAATGACATGTGGAACTTCGGCTGCACTAGAGGAGGACCAAATTGCATCATTTTAGAGGATACTAACTCTGTGGATTACGATTTCGGTGGCCCGGCAGTATTGGTGAATGCTGGCGATCGTGAGCTATTAATTGCAGGACAAAAATCTGGCGATATTTGGGCACTAAATCCAGATACAGGACAATTAGTTTGGAATCAACGAGTTGGAGAAGGGACTGCCTTGGGCGGAAATCATTGGGGAATTGCTGTCAACTCGGAACGAGCGTTTCTCACTATTAATGACCCGGGAGGTATTGGTCGAAACAGCGTACCAGGTATTTACACTTATTTTGTTGGTACAGGGGAACCAAGTTGGTTCTATGAAGTTGAGCCTGACTGCAGTGACGGGCGCGATGATAGATTACGACGCTGTGAAGCTCTGTATGGTTTCTCGGCAACACCATTATCCATAGATGGTGCGGTGATTACCGGCGCCTTAGACGGACGTTTGTTTGTGTTTGATTCCGATTCCGGAGAAATCCTGTTCGAATATGACACCGTACGCGACTATGAAACGGTTAATGGTGTTGAAGGTTACGGTGGTTCCATTGATAGTCATTCCATTGCAGCAGGATCCGGCATGGTGTTCGTAGGTTCTGGCTATGGCCAATTTGGTCAGGTAGCGGGTAACGTGTTACTTGCCTTCAAACCTGCGAATTAAAAAAGAAATAGGGAGGTAGTACTCATGTTTTCTAAACTAAAACTATTCTGCGTACTGATTTGTGCAATTCTGCTGCTCCCTGTGGTGGCGGATGACAATCCAAAAACAGTGCTCCCCTTAAAAATGAGTAGTACTGACTTGGCTGGGGATATGTTCAAACGACCCGACATGAGACCGCAAACGCATGCCGATGGCCATAAGACTGAAAGCGTTACTTCAATGGTTAGCAGCGATGGGAAATATTACAGCGGTATGTATCGTTCAGAAGCAACTCGGATCGATATCACTGAAAGACCTTATGGCGTTAACGAGTTCATGTATTTCTTAAGCGGTAGCGTAACCTTGACTTCTATCGATGGCAGTGTCATGACCATCCACGCGGGTGAAGCTGTAACACTTCCGAAGGAATGGAAAGGAATTTTCGAAACAGACGGTTATGAAAAAATCTGGGTGATTTATTCTGACGAATAGGCTTGTAGTTTTACTGAGAACTACCAAGGTTTTCGAACATGCGCCAACCTTCGGGAACTTGAATTACGCCGTTACTCTCGGCGTAACCAGCATATAGAGCCAACAACTCCTGAAATTTTTCAGGATTTTGTTCTGCCAGATTGTTGAGCTCGGCGGGATCTTTTTCGATGTCAAACAAGCCCCAAGTGAAATCACCATAGGGCTCTTGCAGTCGAGTTATTTTCCAGCTACCACTGATGTAGGCATTATGACCAAATAATTCAAAGCCATTGCCTTCGCCTAGTGGGTAGATGGATTCCACAGTACCTTTCAGGTATGGAACAATGGAACGTCCATCCATATTGTGAATGGATCTGCCGTTAAATATATTGCCTGGATGAGTAACATTAACCAAATCCAAAATAGTTGGCGCGATATCAACGATACTGGAGAAGTCAGTGACTATTCCGTTTTGTGGTATGGCCTGCGCGTAACTTAAGATAAGTGGAACGTTTATACCACCTTGGGTGATTACGGTTTTATGAAAGCTATGCGCAGCCGCGCTTACATGCGCCCAGCGTTCGCCATAGTAAATATAGCTACCCTGATTTCCTAAGTTTTCGTAACTGTTATCAAAAGTCTCAGCAATCCAATCTGTAGCAACGGGTAGAATAGGGTAAGTGGTGAAATCAACCGCTTCGGGACCATTGTCTGACAAGAAGAAAAAGACCGTATTTTCATATTCGTCGATAGATTTTAAATAGTTCACTAATTTACCAACGTTTTGATCAATTCGATCGACCATGGCTGCATAAACTGCCATCTTTTTCGCCTGATAACGTTGATCCTCCAGGCTTATTTCATTCCAGGGTGGAACTCTTTCTAATCGATCTGCCATTTCGGCGTCGCCATGGATTATTCCCAACTCTTTCATAGCTTCGTGTCGTTGTTGACGAATAACATCCCAGCCAACCATATAACGCTCGATATATTTATCGATGAGATCTGCGGGTGCATGTAAAGGAAAGTGAGGCGCTGAAAACGCGAGATAGCCAAAGAAGGGTTGATTCGATGCTCTTCCTTCTTCTATATACTGGATCATTTCATCGGTATAAGCATCACTACTGTAAAAGTCTTCTGGTAATTCAACTGCTTCGCCATTACGAAAGTAATCCACAATAGGCCGTGCACTCGCATAACCGGTATTATCGAAATGACTCCCAGCGCCTTGCAGTAAGATAAAGGTTCGATCGAATCCTCGATCACTAGGAAGGGTTTGAGACCCTAGGTGCCATTTGCCGGTCATGAAAGTATTAAAGCCGGCATTATTTAGTAAACTGGCAACGGTCACCACTTGATTGTTCAAATAACCTTCATAACCAGGCTGACCTCGTTGCGAGTCATCAAGGTACTCACCCATTGTGCCATAACCATTCTTATGTTGGTCCACACCGGTGAGCAGCATTGCACGGGAAGGGGAGCACATGGCGCTGGTATGAAAACGGGTAAACAACACGCCGCCGCTCGCTAGTTCATCAAGATGGGGAGTTTCGATCTCACTGCCATAGGCACCAAGATCGGAAAAGGCTAAGTCATCCGCAAGTATTAAAACGACATTGGGTGTATTTGAAGCTGTCACTAAGCTTGATGTGTCTGAGGCAGGATCATAGCCACACCCAACTAGCACGCAGCTTATTAAAGATGTAATTGTAAGTTTGTAATTCATAAGTTTACAACCGCGGACAATGTCGGGCCTATCTGTTGATGAAGCACTAGGTCACAGAGTATATCAAGATCCGTTGGTTCATTATTGATAACAATTAAACGAGCACCATTTTGTTTAGCGACTTGTGGAAATCCTGCGGCCGGATAAACAACTAGCGACGAACCAATGACAATAAACAAGTCACACGCTAGAGCTGCTTGCTCTGCTCGTTGCATCTCTTCGACTGGCATTTGCTGACCGAAAGAAATAGTCGCCGTTTTTACAATCCCTCCGCAGCCATCGCAATATGGAATCGTTCCGTTCTTTAGGAATTTCTTCTTTATGTCTTCGTTTTCGAAACGCTTTTCGCAGTCTAAACATTTGCTGTAGTTGGTATTTCCATGAAGTTCTATCACCAATTCATCTGGTGTTCCCGATGCTTGATGTAGGCCGTCAACATTTTGTGTGATGACATGCGTAACTTTACCGTCTTTAACTAGTTTGGTTATGGCATTGTGTCCTGCATTTGGTTTGGCGCCAGTTAACTTGTAGGCATCGGAGAATCGTAGCTCCCATGACTTGCGCCGCACTTCTTCAGATGCGACAAAATCGCGGAAGTCGATTGGTGGCTTGCTCTTCCATACGCCCTGAGGTCCTCTGAAATCCGGAATACCAGATTCTGTTGAAATACCGGCGCCAGTGAATACTACAATGCGTTCGGCTAGCTCAATCATGGTGCGGAGAGACTCCAATTGCTCACTTTCTGTCATAAGTTTTAGTAACTAAGAATTGTCACAGCAGCGATAAGGAAAATTGCCGCAGGTGCCAAAAAGCGCATGATAAACAACCAAGTGCGGTAACCCAGTGAATCTCCCATGCCCAGTTCATCTCTGGTTGCTTCTTTCGACATAACCCAACCAACAAAGATCGTAATAAAGAAGGCACTCAGCAGCATTAAGTTATTTACCACAAAGAAATCGATAATGCGGAAGATGGTCGAGCCTTCAAACATGGGTATGAAGCTTAATGGCGTGAAGTCTGACCAAATGTTGTGAGAAAACACAGATCCTAAGCCGACAAACCAAGCAATACCGCCAGCCATCAGGGTCATGCGTTTGCGTGTAGCGCCTGGTCGCTCAACTAATCGAGAAACTAATGACTCCATCATCGAGATTGATGTGCTTAAAGCTGCAAACAACACCAATAATAAAAAGAAGGTTCCGATTATCTGACCACCAGGCATCTGTCCTAAAGCGACAGGCAAAGTAACAAAGATCAATCCTGGTCCTGATGCTGGTTCCATGGCAAAGGCAAACACGATTGGAAATATAGCCAGCCCGGCTAACATATCGACGGAAACATTTGCGCTAACTATTGCCACAGCGTTCCTCGGTATGGATGCAGCTTTATCCAAGTAGCTGCCGTAGTTCATAACACCACCACCGCCGACACTTAAGGAGAAAAACGCCTGACCTAGTGCCAATAACACCACATCATTATTCACTCGACTGAAATCCGGCACGAACATAAATCGCAATGCAGCAGACAGGTCACCTACAAGTGCCGCATAAAGGACCAGAACAATCAAGATAATAAATAATGTAGGCATCATTAAGTTGATGGTTTTTTCTAAACCATTGAGTACTCCGCGAGCGACAATCCACATGGTCAATGCCATGAACACTCCATGCCAGAAGGTCATGATTATTGGTGACGCTTGTATATCGTCGAATAGTTGCACCGATTCTTCTGCGGTAATTTCAACGAATTCCCCAGACAAAGAATAGGGAAGATAAGCCAAGACCCAACCAGCAATCACACTAAAGAAAGTAAGGGCTAGAAAAGCGACTCCAATGGCAAGCCACCCGAGTAGTTTCCAGTTCTCACTTCGCCCTTCAGTTACCGCCAATGCTTTGGTACTGCCAGCGGGACTGAGCCCGCCGCGGCGTCCGATGCAGATCATTGCGATAACACAGGGAATACCGAGAAATACTATGAAAAGAAAATAGAGAAGAATAAAGGCGCCACCGCCGTTCTCACCAGCCATAAAGGTAAAGCGCCAAATATTACCCAGCCCTACAGCGCTTCCCATGGCCGCAAGAATAAATCCCATGCGAGTAGCGAATTTAACGCCGGGCTCAGCCAAGTTAAAACTCCTTGTTTGCTCTTTACATATAAGTTTGTATTACAAACTGAAAACCTGTTTCGCGTTCAGGTGCCGGATCGCATCACAATCGTCATCGGATAATGTTGCTATATTATTTTTTGCTCCTTCAATATCAAAAACTTGATGGGGCCAGTCCGTACCAAACATTATCTGGCTGCTGCCAACGATCGAAACCAGATACTCCAACGAGCGAGGATCATAAGTGATGCAGTCGTAATAAATGTGTTGCAGATAATCAGTAGGTTTTTTCTGCATTAGGCGGCGCTCTGGAATTTCGACCTCATCACCTTTTTCGAAGCGACCAACTAAATAAGGAAGCGCTGCGCCACCATGAGAAGCAATCAGCTTTAGGTTCGGGTACTTGTCAAAAAACCCATGAAACATCATACGGGTTATAGCCAGAGTTGTGTCGAACATGAAACCTACGGACCAGCTCAGATCGAATTCACCCATGTCTAAAACATCTGCGCCAGGCGGATCGGTAGGATGCAGTAACACTGGTAAACCTTTATCGTCGATGGCTCGCCAGATAGGAGCAAAAAATTCGTCATTGAGACTGCGTCCAGCAATGTTTGCCAGCACCATCACGCCGACGGCACCGTTTGCGCATGTGCGCTCAAGCTCCGCAACCGCTGCATCTGGATATTGCCAGGGTAGCGTTGTAAACCAGCGAATCCGCTCAGGGTAATTAGCTTGCGCTTCTGCTGAGGAGTCATTTGCTTCTTGAGCCGCTAAGCAACTCACTTCCTCCGTACCCCAGTACACACTGGGTGCTGTTAAAGAAACGACAGAGATGTCGATCCCAGCTTCGTCCATCACTTTAATGCGGATGTCATAGTCAAAATGACCCGCTTGCGGAATGGATACGGGAGTATCACCGCGAAAAATTTCTTTTTGCCCGTCAGGACGAATCTTAAGACGATAGATTCCGCTATGTTCCTGCAGAATCTCCAGCCAGCGCTGGGTATAAATGTGGGTGTGAATATCAATAAGCATATGAGCAATGTAGCAGGGTATACGAGCAAGAAATATGAAAAATTTATTATACCAACCTTTTAAGTTGATGCTTTAGAGTCGATTTCGTGTTTGATCTTGTTCATACCTGACCAGAGTAAAAGTCCACCCATAGGGCAAAGTACAGCCGCACAGAGTGCAATGGATTTGCCAATAGCGGCATCGTAGCCAAATACGAAATCAGTGGTGGCTGCCACTACTGTTGGCCCTAGCCCTAGCCCAATAAGATTAGCAGCAAGCAAATACACCGCCATTACCTGAGCACGCATGCGATTTGGTGTCATGAGTTGTAAGGTGCCTCCAGCAATTCCTCCTTGGAAAGCGGAAAAGAATACAGCTAGGGACATCGCAATGATTCCAGTTAACGGCGTGTTTACAAAACCCAGAGCAATAGCGCAGGGCGTGATGCCGACAATACTGATTAATATGACCCTTACATAAGCGTCACTTGTCCCTTTTTGAGTCCACGCATCAGCAATAAATCCAGCAAGCAATAAACCAGTACTTCCTGCTAATAACATGATAATGCCGAAGGTAAATCCTGCTTCTGCAGTACTGTATCCAAAGGTGCGAATAAAATAAGTTGGCCCCCATAGATTTAGTGCATACACCACCATTACGAAAATGGAAATTCCAAGTATGTGACTTAGATATGCGCCGCGCCTTTGCCAGACATATTCGATCACAATTGAAATGGCAGGTATGGCGGAATGGGACTCGATGTTTTTTCGCGCAGGCTCCCGCACCGTGAAATACATCAGTACAGCTACTAGTACCCCAGGCAAACCAACAATAAAGAAAGTGAGTTGCCAACCTTCGGTAGTCCCAAGAATAGGCAGGGATAAAGTTTCTAGGGTTTGCGCATAGCCAACTACGGCGCCCCCAAGTATGTACGCAAGTCCAGAGCCGAAAGTCACACCAAGTGTATAAATCGATAAAGCCCGGGCAAGGGATGAGCGGGGAAAGTAGTCCGTAATCATGGAATAACCAGCGGGACCAAGAGTAGCTTCTCCGATTCCAACTCCTATTCGGGCAAAGAACAGTGAGACAAATCCTTTGGCTAATCCGCAGACCGCGGTCATTACGCTCCAAACTGCAATGCCAATACTGATTAAGTTGCGCCGATTCCTGCTGTCGGCGATTCGGGCGAGAGGCAGTCCCATAATGGCGTAGAAGAGTGAGAAGGCTAATCCTGCCAGCAGGCTATATTGAGTATCAGAGATTGCAAACGATTCTCTGATCGGGTCCACCAATAAACCCATTATCATGCGATCGAGAAATGAAAACATCTGCGCCAGCAGTAATACAAAAATGACATACCACTGATAAGCAGTACTGGGACTATTTAAATTAGCAGGTGTCACAAATCACTCCTTTTATTTAATCGGCTCCGTGATCCTTTAGCCACGCAGCTATTAAATCAGCAACTTTGTTTCTCGCACAATCTGGCTCCATGAGGTAATGATCGCCATCGATCATTTCTAATGATTTATCTTCTGATCCTAACGCAGAATGGATTGCTTCGGCATCACTGGGGAAAACTCCGGTATCTGAAGTACTCTGAATAACCAGCGCTGGCAGTTCAATTCGATTTAGATGCGGTGCGCCGCGGCAATGGGAATCCTTTAAACTCCACATAGATAACCAGGTGCGAAGGGTGTTAGTCAGACCGATTCCACGTGGTCCGAAATTTGCCAGTTTAGGGTCACCTGCATAACAGCGTCCTACTTCTCGCTGAGACGGATCAATAGAGCCATCCATTAAACGTAAATCTGCCCAGGTGCGAAAAAGATTGAAGGCGCGATCAGTCATTCCGTAGGATTTGAGCCGTTGTAATTCACTATGGCACCATTCTGTTATGCGATGATTTCTCATTTTCTGCGCAGTGCGATAAGTTTTCACAAACTCAGCAGAATAGGGCGGGCCGTTTTTTTTATCGTACATATTTAAGCGAGGCTCGATACTGGTGGGATCGGTCTCGTCGGTTATCGAAGGATCGAGCCAGGAAGTTAAGACCTCTGGCCGCCCGGAATGTGCGCAGAGCGAAACATAAAGATCGGCAGGGGTTAAGTCATACAATGCTTCTGGTAATTCGAGGCCCGGAGTAGGCGTCATTGTTACTCCTTTGGCCTGGGATTGATAAGCACCCATGAGAGAGCCGCCGCCGGAGTTACCCAAAATAACTATCTTTTCGATGCCCGCATTTTCTTTTAAGAAGCCAACACCGGCACCGATATCGATCAGTGCGTGTTCCAAAAGAAAGAATGCTTCGTTACCGCGGAATCGAGTGTTCCAGCCTAAAAATCCGTAACCACGAGCGGCCATAAATTCGGCGAGATAATGTTCACTAAAATCCACATTGTAGTGAGTAGCTATAAGCGCGGTTTTTACTGGCTTGTTTTTTGGAGAGTAGTACAGGCCCTGGCAGGGCATAAAGCCAGCGCCGTTCCGGGCACCAGTGGCAGAAACCACGGAAACGAATTCTCTTTGCCAGGTTTCCATGCTACCTGCTCCTTATTGAAGTTCCACTTAGTTACTTTGCGGAATGATCCAGATTGGCGATGACCAGAGTCTCTCTTGAATAGTTGACGGGACATCCGGGCGGGGATCAACGCCAGCGCGTATTGCATCCCAGGTAGACCATCGGCAACTGGGATTTTCAAGCGCTCTGACATAATAGAAGGCATTGTGAGTTGGGTCGTAATCTGGATCGGTCCATTTAACTCTTAGTTCAGAAGCTCCTAAATTAGAGCTGATACTGCAGTCTTCAAGATTCACAGTGGCACCATTATTGCCACAGCGATTTGTTGTTGGATCGACCGCAATTCCATCTGAGCAGGCGATGTCGTAAAGCTGTTCTTGCATCTCACCCCCTTCAACCCATCCCTTTATAATTTGCAGTCTTTGCAATGGCGCACTGTTGGGATCCTTTGCAGCCCAAGCAATAAAAGAAGGAACACTATCGCTTTCAGCCATTAAATCGCCGCCCATAGTGACGCCAGTCTCGTAAGCTTTCGCAACAAGTTCACTTTCATCAATCTCAGGAAGTTCGTGACCGGCAAAAAAACGTACTTTTAAGCGAGGACCTGAAGTGCCGAAGGTTTCCTTACGGCGAAAGGCATCGTAAATGGCTTCCCGTGTATTTTCTTCAGCCCATACACCGGTCATGCCAGACGCCCCAAATCTTGCATAGCGATCGAAGTAGAGACTACCGTCAGGATTCGGTGTATCTAGTGGTACTGATCCGCGTCGCTGTCCGTTGCTATCTAGTAAACCGGACACACCGTAAAAGTCATCTTCGTTCCCTACAGCCGTGCCATTATGGGTATCGGATGAACCGCTGATACCGTATTTGAATGGATTAAAGCCTTGTTCTTCCTGTAGCCGGATACCATTTAGTAAGGCATCTCTCACATAGGCACCTTCAGGCTGGATTAATACGTCTGTTCCGATACGGGTATATAACACGCCGAAATTCGCCCACTCATCATTGGGGGATAGGGCGGGGTGAGTTTCAGAGGTACCCTTTACTTGCGTAATTTCAACCAGAGGTTCATTGCGCATGCGCTGGTCAGCGTACGCTGAATCCAGAGGATTACCGTTGTAATCAACCAGATCAAACATTAGCCCCTCGGAATAATTAGAATTATGCGGGATAGCTAGGCTTTCGATTCCCATAGATCGATTGTTATCCATCCAATTCCAAAGGTCAGCAGGGTCATCAGAATCTAATCGAGAAAATGGTAAGTCTGGCGCATTGCTATCGCGAAAGATTACATTTCGATGCAGCATCTCTCGGTTCGGTCCAGTGCCGGTGTATTCGTATGCGACAAAGGTAGTGAAATTGCCAGGATCATTGTGGCGATTGGCACTTTCTACTATGTCATTCCACGCATTAGTTACTACTTCTTC
>MDTE01180313.1_pt1 | contig 19536 bp, 19 predicted proteins | sample 811231 | NCBI WGS metagenome assembly MDTE01 (sample SAMN05326651, study PRJNA326480) | marine metagenome | isolation source: seawater | place: Indian Ocean: Red Sea | collected 2010 | reverse complement strand
GGCGATGAACAGCTCGCCGGTCCGGATCGCGCGGGAATCGATGCCATAGCCGCCGACCCGTAGCCCTCGGTCGCCCGTCGCCTCGCCACCGACCACCTCGGCAAGCTCACCCAGCGTCAGCGTCAGCCGGGGCTTGAGTGCGCCGGTGGTCTCCATCACCCGAAGGCCCGGTCCTCAGCCGGACGCCACTTCCGTCCTGCGGCGCGCGAGCGCCGTGGCGGCAACCCGCCGGTCGTCATGGGGACGCCGCTCGTCGCCGATGACCTGCTCGGTCTCGTGCCCCTTCCCGGCAATCACCACCACGTCTCCGGGCCTCGCCAGCGCGATCGCACGTTCAATGGCGCGCTTCCGGTCCACGATCGCCAGATGGGTAGGCCCGTTCTCTCCCGACGCCGACGTGACGAGCCCTCGCTCGACGTCGGCGATGATGGCCGCTGGATCCTCGGTGCGCGGATTGTCCGAGGTCACCACGACCACGTCGCTCAGGCGGGCCGCCACCGCGCCCATCAACGGCCGCTTTGCTGGATCCCGGTCGCCACCGCATCCAAAGACGGAGATGACGCGACCGTCGGCCAGGTCCCTCGCCGTGGTCAGGACCGCTCGCAGCGCGTCGTCGGTGTGTGCGAAGTCGACCAGGACGTGGACGTCATCGCTCGCCGACGACACCCGCTCGAGCCGCCCGGGCACATCGGTCACCGAAGCGATGCCGCGGCTGATGGCGTCGAGCGGGAGATCGAGTGCGAGCGCGGCGCTGACCGCCGCCAGGACGTTGTAGACATTGAGACGCCCGGGAAGCACCGTCGAGAGGTGCAGCGGGCCGCGCGGGGTGCGCAGGTCCAGCTCGGTCCCGTCGACGCTGGCATCGACCCGGGTCGGCGTCACATCGGCGGGATGGTCGATGGCATACGTGAAAGGACGACCGACCGATTCGGCCAGCTGCCTCCCGTAGGGGTCATCGACGTTGACGATCGCCGGCGCCCCGTCGGGCAGCATCTCGAAGAGACGACGCTTGGCGCCGAAGTACTGCGACATGTCCCGGTGATAGTCCAGGTGGTCACGCGTCAGATTGGAGAACACGGCCGACTTGAAACGGATCTCGTCGACGCGCCGCAACGAGAGCGCATGCGACGACACCTCCATCACGCAGGCCCGCCGCTCGTGGTCGCGCATCTCACGGAGCAGCGCCTGGATCTCCGGCGCCTCAGGGGTGGTTCTCACCGCTGCCTCGGTCCGTCCGCCGGTCTCGTAGCGCACCGTCCCGATCTGTCCACACGGCCACCCGGCCGCCTCGAAGATGGCCGCCAGAAGAAACGTGGTCGTGGTCTTGCCGTTGGTGCCGGTCACTCCGACCACGGCCAGCTCATGGCTCGGATCCCCGGCGAACGCCGCGGCCAGCTCGGCCAGCGCCATCCGGCTGTCGGCTACCTGAATCCACGGCGCGCGCACCCCGGCTGGCGCCGGCGACGATGCGACGACAAGCAGGGCGCCTTGCGCCTCGGCGGCGGCGGCGAACGTCGACCCGTCGAACCGCTCGCCCCGGATGGCCACGAAGATCGCGCCCGGCTGCACCCGACGGGAGTCGTAGTCGACGGCGGTGACCCTCCGCGCTCCGAGCTCGGCCCCGGCCAGCAGCCCGTCGGGCACCGAGGTCACCCCCGAGAGACGCGGCAGCAACTGGTGCAGCGTCATGGCGCCCCCCCGTGCGGGCGACGGTCGAGCATCAACCGGACGACCTCACCGGCCGCCACCGGATCGCCAGGCAGAGGCTCCTGGCCGGCCACCAGGCCGCGGCCGCTCATCTCGACCGACAACCCCAGCTCGTTTGCCACGTCGATCGCCTGACGCGCGCCGAGCCCGCGCAGGTCGGGCATCGTGCCAGGCTCGGCCGACACGTCGGTGGTCCGCAGACCCGGAGTCGACACCGCCACCATCGGAGGCGCCGGCCCGGATGGGAACGGGTCCTCCGGGACCAGCAGCGGCGGTGGCGCGTCGATGTTGGCCGGCACCCCTCTATAACGGAGGGTCGCCTCGGCGATTCGCTGGAAGACAGGTGCGGCCACGGCACCACCCCCCCGCTCGACGTCGTCGACCGCGACGAGAATCGTCAGTTCAGGACGGGTGGATGGCACGAACCCGGCGAAGGAGGCGATGTTGCGCCCCTGGTCCTGATAGCGGCCGTCGACCAGCTTCTCGGTCGTCCCGGTCTTGCCGGCGGCCGAGTACCCGTCGAGCCGGGCGGCCCGCGCCGTTCCGCGTGAGACCACGTCCTCGAGAATGCGAGTCATGGTCAGCGCGGAGCTCTCGGACATGACCCGGCGCACCACCTGCCGGGGGATCCCGAGCCGTTCTCCATCGTTGAGCAGGGCGCGGACCAGCCGAGGCGCCACGAGCTCCCCTCCATTGGCCACGGCGCTCATCGCGGCCGCCATCTGGAGTGGCGTCACCGAGATGCTGTAGCCCATCGAGACCGACGCCAGATCGCTCTCGTTCATGCCGGCGGGGTCACGCACGATGCCGCGGCTCTCGCCCGGAAAATCACCGGAGGCGCGCTGCCCGAACCCGAAGCGCCGCACGTAGCGCCCGAGACGTTCGGCACCCAGACGCTGGCTGAGCTGGCTCGCGCCGACATTGCTCGAGCGCACCAGGATGTCGGTGAACGACAGGACGCCGTAGTTCCGCAGGTCGGTAATCCTGCGGGAGCCGAACCGGATCACGCCGGGATTGGTGTCGAAGAGCTCGTCTGGATGAGAGACCCCCTCTTCGAGCGCGGCCGAGGCGGTGATCACCTTGAAGATCGAGCCGGGCTCGTACACCGCCTGGGTGGCCCGGTTTCGACGCTGGTCGTCACTCGTCGAGCCAAAGACGTTGGGGTTGAAGGTGGGCTCGTTCGCCAGGGCGAGAATCTCCCCGGTGTGGGGGTCCATGACCACGACACTCCCACCCACGGCGCCGTGCTCACGCACCGCGCGCCGAAGCTCCCGCTCGGCAATGTGCTGGATGTACTTGTCGATCGTGAGCTCCAGCGACACACCGGCCATCGGCGGCCGCTCGACCCGGCTGAAGGCTCGGCCGTGCGCGTCCGTCTGCACGAGCACCCGCCCGTCCCGCCCGCTGATCTCCTCGTCGTAGAGCTGCTCGAGACCATGCAGCCCCTTGTTGTCGAACCCGACGAAGCCGAGCAGGTGCGCGGCGAGCTCGGAATTCGGATAGAAGCGACGGTTCTCCTTGATGAACCCGATGCCCGACAGATCCAGATCGCGGACTCGCTGCGCCTCCTCGACCGAGACGTGGCGGCGAACATAGGCGAACAAACCATCGCCGGACAGCCGGCCCTCGACGGTGTTCCACCACTCTTCGCTGCAATCGAGGATCTCGCAGACGGCAGCGGTGGTCCCGACCGGGTCCACGACCTCGTTGGGCACGGCCACGACCGAGTCCGCCTCGACGCTGTAGGCGAGCAGACGCCCGTCGCGATCGAGGATCTCGCCCCGCTTCGGCACCGTCGTGACCGAGCGCGACTGCTGACGCTCGGCCTGCTCGACGAGCGCGTCGTAGCGGAAGACCTGGAGGTGCACCAGGCGTGCCTCGATGGCGACACCCCAGAACGCCATCAGCGACGCCATCACGAGGATGCGTCCTCGCACCGTCCGCCGCCACCGATCGGTCGGCTGGTTCACGGCCATGTCGAATCCGATCCCCGTGCCGGTACCGCGTCGGGCTCCTGACGCTCGGCCAGCACCGACGGCCCAGGCAGCTCGGCCGGAGCGACCCGCTCGATCACCTGGGCTGAGGGCCCCGGTGACACCATGTGCAGTTCCTCGGTCGCGATCCGCTCGATGCGCCGGGGCGAACGCAGGGTCTCGATCTCCAGCCGCAGGTGCCGGTTGATCTCGATCTGCTCGGCGCGCTCCTGCTCCATCTGCTCGATCTCGTAGCCATGACGGAGCAACTCGAAGTGTTGCCACGCCGAGAACAGCAGCACGGCCACCAGACACACCCCGATCGCCGCCGAGCGCCAGAGCTCGCGCTGCCGCGTCTTGTCGATCTCCCGCACGATGGGGCTGTTGGGGATCTCGCGCTTGATGTCGTACTCGAGGTCGAGTCGATTCATGCCACCCTCTCCAGGGCCCGCAACTTGGCCGAGCGCGCCCTCGGATTGCGCTGGACCTCATCGGCCCCCGGCCGCAGGGGTCGTCGGGTCAGGACCCGAACCGACACGTCGTCGTCCCCTTCGAGCTCTCGCAGCGTGTACTTCACGATCCGGTCCTCGAGGGAGTGAAAGCTGATCACGACGAGTCGTGCCCCGGCCTTGAGCCGTCGTACCGCTGCTCGCAGGAATCGATCCAGGCCGTCGAGCTCGTCGTTCACCCAGATCCGCAACGCCTGGAACGTGCGGGTCGCCGGGTCGATCCGACTGTGGCCACGCCTCCGGATCGCCCGCCGGACCGTACTGGCGAGCTCGCTCGTCGTGGACAGCGCCTCGTCGTCACGGGCGGCGATGATGGCTCTGGCGATGCGTCGTGAGTGCCGCTCCTCGCCGTACTCGTAGATCACGTCCGCCAGCGCCTCGGCGTCGACCTCGGCCAGACGATCGGCCAGCGTCGGCCCCTGGCTACGGTCCATTCGCATGTCGAGCGGATCGTCGCGGCGAAAGCTGAATCCCCGTCCTTCGCTCTCGAGCTGGATCGTGGAGTGACCGAGATCGGCGAGCGCGCCGTCGAGTGAGTCGATCCGGCGGTCGTCGAGCACCGACTCGAGCCGTCGATAGTCCGCGTGCACCAGCTCCACCCGGTCGGCCCATGGCGTGAGACGCTCGCGGGCGAGCTCGAGGACCTCCTGGTCGCGGTCGAGCCCCAGCACTCGTGTCGCCCCGGCCTCGAGCAGCGCCTGCGTGTGTCCACCAGTCCCCACCGTGCAATCGACGAGCAGGCTCCGGCCGGCCGGAGCCAGCAGCTCCGTCACCTCGGACCGCAGTACCGGCTCGTGTAGAATCATCGCGTTCAGATGCCGTACTCCGACAGCGCGCGCGAGTCGTCGTCGGTGAACGGATCGGCGTCCAGACGCTTGGCGAACCGTTCGTGGTTCCACACGTCGAGGTGGTCGTATTGACCGAACACGTCAACCTCTCCCACCATGGCTGCGGCCTCGCGCAGTCGAGGGTGAATCGACACACGTCCTTGCTTGTCGAACTCGGCCGGCTGGCCGAAGTAGTTGACCCGGTCGAAGAACTTGCCGCGCGCCGGCAGCGTGGAAGGAACCTGGGCCAGCTTCCGTTCGATCTCGACCCAGACCGGCATCGGGTAGATGCGAACGAGCTCGCCCGTCAGACTGGTGACGAACAGCTGGGTGCCAAAGCGGTCTTCAATCGTCGTCCTGAACAGGGTCGGAATCTTGAGTCGGCCCTTGTCGTCGATCTTGGCCGAGAGATTTCCCCGTAGCACCCTTTTTACTCCACCTTAGTCCAATAAAATCCCCAGCGATAGTAGAAGGCGGTCGGCCCGGTGTCAACAGATAAAAACTGTCGGATCAACGACTTACGTCTAATTTTCGCCCCCCTCAGGACCCTCGACGCAGGGCCCGGTCGCCTCAGCCTCCTGGCGCCACGAAGCGAACGCCCGTCCACCCTGGTCCACTGACGATGCTCAAGGCAGGACTGATCGGGCTTCCCTCCACGGGAAAGAGCACACTGTTTCGCCTGTTGACGCGCTCGGCTGCGTCGACCGATACGGCGGGTCGACAGGACACCCAGGTGGGCGTCGCGCAAGTACCCGACCCCCGTCTCGACCGACTGACGGCGCTCTTCGAACCCAAGAAGCATGTCCCGGCGACGCTCGAGGTGACCGAGCTCGCCGGCCATGGCGGGGCCACCGCGCTGGTCGACGTCTCGGGGTTCAGGAACGCGCACGCGCTGCTGCACGTGCTGCGGATGTTCACTGACGAGCGGGTGCCGCATGCCGCCGGGTCCGTCGATCCGCTCCGGGACATCCGGGCCATGGAAGACGAGCTGGTCCTGGCCGACCTCGCCGTGGCGGAGCGACGTCTCGAGCGGATCCAGCAGGACCTCAAGAAGGGCAAGAGCCGCGAGCTCGATGAAGAACAACGGGTCATCGACACCTGTCGGGCGGCGCTCGAGGAGGGACAGGCGCTGCGGACCCTGGCGCTGGACAGCGACGACATGAGGCGGCTACGCGGCTTCAGCTTCCTGTCCGCCAAACCGCAGCTCGTGGTGCTCAATCTCGACGAGGCCGACGTGGCCGATCCGAGCGGGGCGATCGAACGGGCGGGACTGTCAGAGGCTCTCAGCGGTGCCGGTACCGAGATGGTCCCGCTGTGCGCGAAGATCGAGCTCGAGATCGCCGAGCTGCCACCCGAGGACCGCGCCGCCTTCCTGGCCGACCTGGGAGTATCGGACTCCGGCCTCGACCGGGTCATTCGCGCGAGCTATCATCTGCTCGGTTATCTCTCGTTCTTCACGGTCGGCAAGGACGAGTGCCGTGCGTGGTCCATCCCGACCGGCACCCCGGCCCAGGAGGCCGCGGGCGAGATCCATAGCGACCTGGCGCGCGGCTTCATCCGCGCCGAGGTCGTGCACTACGACGCGCTGAGTGCCCGGGACGGCTCCCACGCCGCGTGTCGAGAGCACGGCGAGGTCAGACTGGAAGGCAAGGAATACATCGTCGCCGACGGCGACGTGATCAACTTCCGTTTCGCGACATGAGAACGCTCATCACCGGCGGTGCCGGATTCATCGGCTCACACCTGGCGCGTGCCTTGCTCGACGCCGGTCACGAGGTCTTCGTCCTCGACAATCTGTCGACCGGTTCCATCGACAACATCGAAGCGCTCAAGTCGAACCCACGGTTCGACTATGCGATCGACACCATCACCAACGAGCCGGTGCTGGCCGAGCACATCGACCGGAGCGACGTCGTCTTCCATCTCGCCGCGGCGGTCGGCGTCCAGCTGATCGTCGAGGCTCCGGTGCACACCATCGAGACGAACGTGAATGGCACCGAAGCGGTGCTCCGTCACGCGGCGAAGAAGCGCAAGCTGGTCGTGATCGCCTCGACGTCGGAGGTCTACGGAAAGAGCACGGCCATTCCGTTCCGCGAAGACGCCGAGCTGGTCCTGGGCTCGACCCGCCAGCATCGATGGGCCTACGCCTGTTCGAAGGCGATCGACGAGTTCCTGGCCCTGGCCTACTGGAAGGAAAAGCAGCTGCCCGTGATCGTCGTCCGGCTGTTCAACACCGTGGGACCGCGACAGACCGGCCGGTACGGGATGGTCATCCCCAACTTCGTGCAGCAGGCGCTCGCCCACGAGCCGATCACCGTCTTCGGCACCGGCACGCAGTCGCGTAGCTTCGGTTATGTCGGCGACGTGGTTCGGGGAATGCTGGCCCTGGTGGAGGAACCCAAGGCGGTGGGTGAGGTCTTCAATCTCGGGAACGACGGTGAGATCTCGATCCGCGACCTGGCCAACCAGGTGAAGACGATGACGGCCAGTCGCTCCGAGATCGTGACGGTCCCCTACGAAGAGGCGTACGAGAGCGGCTTCGAAGACATGCCCCGACGGGTACCCGACCTGTCCAAGGCCAGGAACCTGGTCGGCTATGAGCCCCAGGTCCAGTTGCAGGAGATCCTCGAGAAGGTCATCGAGCACCATCGGTCCAGTCGCCCGGAGCGCTGGCGCACCGGCGCCTGACCGCTACCCTCACAGCCCGGCTCGGCGTATACTGGGAGCGGAGATGTCTGCTCCGAGATTCTTCGGCGTCATCGTCGCCCTGGCGGTCCTCGCGGCCAGCGTGGCCCCCGTGCGGGCCAATGAGTTCGAGCTCAGCCTGGGCGAGGGGCGGGTGACGCTCCTGGCCTACGAGGCCTCGCTGAAGGAGATTCTTGCCGAGTGGGGTCGCATCGGGAACACCGCCATCATCGATGCCGACGAGCTCACCGACGAGCGACTGAGTCTCGAGCTGGTGGACGTGCCCGAAGCCACCGCCCTCAGAACGCTGCTACGAGCCGCCGCCGGTTACATGGCCGCGCCTCGAGCCGTGGCCAGCGAGGGTGCGTCGCGCTTCGATCGCATCTTGATCATGGCCACCAGCAAGCCGGCCGCGGCGGCGAGCGCCGGGAGCGCCATGGCGCGCCGCGCGCCGAGCGCTCCGATGCGTAGCGGCAGTGGCCAGCGTCTCGGCGTCGTGCCAAACGCCCCGCGCGGGCGAACGCCCTTCACCGTCAGCGCCGCGCAGCAGGAGCAACTCGACCAGTTGCAGGCCTTGTTGCAGCAGGGTGGCGACGACGATGAGGAAGACGAACCCGACGAACCGGAGGAGCCCGTGTTCGGCAACCTCCCGAGCTCGCTCCCGGGTCAGGTGATGTCGACCGACGACGGCAGCACGCCCGAAGGGGTTCCCACGGGCACGTTCGGCGCGACGCCCGGGGGGCCAACCTCCTCGCCGTTTCCCGGGCGCTAGCCGCTAACCCTCCCGACCAAACAGATCGGCCGTCGCTTCCGGGACATCGTGTCCTTCGAGGCGCAGCAGCGCCCGCTTCGTGTCCAGACCGCCGGTAAAGCCCCCGAGCCGACCACCACTGGCCAGCACCCGATGGCACGGGATGACGATCGGTACGGGGTTTCGCCCCAGCGCCCCCCCCACGGCCCGGCTGGCGCCGGGCGACCCGATCGCCCGGGCCAGACGCCCGTAGCTCGTGACCTTCCCGAATCCGACCCCGTCGGCCGCCCGCAGCACCTTCGCGGTAAACGGCGTGACCTGGCGGAGGTCGACGGGGAGAGTGAACCTGGTCAGCCGCCCCGAGAAGTACGCGTCGAGCTGGCCGGTCGCGTCGGCCACGCCGTCGTCGTCTCGCCACACGTCCGGCGACCACGCCTGCAGGCGCCCTCGATAGGCACTCTCCGACGGTTGACCAAAGGACACATCACACAGCCCTTGATCGGTCATCCCCACGAAGATCGGTCCCACCGGCGACGAGACGGATCCGAATCTCACCACCGGATGGCCCGCACGATCGAACGCGGCCCGCAAGCGGTCGCGCACGGCCGAGCGCTGGTCCGGACCTGTCTCCTGATCTCGGTGGGTCGCCAGGGACCGCAGCGGCTCCCACACCGGCGCGCAGTGGCTGCACACGCTGGCGTGCCCTTCGAAGGCCGCGACCCGGTACCGATCCCCGTCGCCCGCGACCCATTCGTCCAGCGCTCGCTCGAACTCCTCGCACGTCATCGGTTCTTCCTTTCGGCCTGGATCGACGGGACACCCGGCGCCGCCAGCTCGCGCCGCAACCGTCGCGCGGCCTGATACACGCTGGCCCGAGCCGCCGATTCGGTGCAATCGAGGACATCCCCCACTTCGGCATAGCTCAACCCCTGCAGCCGCCGCTGGACAAACGCCGCCCGTTGTTTTGGCGGCAGCCGGGCAATCGCGTCACGCAGCGCGCTCACGAGGCTGCCGAACTCGAACGCGTCGGATGGCGAGGGAGACCGGCTTGGATGATGCTCACCGAGGTCGACCTCTGGACGACGTCGCTCGGCGCGGCGGTGATTCAGGAACAGGTTGGTCGCGATGCGATAGAGCCAGGCGCGCCGATTCGCATCTGGAGGCAGACGGTGGAGGTGGCGGAACGCCCGCAGGAAGGTCTCCTGGAACAGGTCTTCGGCCACCGAAGTGTCTCCCGCCAACCGCGCGAGATAGCGGAGGATCTCCGTCTGATGACGGTCGATCAGACCGCTGAAGTCGGGTGCCGGTTCCTGCGTTGCTCGTGCCATGCGTCGTCGAAGCCCGTGGTTGTATGACCCCGACCCACGTCATCTGTGAGACTGGCCGGACTGCCCGCCCGCGGCGGTATGGTACGCTGGCTTCGACCGGCTCCGACCGCGTCCCAGCCCACGACCCACAGCCATGGCACCCTCCGAGCCGGCCACTCCGGAGCCGGGATCCTCCCCGACGGACTCCGCCGCCAACCCGAAGGGGTCCAGCCTGGCCGGATCGGCGAGCGTGGTTGGCGCCGCCACCATGACCAGCCGGGTGCTGGGCCTCGTGCGCGACCAGGCCCTCGCCTTCTACTTCGGTGCCGGCGACGCCATGGATGCGTTCTATGTGGCGTTCAGGGTGCCGAACCTGATGCGGGACCTGTTCGCCGAAGGCGCGATGAGCGCCGCCTTCGTGCCTACCTTCACCCGGCATCTGACCACCAGCGGACGCGAGGCAGCATGGCGGCTCGGCACCCAGCTGATCAATGCCCTGATCGTCGTGACCGGGGTCCTCGTCGTCGCCGGGATCCTGTTTGCCGAGCCGATCACCAGGACCATCGCCGGGGACTTCGCGGCGGTGCCGGGCAAGCTCGAGCTCACCACTCGCATGACCCGGCTGATGCTGCCCTTCCTGACCCTGGTGGCGATCGCGGCCGCCTGCATGGGCATGCTGAACTCGCTGCGCCGGTTCTTCACCCCGGCGGTGTCGCCGGCGATGTTCAACATCAGCCTGATTCTGTGCGCGGTGGCGCTCGTGCCGGTCATGCCGACGCTCGGTCTCGACCCGATCATGGCCATCGCATTCGGCGTCGTGCTGGGCGGATTCGGACAGATCGTCACGCAGTACTGGGCACTGCGACGTGAAGGATTCCGGTATCGACTGCTGCTCGACCCTCGGGACCGGGGGCTACGCGAAGTGCTGGGACTGATGGGCCCCGGCACGGTGGCGGGCGCGGCGTTGCAGGTCAACCTGCTGGTCACCACCATCCTCGCCACGGGTCAGGGCACCAGCGCCGTGTCCTGGCTCACCTACTCGTTCCGGCTGATGTATCTCCCGATCGGGGTGTTCGGGGTGTCGATCGCTACCGCGGCGTTGCCCGTCCTCTCCCGCCATGCGGCGCTCGACGAGCTCGCCGGGGTCCGGCGGACCGTGTCCGAGGGCCTCCGGCTGATGCTGATGCTGATGGTCCCGGCAACCGTGGGGCTGATAGTGCTGGCCGAACCGATCGTCCGTCTGATCTTCGAACGCGGCGTGTTCACGGCCGCCGACACCCAGGGCACCGCCCTGGCCCTGGCCTGCTATGCGCCGGGTATCGTCGGCTACTCGGCGGTCAGGCTCGCCGTGCCGAGCTTCTACGCGCTCGGGACCAGCGTGACCCCGGCGCTCGTGAGCCTCGGTACGATGCTGCTCAACATCGTCTTGAACGTCCTGCTCGTCCGGAGCCTCGGCTATCAGGGGCTGGCTCTGGGCAACGCCATCGCCGCCCTCTCGAATGCCGCCATGCTCCTGTATCTCCTGCGGGGGCGACTGGGCGGACTCGACGGGTTCAAGGTGCTGGACAGCTTGCTGCGGATCCTGGCCGCGACGGCCGGGATGGGCGTCGCCGTCTGGGCGACGGCCCGCGAGTTCGAGAGGCTCTGGTCCGACCCCGGGCTCCTGGCGCAGCTGGTGGCGGTGGGCACCGAGATCGGGGTCGGCCTCTTCACCCTGGCGCTGGGCGCCAAGCTCCTCAGGCTGCGTGAGTTCGAGCAGGCGATGGCGCAGCTCGGGCGACGCTTCCGCCGACAACCCCCCGACCGCTGATCTCGGGCCGTGGCGCCCGGGCGTGCGTGGTACCATCGAATGGGTCCCCGACCCACACCCCGATGGCACGCCACGCCCCCTCCTCGATGCAGTTCTCGTTCGGTCCCGGCGCGGTGACGCCGATGGTGAAGGCGTTGATCTGGGCCAACGTCGGCACCTTCGTGGTCGGCGCGCTGATCTCGCCGCTGGGAGCGTTGCTGAACGAGGTGTTCGGGCTCCGGCCCCAGTCGGTCCTGACTGGACTCCGCATCTGGCAGCCGTTCACCTATCTCTTCCTGCACGGTGGGTTCACCCACATCCTCTTCAACATGCTCGCGTTGTGGATGTTCGGCACCGAGCTCGAACGGCTGTGGGGCTCGAAGTTCTTCCTGCGCTACTACTTCGTCACGGGGGTCGGGGCCGGGGTGACGATGATCATCGCCTCGCTCATCCCGTCGGTGTTCGGACCGGGCATGTATGTCTCGATCACCATCGGGGCTTCGGGCGCGGTGTACGGACTGTTGCTGGCCTTCGCCCTGTATTACCCCGACCGGCCGTTGTTCATGTTCCCGTTCCCGATCCCGATCCCGGCGAAGTACTTCGTCATGATCATCGGCGGGTTCGTCTTCTTCTCGTCGCTCAACGACACGACGGGTGGGGTGGCGCACATGGCCCACCTGGGCGGCTTGGTCGTGGGCTACCTCTATCTCAAACGTGGGGGCGGCGCCGGTCTGACCCAGTTCGGGCGGTTCGGGGTGATGGCGGAGATCAAGTACCGCTATCTCCGCTGGAAGATGGGACGGCTACGCAAGAAGTTCCAGGTCCACCCGGGTCGCGACGACTGGGACGGACGAGTACATTGAATCTTCCATGGGGCTTCGCCCCCCACCCCACGCGGGGCTAGTGGTCTTCGATCGACCAGTCGGAACGTGGCGGGCTGAAGACATCCAGCTCGAAGGTGTCGGCCAGGGCCTCGATCTGATGTGGCACCCCGGAGGGAATACGGAGCACCTCGCCGTCGCGGACCAGCAGCTCGGTCTCGTCGAGCCGCACCTTCAGCACGCCGTCCAGCACGTAGGTGATCTGCTCGCTCTCATGGGAGTGCATGGGCACCAGCGCACCGCGCTTCAGATACACCTGGGCGAGCATCTGGCGATCTCCGGCCACGAGTTTTCTCGAGATCAGCTCGGTAACCTTGTCGAGCTCGAGCTCGTCCCATCCGATCACGAGCGCACGCGGGGCTGGCGGTGACATGATCGCTAGTATCTTACTCTGCATCAATGACTTACGCCACGTACTGGACACCCACCCACCGCCTCGCGGCGGTGCTATAATCTACACGTAATGTGGGCTCTCGGCCGTATTCTCGGAGCACCCCCAGCTCGCAGGACTCCACCATCATGAACGGTTCGACGGTCTCCCAGGGTGCGAAAGCTGCGCCCAGCTCCCAGGCGTACGAAGGCCTCTCCCGCGACGAGTTGCTTCGGTTCTACCGCACGATGTTGCTGTCGAGACGGCTGGACGACAAAGAGATCCAGCTGAAGAACCAGAGCCGCAGCTATTTCCAGATCAGCGGCGCCGGCCACGAGGCCATCCAGACGGCGGTCGGGATGCAGATGCGCCCGGGCCGCGACTGGTTCTTCCCCTACTATCGCGACCGCGCGCTGGGCCTGGCGCTCGGCTACTCGGCCTACGAGATGCTGCTGGCGGCGGTGGGCGCGGCTGACGATCCGAGCTCAGGTGGCCGTCAGATGCCGGCGCACTGGAGCCGCCCTGACCTCAACCTGGTCTCACCCTCGAGCGCCGTGTCCACCCAGTGTCTGCACGGCATCGGCGCCGCCGAGGCGTGTCAGTACTACCTTCGGTTCCCTGACCTCGGCCGATGTGGCGATGACGATGTCGTTTACATCTCGCTGGGCGACGGCGGCACCAGCGAGGGCGAGTTCTGGGAATCGTTGAACACCGCCTGCACGCGGCGGCTCCCGGTGCTCTACCTGGTCGAAGACAACGGTTACGCGATCTCGGTCCCGGTCGAGATCCAGACCCCAGGCGGCGACATCGCCCGTCTGGTCTCATCGTTCCCGGGGCTCGAAGTGATCTCGGTGGACGGCACCGACGCCGTGGCCAGCTACGGCGCGGTGACGCGGGCGCTGGAGTATGCGAGGGGGGGCCGCGGCCCGGTGCTGCTCAAGGCGAGCGTCGTGCGGCTCTATTCCCACTCGATGTCGGACGACGAGAGCCAGTACAAGAGCGAGGACGAGCGGGCCGCCGACGAGGCGCGTGATCCTCTCACCCGCTGCCGGGCGTTCCTGATCGACGAGGGTCTGGCTGACGACACGGCGCTCTCGGCGCTGGCCGACGAGGTCGACGCGGAGGTGCAGGATGCCGCCGATCGGGCTCTGGCCGCGGCGACGCCGGACCCATCGACGGCGTTGCGCCATCTCTACTCGCAGGATGTGGATCCCACCGGCCCGCGGTTCGACGTGCCGGGCGAGCCCGAGGGCGACCCGATCACGATGGTGGCCGCCATCAACCGGACCTTGCATGACGAGATGGAGCACAACCCGCGGATCCTCACCTTTGGCGAGGACGTCGCGGATTGCAGCCGGGCCGAAGCGCTGGCCAGCGTGCCCGGCAAGGGCGGGGTGTTCAAGGCCACCCTGGGACTTCAGCGCGCCTACGGCCGGGAACGGGTCTTCAACTCACCCCTGGCCGAGGCCAACATCGTGGGACGGGCCATCGGCATGGCCATCCGCGGCCTCAAACCGGTGGTCGAGATCCAGTTCTTCGACTACATCTGGCCGGCCATGATGCAGATCCGCGACGAGCTGACCATGTTGCGGTATCGCTCGAACAACACGTTCAGCTGTCCGCTCGTCATCCGGGCGCCGATCGGCGGCTACCTCCGGGGCGGTTCGCTCTACCACAGCCAGTCGGGCGAGAGCATCTTCGCCCACTGCCCGGGCCTGCGTATCGCCTACCCGTCGAACGCCGAGGACGCCGCCGGACTCCTCCGCACCTCGCTCCGGTGTGACGACCCGGTGCTCTTCCTCGAGCACAAGCACCTGTACCGCCAGACCTACAACAAGGGCGCCTACGCCGGTCCGGAACACCAGATTCCCTTCGGGAAGGCGCAGGTCAAGCGAGAGGGCACCGATGTGGTCGTCGTCACCTGGGGCGCGCTGGTCCAGCGCACCCTCGTGGCCGCCGAGCGCGCCTCGCAGCAGGGCATCAGCGTGAAGGTGATCGACCTGCGGACCATCGCCCCCTATGACTGGGAGACCATCGCGACCGCGGTGACCGAGACCAGCCGTGTCGTGGTCGCGCACGAGGACCAGCTCACCTGTGGATTCGGAGCCGAAATCGCCGCCCGCATCGCCGATGAGCTGTTCGAGCAGCTCGACGCCCCGGTGAAGCGGGTCGGCGCGCTGGACTGTCCGGTGGCGTACCACCCGGATCTCGAAGCAGCGATTCTTCCCCAGACCGACGACGTGTTGCGCGTCATCAGCGAGGTCAGCGAGTACTGAGCCGCCGATGAAGCCGTGGCTGCTCCTGGCGCTGGCCGGGCTCGCCGTCCTGATCGCCACCCCGCAGGCGATCGAGCTCGAGCGTCTGCGCGCGACCGGAGGCCTGCCGGCCGACCAGGTCGGGCTGTTTCGCGAACCGGCCGCGTTCGAGCGGCTGACGGATGGCGACTTCGTCGTCTTCGACCGCGCCGGCCACACCGTCTATCGAGTACCCACGACTGGCGCGCCCCCGACCCCCCTGGTCAGCATCGGGGCCGAATCGGGACGCATCATCGGACCGAGCGGATTCGCGCAAGGCGACACCCAGCTGATCGTGGCCGACGGCCCGGGAGGCCGTGAGCGCGTCCAGATGTTCGACGCGCACGGCGCCCGTCTCAATGGGTTCCTCCTGCCCGGGACCGCGGCCCCTCGCATCACGTTCGGCACCATGACCCTCAGCGGGGTGAGCTCGATCGACTGGACCGGCCAGACGCTGCTGATGAGTCGACCGGAGCTCGGAGGGCTGATCGCCGAGTTGAGCCCCGGCGGACGTCCGGTCCGGACCATCGGCCGATTCAGGGACACCGGTCACGAAGACGACCCGGACCTGCATCTCGCCCTGAACAGCGGGTTGCCGCTGGTCGATCCCACCGGCGGCTTCTACTTCGTGTTTCACGCCGGTGTGCCGATCTTCCGGAAATACGACGAGAACGGACAGTTCCTCTTCGAACGGCACATCGAGGGCCCCGAGCTCGACACCACCATTCAGAACCTCCCCACCGACTGGCCCGAACGGGAGGACGCGATCGGGCTCGCGCTCCCCATCGTGCCGCCGACGATCCGTACCGCGGCCGTCGACCCGACCGGTCGGCTGTGGATCTCGCTGGTGGTGCCCTATACCTATGTGTATGACCAGGGCGGAGACAAGATCCGCACGATCCGGTTCGAGGCTGCCGGCGTGGTGACGCCGAACAGCTTCTTCTTCGACGGTGAGGAGCAGTTGCTCGTCACGCCGGGCTGCTACATCTTCACGATCTGACAGGAGCCACCTCCATGACCGCCGCCCCCCGTGATCCAGGACGACTGATGCAGCTGGGCATGGGCTTCTGGCCCGCCAAAACCCTGCTCTCGGCCGTCGAGCTCGACGTCTTCACGGTGCTCGGAGACACCCAGCTACGTAAGGACGCGCTCAGCGAGGCACTCGGGTTGCACCCCCGGGCGGTTGACGATTTTCTCGACAGCCTCGTGGCACTCGAGCTGCTCGATCGCGACGGCGAGGGTGCCGAGGCGGTCTACCGGAACACCGCCGATACCGCCCACTTTCTCGACAAGGCCAAGGCGAGCTACATCGGGGGCTTCTTCGAGATGGCCAACGCCAGGCTCTACCCGTTCTGGGGCGATCTGACCGAGGCGCTCAAGACGGGCCGCCCGCAGAACGAGATGAAACACGGCGGCGCAGGCATGTTCGAGGAGCTCTATCGCAGCCCGGAGCGTCTCGAGCAGTTCATGCAGGCGATGGCCGGCATCTCACTGCCGAACTTCGAGGCGTTTGCCGAGGCGTTCGACTTCTCCGGCTACCGCACCATGTGCGATGTCGGGGGCGCGACCGGCCAGCTGTCGATATGCGTGGCCAGACAGCACCCGCACCTGAGCTTTCGGACCTGCGATCTGCCCGCGGTCGAACCGATCGCTCAGAGGGCGATCGCGGCGGCGAGTCTGACCGAGCGTATCGAGACCGCGTCGGTCGACATCTTCTCCGAGCCGTTACCCGCCGCGGATGTCATCACGATGGGGATGATCCTGCACGACTGGAACCTCGAGAAGAAGATGCATCTCATTCGCGGCGCCTACGATGCGCTGCCCGCGGGCGGCGCCTTCGTCGCCATCGAGAACCTGATCGATGACCAGCGCCGGAGCAACGTCTTCGGGCTCATGATGTCGCTCAACATGCTGGTCGAATTCGGCGACGCGTTCGACTTCACCGGCCGCGATTTCGACCGATGGTGCCGCGAGGTCGGGTTCACCCGGACCGAGGTCATCCCGCTGCGTGGTCCGGCCAGCGCGGCAGTCGCCTACAAGTAGCCGGTCGGCGCCGGAGCGGCCCTGGACGGACGTCAGACGGCTGGCGCCGCGCCCACCAGCTCGGCCCGCAAGACGGTGATGGCCTGCCCACGCAGCCGCACCCGGTCGCCATCGATCTCGACTCGAACCAGACCGCCCCGTTCCGACAGCTGCCGGGCCACCATCCGATCCTTGCCGAGCCGCTCGCGCCAGAACGGTCCCAGACAGCAGTGGGCGGAGCCGGTGACGGGGTCCTCGTTGATCCCGGTCCCGGGCGCGAAGAAACGTGAGACGAAGTCGGTGTCGTCCCCGACGCCCCGGCTGGTCACCATCACGCCGCGTACCTCCAGCGCCTGGAGCGCTCCGAAGTCCGGTGCGATGCCGCGTATCACGTCCTCGGAGGCCACCTCGACCAGGTAGTCGAAGCGGTTCTGACCGACCCACCGCGGTTCGACCCCCAGCGCCTCGGCCAGTCCGGCTGGAGGTTCGACGAGGCGGGCGGGTTCGGCCGGAAAGTCCAGCTCGATCCAGCCGTCGACCTTGCTGGCCGTCAACACCCCGCTCTGGGTGTGAAAACGGGCGACGCGGTCGGAGGGAAGATGGGCGTCCTCCCAGAGAACGTGGGCACTGGCCAGGGTCGCATGACCGCAGAGGGCCACCTCCACGGCCGGGGTGAACCATCGCAGGTCGAAGCCGTCGTCTCTCGGTACCAGAAACGCCGTTTCGGACAGGTTCATCTCCCTCGCCACGTCCTGCATCCAGTGCTCGGGAGCCGGCCCGGCCAGGAGGCACACCGCCGCCGGATTGCCGCCAAACTGCGCGCTCGTGAACGCGTCCACCTGGGTGATGACCTGTCCCACACCGCCACTCCTGACTGACACTTCGCCCCCACGAGGCGCGGTTGCCTTGGCGCGCTTCCGACTGCTATGATCATGTGTTTCCCGAGGGCGGGAAAGAGCGCCTGTAACGGCCCGGGCGCGTGTCACATGCCCGACCCAAGCGAACATTTTCTCGCAAGATCCTTCGGGGCCTTGCAGGAAAACGTGCGCCGCGCGGGACCGGCCGCGATGGCCGGCTACAGCCTGATCGGCGCCATCCTGCTGCTGGGAGGCGTGGGATACATGGTCGATCGGTGGGTCGGCACCGAATCGCCCTGGTTTCTGCTCGCCGGCTTGCTGGTGGGTCTCGTGGTCGGTTTCTACGAGCTGGCCAAGACGGTGTGGAAGCCATGAAGCTGTCGGCGATGTTGGTGGTCGGATGCGTCGCCACCTGGGGGCTGTTCACGGCCTTCCTGATGCCGGACGCCGCGAACGCCACGTTCCTCGGCATGCTGGCCCCGCTGGTGGCTGGCGTGGGCACGGTCCTGGTGGTGGAGCAGACCGCTCGAACCGACATCGAGCGACTCACGACCAGACTGGCAGTGGCCTTCTTCGCGAAGGTGCTGTTCTACGGCGGCTATGTCGGGGTCGTCGTCGGGTTGCTCGAGGTGGAGCCAATACCGTTCGTCGCCAGCTTCACCGCGTATTTCGTCGTGCTTCAGTTCACCGAGGCCCTCTGCTTCAAGACCCTGTTCACCCGGACCGGCCACAGCGCCGCGACCCATTGACCTACACCGTCGATACCACTCGTCACCGCCACAACGATCATGAGCGCCGCACAACAGGCTGAGACTGCGCAGCAGGCTGGCGACCACGCCGAAGACGCCGCCTACGGAGCGGAAGAAGGGTTCGACGCGGGCACCGTCATCATCGAGCACGTCGCCAACAGCTCGCACGACCACCCCGTCCTGCATCTGCCCCACATCGAGATCGCGGGCATCGATTTCTCGATCACCAAGCACGTCATGATGATGTGGTTGGTGGCCGGCTTCCTGTTCCTGGTCATCACGACGACCACGCGTCGATTCCTGGCCCAGGATCGACCGATCCCGACGGGACTGATGACCGGCCTCGAGTGGCTGGTGCAGGCGATTCGCGATTCGATCGTGCTACCCAACGTCGGGGCCAAGTGGGTCAACACCTGGACGCCGATGATCATCACGCTGTTCCTGTTCATCCTGGTGTGCAACGCCGTCGGGCTGGTACCGATCTTCGAGGTCTTCGGTCTGGTGGATCGCTACGTCCTCGGCAACGGCTACTCGGACGACTCGATGATCAACAGCGTGCTGCACGGCGGCACGACGGCCACGGCGAACTACAACGTCACCGCCGCGCTGGCCACGATCACGTTCTTCTCGATCATGCTCGCGGGCACGATGGCCCACGGCTTCATCCACCACTGGAAGAACCTGGTGCCATCCGGGCTGGCCTGGCCGGTCTATATCCTGCTGATCCCCATCGAGTTCATGGGGCTGTTCGTGAAGCCCTTCGCCCTGACGATGCGTCTGGCCGCCAACATGACCGGCGGCCACATCGCCCTCCT
>MDTE01028089.1_pt1 | contig 19540 bp, 12 predicted proteins | sample 811231 | NCBI WGS metagenome assembly MDTE01 (sample SAMN05326651, study PRJNA326480) | marine metagenome | isolation source: seawater | place: Indian Ocean: Red Sea | collected 2010 | reverse complement strand
GTCAGCGCCTTGGCCTCCCTATCGGTCGCGACAAAAGCCGTTTGTCCTTCGTATTTCACTTCCAACGATTCGTACATAATCCTTTTCCTATAGAGAATTGGGTCTAATTTCGGTCTCAATCAGCCAATCGAGCAGCTGCTCGCGCATCCGCAACTCGCGCTTGGGATCCATCCCGCTCAAATTGACCAACTCTTGCGGATCTTCCTCCAGATTGAACAACTGCTGTATCTCGCGCTCGGGGTGGTAGACGTATTTCCACGGTCCCTGCCGCACCATTTTCTCCGGCCCCCACTCGCAAAAGACCTGCTCCCGGTGCCCCTCAATCTCCCCCTGCAATAATGGCAGTAAACTGCGACCGTGCACCACCGGCATCTCCGCTTCGGCCACCTCGAGAAAGGTCGCGACCATATCCAGTGACGAAACCAGCGCGTCGCTCTGCGCGCCCTGCCGCATGCGCTCGGGCCAGCGCACCAGCATCGGCACCCGCGCCGACTGCTCATACATCAACTGCTTTCCGTAGAGCGCCCGGTCCAGCAACATCTCGCCGTGGTCGCTGGCATAGACGACGATGGTGTTGTCGAGTATCCCGCGCTCTTCGAGTACCGCCAGCATCGCGCCGATGCCGTCATCGACGACATTGATCATCCCGTAATAGTGCGAGCGGCAGGCGCGCCAGGCATCCTCCGGCATCGGCTGTGGCTCCTGCACCAATGTCCACTTATCGGGCGGCATGCCCGCCAATACCGCCTCCTGCTTGCGGCGGATGTCCTCGGGGGCGTTGGCCAGGAAATCCTGCAGCGGCGGGTCGATCTCGTCCAGCGGATACATTTCTGCGTAGCGGCCGGGCGCGTCCCAGGGCATGTGCGGCCCGCCCCAGTTACACCAGCAGAAGAACGGCTCGTCACCCTGGTAATTCGCCAGCCAGTCGCGCGTGAGGCGACCGATATAGGCGTCGTGATAATCCTCCTCACTCAATGTCGACTCGCGCACGTAATAATGCGGCTGGCTGCCATCGTAGCGGGCGGTATAATCCTGACGGAAGGGCTCGTGGATGCCCTTTTCGCGCAACATCGCCTGGTAAACATCCGGCACCTTCGAGCGCGCGGCGGCGACTTTGCCGTGATTGGCCATCACCTCATCGAACCCCAACTCGTGCAGATGCTCGTCGCACTCTGGCGTGCCAGGCATTCCCCGTTGCTTGAAATGGATCTTACCCGTCACCGCAGTGCGATAGCCCGCCTGCTGCAATGCCTGGGGTAGGGTCGGCTCGTCGAGCAGGTGCCCCCGGTTGTGTAAGATCCCCGTGCTGTGTGAGCAGCGCCCGGTCAACAGCGACACCCGCTCCGGCATGCACAGTGGCGTCGAGCAATAGGCATTGTCGAATTGCACGCCCTCGGTCGCGAGCCGGTCCATATGCGGGGTCCGCACCACCGGATGGCCAGCGCAGGACATCGCAAAAGCGCTGTGCTGATCGGAGAGCAAAAAAAGAATATTCGGTTTTTGGTCCATAACGAGTCCGGGCTTAGAGGTAATTGTCCGAATTGGGTCCACCGCTAAAGGTATTGCGAACGTGCCGGGTGGCTACCAGCCACTCGGCCAATTTTCGTTCGCCCTCTACGACGACCTCGCAAAACGCCGGATCGCCGTAGAGATTGCGCGTCTCGTGCGGGTCGTCCTCGAGGTGGTAGAGCTCGCCGAAATCGCTGCCGTGCGGAACATCCGCGTCTGCGAAATCGCCCGGCTGGTAGTGCACATAGCGCCACGGTCCCCAGCGCAGGGCCTTGCTGTGGGGATGCTCGGTCACCGCCAACTCCTTGACCGCCTCCGTCCCACCGTGCAATAAACCGCTGAGATCTACCCCATCCATCCCCGCCATCACCGGCAGGCCGCACAGCGCCATAAGCGTCGGCGTCATATCGATGTTTTCGACCAACTCGCCGCAGACGGCGCCCGCTGCCGTAACCTCCGGTACGCGCCAGATCATCGGCACCCGACACACCAGTTCCGAACAGATGCCCGGCGCCTTTTCCTGAATGCCCATACAAGTGCTATAGGCACCGTGATCGGCATTGTATACGACCAGAGTATTACCCGCCAGGCCGCTTGCGTCCAGATAGTCAAGCAACAGGCCGAGGCCATAATCGACCTGGCTCACGCAACCCAGGTAGCCGCGCCATATATTGCGCGCCGCCGCTTCGTACTCCGGCTCGCGCTCGTCGTCCCAGACGGCACGGAAGCGCTGGTGGGTCCTGCGGAAATGCGGTGGCCGCCCCGACGGGTCCTGATCGAAGGTCGGCGACAACTCGATATCGTCGGGATAGAGGTCCCAGAATTGCTGATCGGGCGTATAGGCGGCGTGGGGCCTGGGCAGCGAAACCTGCAGGCAAAAGGGACCTGCACCGTACCTCTCCATAAACTCGATCGCCTGCCGCACACACCAGCTCTCGACATTGTGCTCCAGCGGCAAGTGCGACGGCCGCGCCCGCAACTGGTTTTGCGGAAAACCCGAAGGATGGGGGCTGACATAACCGGTGATCTGTAGATTGTCGTTACTGTCGGCCAGCCCCAGTGCCTGGAGATAGCGGTGATAGGGCGACGGCCCCGACGAGATGGTCGGCGCACTGGTGCAGGAAGCCCACAAATCCACGTGATCGAGCAGCCAGTCGCGCGGCTCGTTGGGCACGTGCAGCTTGCCGACGGCGCCCGTCCGATAGCCGTGCTGGCGAAAGTGTCCGAGATAGCTCTGCATCCCCTCCGGTCGCGGCCCCCCCAGGCCGTAGTAGCCGTGGTTGTGGCAATATTGTCCGGTATAGATGCTCATGCGGCTGGGGGTGCAGATCGGGTTCTGCGCGTAGGCCTTTGCAAAGCGCATGCCCTCCGCCGCCAATCGGTCCATATTGGGCGTGATCGCCTGTTCGTGCCCCTCACACCCCATACAGGCCGCCTGGTGCTGATCCGATATTATATGCAGTACATTCATACGTGGACTGACGCCCCTCCATTGCGTACCCTTCGGGAATAATGCAATCCGCCTTCACCTATAAGGGCATCCTCGTCGGCGCCCTGCTCTCCCTCTGCTGCGGCGCCGGTGCCGTCTACGGTATGCTGCTGGTGCGCGGCTCCTGGTGGGGCCTCAACGCATCGGCGCCCGGCGCCATACTGCTATTCTTCATCCTCACCTGCTTCGTCAACACCGTCCTGGCCTTTATCCGCCGCCCCCTAGCCCTCGGTCCCGGCGACCTCGTCCTGATCTACGCCATGATGCTGATGGCCCTGACCCTGCCGACCCAGAATTTCCTGGTCCACATCATCCCCACCATCTGCGTCCCCTTCTATTCGGCCAGCCCCGAAAACGACTGGCGCTCGACCTTGCACCCCTACATACCCGATTGGATCGCGCCGCAGAACTACGAGGCCATCAAAAACCTCTACGAGGGCCTGCCCAAGGGCCAATCCATCCCCTGGGACGCCTGGTATATCCCCTTAGGCGCGTGGTGCGCGCTCTTTGTGGCGCTGAGCCTGATGATGATCTGCCTGGCGGTGATCCTCCACCGCCAGTGGTCGCAGGCCGAGCATCTGGCCTATCCCATGGCCCAGCTGCCACAAGCCATGCTCGACCCCGGATCAGACCCGCAGGCCCGTCTCGCCCCCTTCTTCAAAAATCCCCTCGTCTGGATCGGCTTCGCGTTGCCGCTGGTCTTTTTCAGCTTCGGCGGGCTCAACCACTACTTCCCGTCCGTGCCGGCCTTCAATCAATTCCTGCCCAACTGGTGGTGGTTCCAGGACGAGGTGCGAGTTATCGTCTTCTTCAGCTTCGCCTGGATCGGCTTCTTCTATTTGGTCAGCCTGGAGATCATCTTCAGCATCTGGTTCTTCTACCTCTTCACAAAACTCGAAGAGGGCGCCTTCAGCCTCCTCGGCATAGCCAGCACCGAAAAACTGAGCCGCTACGAGGCGTTTCAATCCGCAGATCTAGTTCATCAGGGCGTCGGCGCCTTTATCGTCTTCGCCGTCTTCGGTCTGTGGATGGCCCGCCGCCATTTGCGCGCCATCGTGCGCAAGGCCTGGAACCCCACCGACCCGCTCGACGACTCCCAGGAGATCCTATCCTACCGCGCCTGCCTCGTCGGCCTGGTCGCCAGTCTGCTATTCGTCTCCAGTTGGCTGTGGCTGTCGGGCGTGCCGCTGGTAATCATTCCCGTCTTCCTCGCCATTGTGCTGATCTACTATATCGTCATCACCCGCGTCGTCGCCGCCGGCGGCATCCCCACCACGCGCCCACCCATCGTTCCGCCCTTCTTCATTATTTCCGGGCTGGGCGCCTCCATACTCGGCGACCGCGGCCTGGTGGCGATGGGCTTTGCCATGGGTTGGGCGGCCGAGATGCGGCTGTTCCCAATGATCGCCTGCGCCAACAGCCTCAAGCTGGCCGAAAAGCTGCCCGGACCCAAAAGGCGGCTGTTCTGGGGCATGATCCTGGCGATTCTATGCGGCCTCGCCGGCTCGATCTACGTGCTGATGGAACTGGCCTACACCCACGGTGGCATCAACCTCATCCGGCACTTTATCAACGACGGCGCCCAGTGGAACCGCCTGGCACCGCTAATCGACCGCCCGCCGAGCGGCCCGGATATGCGCGGCTGGGTCTTCACCGGCATCGGCGGCCTGATCGAGGGCTTTTTGATGTGGGCCAACCACCGCTTCTTCTGGTGGCCGCTACATCCCTTGGGCTTTGTCATCGCCGCCGGATTTATCACCGGACAGATCTGGTTTTCGGCCTTTATCGCCTGGCTGCTCAAGGCAGTGATCCTGCAATACGGCGGTCCCGGCTTCTTCGCCAAGCTCAAGCCCTTCTTCCTGGGGATGATCCTCGGCGAGGCCACCGTCGGCGGCCTGTGGCTATTGGTCGATGCGCTGACCGGCCACTACGGCAATCGCATCACCGCGATGTAGAGCCCTATTCATACACCGTCTCGCCGCTCTTGTGGTGGGCGATGAAATCCCAATCCAACTCCACCCCCAGCCCCGGCCCCTCCGGCACTTCGACGCAGCCGTTCTCATCAGCCGAATCCAGCTCGTCGAGCCAGCGCCTGTCGCCGTAAAGCGGCGGTTTGGTATTCGCCACCAGCGGATGTACGAGCCCCAATTCGTAGTAATTGGCGTTGCGCAAAGTCGCCATGATATGCCGGTGCGCCAGACTGCCGCCGTGCAATTCCACATCCAACCCGTGCGCCTCGGCCAGCGCAGCTATCTTCATCACACCCGTAATGCCGCCATCGGCATTGGCATTCGCACGCACGAAGTCGGTGGCCCCGGCGGTAATCGTATCGGCCTTGGCCTCCAGCCCGCGCACGTGCTCTCCCATCAGCATCGGCGTCTTGATCAGCTCGCGCAATTTGGCGTGGGCGAAGCGCGAAAAACCGCCGCCGCGGAAAGGGTCTTCGTACCACATATAACGCGCCTGGTCGCAGGCTCTTCCCACCTTGAGCACATCCTCGAAAGTGGGGAAGCATCCGGCCGGGTCGAGTAACAGGTCCATATCGTCGCCGACCGCCTCGCGGATGGCCAATACCGCCGCCGCCTCGCGTTCGATCGGCCCGTTGACCCAACCGTGGATTTTAAACGCTGGATAGCCGTATTCTTCCTTGCAGCGCAATGCGAACTGCGCGAAGTCGTCCGGTGTGGTCAGACCGCCGTTCTCGTCGCCGTGATAGGTCGAAGCGTAGGCCGGCAGCTTCTTGCGCCAACCGCCACCCAATAATTCGTAGAGCGGCGCGTCGTAGAGCTTGCCGGCGAAATCCCACAGCGCGGTATCCACTGCACCCGGCGGCGTGCCGTCTTGGCCGCGGCGCGAGCGTTTGAGATCGTGCCAGATAATCTCGCGGTCCAGCGGGTTGCGCCCCAGCAGATAGCGCGCCGTGCGGGGGTCGATGCCGCCGGGTGCGCTGCCGTTTATACCGGCGCTGGTCTCGATGGTTGCGATCCCACCACTGGAAGCCAGGCGACCGCCCGCTTTGTAGACCGTGTCGAAGCCGAGCTGCTCTTCCAGGTCCAGATCGGCAACCTCGTAGTCGAAATGGGTCACGGTGATGCGGATAATTTTGATGTCGCGCGCCATCCCGATGCTCCTTTTTCTAAGTGACTCGTTGCGGATCCCGTGCGGTTCGTATCCTTAGTAAAAACTCCCCTGCCGGACCGATCCACCGTTGCCAGTTACTCGTATACGATCTCGCCAGTCTTGTGGTCCTCTATCCAATCCCAGTCGAATTCCACCCCCAGCCCCGGCCCCTCCGGCACCTCGACGCAGCCGTTCTCGTCGACCGAATCCAGCTCGTCGAGCCAGCGCCGATCCTTGTAGATCTGCGGCTTAGTATCAGCGATCCGCGGATGCACCAGCGATAACTCGTAGTAATTGGCATTGCGCAGATTAGCCAGGATATGGCGATGCGCCAAGCCCGGTCGGTGCAACTCCACGTCCAATCCGTGCGCCTCGGCTAGGGCCGCCATCTTCATCAAGCCGGTGATGCCGCCATCGATATAGGCGTCGCCGCGCACGAAGTCGGTGGCGCCGGCGTAGATCGAATCGGCGGTGGCCTCCAGGCCGCGCACGTGCTCGCCCATCAGCATCGGCGTCTTAATCAACTCGCGCAGCTTGGCATGGGCAAAGCGCGAGAAGCCACCGCCGCGGAACGGATCTTCGTACCACATATAGCGCGCTTGATCGCAAGCCCGCCCCACCTTCAGCACGTCTTCAAAGGTCCCGAAGGCCCCGGCCGGATCGAGCATCAGGTCCATATCGTCACCCACCGCCGCGCGGATGGCCAGCACCGCCGCCACCTCGCGCTCGATCGGCCCGTTGATCCAGCCGTGGATCTTGAACGCCGGATAGCCGTATTGCCTCTTGCATTGCAGCGCGAATTGTGCGAAGTCTTCCGGCGTGGTCAACCCACCGTTTTCGTCGCCGTGATAGGTCGAGGCATAACACGGAATCTTCTTGCGCCAGGCCCCGCCCAACAGCTCGTAGAGCGGCGCATCGTAGAGTTTACCGGCGATATCCCACAGCGCGATATCCAGCGCACTGGGAAAGGTCCCGCTATCCATGCGCTTGGCGCGCTTGAGGTCGCGCCAGATCGCCTCCCGATCGAGCGGATTGCGCCCTAACAAGTAGCCGGCGCTGGTCGCGTCTACACCGCCGACTTCGCTGCCCGTGATCCCCGCATCGGTCTCAATCGACACGATCTCCTCGACCAGTTCGAGTCGACTGCCGGCCTTGTAGATCCGATCGAAGCCCAGCGTCTCCTCCATCGCCATATTTTCTATCTCGTAACGATACTGAGTCTCGGTGATGCGGATAATTTTCATATCTCGCCCCATGCGGTTTTTCTTCCGGTATTAAACGGCCTATACTTCCTCGACTGTACAGGCCTCAATTTCGTCCCAATACAGGTCGTAGCCAAAGCGCGGCACTTTCATCACGCGGCCCATGATCTTCTTTATTTTCACTTCTCCCCGCTTTCACTGTGGTATCAAGCGCCCTTTGCTACCACTCCTCCTCGACCGGCCCCACCACGCCCAACCGCAGCGCCGCGTAGAGCGTCTCGACCAGCGGTTTATCGCCCGTTTCGCGCGCGAATTGCCAGAACAACTGGGTCATCTTCACGTGCTGCTCCCGATAGGCCGGATCCGGCACCAGGTTCTTCATCTCCAGCGGGTCGTCATCGAGGTTGTAGAGTTCGTCGAAGTCAAAGCCGTTGAACACGAACTTCCACGGCCCATCCCACACCACCTTCTGGGTCAGCCGGTGGCGGTTGCCATAGTATTCGGCATACCCCTTGCCCCAGTCTCCCGTCTGATCCGGCGCCCCCAGCAATTCCACGAACGACCGCGAATCCGACTCCTGCATCGGCTCGCACCCCGCCAGTTCCAGCACTGTTGGACACAAATCGTGCAGGCCCACCCGGCCATCGCACAGGGTACCCGCTTGTACACCTGGCCCCCGCACGATAAACGGCACATTGAAAACCTCCTCAAAAGCCGAAATATCCTTAAAGAACAACCCGTGCGCCCCCAGCAAGTCGCCGTGGTCGGCCATCATAATTACAATCGTGTCGTCTAGCTTGCCCGCGCCCTCGAGAAAATCCACCACCCGCTGGAATTGTGCATCGATCTCGGTGATCGAGCCAAAATAACAGGTCCGGGCCTCGCGCTTATCCTCCTCCGAAAGCTGGCTCCAGATCTCCTGCGCCCGCCGGTACAGCGCCGGCCGATCCTGCAGTGGATCATCGGCATTGAGCGGCGGCGGGATGTCCAGCGCCGCATAGCGCTCGTAGACCGAGCGCTCGGTGATAAACGGATCGTGCGGCTCCTGAAAACTCAAAAAACAACACCACGGATCCTCCCCCGTCACTGCCTCTTCCAGATAGCGCAGCGCCAGCGTCGTCGATAGCCCCATTGGCCGTTTATCCGCTGGCCGATCCGTCACCCCCGACAGCAGATGCGGCCCGTAGCCCACCGGCTCGTGCATATAAACCGCCGGATCGCACTCCGGCTGCGCCGCGCCCCCCAACACCTCTGTGGTAAACGAACGGTGCAGTTCGCTCGCCAGCCCCCCGTCGACCTGCCAACCAAAGTGCTGCAAATCATTGGTCCGCTCCACGTGCCACTTGCCGAAATACCCGGTGCTATAACCCGCCTCGGACAACCGCCGCGCGAAATGCTCCTTGTCGGGCAACAACTGGTGCATATGCGGCTGTTGCGGATATAGCACTTCCAGTACGCCATGATTGTGCGGCAACAACCCCGTCATAATGCTAGCTCGCGTAGGCGAGCAGATATTATTCGGCGTATATGCCCGCGTAAATCGCGTCCCCTCCGCCGCCAGCCGATCTAGACACGGCGTCTGGCAAACGTGACCTTGATCCACTACTCTCGCCTGCATCTGATCCGCCATCAAGAACAGTATATTCGGTCGCTCTCCCACGTCCCTACTCCTTTAATTGAATCGGCTAAAATCCTACACTAATTGGGGCCTGGTCGCAGTGTCACTGCACCAACAACTGCCCTCCCACCACCCCCACCCGCTGATAAATCTCTCGCTGCACCTCGTACATCTCCTGCGCCTCCCGCGTCATCTCCGCCCCACCCCGCTCCATCCACTCATCCACGAACGCTTCGAAATAATCAACCGACCGATCTCCGCGCACAATCTCGGCGTAAACCGTCATCTGCAAATTGCGCAAATCGCGCAAATACTTGATGGAAGAAGGCACCACATCCGGCTTGCCGAACAACCCCGCCTGCGCCCATTCCGTGCGCTGGTAGCGCTCGAGGTGCCGGCGCTTGGCTAAAGGCATGTACTTGCTGGAAATCTCGGGCCGAATGCCGCACGGCGAGAAAAAACCGCCCGGCCCATCCACATTCAAGTTCACCAGATGTTTGAGTGCCGTATTCTGGTCGTCGTAGGGCGGCACGTAGTAGAGCCCGCGCGCCTCGTCGTAATCCCAGTGTACCCCCCGCTTGCCCATCCGCGTCTCGATGAAGAGTTGCTCGTCGGTAGCCTGAGCCTCGAGAATCTTGAGCATCCGCAGAACCTTCTGCGGCTTCTGCGCCACCTGCTTGCCGAAGACGAAGACATGCGCGGCATTGCTCCACACCCGCGCGCCGCGAATGCCTTTGGGCCCGGCGGGGAAAGACGCAACCACCGCCTCGGACCCTGGCTGCAGTTCGGAAATGACCGAAACCAGCGAGGCCTTGTTGTAGGTATCGAAGCTCTCGTAATTGCCCGAACCAAAGAAGTAGCCCGTCTTGCCGCTGACGAATTTCTGATAGGGAATCGGACTGCTCTTGATCTGGCCAATGGCGAAATCGGGATCGATCAAGCCGTCGATATACCACTTGCGCAGCAGCGCCAGCACCTCTTTGGCTTCGGGCTGCGCCCCTCCCCAGACGACTGCACCATCGCGCAACATCCAGCCATGCGGAACCACGCCGTAGGCGCCGAAGATCGCGCCGAAGACATTGAACCAGGCCTGGGCGTTGGGACACATGCCGTAGGTGTCCTGCACCCCGTTGCCGTCGGGATCCTCGTGACGGAATTTCCACAGCGCGGCGTACATCTCGTCAAGGGTGTCGGGCACTTCGTCGATCCCCACCTTGCGCAGCCAGTCCATGCGCCAGATGCCGGGCCGCGGATAACCCAGACTACTGCCCCAGGTCGGGATCCCGTAGTTATCGCCCTTCCAGTAGGCATAGACCCAGGTATGGGGCGCGTACTGGTTGAGGTAGCGCACGTAGTTGGGCGCGTGCTCGATAATGATCCTGTAGGGAATCGGCAGCGCGTAACCGTGGTGGGCATCCTTCTGCACAACCACCGGATCGCCAGCGTAGAACAGGTCGGGGACATTGCCGCCGGCAAAGACCAGCGGCCGCCGCCGCATATAGGCGAAATGACTAGTGAATTGCGGTTTGAAATCGACGTTGAACGCCGCCTCGAGCCGGTTCTCGATCCAGGTACCCTCCTGGGCGGTAGGATAGCGCGGGACGCTCATCAGCGAGATCTCGAGCTTTTCGGCGGGATCGTCGACTACCGCGTCCCAATCGATGTGCACTTCCGCCTTTTCGGCGTGGATCCGGCGCGCACGGCGGTCAGCGACCGCGTAAACCGCGCTGATCAGCGCCAAGAATGCGAGGAGGGCAAGGAGTTTTCTGCGGGTCATAGCTACCTAATAAAAAAGGGGAGGCAGATCGCGGCGATCCACCTCCCCCAAGGTCAAACCTGCAATGCCAGTACGGCTACGGCATATAAGAAGCCTTGATGTGGCCCCAGCTGTCATTCTCGACGGCGGTCGGCAACAGGTCCGGCTGCGCTGGCAGCAGGATGAAGTCTGTGATGCACTTGCCGTCGCCATTGCCGCAACGCTGGCCGCCCATGCGCCAAGCGGCGAAACGGCGGTCGGTGTCCTTGTCAGTGCCTACGTCGTTGTCGATGATCGAAATGCCGAGGCCGATGATATCGTTCTCACCAAAGTCGTGCTGGACGCTGGTCTCGGGCGAGGCGTGATCGAAATCGTCCCAAGCGACCGTCCACCACTCGGCCTGGAAGGTCGCTTCGGTGGCGTGCGCGCCGTTGAGGTTGAAGGAGTTGGCGCAGCACGAATAGGGCTCCTGATCGTGCCAGGTCGCGCTCGAGGCCCACAGCCAGTTCCAACCGATCGGCTCCATCGGCGGCCAGCGGTAGTGGCTCATCTGGTTGAGGCGGCCACGATTGCGCAACACTTCGTCTTCGGTATCGAAATCGTCGGCACCGAACCACGAGACATCGCCACCGTGGTCGGCGTCGATATTGATCTCAAAGCTGTCGTCGCCACCCGCACCGCCGATGCCGCCCGCGTCGCGATCCCACAGATCGTCGAAGCGATCGTAGACGAAATAGAGCCGGTCGAGCTCGTCGTTCCAACCCGAAGTCCAGCGGTAATTGAGGTCCGCGGTATTGAGTTCGGCGCCGACTTCACCGGCAACCACCGTGGTCAACAACTCGCCATTGTATTCGCTGGCGGCATTCAACCACAAATTCTCCGGCACCACGTCCCATTCGGAAATATCGCCATCCATGACGGGAAGATGCGACGACGGCCACTGCCAGACCCCCAAAATCAAGCCTTCGGGCACATGGGCGTATGAAGCGGTGTTTAAACCAAGCACCGATGCGACGACGGCCAATGTTAAGGTTTTGCGCATGACTAACCTCCTGTGGTTAGTAAGCTAAAAGTGTATCCCCCGGGAACGGGGTGAGCGTAAGAAATTTAGTCAAATTTTATATCAATTGTAACACATCGCGCAATGCTCTCCAATGACCAAAACTACCAACAATATATCTTAAAGTACTATACGGCGGCAACTGCAGCGCGCATTTATTCAGGGACTTCGCAGATTTTTTCCGTATATTACGCGGAATAACAGCCGGATTGCATGCCTCATTGGCCATTTATTATCAATGCCTTACACATTATTTACGACCAGTGCAATACATCCGACCAGACGACGATTCGCCAATGCGGCCAGAGGATTTATTACATATGTCTAAATATGCTAACCAACTCCTAAACATCCGCTTAAACGACATCCGTTTGGAGTTTATTCGCGTGGGAGAACGCACTTTGACCTCGGATAAGCTAACGCGCACCCGCACCTTGCCCGAGACCATTGTGGCCCAATGCCTGCACGGGCGCTACGAGGTTCGCACCCAAGATACAACTGCAGTTATCCACCCTGGCGAGATAGCCATCATCGGCTCTGATATGCCCTTCACCAATATCCATCACCTCGATGCAAACGGGATCATGTCCTCGCGCTTCATCCACTGCCAGTTTACCGTGTTCGACAATATCGATTTTTTAACCTTGCTGCACATGCCACTCAAAATCACAGGTCCACAGGCCGCTCAGATCGGTGATCATATCGGCCAGTTGCTGGGCATCGCAAGTCAACCTACCAAACTGGTCGATTGCGCCTACACCAACAAATTGGCTTTCAGCATCCTCTACGACTTGTGCGAGGTTTCCCGCCCCAAATATTCAGACGTAGAGGAAATCCGCTATACCGAACGACTCGATCCGGTCTTCGCCTATATCGCCGAGCATATAGATGGCAGTATATCGGTCCAGGACCTGGCCAGAGCCGCCAATATGTCGCTATCACGATTTTTTCCTTATTTCAAATCGCAGGTTAAGCAAACCCCCATGGACTACGTCAAAAAGACTCGCATCAGCCGGGCTTGCCGCTATCTGGTCTCGACGGAGCAATCCATCGCGACTATAGCCGAGCGGGTCGGCTTCAGCAATCAATTCCACTTCAGCCGGGTTTTCAAGGAAATCTGCGGCGAAACACCGAGTGTCTACCGCAGCCAATTTACCCGCACCTACTACCTGGAGAGCAACGAACTCAACTAATGGACACTCGCCAGCATCTTGCAACCCGCCCACTGCTCGTGATCTTGCTGATGTGTTGTCCTGCTGCCAGCGGCGCAGAAGAATCCAGTTCGCTGCGCATGGCCGTCAGGCTACAGGAGTTGGCCCACCAGTTCCGGCAGCGCGTGCCTTCCGATCTCGACACCTACAACCTCAGCAGCGCCAGCGCTGATAACCTGCGAAAACAGGTCGCCGCAACTTCTCCCGGCCCACAGCGGCGGCAGTTGCGCCTGCAAATGGCCATCCAGCTCTTGCGCGCCGGCGAGACCCGCGCCGCAATCGCCGAACTCGAAAACCTGCAGGGCAAATCCGGCCTGTCACCCGCCCTGCACACCATGATACACGACCGACTCGGCATCGCCTACCTGCGCCTCGGCGAGCAGGAAAACTGCCTCCTCAACCACACTATCGACGCCTGCCTGCTGCCGATCCGGGGCGAAGGCGTCCACACCTCGCGCCGAGGCTCGATCGCGGCCCTAGTCCATTACGCTGCCGTCCTGCGACAAAACCCCGACGACCTCAGTGCCCGCTGGCTCCTCAATATCGCCCACATGACCCTAGGCCAGTACCCGCACGAGGTCCCTGCGGAATGGCTGGTCCCCCCAGAACTGTTCGCCTCCGACTTCGACCCGGGGCGCTTCCACGACCGCGCCCCCGGACTCGGCCTGGACGTAGTGGCCCTGTCGGGTGGCAGCATCGTCGATGACTTCGACGGCGACGGTCACCTCGACATCGTCGCCTCGTCGTGGGGCCTCGCCGACCAGTTGCGCTATTTCCGCAATAATGGCAACGGCACGTTCGCCGACCGCACCGTCACCGCCGGACTGACCGGCCAGGTCGGCGGCCTCAATATCGTGCAGGCCGACTACGACAACGACGGCCATCGCGACATCCTGGTACTGCGCGGTGCCTGGCTCTCCGACCTCGGCCACCACCCCAACTCGCTCTTGCGCAACACCGGCGGCGCCTTTCTCGACGCGACCGAAGCCGCCAGCCTGCTCGCCTTTCACCCCACGCACTCCGCCGCCTGGGGCGACTACGACAACGACGGCGACCTCGACCTCTACATCGGCAACGAATCCGACGCCTGGGAGCGACACCCGTGCCAACTCTACCAGAACCGGGGCGACGGCACCTTTGCTGATGTCGCACTCCGGTCGGGCGTCGATCATGTGGGCTTTGTTAAAGGAGTGACCTGGGGCGACTACGACAACGACGGCGACCAGGACCTCTATCTATCACGGCTGGGTGAGGACAATGTCCTCTACCGCAACGACGGCCCCAACTTGCCCGACGGCGCTATGCAATTCGCCGACGCCACCGACGCGGCCAGCGTCTCCGGACCGCAGGGCTCGTTCGCAACCTGGTTCTGGGATTTTGACAACGATGGCGATCTCGATCTCTTCGTCGCCGGCTATGATAGCACCAATCCCGCCGATATCGCCGCGACATATTTGGGCTTGCCTTCCCGGGCGGAACCATCCCGCCTGTACAATAACCGCGGCGACGGCACGTTCGATGATATCACCAAATCGGCCGGCCTCGACGATATTATCCTGGCGATGGGGGCCAATTTCGGAGACATAGACAACGATGGCTGGCTCGATTGCTATGTCGGCACCGGCAATCCCGACCTGCGCTCGCTGTTGCCCAACCGCATGCTGCGCAACGAAGGCGGTCGCCGTTTTCAGGACGCGAGCACGGCCGGCGGCTTCGGCCATATCCAGAAGGGCCAGGGCATCTCCTTCGCCGATATCGACAACGACGGCGATCAGGACATCTACGCGGTGCTTGGCGGCGCCTATTCGGGCGACCTCTACCAGAATGTACTCTTCGAAAACCCTGGCCACGGACACCGCTGGATCACGCTGCGATTGGAGGGCGTAAAATCCAACCGCGATGCCATCGGCGCCCGCATCAAAGCCCGGATCCGCGAAGACTCATCAATGCGCGATATCTACGCCACCGTCGGTTCGGGGGGCAGCTTCGGCGCCTCGAGCTTGCAACAGGAACTCGGTCTGGGTCGTGCCGACACATTGCTCTCGGTGGAAATCACCTGGCCGGCAACGGGGCAGACGCAAATCTTCCACGACCTCGATCTCGACCAGATCCTGCATTTCCGCGAAGGGGATCTAGCCCCCACCTCGATCAGCCAACATGCCTTCTCCCTCGGCCCCCCACCCCTCACCATCCCTGGCGGCCACTAAGGATCCTCCATATCCGCGATTGCCGCTTCGACAGCTCTCAGGCCCGCAGCCTTCACCCCGATTTCGCGGTAGATATTGCCCGCTTCCCGCAAAGCCGCAAGCGCCGCTGCCGCTTCGCCGCGCTGCTTTTGCACCAAGCCGATATTGGCCAGGCTCTGCGCTTGTCCTTGCCGATGCCCGATCAGACGGAAGACATGCAACGCGTCGGCAAAGGCCTTGAGTCCGCGCTCGAGCTCGCCGAGTTCGAAGTAGACATTGCCAATATTGCTCAATTGCGCCGCCTCGCCAGGACGGCTGCCGGCGCGGGTAAAAACGTGCAGGGCATTCTCAAAGGCCGTCAGCGCCGAATCCACCTGCCCCTGCCGGAAGTAGATATGACCGATATAGTCGAACTGGGCCGCGCCCTCGGCATAGAGGTCGAACGCACGATACAGCGCCAGCGCCCGCCGATGGGCCGCTATCGCCGCAGCGAAGCGCCCCTGTTTCTGCAGCACCTGGCCAATTTTGCTCGCTTGCACGGCTTGGCCGCGCGGATGGCCGTGCGCGTCATAGAGGGCCAGCGCCGCCTCGTAAGCCACCAGCGCCGAATCCAATCGATCCTGATAGAGGTACGCGTTGCCCATGCGATCGAGCACATCAGCCCGTTGCGACGGATGGATCTCGCTCCCGCTATAGAGGGCCAATTCACCCCGATAGGACGCCAACGCCGAATCCAGCTGCCCCTGCTGTAAATGGATTTCGCCGATCTCTGCCAGTGCCGCGGCCCGCGCTCGCAGCGCACGACGAAGCGAGAGCGCTTGCCGCAGCGACGCCAGCGATGCCTCCAGGTCGCCTTGCCGCCGCTGTATGCCGCTGATGCGAACGAGCTGGTTGGCCCGAGCAGCCGGATCCTCTAACAACTCCAGCCCACGCCGATAAACGACCAGTGCTTCATCAAGCTGCCCCCGGTCCACGTGTACGTTCCCGATATTGGTCAACACCCCGGCCTGTCCGCGCCGATGCCCGCTTGCGCGGTAGATCTCCAGCGCCTCCGCGTACGCCGCCCGTGCCGAATCCGCCTGGTCGCGGAAGAAGTGTACCGTACCGATGCGGTCCAGATCCCGCGCCAGGCCATTGCGGTCGCCGCCCTGCCGATGGATGGCGCTGGCCTGCCGCAAATATGCGAACGCGCGCTCGGTCGCCCCCTGCATCAGCTGCACCGACCCCATATCGCCCAATACCAGCGCTTCCCCCACCGCATAACCGGCTTGCCGGTGCAACTCCAGCGCGCGCTCGTAGGCGACGAGCGCCGAATCGAGCTGGCCTAGATGCTGGTGCGCCTGGCCGAGATTGCCCAGCAACGCGGCCTGCAGGTCATCGCGTTGCGCCGCCAGATCGAGGCCTCTGGCCAGAGCTAACAGGGCCGCGCCGTAGTCACCCGCACACAGCCGCGCTACCCCGGCATTGAGCCAGGCGGCAATAGATGATCGCGCAGCGGCACGCCTGTACTCCACCGCCGCAGAGTCGCAGCGATCGGCTTGCAGGTACCTTTCGCCCTGGGCGAAATGGGCCCGCAAACTATCGCTACCAGCGAAGGCAGACGGCGTCGCCTTTAACACCGCCACGCCGCCGGTGCTTTCGTACAGGACCAGGGCCGCATCCCGCGCAGAATCGCAAGCGGCGAGGATTGCTATCAGCGCCAAGCCGCGAAAGACCATGTCATTTTCTCAGTGATGATATTTTTTGGGCTAAAACAGGGTGTGTTAACAGTAGAAGTTTGCAGCGGAGCACCTGATTTTCGCTCCATAACTCATAGATGCAGACGCCTGCGGCGAGACCGCCGGGGTTGCAAACGGATAAGACCGGTCCAATAACATGAGGAATATCACCCGGCACCCGGAGTAAACTCCAGCCGCACCCGGCGGAAAGCCAGATCGTCGAAAATGCGCCGGAATTTGCGCTTTGCCCCAAGCCCTTCGACCGCAATATCGAAATAGGTATCCCCTGCCGTCAGCGGCACGGAGTCGAAAACGACCTGTCGCTGACCGGCTGCAAAGGTCTTTCTATACTGGACGCCGGCCACGCTCAGCGCAAAAGCGCCATCCCCTGCAAATAGGTCGCCCTGTATGCCCTGAACGGTGAACTTCCCTTCTCCCCTGCACGCGAGCTTCAAACGCCACCCCTGCGGGTGACGGCCGGTTAGGCCGAAAGAAAAAACAGACTGTCGCTCCGAGCCCACGATGGCATAAGACGGGGCGAAACCGTCGTTTTCGGCTGAAACTTCGCTATACCATCGATCGTAGACCCCGCGCATCCGCGCCGCGACCTCTGGATGATCGCCGGCGATATCCTCTGTTTCCCCGGGATCGCTGCGGATATCGTAGAGCTCATCGCCGTTGACCAGTTTGTAGCGCTCGCCGCGCACACAGGCGTTGTGCCACGGCCGGGGCACCGGCACGCGGTCCGACTGGATCGCGATCTCGCGCTCCGGCCAGTCCTCCGCCTCCCCTCTCAACAGCGGCGCTAAGCTGAGGCCGTCACAGCGCGGTTCTTCAGGGGGTGAAATGCCGCATAGAGCGAGCAGAGTCGGAAAAATATCGATGTGGGCGGCGAGTCGATCTATTTCCCTTTCAGGTTCGAGGACGCCCGGCCAGCGCATAAAGCACGGCACCCGTATCCCCCCTTCGTAGACCGAGGTTTTTCCGGCGCGCAGTCCCATGCTGTAGCGGTCCGTGATCCCGTATTCGGCGCATACGCTGAGCTCGTACGGCGTCTTGAGATCGGGCGTCTGCCGCAGGGGGCCGTTGTCGGGAAAGAACACGACGATCGTATCCTCCTCAAGCCCCAGATCGCGGATTTTCTGCAGCACCCTCCCGACATTCTCATCCAGCTTGGACATCATGCCGTACACCTCGGCATCCCCATCCCCCAGCCCGGCAACGCCACGGTAGGGTGCGACGTATTCCTCGGGCGCCATAGGCAACGGCGCGTCGTGCGGCAGTTTCGACGCCACATAGGCGAAGAACGGGCGCTCCCGATTCTCCTCGATCCACCCGAGGGCCACATCGAACAGCGCATCTTCGTAAAAACCGCGGAACTGCTGCCGGGTACCGTTCACGTTAAATCGGGGGTTGAACTTGGGGCCGCCGTAGGGGCAGACGAAACCAAAGCCTTTGTCGCCCGGCCGCGAGGGATAATTCCCGCCCAGGTGCCACTTGCCGAAAAAACCGGTCTGGTATCCCGCTTCCGCCAACACCATGGGCAGTGTCACCTCGCCGTCGCGCAACATCGCCCTTCCCCCGTAGGTATCCCACACCCCAACCCGATAATCGTAACGCCCGGTCATCAGCGCCGCCCGGGTCGGGGCGCACAGCGGCGAGACGATAAATTGGTTCAGGCGGACGCTTTGTCTGTAAAGCGCGTCCAGTTGGGGCGTCTGCACGATGGGATTGCCGTAGCAGCCCAGGTCGCCAAAGCCCTGGTCGTCCGACACGATCATCACCACGTTGGGCCTGCGACCCCCGGCCTCAGCCCGGCTTTGCCGGGGTAGACTGACCTGGGGCATCATCGCGGCGGTAGACACCGCGGCCAGCGTTTTGAGGAATTCGCGTCTCGGGCGGCTTCTCATATTTCCCATTCCCCTATATCATTCCTCTCTATGAGCTCCAGAAACGCCACGACCTCACCGCCCGTCCCCCGCCCTGTTGCGCAATACCAACACCCCCGGGCTCTGCCGGCGCCATGTTTCACGCGTCTTCTCCGAAACATTGCTGCCCGCCCGCGCATAGGCGCCCAGCGCCAAGTCGATATCCCCATCGGCGTCGAGATCGCCCGCGTCCATGGTCAGCCAGCGCGAGTGCATCGCCTCCGTTAGCGTCGAGGGTACAAAGTCGAACCCACCCCGATTCTCAAAGTAGACGAAGGCCTCCTCCGGCGCCCGTTCGAAATCGGCGTAAAAGGCGATCGCGGCGATATCGAGATCGCCGTCGAGGTCGAAGTCCGCGGCCTGCGCTTTATAGGCGCCTTCGAGCGGATAGAAAAACACCTCCTCAAATCCGTCCCCATTCAGGTAGAGCCGCACCCCCTGGTAGCGCTGGCGCAGGGGCGGGTAGTCGCCATTGTCGCCATTGGCGGTCAGCGCATCTAGATCGCCGTCGCCGTCGAAATCTAGCATCGCCATCTGCGCCGCCCCGTACGAGGGCGGCCACTGGATTTCGTAGGACCGCGCGAAGCGACCGTCCTCGGCGCCGTAGTGGATATACAGCCCTTCAGCCGCCTGTCCCATCAGCGCCGCAATATCAGCCTGTCCGTCGCCATTGAAATCGTGGATGCGATTGCTCAGCGCGCCGGGCACGTCGTGCAGGATGTGCTCGATATAGGCGCCATCGG
>MDTE01023623.1_pt1 | contig 19541 bp, 16 predicted proteins | sample 811231 | NCBI WGS metagenome assembly MDTE01 (sample SAMN05326651, study PRJNA326480) | marine metagenome | isolation source: seawater | place: Indian Ocean: Red Sea | collected 2010 | reverse complement strand
CTCGCCATTGAAGGTCTGAGCCAATCCAGAAGAGAGCGCATCGGTGTCGCCGTCTCGGGAACCATCGAAGCCACCGGAACCATGCTCGCCGGTCAGAGCGCTGAAGCTCTAGCGGTCTCACTGCGGCACGCCGAGCTTCTCTACATCGGCCTGAACTGCGCCACGGGGCCCGAGTTCATGACCGACCACGTCCGCGCCCTCGCGTCCCTCGCCTGCACCCGCATCGCCTGTGTACCCAATGCAGGCCTACCGGACGAAGACGGAAACTACCTCGAGACACCCGAGATGATGGCGTCGATCCTGGAGCGCTTTGTCCGCGAGGGTTGGATCAACCTGGTGGGAGGTTGCTGCGGTACAACCACCGACCACATCCGGGCGCTCGCCCGAGTCGCGAGCCAGGGGACGCCAAGACAGGTCCCAGAGCATCACAGAGCTCTGTATTCGGGCATTGACTGGGTCGAATCCACCGAGGCCAACCGCCCTCTTCTCGTGGGGGAGCGCACCAACGTCATCGGCTCTCGCAAGTTCAAGCGCCTGATTAGCTCCGAATCCTGGGAGGAGGCGTCTGAAATCGGGCGTGCACAGGTCAAGAAGGGGGGCCAGATCGTCGATGTCTGTCTGGCCGATCCAGACCGAGACGAAAGAGCAGACACAGAGCGCTTCCTCCAGGAGCTGATCAAGAAGGTCAAAGCGCCCCTAATGGTGGACTCTACCGACGCCTCGGTCATTGAAGGTGCCCTGAAGTGGTGTCAGGGCCGAAGCATCATCAACTCGGTAAACCTCGAGGACGGTGAGGAACGCTTCCAAGAGGTCGTACCCATGGCGCGGAGCTATGGAGCGTCCCTCGTCGTGGGCTGCATCGATGAAGATCCCGAGCAGGGGATGGCAGTCACTCGCCAGAGAAAGCTCGAGGTCGCCCAGCGTTCTGCGGCATTGCTGACCGAGAAGTACGGCATGGCTGAAGAAGACCTCATCTTCGATCCCTTGGTCTTCCCGTGCGCCACAGGGGACGTGGCCTACCTCGGCTCAGCTCTTGAGACCATCGAGGGGCTTCGGCTGATCAAAGAGCACTTCCCCAGGGCCCGCACAATCCTCGGCATCTCCAACGTCTCGTTTGGCCTGCCTCCAGCAGGCCGGGAAGTCCTCAACTCGGTATTTCTCTACGAGTGCACTCGAGCAGGTCTCGATCTGGCCATCGTCAACACCGAGAAGCTCGAACGCTACGCATCAATTCCTGAAGACGAGAGGGCACTAGCGGAGGAGTTGCTGCTTCGCACCAGCGACGAGGCTGTCGCCGCCTTCACGGAGCACTTTCGAGGCGCCGACTCACGCATTCGAAAGGATCCGGGAACACTGACCTTGGACGAACGGCTAAGCAACTGTGTCGTCGAGGGCACCAAGGAAGGTCTCTTCAAGGACCTCGACGAGAAGCTGCAGAGCACCGCCCCCCTGGACATCATCAACGGCCCGCTCATGGCCGGTATGGACGAAGTCGGCCGCCTGTTCAACAACAACGAGTTGATCGTGGCAGAAGTGCTCCAGTCCGCCGAGGCGATGAAGGCTGCCGTCGCCCACCTAGAGCCCCACATGGACCAGGACACGGCACACACCCGGGGCAAGGTTCTGCTCGCGACCGTCAAGGGGGATGTGCACGACATCGGCAAGAACCTCGTAGAGATCGTCTTAGCCAACAACGGCTACGAGGTCGTCAACCTGGGCATCAAGGTGCCACCACAACAAATCATCGACGCTGTACGCGAGCACTCCCCGGACATCCTGGGCCTCAGTGGCCTCCTCGTGAAGTCCGCTCAGATGATGGTCGTCACCGCCCAGGAAATGAGCGAGCGAGGGATCGGCCCCGACCTCTTGGTCGGAGGCGCCGCCCTGACGCGATCGTTCACGAGGCGACGCATTGCACCGGCTTACGGTGGGGATGTGCTCTATGCGTCAGACGCAATGGATGGGCTCTCTCTCGTGCAGCGGTTGCTCGATGACGACCAACGCCCCGCACTGATGGAGCAAGTCGAGGCGGAAACCCAGAAGTTCGCCGAAGCGGCCAAGGCCAAGGCTGCAGCAGTCAAATCCCCAGAGGTCGCTCCCACAGCAGAGGCGGTGACTGCGCTTGCCGAGGTTCCAAGCCCTCCCGACTTCGATCGCCACGTGCTTCGTCAGATCTCACTGGACGAGGTCTGGGGATGGATCAACCCCAAGATGCTCTATGGCAGACACTTGGGCTTCCGGGGCAACTTTCAGGACCGCTTGAGCGCTGGGGACGAGACGGCGAGAGACCTGGATGAGGCGTTCTCGGGCCTCAAGGCCGAGTGTCGCCAAGGGCGGATGAAGGTCGGGGCTGTCTGGCAGTGGTTCGAGGCCGACAGTGATGGCGATCAACTGTCCCTATACCGGCGTCCAAACGACAAAGACCCTGCCGTGACCTGGTCACTTCCGCGACGCAAAGATGGTCGCTCGGGGCTTCCAGGTTGGGTGCGAAGCAGAGATTACGACGGTGGGCGTGACACGGTCGCCTTGCTCTCGGTAACTGCCGGCAGCGGCATCCGCGAGTGGTCGTCTCTTCTAAAAGAGCAGGGCGAGTACCTACGTTCGCACTGTATCCAGGCGCTGGCGCTCGAGACGGCCGAGGCTCTAGCCGAGTGGTTGCACTCCAGGATCCGAGGACTCTGGGGCTTCCCTGATGCACCGGAGTTGAGCATCGAGGACCGGTTCAAGGCCCGTTACCGGGCGCGACGGTACTCTCCGGGCTACCCGTCCTGCCCTGATCTGGCCATGCAGGAGGGACTCTTCGACCTCTTGAAGCCCGTGGATATCGGCATCGAGCTCACGGACGGACACATGATGGATCCGGAGGCGAGCGTCTCAGCCATCGTCCTGCATCACCCCGAGGCTCGCTACTTCTCATGACCTGGCCGCCGCAGAGGCGGAGCCTTAGCCTCCTGGCCGGGGCGCTGCTGGCTTACCTTCTCCTAGAGCGACTCGCTCTTGTCTTCGGTCGACCCGATCTCGTTCACGATCTCGATCCAGGGGAGCTACGCCACCTGGACCTAGCCCTCTCCGGACTGCCAGGCGATGGCTCTCTGATCAGCAGACTCCACACCTGGCTGGCTGGACCCGAGACCATTCACCATGGCGGCTTCCCCGTGCTCTCGGGTCTATACGTGGCCATCTCTTCGTTCCTGGGCGGTTCACTGGCTCAGCTGCGACTGATTCCCATCTTCGCCGCCGTGGCTGCCGCAGCAATGACCGCAGCATGGCTTCATCGTCGGGCTGGAACTCTGGCGGCCCTCATGTCTCTCGCTCTGTTCGCAGGGGCCCCGCCCTTGCTTCTCAAGTGGACCTGCACGGCTCGTGGGGGGCACTTGGAGGCCATCCTCTTTCCTCCACTGATCGCTCTACTGCTCGATCGAGCGCTCCGCAGAGAGGGAGCACAAGCCTGGGCACTCGCCGGCATCGCCTCGGGCTTTGCTGTCTATTTCACATATCTCTCGGTTCCGACGGTGGGCATCCTAGGCCTGGCGGCCCTCCTCGAGTCGGGGCGTGGCCGGGACCTTCCGAAACGAATCGGAGCCTTGGCGCTCGGTGGGATCGTGGGCTTCAGCCCCTGGCTGTTCGGGCTCGTCGTACTCGATCTTCCCTACTTCGACGCCACGATCCACGCCAGCGCGAACCCAACCGAGGCCGTGGAGGTGCACAGCCGAACCACGTGGGGCACCTTGCAAGCCGGAGCCGCCGCCCTACCCAACAATCTGTGGCCGTGGACCATCCTGGATGCCGAAGCTGCAGCATACGCAGCCGCAGAACCCGACATCTTGGACTACCGACCCACCATGCTCGAGTGGGCAGTGCGTGCTACGATCGCCGTCGCAGTAGCCCTGGGTTTGTGGGCAGCCTGGACCGCCAAGTCCCCCCTGCTCTTCGCCTTCGTGATGCTGCCGATCCTCCATCACCTCTTTGTCCTGCGTACTGCAAATCAGCCTGGGTACCCGCTGATCCCACACCGGTACTTCGTGCTGGCCTTTCCCGCCACCGTCGCGGGCGCCTCCCTTGGCACGACGGCTCGACTGAAAGGTCTGGGGCGAAGGCTGGGGCACGGCTTGGCTTGGCTGCTCGCCCTCGTGGCACTACACGGACTCATCCTCCACTTGAGTTGGATTAGCCCACCCGATCCAGAGGCCTCTAGTGGCTACCGGGCCGACCTATACCGCCAGGCAAACCTGGGACAAGTCCGGCTGTCAGATGGTGCAGCCCTCTCAGAGTTGCTCCAAGCCGCTCCCCAGCAGTACGAGCAGGAATGGGGCCGCGGTATAGGACTGATCTATCCAGCGATGGCGGACTACTACCTGCTGTTCCGACAGAACCCCGAGGAGCGTCCCTACCCCGGCTCTCTTTTCGGGCAAGAGGACCCGCTCGGAGGAGATAGCGAGCAACGAAAAGTGCTGGTAGAGGCAGCTGCCAGGGCCACACTGGTGCGTGCGGCCGGCGACAGCGGCCAGGCGAAAGAGTGGTTGTGCAGCTGGGAACCCAACGCGGACTTCAAGCCCATCGTTCGACAGGTGCGACGAGAACTGGGCGACCGCTACTCATGCCCGGGCGATCAAGAACCGGCGGTTCCCAAAGACCAAGCTGCACCAGCAGACCCTGAGAGCCCGTAGACCCGACATCTTCAGGGAACGCGTCAACTCAGATGGCGCTTGATCGCGTGTTCCACCTCAGCAGTGAGCTCGGCATTGGAGGTGCCCTCCGTCGCGCTTCTCTGGGAGCCGGCCCCAGAGGACCCATACACAACGCCACAGGTTGCTTCGCTAGCCCCGCCAGACCAGGCGTCGCGGGCAGGCGCCGGCCCAGCAGGCGTCCACTGAGGCTCCGAGGCCCCGCCTGACGCAGGAACAGGCGACTCGGACAGTTGGGGCGACTCATGGCGCTCAGCCTCGGAGCTTGTCGGATCGGGAGTGCGCTCCGCAGCGAGGCCCAGACCCGCCTTACGGCGCTTCGCAATCAGCCCGGGGAGAATCTCGTCTGGCAACGGCTTCACCCCACCGTGGGGTACTGCGAGTGTCTGAATCCGAGCCATGTGCTCCACCAGCTCCATCCGAAGCAGGGCCAGTTCGACGCTAGGACCCACCGTGATCACGCCATGCTGACAGAGCAGCAGAGCGTCAAAGCGTGGCATCAAGTCTCGAATGGGCGCCGCCCCTTCGTCGCCATAGGGCAGGGCAAATGCTGTCACCGGAACTTCAGGACCCAGGGAAACTACAGCCTCCGCCAGAAAGGTCTTGATTCCCCGCCCAGTACAAGCCAGCGCCGTCGCATAGGGTGGATGCGCATGAACCACAGCCCGGATGTCGGGTCGCACCGAATAAGCCCCCAAGTGCAGGGCAAACTCTGATGGGGGCCTCAAGGCTCCTTCTGCGACCTGACCCGCTCCATCGGCAACAGCAAGGCCTTCAGCAACCACGTCCGCCTTGGACATGGCTGTGGGGGTCACCATGAAGCGGTCGTCCGCCAGTCGCACGGAGATGTTTCCGTCGTGATTGGCAACCCAACCTCGACGATGAAGCTCAAGGGACGCCTGGGCTACCTGCGATGCAAGACTGGCTCTATCTTCAGACACGGGGCGCCGAGCCTACCACGAGGCCGCAGCAGCCTCGCTCGGAGGCACGCTAGAGGGCCCCTGCGGCCCCTGAACCAGCGCGCGGCCCCCCCTGATCGGGGGAGCGACCAGAAACTCCACTGCCCGCCGGAGCAACGACCGGCACAGCCGACCCCGACCGTAGCGCGGCCAATCGCCGCAGCAACCCTTCCGCACGCTCCTTCAACCAAGGCTCGGGCGCCACATCCCGGGCAGCCTCCAGGTACTCTGCCGCCTTGTCCGGATCGTTTCGAGCGGCAGCGAGCCGACCCATGCCAATCAACGCGAGGCCGCGAGGAACCGGCTCGGTCGCCGGCTCGTCCAAGACAGCCTTCCAGAGCGGTTCAGCATGGGCCAACATCCCCTCGGCCGCATAATGTTCGGCTCGCTCCACTCGCGCCAGAGCGGCGAGACCCCGGTCAGGGCCTTCCATCGCGGCATCCAGGTCCTGGACGCTACCCAACCGCCCGAGCTCAAGCTGCGCCGCCTGGCGACCTACAACCCCCGCTTTTCCATCACGGACTGCGGTCAGAACCTGCACCGCCTCTTGCCGCGCCCCACCCGTCACGAGCGCGTCCGCCACCTCAGGAAGTTGGTGCAGTAGAAACCGAGGCTCCAGGCATCGAGCGAACAAGTCCTTGAACTCAGTAGCAGCTTGACGGACCTCGCCGGTTTCCGCTCGGCTCTTTGCGCGGCTCATCCGAGCCGAACAATTGTCCTCAGCCACTCCCGAGCTCATCTCCGCAACCGGCGCTCGGTCGAGGAGATCGTCGGCCTCTGCACGCCGACCCATTCCCATCAAGGACGCCACCTGACGCTCCAAAGCCACATGGCGGAGGCTCGGATCTTCCGCTGCTGCTGGCGATTGAGCCACCCGCTCGAGGATGGACAGAGCATCTTCGTGCCTCTCAGCCTTTTGAAGCTCACCAGCCAACAGGACCAGCAACTCGTTGTACGCAACGGGTTGCGCTTCTTCGAGCCCCGAGCGTCGAGCCTCCTCCAACATGCTCTCCAGGGCCTCTGCGGACGACTGTCCCAGCTCCACGAGGAGCTCGGCCCTCTCAACGGCAATCGCTCCTCGGGTCGGATGTTCTGTCGGCAGCTTCTCCATCGCCAGGTCCATGAGAGGGAGCGCTTTGGTTCCCTGGCCGATGCGACGCAACAGAGCCGCCTCACCAAACAGAGCCGAGGCCTTCATCTGGGCATCTACATCAGCCTCGGCGACCTCCCGATAGCGGGCAATTGCAGGGCCCACCCGACCCGCCTGATCGGCGATACCGGCAAGACGCAGACGTGCGCGAGCGATGTAATCGGACTCCTTCGGGTAGTCACGAAGTGTTCGCAACAGTTGCTTCTCGGCCTTGAGGTACTCACCCTGCGCTTGCCAGATCTCGGCCAGCTCCTCGCGCAGCCGCACAACCTGCTCCGGCTCCTCGGCAACAGCCACATCCGCCTGGAGCAGTCGAATAGCTTCACCGATGGCTCCTGAGCTTCGGTGTAGCTCTGCGAGCTCAATGGTGGCCTCCAATCTCAGATCAGTTCGAGACTCGAACCGATTGCGGATGCTCTCGTAACGGCGAATTGCCTCCGCAGTGTTCTCAGACCGAACCGCTAGACGAGCAAGGCCGATCTCGCCTTGAACTGCCAGGCTCGGTTCGGTCGCCTGGGCCAAGATCTCCAGCTGACGAGCTTCTGTTTCCGGATCGTGCTCCATCGCCAGGATCCGGGTCCGGCCCTCCCGCGCCTCAGCGACCATCAACGGGAGGTCCTGGTGTTCAGCCAGCAATTCGTCATAGGCCCTGAGAGCCTGGGCTGCATGACCGATCCGCCCGAACATCTCAGCCCGAACCAACCCCACCCGGGCGCGCATCTCGTCGGGCGCCGTGGCGGGCAGAGCAGTCAGAACACTGAGCGCCTCCGAAGTCCGCCCCAACTCATCCAAGAGCCCTGCCACTTCGAGGCGCAGTACCGCAGGGGTCATGGGGTAGCTCTTTAAGAGCCCAACGGCAGTCGTCAGCTCGGCTTGAGCACCCTCAGGATCACCTTGTCCCAATCGAATCCGGGTGAGAAGCAAGTAGCCAGGCAGCTGCGCGCGAGCGCTGGGAGACTCGTTGACGAGAAGGCGCACTACGTCAAACGCGTCGTCGAAGCGTCCCCCACGCATCAAGAACTCAGCCAGCACGATGTGTGCCTCTGTGGGCGGCCCATCGTTCAGCAATCGACTCAGCCCGACCATCTCTCGCAGTCGATCCTCAGCCTCTTCTAGGTACCCATGACGCTCAAGAAGGGCGGCCATATCCCCCGTCGTTCGGACGCGCCCTTTGGGGTGGGAGAGGTAATGCGCCTCCAATTTCTGCCAGGCTTGAGCTGCCGCTGGATCCTTTCCAAACAGATGACCCGGGTTGGACTCGTCGGCCGCGGGAGGCGAGCTGTCGACAGCCCCTTGTTGCCTGAAAAAGCCGAAGGCGATCACGGCGATCAACGCCGCTACGGCCACAGACACCCGACCAGCTGGCACTCGACCCAAGCCACGCCAGAGGCGTCGGACGATGGAGAGAGGGACGTGCGCCCCCATCTCGCGGAGTTCGTTGACGGTAGGTGCCGAGAGGCCAGCACACCGGACAAAACGTGAACTGTCCGCCTCACAGGCGCGGAACGAGCAATTGCGGAACAGCACGGACTCGAAACGGGACCGTGCGAGGCTCGCCTCCTCAAATGCCACCCGGTCCAGGTTCACAAAGCGAAACTGGGCCCCCTCCAGAGAACCACCTCGAACCGCAACATCAGAGAGCGTCGAATCGGCAATGTGCAACCCATCGGCCTTAGGCCGGACCAAGACCAGCCCGGACCAATCGGAGTCATCGACACGAAGATCACTGAGCTCTGGGTCGTAGATCTCGAGGTCGGCGAGCCGGACCTGATGGAAACGTGCCCCCGTCAGGTTGACGTCTCGCCAGGAGCCACCCGAGATGTTGGTGCCGCTCCAGAGAGAGTCTCGCACCCGTGCTCGGGTCAGCTTGGTGTCGTGCAACACCGCTCGGTCCAGCGTTGCTCCATCGAGAATCGCATCTTCCAGGTTGGCTCCACTGAGGTCCGCGTCGCTCAGATCGGCCCCAGAAAGACGAGCACCAACCAAACTGGCCTCTTGCAACTGCGCCCCCACGAGACCGGAATCTCGGAGGTCGGCCCCATCGAGCTGAACTCCTCGAAGATCCGCTCCGGCCAGTTCTCGACCTCTCAAGTCCTGATCCCGCAGATCGGCGCCGTCACCGAGCCCATCGGGCAGGCGTTCAGCCAGGGACTCGCGCTGAGCGCGGACCGACTCCAAATCAACGACGGCCCCAATCGGGGTCTCTAGCTTGCGATCAGTCATTGGCGACCTACAGTTTGACACTACGGGCCCGATGTTTGACTCTTTGCCTATGAATTCTAGCCGCCTGAGCCGCCCCCTACTTTGTATCTTGTTGTTTTCATTGCTCATTGGCTGCTCTTCTGAGGAAGAGGGGCAGGCGATGAAGCAGGCGCAGCCTCCAGTGGTGGTCGTCCAGGCCCCCACGGACAAGGCCACAGCTGCAACCGAAACTCCCAGCTATGCCGGGCTAGCCTGGGAGGCAAGCGCCCAGGGTGACGCAGCCGAAGGGGGCGTCGGTGATGCTGTGGAGCCCTACGACGTCGTGAGCCTTCTTCGGGAGTTCGAGCCTTCAGTCGTCGACGCGCCAAAAGACCAGGACGGAGACAACGGATACGACGACCTGCTCTCCGCACTCGTCGTTGCCGACGAAAAGTACCTCTACGGGCGGATCGTGTCCCGCGTCCCCATGAGGGGCTTCTACACCCGAGAGGTTCGCTTCTGGGTGGAGCAGCCGCCGGAAATGACCACGGTCGAGATCAAAGTTGGAACGCGAGGGAGACCCTGTGAGGTGGCCCACGTGAAGAGCCCAGACGCACAAAAGGTGATCAAGGGCTGCTTCTGGCTTGGCAATGCCCTGGACTTCCGCATTCCGCTAGACAGCTTCCCGGCCAGCTTCGACGTCAAGAAGCCCATGTGGGCCTCCGGTTTCCAAACGTGCTGCTCGGATCCCAGCCGCAATAAGTTCTTGGACGAAATCGACCAGGCTCAAGAGGTCTGGCGTGTGACAGGCGAGGTCGAGGCCCAGCCTGGCTAGACAGCTGCGTAGCGAAGGACTCTTCGCAGGCGCCGCCACTTACTGGCTACGAAGCCACCTGACAAAGTCTGCGACCCCGTCTTCGAAGCGGACGGTCGGGGCATAGCCCAAGTCTCGCTGACTTCGGCCCAGATCAGCCCAGGTACGTCGCACATCACCAGGCTGGTTGGGCTGGCGATCAATGACGGCCCGACGGCCCACAGCCTCCTCCACGACCGAGATCATGGTGTCCAGCGAGATCGACCGATCAGAGCCTAGGTTGTAGACCCGCTCATTCAGTGTTCCATCGAGGAGATTCTTCAGCGCGGCCAGAGCACCCTGCACGACATCCTGCACATGGGTGTAGTCCCGAGCAGAGCTGCCATCTCCAAAGACGGGAATGGGCTCGCCACGTGAAATCTTCCGGGCGAACTTATGGATTGCCAGATCGGGGCGCTGCCGGGGCCCGTAGACTGTAAAGAACCGCAGGGCTGCTGCCCTCATGCCATGCGCCCGAACCCAGGTCTCGACGAGCTCTTCAGCGGCCACCTTGGATGCTCCATAGGGAGAGACCGGCTGCAGCACGGCGGTCTCTTCACAGAAGGGCACGCTGTTGGCGTCCCCGTACACAGACGAAGAAGATGCCAATACAAAGGGGAGGGGCTCTGGTGCCGAGCTCGCCCATTGCAGAGCAGCCGCTGTGCCGTCCACGTTGGTGCTCACATAGAGTTGAGGTTCGAGAAGGGATGGGCGGACTCCTGCTCGAGCGGCGATGTGGATGACTGCAGTCCAGCCGGCTGACGGATCCAGACGTGCCCAGGTCGACTCTTCCCGAATATCGCCCTCCACCAGATCAAAACCGGGCGTCCCCATGTGGGGCTCGATATTGGCCCGCTTGGCCTTCGGAGCGTAGAAGTCATTGAAGTCGTCCACGACCGTCACCTCGACACCCTGGTCACGCAAGGTGTCGAGGAGGTGGCTACCAATGAAGCCAGCCCCTCCGGTCAGGAGGATCCGCATACCATTCATGAGATCGCCAAGGTCCGTCGCAACAGCACGGTCAGAGCTGGGCGATCAGGCCCCAGGGCCGATGCGCACCTCGTCCACGATGCCCAGTACAACACTATGGAGCGGATCATCGTCGTTCCCCAGCACCTGCCGAGCTGCGTTGCCCTCCCGGGCACAGACCACCAGATCGCCTTCACCTGCTTGGACGCTATCCACCGCTAGAAACGCACGGCCTAGCTTGGTGCTGCCATCTGCCTGCACAGGCTGGCAAAGGAGCAGGATCTTCCCGTCATAGACCGGGTGCTGCACCGAACTGACGACGTTCCCCACAACACGGCAGAGAATCACCGGCTCTCTCCTTCGTGAGCGTTCACGTCGTCGACAATGCCAACAATGCTGGCATCCACCGGCACAAAGTGCACTCGCAATGCGAGTGCTGCCTCTCGACCCCCGATCCAGTGCACTACATCACCAGGACCCGCCTGAGTGGAGTCGCAAGCGACAAAGGGATCACCCGCAACGACCAGCCTCTCGTCCAGGGGTTCCACCAACAACAGCTTCACCCCTGCTAGACCAGGGACCTTGCGGGTGGCAACAACTGTACCGATGACGCGTGCGAGTTCCATGAGCACCGCAGTGTAGCAGCGGGGACGCAACGCGCGTCCTCAACGGCTCGTCTCAGCTGCCCCCCACGGTGAGCTCGATCAGATTCCAACTGTTCTGTCCGTGGTTGTGCAGATGAAAGTAAAGGGGCTCGCCCTCTTCAAAGTCATGCTCAGCTTCCCAGGTGGGATTGAGCAAGGTGGCGTCGTTGGGGATCGCAATCCGCTCCTCCCACAGCACCTCATCACCGAGCCGGAGAGCTGCGTGCGCCTCGGCAGGTTCCTCGGCGGTCAAGTCGAAGTGCCACAGACGCAAGTGAAGGGTGTCACCAACGGCAACGGGGGCAAGGGAGGGCTGTGCGACCGTCAGGTAATCGCAGCGAGTGGTATCGACTTCGAAGTTCTCCTCACCGCCCGTCGTCTCCTGACCATAGGAAAGTTCCGAGCAGGTCACCTCCTGCGGTCGGTCATCGAAGGGGTCTTCCGACGCCTCTAGGTTCGTGGACCAGAGCGAGTGGTCGACGAGAGAGACGGGCTCAGTAGGTACACTCGAGCAACCCGCACCCAGCACGCACAGCGCCAGGGACGTCCCCAAGAAACTAGCGCACCCCACTCCCCGATCGTGGCGGTAACTAGTCCAACCCACCTTCGAACTCCGGGTCCGGGCGGGGAATGACCTCAAGGCCAACCAAGGAGCGCCTTGCCTCAATCGATCGTTCAGCAGCAGCCACCGCAGCCTGAACATCCCAAAGCTCCCCGGCCAAGACGAACACCCCCTTGCCGCCAATTCCCTTGCCGAGACGCATCTCTAGGATCCTCACCGGGGCCTCCTTGCAGGCTGCATCGCAGGCCACAATGGCCGCAGACACTGTGCTGGTCTCCACCACGCCGAGACTGTCCCTGGCCTCACGGACCTGCCGAAGTCCGTGGATCGCGTGCACTGCGGCCAGGTGCACTCCAGAGAGCAGCAGCGAGTCCACGACTTCGTCTCCGCCATCTTCCAGGCCAGCCTTCAGGCTCTCTTCAACCTCGGCTTCCGAGCCCGACACGAGCACAAGGTACTTGCCGGGAGACACAGGCCCACTCAGGGCCACTTGAACGGGGGCCTGTTTCACCATGGCGTCGCCAGAACGAAGCGCACGGGCGATCGACCGAAACTCGATCAACGCTACAGCGGGAAGGTCGGGCCTTTGCATGGCGAACGCTGCGCAGAGCCCCCACGGGCTGCTACACGATGCGGAAGAAGTCCTTCAGTGTGCACCGACGCTGACGGCTAAAGGACAGAGCCGTGGTCAGCCCCTCACCCGTAGGCGAGGCGATGGTGAACGACGTATAGCCCTCGCCACCATGAGCCAGGCCCGCATAAGAAGGAGCGTTCTTCACAAAGATGGACGTGTTCACCACTCGAGCCATGCGATGCAGGTTCTCAATGTTCCTACTCCACATGCAGGCGGTATGGCCAAAGCCATGCTCAGCCTGAATGGCGCGGGCAATGCCCTCGTCCACATCCTTGACGCGAACCACCGGAAGGATCGAGGTCAGCATCTCCACCTGAACGAAGGGGTGATCCCAAGGCACCTCGCAGATAACGAGGCGCGGGTCCCCATCGAACGGGACCCCGAGCGCATCCAAAAAGACGCTAGCGTTCTTGCCGACGAACTCCTTCTTGATGTGCTCGCGGTCGTCTTCGAGCACCAACTGCTCGAGCCTCCGCACATGATGGCCACCAATCAGCACCGCGCCTGCACTCTGCATGGCATTCAGCAGCGCATCGGCTACCGACTCAACAACAAACACCTCTTTCTCGACGATGCAGACGATGTTGTTGTCCAGGCTTGCTCCGGCCACAATCCCGCGGCCCGCCGCCGGGATGTCGGCAGTCTCGTCCACCACAACAGGGGGGTTGCCGGGGCCCGCGGCGATGGTCTTCTTGCCACTGCCCATGGCAACTCGAACCACCGCGGGGCCGCCCGTCACACACAACAGACGCACCTCAGGGTGCTTCATGAGGGCTTGAGCTGAGGCGATCGTCGGGCTGGCCACTGCTGTCAGCGTGTTCTCGGGGCCTCCGGCCTCGACGATGGCATCGTTGACAATGGACACGCACAACGCAGAAACATTCTTCGCCGACGGGTGGAAATTGAACACTGCCGTGTTCCCAGCCGACAGCATGCCAATACCGTTGTTGATGACGGTCTCGGTGGGGTTCGTGCACGGGGTAATCACACCGAAGGTTCCGTAGGGCGCATGCTCAATCAGCGCTAGACCGTCGTCTCCAGTGAAGACCTTCGGCTCCAGAATCTCAGGGCCCGGAGTCTTGTTGATGACCAACAGATTCTTTGTGACCTTGTCAGCCACTCGCCCAAGGCCAGTCTCCTCGACCGCCAACCGGCTCATGAGATCCACATACTCCGTCGTACGCCGTCGGACGTTGGCGATCATCCGCTTTCGGGTCTCCAGGGGGACGGTCGAATACACCTGGAAGGCTCGCCTCGCCGCTGCCACCGCAGCGTCGATGTCTGCAAAGAGACCGCGTCCGCTCATCTTCAAGCCAGAGGCTTCAGAGACCGCGGAGCCCACACTCGCCGATGCGCTTGGTCCCGCCCCCAATCCGGCACCTGCACTCGGGCCACCTAGACGCTGAACAACTCGCTCGACGATGGCTTGAATCTCGTTGGAACTCATCTCAGCCATCGTTCACTACCCGTCATTGACCTTGCTGTACGCACCCACGCCATCTGTGGTGTCGATGGAGTCGATGATCGCCATCACCGTTGCGTCACAGGGTTTCTTGTCTGTCTGAGTGGTCTGTCGTGCCGATGAGCCCGATGCGTACAGAACCAGCTCACCCACACCGCATCCCACAGAGTCCGCTGCAACCACGATGGACCCCTTGGGCTTCAGGTCGCGATCGAGGTCGTCCAGGAGGTAGAACTTGAGGCCCTCCAGCTTGGGATCTTTCCGAGTGGCGACAACGGTCCCCACCACGCGAGCCAGCTTCACGGCGCGTTCCGACGCCCTCTACTTCTTAGCGCCGCCCTTGGGGGCGCGCCCCAGAGGTAGCGAAAGATCGACGTTGGCGTGGGGGCGAGGAATCACGTGCACCGAGACCAGCTCACCGACACGCTGAGCCCCGCGGGCCCCAGCTTCGGTGGCAGCCTTCACTGCAGCCACGTCACCCCGGACGATGGCGGTGACGTAGCCACCACCTATCTTTTCGTAACCCACAAGCTCCACGCGAGCGGCCTTCACCATCGCGTCGGATGCCTCCACCATGGCGGCAAAGCCGCGCGTCTCGATCATTCCAAGGGCTTCGGACATCGCTGTTGGGCTCCTGCAATCGGGTTTACGGCTGGTAAGCCGATGTAGAGGCGCATTTCACTAGGCTGGACGGCTCTGTGTCAACCCAGGCAGCCATCAACAAGGTCGACAAGAGGTCTGGTGGAACGATCTGCGCACTTCGATTCTTGTCGGGGCTTCAACTTGAGGCCGCGCTCGGGTAGTTTCCAGCATCACCCCCGAGGAGCCTCTGGGCTTCGCCGGAAGGAGCAAAGGACATGGCATCTGACAACAGCGGCTTTCAGCTCCGTGCGTACGTGTTTCTGGATTCTCTGCAGCCGCAGCTTGCCCAGTACATGGCCAAGACCAACAAAGTCTACGACCCACGTGAATACGACGCGGCCCTGTTTCTTGAGATCGCGCCTGCCATGGAGATCCACAGCAAGATCGACCAGGCTCTGAAAGCGACGAATGTTCGCCTCGGCTCCATGGTGACCGAGCGGGTCTTTGGCATGATGCAGATTCACGACAGCGATCAAGGAGAGGTCCGCGCAGCCGGCCAGGCAGTTCTTGAGGCATCCAACCTCAAGGAGTCGGACCGAGCAGCCTGCGAGATTCTCCAGAACAAGATCATTCGCTCGGTCGAGCAGGACCATGCGATCGCCTTCACTGGGCTCGCCTGGGGTCAGATGGTGCTCGCCGGCGACTCCGTCTTCATCATGGAGGCAAAGCCTGCCGCCTATCTCAGCATCGCCTGCAACGAAGCCCTGAAGGCCGCAGACATCAAGCTCATCGACATCCGGGTCTTTGGCGCCAGTGGTCGGCTGATCATGGCCGGCAGCGAATCGGAGATCGACTCGGGGGCTGCCGCTGCCGCTGCCGTCCTGGAGCAGCTAAACCAAGACCTCTGAGCCGAGCCTGCGGGCTCTCAGCCCGCACCCCAGCCCTCATGAAGGCTCTGGAACGAAGACCCCTGGGTTGACGACGCTCACGTGGGTCGCCGTATAAGAGAAGTCCGCTCGACACTCGAGGAGATCGCAGCGATGGTCGCCCAGTGGAGTCTCCCTCAACTCCAGGTGGATTGTTCCTTCCGCCTTCTGCCAGTCGTCCTCTTCGAAGCTGAATGAGATGCCGAGGCGAAGATCAAACGTGCACCCCAGCTGATCTGATTCCAGGAGTCCAGAGAAGTCCGCACCCAAGGACGAGTCGCTGACCGTCGTCGCACTCAGCTCACGCAGTCCCTCAAAGCGTCCTTCCTCAGTCGGACCGACGTCCGAAAACAACGTAGTGGCATCCGACCGAGTGAACCAAGCCTGGCTGCGGTCCCCGCTCGTAGCCGTCTCGCGCCCCACTCGCATCGTGTCCAGCGGGGACTCTGCCAACGCAGAGGACCACGTAGACGCAAGATCCGCATCAACCCCAGAGCACACCGCTTGAAGAAGGAGGGCCTGGTCGAGGCGATAGCTACCGATCTCGTCCTGAGCACAGCCAAAGCCGAGAAGAGCTAAGCCCAGCAAGAAAAACGCACGCAACCATCGGTAAACCAACATCTAATCGGCAGTCTAGCAACCACGATCATGAGAGCCTGGGAGGCTCTGCCTTCCCTGCGACGCACCCCGGTGGGGGTCTGTTCGGGCCTTTGGCTCGGGGGCCGGCTACAATGCCTCCTGCGATGAAGAGCCCATCACCTAGCTCGGCTCGGGCAGAACCCATCTCCCTGGTCATCCCCGTGTACAACGAGGTGGACAACCTGCGCGATCTGCAACGGGAAGTCACCGACGCCCTGGACGGTGCGGGGATTGCTTTCGAAGCCATCCTGGTCAACGACGGGAGCACCGACGGAAGCACCCAACTTCTGGACGCCATTCACGAGGACGACGCTCGCTTCAAGGTGATCCACTTTATTCGCAACTACGGCCAGACAGCGGCCATGGCGGCGGGCATCCGGCACGCACAGCACCCCGTGCTGATCAGCATGGATGCCGACCTACAAAACGATCCCCGCGACATTCCCAAGCTGCTGGATTGTCTGGACGAGGGCTATGACCTCGTCTGTGGCTGGCGGAAGGAGCGTGAAGACAATTTCTTGATCCGGAAGGTGCCCTCGAAGATTGCCAATTGGCTGATCTCGAAGACGACCAGCGTCGTGCTCCACGACTACGGCTGTACGCTCAAAGCGTACCGCCGAGAGTATGTGGAAGACATCCAGCTGTACGGCGAGATGCACCGCTTCATCCCCATCTACGTCACCTGGGCAGGCGCCCGGATGATCGAGGTGCCCGTCAATCACCGGGCACGACTGAAGGGCTACAGCAAGTACGGCCTCAGCCGGACCTTCCGCGTCCTGCTGGACCTACTCACGACGGTGTTCCTGAGGGACTTCTACTCCAACCCCCTGTACTTCTTTGGCTACTACGGCTTTGCATCCATCGCCCTAGGCGTGCTGTGCGCCGCAGTAGCGGTCGAGATGAAGTACGAGCTGGGCACCTGGATGCACAAGAATCCCCTAGTCCACCTGGCGGCCATGTTCGTCCTCTTAGGCTTCAACTCGTTCTTCTTTGGTCTGCTGGCCGAGGTGATGATCCGCATGAACTTCGGGATCCAGAAAAAGGCTCCCTATCGGGTTCGACAAATTCTCGGTGTGCCCCCCAAGGTGCCCCTCATCGGCCGCTCCCAGACCCCACTCTCCTCTGCACCCGTACCCGTGCCGGCGCAAGAGACTGAGCGCCCAACAGAGAGCCAAGACGAGAGTGGGCAGCGCGCCCCCCCAGCAGAGGAAGACACCCTCCGCTCAGCGGGTGAGGACGTGGCTGACAACGACCCATGTGTGGCCTAACCGGCTTCTTTCGACCCGACGACAAGGAGCCCATCAGCCCGGCTGAGGTGCAGGCCCTAGAGGCCATGAACGCCACGCTGGAGCCCCGAGGGCCCGATGAAGCGGGGACCTGGGCTGGGCCGGGAATCGGTCTCGCTGCGCGCCGTCTGTCGATCCTCGACATCGCGGGCTCGCATCAGCCCCAGCGAGGCCCCAGCGGCCAGACAATCTGTGTCTACAACGGCGAGATCTACAACTACCGGGCCCTTCGCGAGGAACTCCTCGCACAAGGACACCAGCTTGAGACCCAAGGAGACACGGAGATCATCCCGCACGGCTACGAGGCCTGGGGCATGGAGGGACTCCTCCGAAGGCTCAACGGCATGTTCGCCTTTGCGCTGTTCGACGAACGAAGCCGAGAGCTGTTCCTCGCTCGGGATCGCGTTGGCATCAAGCCTCTCTACGCTGGCCAGTTCGGCGACACTTGGCTGTTCGGCTCCGAGCTCAAGGCGCTCGTTCAGCACCCGGCATTCGAGCGACAAGTGGATGCGAGCGCACTCGCCAGGTATCTCTTGCTCGAATACGTGCCTTCGCCGCGGTCCATCTACCGCAACGTGCAAAAACTACGACCGGGTCACTACATCCGTCTCGGCCGCGACGGGCAGGCTGAGGAACGTCAATACTGGCAGCTTCAGTGGCGAAGAGACCGGGCCGACTGGGACCACCCAGAGTGTCCGCTGCCCGACGAAAACGACGACAGTGAAACAGCTTGGGTCCCCGCCCTTCTACACGTGCTGCGGGAGGCTGTCCGAGCGCGACTCGTCTCTGAGGTGCCCATCGGCTCTTTGCTCTCAGGAGGTGTGGACTCGTCCTCGATCTCCGCTCTGATGGCTGGTCTCGTACCCGACCTGCGCACCTTCTCTATCGACTTCGAGGAAGACTCGTTCGACGAAGGCCCCTGGTCGAGAAAGGTGGCCGAGCACATCGGGAGTCGACACAGCGCACGAACCTTCCGAGCGGAGCTCTTTCCCGAGATGCTGGAAGCAGTGCGCGCGTTTGTGGATGAACCCTTTGCAGACGCCTCCATCCTTCCGACCCACTTCCTGAGTCGCTCCGTCAAAGACGAGGGAGTCACTGTGGTCTTGTCGGGAGATGGTGCCGATGAACTGTTTGCCGGCTACCCCACCTACCTCGCCCAAGCCGCCGCCCGAGCCAGCGGTGCCGTTCCCGGCTCCTCAACGTTAATGGGGGCACTAGCACGAGCTACAGACTTCCTGCCTTCCTCCTACGACAACATCTCTGCCGACTACATGGCGCGGCGCTTTCTGGAGGGCGCCAGCCTTCCACCCGCGCAGCGACAAGGCACCTGGTTGGGCGCCTTCCTCGAAGAAGAGATGCGCGAGGTCCTAAACCCCGACGTGCTCGCAAGTCTCGGAGACGACAATCCCTGGCAGGAGCTCGAGGAACACCACGCCAGCGCTATGGGTGCGAGCCCACTGGAGCGCCTCCTTCACCAAGACCTAAGGACCTATATGGGCGACGACATCCTGGTGAAGGTCGATCGCGCGTCCATGGCCTGCTCCCTCGAGGTGCGGACTCCTTTCCTCGACCACAGAGTCGTCGAGATGGCAGCGCGGATCCCGCCGTCCTTGAAGCTCCGGGGCCGCACCGGAAAGTACATTCTCAAGAAGGCTATGGCGCCCAGGCTTCCTCGCGGCATCACGACGCGCAAGAAGAAGGGCTTTGGCATGCCTGTGGCCCATTGGTTGCGTGGACCGTGGCGTGATCTGCTGCTCGACACGCTGGGCTCGGGAGCCGCGGCCCGCACAGGCTGGTTCAATCAACCTGCTGTCGACGCACTCATTGAAGACCACCTGAGCGGCCGTCGCGATCGACGCAAGCCCCTCTGGACGCTCTTGATGTTCCGGTGGTGGGAGGACGGGCCCTGGGGACCCTCGACCTAGACTTCGACGTCGTCGTCGTGGGTGCCGGTGTCATCGGCTTGGCTGTGGCGGCGCGCCTGGCTCAACCCCAACGGTCGATCTTGG
>MDTE01106276.1_pt1 | contig 19542 bp, 7 predicted proteins | sample 811231 | NCBI WGS metagenome assembly MDTE01 (sample SAMN05326651, study PRJNA326480) | marine metagenome | isolation source: seawater | place: Indian Ocean: Red Sea | collected 2010 | reverse complement strand
TTTGTAAGGAGTCTGACCCTACCAATAGAAGGATCAGCAACTAAGCCTCCACCAATCGCTCCTGCATTTGAGGAATGGGGAACATGATTTCCTGTGTGCAACTCATAAAGGTCATATTGCCCTGTTATTCTTGAGGGGAATGTGCTGTTAGAACTATTATTAAAGATTGACCCACCTGCTTTACCATCATTGATCCCTGCCCCAAGACCTAAGTTAATAGCGGCAACTACACGATTTTCAATCTCTGTGATTGTGGTGGCAGGTGTGGTTATTCCTGTAGCAACTCCGTTTGCGTCTGATGGAAATCTTATAAGTGCAACAACACCTCGATCAGCAGGGAATAAAACACCAGAAAAGCAAACACCGACATCTGCTGTGGGAGGTTGACCCGTAGTAGATGTGTTTGACATATTAGTGATGTTACTACTTAAGGAAGGCTCAAAAGTTTGAGTGCTAAATGGTGAGCTTAAACTAATAGAAGCGTGTCCATCTCTTACACCCAAAGATGAAGTACCCTCTCCACAATTCATACCTAAACTAAAGTCGGAAGCCGCATTGAAAAGGTCTTTTGTGGTTTCATTTTTAACGAATGGGTCTTGATACAGGAAAGGGTAAATGTCTTTGTTTTCTAGTCCTGTATGAAAGACAGATCGTGGCACAGACTGAGCTATATGAGGATAACCTTGGTGGGAGAATGGAAAACCATTACCATAAGCTGGAGTAGTTACATCCATACCGTAGTATGATCCACTGCTAAGATCTCTATAGTTAAGATTGATCGTGTCGTATGCACCACCCTCATTGATATACTTTACTGGATCTGGTCCAGCCGCGACTACAGGAGATGCGTCAGTATCTCTACCGACTCCAAAGTGAGGCATTTCTCTTTTTTCTACCCACTTCTTACGGACACTTTCCCAAGGAGGTGTGTCTACGATCTTTGCTTGACCCCAATCTGGTCTACCATCGTGAGTAATAGAGACTGAACCATTAGAAAAGGTCACAGGGTCATAACCAATTTTAGGGGGTTGACCTTCTCTTGCGTCAGAGGTGAGATCATCAAGGTTGATTTGGACATTTGTGCCTAGATACCCTCCAAGTTCATTTGAAGAGATGACATCAGAAGCTACCACACTTGTATCAAGACCTTTTATTAGTGCTGTGTCTGACCCCGAAGCGTCAGACCCTTGACTTGAAACAATGGTGATTGGGTTTCTATCTATGGACTTCTTAGGCATTTTTTATTCTCCGAGCAAAAGCTGGTTTCGTGTTCGATAAACACAAGCGGCGACATAGTTTTTATCTAAAGTGTCTCTCATGTCCACAGCGACACCTTGACCCCATTCGTTAGTCTTGACGAATACCACCAAAACCACCTCACCTTTACGATAAAGGATGTGGTCGTCATCTACGACTTTCATAAGGCATGGGAGAGTTGTTTTGTAGTTGCTGTGTGTACCTCCCATATTCTTAGCGAAGGCAGATGGGAAATAACTAGAGTCTTCCATCGTAGGGTAAAAGGCTCTGCTCTCGTTATCTTTACGAGGGGTTTGACCTACCGCTGTATCACCAAGAGTTACATTCACAGAAGTTACAAAAGGAACAAACGAGGGGAGACTGACAGACCCTGTGTTGATCTTGAGATCGTCTAGGATAACTTCGGGAGATCCTAGAGTTTTGTATTCCTCATAACTAGACGCATTATTATGTGTAGCAAGTTGATCCGTTGGATTGAAGAACGGATAATGCTCTCCTGTCTTTAAGTATGTCCCTATTTCTTTACCAATGACTAGTGGTTGTAGATTCAACTCATCTGGTATGACCCCACCTGCATTAGCACCTACACCAACATTCGTGAGTGGAACATTAAGGGAAAAGTCAGACCCTACAGTTTTAGGTGCGTGTCTTCGATAATAAACAAAGATCGTGCTATCGGTAGGTGCATCGGGATATGGCTCAAGAGGATAAGCTGTGATTTCTATCAATCTCTGCCCTGTAGCCCAAGCAGGACCAGAGTTATCCCAACCAATCTTCGACTCTGCGTGTTGATAGTTCGTATTCTCATTGTTAAGAGTAAGGTCTGTACCTACACCACTTTCATCTGTAATCGTAGGTTCAAGGTCTGAGTTGTAGTAGAGTCTCCAAGGTAAATAAGAGCTTGTAGGGCTACTAGATACTAGTTGTATCGTTTGCTGTGCGTACACATATTCTAGCGACACCTCTTTGGTGTTAGGTATGACATTTGAGATAGGAGGTGCGTTCCCATTCCCTTTGGCTGGATAAGGATTGTAAGCGTTCGTAGGTGCTGACTCAGTGAGTACAGCCGATCCTGTAGGGTATCCCGATAAGTCGGGCATAGGAGCTTCAGCAACAGTTCCACTAAGACCTCGATCAATAGAGGGGTAGTCAAAGATCAACTCGATAAAGATTTCTTTATTGCTTCCTGTAGACTCGCCATTAGTATCATCACCTACTAAATCGTAATCTCCTGCACCACTGATCCCACCGTTGACTTTAAGTACAGGGTTTGCACCTAAAGTGATTACTACTTGGTTTGACCCTAAACCTGTGATGCTTTGAATACGAACTTGTTGTTCAATGGCGTTAGTAAAGTGTCCGTCATTGTGCCAACAGTACCCGATGTCAATAAGTTTAGGGGATATAGTATTGTTCTCAGCGGGTAAAACAACGGTGTTGTTAGTAGCCCACGATAAATGACCCGAAATATCAAGTGTAGTCAGATCAATCGTGATCTGATCTCCCTCGTACCAAAAATTCCCACTACCTCCTACATGAGCCACAGAGATTCCTGTTGAGGTTTGAGCTACATTGGATGGTTTGGCGATGATGTAAATCCGTTCTGTGGTCGGTTCGTTTGACCATCTTCGAGCGATGTGGTCAAAGTTTTGTCTCCACCGACCTACAGTACCTATGTTTGCGGCATTTGTTCCAAACGCATCACATACAAGTGGAGTATGGCTTACCCCACCCGACTCATTACCTGTGGTTTGTAAGTTATCAGCACGAGCAAACCATGTCTTATTCGTGTCGTCTAAGAGAGAATGGTACTGATAATCAAGCTCGGCTGAGAAATCGACACCTCTTGGATATACCCTTCTCCTCAGATCAAGAACATCATGTTCAGCGATTTGATCTGAGAATAACCCGTCTGGTCGATCAGACTCTTGGGTAGCAACATTACCTACATAGTCATTGTCGTTAAGTGTTCCTAAACCACCACTGATATGGTTGTGTAAAACACCTGTGTTAAACGCACCTAGAGGATTGAATCCATTAGCACCAACATTCGCCTTTCTACGAAAGACATAACAGATAGGGATAGCGTACACATAACCATCAACAGTACCTAGAGCAGTCGCATGGGCTTCAGATCCATTCCCTGCATACCACAAACCTGTATCAGTAGGGTGTCTGCTAAAGGGGTAGCCCCCGACAGGACCACCTTGTGACCCTTGTGCTACTATGTCTGTGTTTTCAAATCCAAAGATGTGTTGAGATAAGTCCTCCGATAAGGTGTCCATTCTTAGTCGGTATTGAACCTGTATCCTTCGAGTAGAAGATACATTAACATTAGCATCTTGGATGTTATCGTCTAACCAAACAGCTTCTGGAGAAGCTACATTCCCTGCATAATAAATCTTATTAGCAGGGTTGGTGGGTTTGCCCTCTCCATCAGAACCACCAGCAGGTTGGTCTATTACAAGGATACCTGCGTTATTGGAGCTTACAAGTGTGAAAGTAGGATGATTTCCACCTACTCCTCCATTGTGGTTGAGGAAGAGGTATTCTGTACCTCTAGTTTCAGCAAATGTGGTTACTCCACTAACAGTGAGTCCTGTACCTAAACCAGCATGATCATTGATGACTTGAGCTATATTTCGAGCTGTTTCGGGTGTAGACACACCAATCTGATACTCATTGCCTCCTGGAGCTCCATTAACAGCAGTAAGGACAACCTCTGTAATCACTGGATTGTTATTGACTATTGTAGTCTTTCGGAAAGTGAGGGTGTCATTGGGGGCAGGTCCCTTTATTTTAACCCTAGACCTAGATTGCATAACAGGAGTTACTTCTCTACGCCAAACTTCAAGAAATACAAAGTCTCCTCTAGTTCCTGGTCCAACACCAAGAGTAGGTGCAGGTAGTGTGATCTTGTTCGTACCGTCAGTAGCATCGGTGTTGCGAACATCAATGACCATTCCATTAACCATTGCTTTGAATGGGTTAATGACGAAGCTGTTTGCAGTAAAGTTTACATTTGGGTTTCCACCGACATAAGGATCTTGGAATGAGAAAGATCCAATAGTATCGTCTTGTCCTTGATAAGAAATCATGCCACTAGGGAGGGTGTTTTTCTTATTGAGGATGTCTTGCGTGAGGTTGAGTTCACTATCAAGCATAGGTCTACCAGCTTGATAGACGACACTATCCCACGCATAATTTGTAGGGTCGAGATCCCGACTCGTAGAGGGTAGGTATTTTTGAGACATCTTTCACTCCCTTAAAAAGTCAATCGCCAAGTGATCGCTAAGATTGCTCCACTTGGTTTATTGATGACAGGGAATGTGAGGTAGTTTACTAGAATGTCGCTACCTGTAATGTCTGTGGTTTCAACCTCACGAGAGGGGAATACATCAGTGAGCTGATTAAAGTTTGCTGAACCTCCTGCCACTCCATCAAGAGTACACATCAGACCCATCTCTGTTAATGCACCTACAGCGTCAGCAGATTCAAATGTAGTTGTAAAGTCAACGATGTTTGTAGGTACTGCACTCAACTCACCATTAGGTTTGCGATACAGTTGGCTCGTAAAACCTTTTCTAAATAAAGGTGTGTTGAGCTTGCGTTGTCTGTAATCAGCGATGTCGGGGCTTGCTGTAGACCCCGAAGCACCTGTTCCAACAGCGAGCATATCAATGCCACGAGTGAAGTTCTGACCTAAGTTTTTAGAGAACAGAACTGCCGCTAGGATGCCACCATCGAGAGTATAGACATTAGATTTGTCTAAGACGATTTCTTCTCGCCCGTCTTCGTATTGGAGGACACCAAACACATCACCTTTGATTTTAACTCCGAGTGATTCCTCGAAGCCAAACCCAAAGTTCACAGCAGTTGTTTTAGGTGGTGGGATTTTAGTAGAGATCATATTTTCCTCCATTTGAAGATATGGGGCTGTCAATGGAGGGTTATTTAAGACTTACAAATCTCCCACCCTCCCCTTAAGAGTTAAGCAGTAAAAGTGAGGGTATAGCTTATATCAAGTGTACCATCATCAGTTTTTGTGATCCCATCACCACTTAAGATCCTACGAGCAAAGAGTCGCATATCGGTTATTGCTGTTGGTGTTGTTTGATTCACAAATCCGTTAACATCCGTATTTGTTCCTGCTGTCCAAATGCCAATTTCTTTGATGTTATTCGTTAAGTTCCCTTCTGTAGTGCCAAACTGAGTCGTGAACTTAACTGACTTTGCTGTTGGGAAAGTGATGCTGTCAATCATCCTTACATTTTTAGAACCTGTATTACCATCACCTAGTGCTGTAAATGCCGCATTTCCACCTGCATTGTGGAAATCAGTGTCTAGCATATTAGAGTGTTGCTCCGATGTTGCGGTTACATTTTCACCTACAGCAATGAAGGCTATGCAATTTACAGCATGAGCTTTAGATGTGTTGGTTGAAGCACCTGCTGGACCTACATAGTTAGCCCCATAAATATCAGCAGAGTCGGCAGACATACCTACAGGTTCATTATGAGGTGTAGCGGCGGCTCTCGCTGGAACAGCCGTAGGACTTCCTGAAGTTCCGAGTCTTGGGAGGATTGCGTCCATAAGGATGTTGTTTGACATTTCAGTCACAGCGTTAGGACCACAATCTTGTGCGATGATGTTGCCCTCTTTGTCTCTGAGGGTAACTTCCACATAACCAGTTACTTTGATTTCCATAATATGATCTCCTTGAGTTCAGAATAAGATTCCTTAGAGGTTGTACGATTATACCGAGGGTATAAATAGTTTATTAAGTTTGAGGGTCTTGCTCCCAAATGATGAAGCCATCTCTACGGATGGTGAAGAAGTGGTCTGTCCTAACTCTTGAGTTATCGTTTTGATTGATTAACTCAGTATAAGTTAAGGAGTCTGAGGAGCTATACTCAGTATTCCAAGATGCACCATTGTCGTTAGTACGAGCTTCTAGGAAGATTTCAAGGTCGGGATTGTGATCCCTAACATATAGCTGAAAATGGTATCTAGTGCCTATAGATAACAACCAAGAACACTGAGCATCATTATCCGTATTGGCTACTGAAAAGTTAGGTAAGTTCGTATAATAAAATGTACCCGACACAACAGTGTTTGTAAATCCTGTTATTGTCGGATGGAGGTCGGGTTCAATCCATCCCGTAGTAACATTATTATTCCCATTAGGTTGGCTGTGGTTCGCACCTGTTTCTGCTTCTCTTATCTTAAAGATGTCAGCGTTATCTGTACTGTTTGTATTTGTGTATTTGAAGTGCATATACAAACGGACAGTACTATTATTTGAGAATGTGAAAAAAGCACCAGTTGTGTCGGGGTTAAAGTTTATCGTATTATCTGACGACTTAATGTTGAACGAGTGGATGAAGTATTTGTCTTGTGATCCTCCAGAAGCTGTTGGGAATAAATCTTGGTAAGTTTCACCACTTAAATAGCCTGTAGGGTTAGACCCACTATTTCCATATTTCATAGCTATTGCTATGTCTGATGTAGAACCTCCATCATCCCATTTAGTGCGTGAATAAATTTTGTAGTCTGTGTCATATTCTAAGGGTATACGGATATTAGCATCATCATTACTGTTAGTGTAGGCATTTGGCCCAAGTGATGTGACAGTTCTTTCATCTGTTATGTCTGGATATGCACTAGGAGTACCATTCTGTATACCAACAGCCGTTCTGGAACTAGAGTCGGGTTGTAAATCTATAATAGCTGGATAAACTAAAGTGTCCATACTGCCTGTATATACAGAGAACAACTCATCATCGTTATCTGAATGGACTCCATATTTAACAGCAATCATTACACTAGGTATTGTGTAAGTGATTGAAGTCGTGGCGTTATCTGAAACGCTGACACCTTCCTCTGTTTGTGTCGTACTTGAGATAAAGGCGACAACAGAGGCATTAAAAGTGATCGTGTCTGGCCCTAATGTTATAGGAGTATAGTTCAGATCTGTTGCTACAATGTCAGTGATTTCAGTAACATTGTCAGACAAATAAATCGGTGTGAAGTAGAAGTCTGCTGTCAAACCATCTGAGGCTGAACTGACTGTATCAGAAAGATCTTGATATATCTGTATAGAAGCATTTAACGAGTCTAATATAGAACCAATAGGTACTATATCTTGGAAGGTTAATGTTTGATAGACAGGTACTGTGATCGTATCATTTATGTTGGGTACTTCATCAGTTTCATCTACTGGTGTTAGACTCAAGGATGTCTCTACACCGTCATTGATCCCCTCCATTGAATCAGATAAAAAGAAGCTAGAGATAAATGCTTTAGCCTCAGCACTCAAGGATGGAATCTCATCAGATATATTTAACGGATCATAACTGAAAGAAACTGTACTGCTGTCTGTAATCAAATCTACAGTGTCAGATACAGAAATAGGTAAGTACGCAAGAGAACATAAAAGATCATCCTCTACAGATACGCTACTACCTAATAGATCTAGGCTTGGCACACGAGAAGTATGTGCATCACTCATACTAGGAACTGTACTAGAGGGTACATATCTCTGATAAGTGGGTACTGTTATTGAGTCATTCGCTGAAGGAACTATGTCAGACTCACTTACAGCAATTAAGTTTAACAGCCATTCTAAAGAGGCTGTAGGTAGAGAAATCGTATCTTCCAAAAACACATGGTCGTAGTTGAACTTAATATAGTGGTCATCTTCAATAGAGGGTAAACTCTCAGTAACTAGAGCTGGAGTTAAAAGTAAACTATAACTTACTGAGTCTCCAAATGTGATTGTTGACCCTACATCAACAGGAGCAAAGCTCATAGCGATGTCTGAAATGCCATCTTCAGCACGAGGTACTTTTGATTCCTCTGATATGAAAAATATTCCTGTGTTTGTTTCTGGGTTATAAGGGTAGAAAATGTCTTTCCAACTTGTACTACGCTCGAAGACAGTTTGGGGGTAGTTATTAGCAGGTGGAGAGAAGGTTGATCCTGTTCCATGTGTCGCACCAACATTTTCAGATTCCTTTGTAGCACCTGGACTCGGATCTGCGGAAGAGATAAAGCTTGCTATTTCACCTGGATTGGTAGTGAAAGTAACTTGGTATGTGAGGGTTACATTTAATCCTTCACCCGATAAAAATGTGACTTCGTTTTGATTTGGATCTCCATGCAAAGCACTAAAGGTGTCGCTCAAGTTTACATCGGTGTTTGATCCTTTAGAGAAGAAGCCTATGAACCGAGCCATTCCTTGAGGAACTTCTTCAAAGTAAACTTCAAGGTAATAAGTTTCATTTGGTATGTGATTAAAAGACGCATTAGCATAAGCAGTGGTGCTATCAAAGTTGTACTCAAAACCAGCCAACATATTATCATTGTCTTGGAGTCTGTAAGCAAGGGGTGATCCATTCGCTTCTGGTAAGTTCCCCGAAAGTTGTAAAGCGTCTTCTCCGTTTGGGTCTGTTATTGTAGTTAATGTCTGATACTTTTTAACACCATTATCAAGCCTATAGATTGAAAGGTAATAGTCATTAGTAGCAGGGTTACCTTGTCCCATATCCATGAGCATAAAGTACCCAAAGAACAGATAAGTTGGGATTGTGTTTACTTGAGGAGAACCTGTGATTATCGGACCTAAAACATAAAGTGAGGGGTCGGGATATAACCATTCATCTTGTGGATTGTGTGGATTGTATTCATTCGGAAAAGCATCTCTTCCATCTTCATATTGCTTAAACTCATACCCTGTGATGACATCTTCATAGAATGTAAGTTCACCCTCTACACCCGATGTTTTGGTATCTACCATAGAGTAGATGGATCGGATTTGATCAACATGAATCAACGAGTCAGAAACAAATATATGATCATGTAAATCTACTCCAGTTATAACATTATTATTGTAAGTGTAGACAGGATCAATGTTAGGAAATGTATCAAGAATTTCAGTAGCAAGACCTAAAGGGTTGGTCATGTAGCTTTCGGGAGTGGATTCAGTAAACGCACCTAAATCAAGAGTTGAAGTGTGTTTAAAGAACGCTTGTCCTTCGGCTAACTTTCCCCCTTTGTACCAATCGAGATCAGAGTCGAATGGGTTAGACGAGAGACCAGAAACAGTGAGTGTTTTCTCTTCGGACAATCCATCGACAAGCACATGACTTTTATTGAGTGTAAATGTGTAGCTCGCTCCATCACTGTCTACAACAGAGGTTATATAAGAAGGTCTAAACCCTAGCTCGTAAAAGGACACAATGGGGTTTGATGTTGTGAGCGTCTTGGTAGCTGGTTTAAAGACTTGCTCTTGGGTCGCAGTTTGATTAAGTGAAAAGTTGTTTAATGTGTATGTGGTGTTTAACTCTTGCTCTTGTGTGTTGAGGAGGTCGGAGCTACCTGCTGAATAGGTCGCAGTCTTTTGCTCTTGTGTGAAAGGAGATATAGGTTGTGGGTCATTGAGTACATAAGAAATCGGAGATGTTGTTTCGATAATCCTGTTTTGACCATTCCCATTCCTACCAGATTTGGAGACTTTACGAGCAGGTCTAGTGGCGTTGAGAGTCATCTCAATACTGTTAAGCTCCCTAAAGCGTCTGAGTTCTGATTTAGCTTTAGGGTATGTGAGAGTGATCGTGTCTCCTGTAATCGCAATAGGATTGTAGTTTACATTTACTTCGTGTGAGGTGTCGTATATCCTCAACACATGAAGGTGAGGGTTTGTTTTGTTGGCATCCTCAGAGGTGTTCGTGTGTTCTAAAGATAAGGTGTGATAATTGTAATCTACCTCGACACCATTAACCTTAATCGTTAGATCCTCAATACTAACAGGTAACCCATCTTTAGTTTTGAGCATATCTTTAACGATGTATGCAGGTAGATTGATTGCGTAGTTGTAAATCAACCCTAGTGCTGGCCACATCGGATCTGGATTATTTACAAACTCTACAGTCTCATAAGCCACTTGATCTCTAGTAGACCATACAGATGAGGCGTTTTTGACAACCTGTAAACCAGTTAGTGTAATTTGAGCGTCTACCTTTACTTCAATATAACTGAGTCTGATTGTGTGTCCACCTAATGAGGTCTGTATGTTCCCTAACTCAGCATCATCATTATCAGACATTAGATCACAGAAATAAACAGAGCCATTAAAGTCGATAGGCTCTCCGTCATTTAAGACTTCTGATCTTGTTAGTTCACCTCTGAAGAAAGGTGGTCCGATGTTCTCTGGAAGGAAAGTTCCATTTATTACTTCGATGTTACTAGATGTAATTCTTTTATGTGAGTGAGGGCCTTTTTTTAAGTCTCTTATTGTCTTGTAGGTGTATGATTCTCCATTGGAGTCAACAGTAGAGGAATAAACCCCATCTTGTGGAACTATGCGTTCGGATACCTCAATGACTCTTAGTTTTTGATTACCTATGACGAGGTTGTCTGCGACCTTAATGTTGGTTCGCCAAAACCGTATGGTCTTACCCTCTACATACCCATAGTTATTAGGCTCGTAAACACCCTCCCTAGCCTTTCTCATATCTTCTTGATAGAGACTACCTAGTGAGACACCCACGAGTCCATACTGTGCATTTTGGTTGTAGTATGGGAGTGATGAGTCAATTGTGTTGTTCTCGATTATCTGTCCATCTGTTTGAGCAGGGTCGATACCGAGAATAGGGCTAAAGACATCTCCTTTACTTTGAGTGAGAATGGGAGTGTCTTCATCAATGACAGATGCGACCTCACCTGTTTTAATATGGGCAGGTTTGGTGATCGTGAAAACTTTGCGTAAGTTATTCTGTAGTCGAACGATGTTTTCTGGAATGCCAAGATAAACTTCATGGGAGTGTGAGTTCCCATCAGCATCTATGTGTGGCTGAATAACTCCGTCAATGATGTCGTGTGTATGGAGTTCTTCTCCCCACTTATATTCAATCGGTTTGTTGGTAGACCCTAGACCAGACTCATCAGTAAAAGCGAAGTGTCTGTGTGTTCTAAAAACACCGTCTGTATTGTATTCAGTAGTAGCGAGGATAGAGGATTTGATGCTCGCAATGTATCCCTCGATGGTGCTCAGTACAACGGCATTACCTTCTGCGATGTCATTTAACACCTCATCAACAGATTTCTTTGTTGCTCCTTGTAACAGAGCTTCATAAGTCTGTAACAGAAAGGAGATTGTTTCCTCATGGGTGTCGCCAACAGGTACGGAGTCTTCATCTGGAAAGATGAGGTACATGAGGCGAGTGGCAACAAACTCTGCTCGTAGTTGTGTATAGCCTAAATCTTCTAGGTTATCTAAAGTCCCTACTAATAAATCAGCGAGGAGTCTACCGACACCTTCATAGATGACCCTATGGTTTGGTCCATAACTACGAGTAAGGTAGTTTGAAGCTGTTCCGAAAGACATTGAGTCTACGATTTTGTTGGTGAGGATGTCCTCTAGTAGTCGTCTTGGGTATGACTTAGAATTTAGGTTTTCTCTATTTGTGCGAGGGTCGAAATCATAAACCATTATCTTCTCTCCTCTTCATAAGTGAAGCTGAGTTCGCCCACTTGAAAGTAGCTAAATTCGTTTAATCTGATTTCTCCAACTACCCCTGTGCCATCTCCGCAAGTGTAGTTGACCTCGATGTCGTAGTCTAAGGGCGTTTCGCCTAAAGGTAATGAGAGCATAAGTTTCCGAGCAGAGTTTGGTATCTCTGTAAGAACCCCTCCCGAACTAACATAGGCTTTCTCTAACCCAACAACGCTCCCTTTTGTACCTATCCAGTTTGAGGATACTTCTCTTTGTCCAACCGAAAGCGTGTCGATTTCTTTTCGGTTCAAGAAGACCCTAACATTTGACCCTCCACTAGAAGCAGGTACATGATCGAGTTGGACATCCATGAGCCATACTTTATGACTAGAACTAGTAAACTCAGTAATATCTACTGGTATAGTCGGATTTACTTTCTCTCGAAGGATTTGATCTCCATCAGTAAGTGAAAGCTCTGTTAAAGGAACAGACACATAAGATACTCCTCTAACAGAGTCTATTTCACGAATGAAGTCAGAAGGGTATAACCTACCACCCAAAGTTGTTTCTGTTATGAGGTTAAAAATGGCGGCCTTGATCACTGAATCCACACTAGAGGGTGCCGCTCCTTGTTCTAAATAGACAAGACCTTTTACATTAACCCGAACAGGAGTCACCTCTTTGATGAGGACATCAGCTCCCATATGTTTTTGCTCATCGACCTCTAACTGTAGGTTGGAGACTACAAGGTTTGTCTGATAGGTGACTGTGATATTTTCAAGGTATTCATAATCAACAAGTACCGTTTGACTAGATGTGATTGTACTTGAAGTAGTCCTCTTAATCGTTGTCAGATCACCATTTACTTCGATAATGAAATCTGGAGTTGCAGAGGTCAATGGACTTGCGAAAGTATTACCGTTTGAATCTTTAACTACTATGGTTGTGATGTCTATTCCACGATTTGATAGTGTTTCAGCATATAGTTCATTAAGGGTTTGTTCTTCTGCTGTGATTGAGATGACCTTTTCTAATCCGTCATTATCAATAATGATGTAATCTTGAGCTTTTGAAGACTGTCCTTGAACGAGGGGGTCTTCGGTTTTATAAAATGTGTAGCTCAAATCAGTGCCATCTGCTTTACGGACAGAAATCACTTGTCGAACAGGCTGTCTGTCGAGAACTACTTTATTAGTTACATCAGTTCTATAGTCTCCTAAGATGATGTCTGTCATACGATATGTGGGTTGAGGTATGGTGTCATCGAGTATGAGGATCTTTCCCTCAGAAATGGTTGACCCTGTGAGGTCGAAGAACTCACCGTTGGTTTGATTCTTAAGTCCGAATGTTCCAGTACGATCAATCATTTTAAAAAGAGGGTTTTCGGTAGTGGCATCTGATGCTTGGAACTTGTACGCCCCTTCTGACTGAATCGGGATAAACCTTGAGTCCTTTCTTGATCTATAAGAAGGAGCATAAACATCGGTTACTCGACTCAGTATTTCCCCTCTGACCCAAATGTCTACCTTTCCACCTTGATCGTTATCTCGGATCATATATTGACTATCGGCATCTATAACTTCATAGCCTAATACACCCGCCGATTCTCTAGCCACTCGCTCATAACCTGCTTTTGTACCTACATCTACTGAAGATATGTAAGTCATTGCTCGTGTCATCAGTTCTTGATTTGTCTCTCTAGTAGATCCTCCGAATGTAGAAGCACTGTTGGTAACATTCAAACCTAACGGAGCACCACTATTGATTTGACCCGAAGTTAGATTCCCACCAAGACCTGCTGTCTCCGCTTGGATGGGTAAAGTGATTTCGTATCTGCGTGTGATGGGGTTGTAAAAGTTTGGAGCTTCTGTAACTGAGATTGTTCCCGATTGAAGAGTTCTAAATCTCGCTCCCCCTCCAGAGAGGAGTTGTCCAATAGGTACAATCAGATCAAAAGTTGGTAGCGACCTTGAGAAGAAGGTCGCTTCTCCTCTAGCCACTTGACCCGATAACCTAACAATGCCTAGATTTGAGGCCAAGCGATCAAAACAGATGTCTATAAGGTTTTGTACCTGCGTATCAGTATCTAGGAAATAAGCCTCTTTTAAGAGCTGTTTGTAGCTAGAGTTGGAAACGAAGATGGACTCCCCTAACCCTGTAGGATCATCAATGTCGTTAAGAGACACAAAGTTAGTCGCTTTGTAGCAGAAATCTAAGAGGACTCTTATACGAGAGATCTCTGAAACAACTGGATCAATGAATAAGTCTCTTATAGCAGAGCCAGCGTGAGCACTTGCTGTAGGGTCAGCATCGTAAATAGCTGAGATCATGCTTTCGGTAAGTTGTGCGTCTGTCACATTAGGGAGTGTTGTATTAACGAGCTGTAGGTTGATAGGTGCTGATCCTACTTCGACACTAAATCTCGATTCAACCGATTGGTTATCAATAAACTTGACTGATGTGATGACATAGAAAAGGGGTGTGTTTAGATTAAGGGAAGCAAACTCGCCTATCTCTATTGTATTCGCAGAATTTGGTTCATTCCGATTGTGTTTAAAAGACACCTTTGTTTCTAGGTCGATTGAAGACACACTTGTTGCCACTCTTAATCGACTGATACTTTCAGCAACCTCTTGTGTACCTATATCCCACTCTGTTGTGTTCTGTAGAGCTTTTATGGTGAGAACATTTGGATCTTCTTCGATTGTTTTGAGATCGCTAGAGAAATCGACTACAGGAGTGACCCTCTCAGACTTGAACCCATAAGAGATAGGGTCAATAGGTATCTTGTTGATCTGACGATAGCCATCAGTACCACCACCACTTACTGTTGAAGCGTACACATTGTAAGAGCTAATTTCTGAATCGGTGTGCATCCAACTTAAAACGACATTATCGTCAGTTCGTTCAGCTTTTATGTTGGCAGGTGGTGTGGGTTTAATTGTGTTTGATTCTACACTAGATATGACAATGATAGTAAATGATGTCGTATTGTTAGTTTGACTATCGTTTGCTGTAATAATGAAGCTATTCGAGCCTTGATTTAAGTCGATCCCTTCGGGTGTTGTGTTTGAGTCTGGAAACACCCATGTGCCATCATTGTCAATACGGATGTCTGCATCTTGCCCTACCGATGTGAATTCTTCACCTAAGAATGACACTGTGATTTGATCGTAGCCTTCTACAAGACCATGAATGAAAGCCTCTTCTTTATCTGTTGAATAGCTAGTTGAGAAAGATATGGCGACCCCATCTGGCCTTACTACTTTTAAGCTATAGCTCATGTCAAACTCCCGTCTAGTGAAATGCTACCAGGTACTTCAAAAATTATATTTACGCTTACTTGACGGTTAGCACCACTGCGAACAACCACATTACATAATATTGCTGTCGCATTTCCGTTGAGTGCTGAAACCTCTACAGATTGAACGCTCATTAATCTTTCTTCTTGGCTAAGGTATTGTACCCTCTTGAGTTCTTGTTGAACCTTCTGCAACTTATCTAATGATTGTTGGACGCTCATCCTTAAAGCTACACCAATAGCGGCATTATTCTTTTGCCCTATGAGTCGGTTAGCGTTCGACCCATACCAAGCGTGATAAGGGTTTGACCCTATCTCTGTTAAAAGAGCTTTGGCTATGTTCTGATAGAGCAGGTCGGTGTCTTTTACTTTTTGAATGTCTCCATCTGAAGCAAACCTAAAGTCGTTTTCAACTCCTGTTCCACCACATCTCCTACAGAATCGTTTTTCGGTAGTGTAAGAGATTTCTAACAAGCCTTCTGGTTCTAGTCTGCTCTTAAACTGTATGTCGTGTCCATTGAGTCTTGAAACTAACCCCCAAGCAGGTGTGGATTTCTTTGTCTTAATGACTTGCTTTTGCTTTGAGAATCCAAGTGCTTTTAAGAAACTCCCTGTAAGGGTAAAACCAACACCAAGTTTTTGATCAGAAAACCTCAAGGCTTTTGATGTAGTCTCTTCAACCTTGATCGCTCCAATTTGACTCTGTATCTCGGAGATCAAGTTCTTTGAGTTGTAAATCTTTGTTGGTAATGTGATTGTGTTCGAGTACCCCTCTGTAGTGGTGATTGTAAGTATATTGGAGGTACTTCTCACCCTAAAGGGGGATGTGTAGGGAGTGGTTATTGTCGCTTCTCGGTTATTACCTTGAGGATCTAGGACGACACCATCTCGCCTAATCTCTACAAGACCTGCACCATTGATCGGTGATGCTGGTATAATGTAGATACCGTTTTGTAGCCCGACCCTCTCATATCGAATATAATGAGGGCAAGCGTAAGAAATCTGTAGGTCTTCGCTCATGTTATCACCAGTAGTCTAGTGGGTTATTTACTAGACTACCGATGATAAATAAACTACAGATTAACCGAGATCAACAAATGCTTGGTAAAGCTCAGAACCCTCTTCAATCTCGAACGCTTTGAATACATCTTTTACTTGTTTGTTAAGTTTATTCTTTTCAGTAATCATCAATTCAACTCGCTTTTGAGCCGCCAGAGCTGTTTCATTTCTCCAAGCCTTTAACATCGTGTCATAGCCCTCGCTCTTAACTTCATTAACAGCAGAGGTTGGGATCGGTCCTATTAGACTTAGAACCCTCTGATCACAATCAGCTTTCCCTAGACCAATTGGTAAGTCATCTCCCTCAGTAAGACCAAGATCGAGGTAGAAGCGATACCGAACAAGATAACTAGCGATAACACTATAGAACTTTTTAAGGTGCATGAGTTTGCTGTTCCTAGTTTGATTGTATGCGTCTTTTATCCGCTTCGCTAATGACTTATCACTTTTAGCGTTGTTTTGGATGGTCAACAACCATTTATTTACCGGAGAGTGTAACGCTTTTGGTCTATAGGGTGCGATGAGAGCTTCAATGGCTGAGACAGCGTTATTAAACTCCGTATCTGTCATCATAGGCGTGGCCTCGATAAGTGTGGCATATAGAGGTCGTGTCAGATCAAAGAATTTTACCTTATCAATCTTTAGCTTAACATCAGATCCATTTGCTTTTATAGTGAAAGATCCTCCGTTCCGAGCGATAGCTAACTCAATGTACCAAGCTAGTGGTCCTTTCGTGCCACCGAACATACCTTTAACGACTGCCTCTGGCATACATTGATCAACAAACTCTTTGATTGCGATTATTTTGTTCTTGTCCTCAAAGACATTTGAGTTGAGAACACTCTTCAACCCAAGAGGTAGAAGAGGTTCTTGGTGATCTTCGATGGCTTTTTGGATCGCTTTCAAAGCAATAGGATCTGATTCCCTTAGAGCCTTAGCCCATTCGATGTCATCAAGATACAGATTAGCGTCAAGCATCCAATGGAAGTTATCTTCGGTGAACAGCTTTAAGAGTTTCTTTAACTCCTTTATTTCTAGGTCTTTTTTAGCTAGATCACCGATGGCTTCTCCAAGCTCACCGCTTGGTAAGTTAATGGCTGAAACAGCTATTTCAGCCATTTGTTGAGCTTTCTCTTGGATCATTTTAACAGCTTCTTCGGACTCCAAAGATATTTCAATGTTATCTTCCAACCAACCGTCAGCTATCAAGTTACCCTCAAGATCTTCAAAAGCGTCTTCATCGAGTTCTCCCGATGCATAACTTTGGAGAAGTTCAACAAGTTCCACAGTGATGGGATTCCCTGTTAGCTCAAGTACCTCCATAGCTTTTTCCATTGCTTCTGTACTAGAGAACTCCCCATTCATGAAATCGATTTTTAAGGTTTTTATAAATGCATCATCTTTTGAGATATGGTCAGACCTTACAAGTATCTCAAGTATTCCGGCTCTCTCAAGAGGTTCATTGTCAACGCTACCATCAGTCAACATTCCTGTTAGTTCTTCTAGTTCTTCCTCCGACATCTGATTTTCGTCTAGGTACTTCTGAACATCGGATTGACCAAGTGTGTTCTGAATGAATCCTTGAGCAGAAAACTGATCGAGTCTGCTGTATGTTTGGCCCTCACTAACACCCTCAATATTTTCTTGTCTGAGTTTGATTACATTTCCTGCCTCATCTGTAACTTTAGTTATTCCGAGCTTTTGTCTTTGTTCGTGGCTTAGGAATCTATTCTTTCCACCCATTATTTTAAAGACACCCTCTGTAATAGCTTTTGACACTTGCTTCGCAATGTCAGCACCACTCTCAGCATTTTCTTGAATCTTTCCCAAAGGAAAAAAGGATAGCCTTCTTGACCCCTCAGTTACTGTTCTTACATCAGCACCTGTCGAAGCCCATGTGGATGCTACCTGCCATAGATCATCCGCGTCTACAAACTCAGACTTGATATATTTAGAGTTACTTTTAAGCATCATTTTATAGGCAATGTTTATACCCTCAACGATTTCTTCTTTAAGTTCCTCAAAGAGTCCGTTTAAGAAATAAGCGTACTTTTGAGCGGGTGGGAGAGCATCGACTTGTTCCTCATTCAAGGTTGGAACTCTCCCCCTTCTCCCTGGCAGGTTATTTACAATCATTGTTCCATATTGCATAGGTGAAGTATCACCACCTGTGGTTGGAACTTCATATCCAACATTCATCTTTGATAAAGCGGCACTAGCCCATCCGAAGAATAACTTTCTGAATGCATCTTGATCCCGCGTGACCCATCGCAGATCAGCTTGCTTTTTCATACCTGCTGATTTGATGTAAAGTTTAAGCTCTTTTACAAGTTCTTGAGCAACTTTGGTTTTAGTCTGTAGACCTGATTTCTCGATCTGACTCAGCATTTCGGATGCTTGCTTTATATTCATGTCTCTCTCTCTTTCCATTGGAACAAGGTATACAGAATATACCACATATAAACGATCTACAAATCCGACTAGAGAAGAATAAAGTCGTTGCTCTGTTAGTTGATGTGTGATAAGGTAGGGGCTGACTTGGATATATGTCCAATGAGTCAACTTATAACCCGTTAATCGGAGACACAAATGAATAATATAAACAAGGGTTTACATACCCTTAATGGGAGTAGTGTAGACAGCTACTTCGAGATGATATGCGAGTGTTCGATAGAAGAACATTTTGAGATGATTTTTGATGGTTCGGCAGACGAACACTTTGAGATGATCTTCTCAGAGACAAAGACCAAGACCATTGTACGGAATGAGACAGAGACTTGGCTCTATGACGCTAACTGTGAAAACTATGAGCGTGTGTTAAAGATGGTGGATCGTAAAACACCGTATAACAAGCGTTTTACTTTACCCCAAGATCAGATCCGAAGCTACTTTCACCACTTCCTTGCCGAATACTTCATTGAGAAGAATCTGCTTAAAAAAGAGCTAGATAAGGGCAAGGAGATTAAGCCCGCTGTCGTATATGAGTGGTATATACAGTTCGTACAGCGTGAGAAAATGAAAGAGGGTCAAGACGCTTTGCAACGCTGTAGCGGTGCAAGGACTCAAGCTGAGGTGGACAAAGTAAAAGCATACAACAATAAAGAGACTGATGAAGCGTATGCCCCTGTCCATCACATTCAGAACCTTGAGTCTCAAGGTCATAAGATCGCTAAGTTGGTATCTAAGATTGATGCTGATACAGGGGAGCAAGTGGGGGAAACCGAGTGGTATGTCTATGATGACGAAGATCTCTCAATCGAAGAAAAGTCAACAAATGCGTACATGAAACAGCTCTTGTTAGAGAAGTACGGTGAAGAACAGTTAGATATGCTTTACTCGCTTTGGCTTGAGTTCAGATATGCTGAATATGAGAGCAAGAAGAAGTGGGCATCGGCTCGTAAGGTTTCCTACAAAGTCTTGACAGCTCAAA
>MDTE01179418.1_pt1 | contig 19548 bp, 22 predicted proteins | sample 811231 | NCBI WGS metagenome assembly MDTE01 (sample SAMN05326651, study PRJNA326480) | marine metagenome | isolation source: seawater | place: Indian Ocean: Red Sea | collected 2010 | reverse complement strand
TTTATCTCCGTCAAAAGAATTTGCTCTTTCGAACGCATCTTTAAACACTAATAAAGCAGCAGATGACTCAGCTGATTGGTAAGGTGGAGCATAACCAAACTCTTTTGTAAAGTCTTTGTCATACTTTTTACCAGTTCCAAAGAATCTATCTTTGTAGCTTAAATTTTTATGCCACTGAGAAGCGCACAATGCGTATTCAGAATTCTTTCCATGTTGTTTAGAAAGTTTTGCTGCATCACAATGTGTCATAGCTAACATAGGAACGTCAACTTTCATTTCAGCAATCTGTCTTATTGCGGTTAACGCACCTTTTGTGTGTCCTGATACAACTAAAACATCAGGCTTAGTCGCTTTAACTTTTGCCAATGTTGCAGCCATATCATTTAGCTCTTTTGGTAATTTATCATCTATAATGATTTTAGATCCAGTTCTTTTAGCAGCATCTAAGATACCAAGTCTCACGTCTTGAGAAAATGCATCTTGTTCAAATGCTTGTGCAATTTTTACTGGCTTACCACCATTTTTTTCAACAGCAAGATCGATAGCTACTTCTAAATATTGATTTGCCGGTGAAAGCACTGCAAATAAATATTTGTAACCTTTTGTAAATAAAGACCTTGATGCACCGTTTGCCTCAACCATAGGAATTTTATATTTCTCGGTTACTGGCGCGATGGCTTTTGTTAAACCTGAACTGTAAGGTCCAAGCATATATTTTACACCATCTTGATTGATTAGTCTTTCAGCTAATTGAGCTGCTCTTTTAGGATTTGATTCATCATCATAATAAATGATTTCAAATTTGTATTTCTTCCCTTGAACTTCAACACCGCCCATTTTGTTTATTCTTTCAACAGCTAAATTGTAGCCGTTTTGAGTGTGAACCCCATTAGAAGAATACTTTCCTGTTAAAGAAATTGCTGCACCTAAAACTATGTAATCACCTTCAACTTTTGCAAATGAAGTTGATGTGCTTGATAGAATTAATGTTATAGCTGAGATAAATGTAATAAATATTTTAGATATTTTATTCATTATATTCCCCTTTGTTTGTTAATTAACTTTTTTTTATTAAAACAAGAAAAAGAAAAAATGACAACAGATAGAATTAATTAATAGTTTTGTGTTGCTGCTATATATAAAGCTATAATAATCAAAACACACGCTGAGATTGTATTCAAAACTTTTGGATTGCTTTTAAGCCAAATTGATACTTTGTGTGCTGCAAGTCCGTATAACATTAAAGTAAAAAAATCTAAAAAAATATAAGTGAAAATTAAAATTAAAAATTGTGCTAAAAAATTAGAGTTGAAGTCAATAAAAGAGGTAAAAATAGTCCCAAAAAAAATAAGTGCTTTAGGACTTAAACCAGCGACCAAAAAGCCGTCTTTGTAAAAAGAAAAATTACTTTTGAAACTCTCTGATCCTGTTTGATTTAATTGTATCTTTGAAGTGTATGTGTCATAAGCCAAAAAAACCAGGTAAAGAATACCTGCCCATTTTAAAAATTTTAAAACCTCTGGATTGTCACTTAAAAAAGTTCCAATAAAAAAAACTACTAAAACTCCTTGGCAAAAATTAGCAGAAATATCTCCAAATGCTGTCCAAACGGATCTATTAATTCCATAATTTAGTGTTTGAGAAACTATAACTACTCGAGGCGGTCCAGGTGTGATAAACATAAATAATATTATTTGTAAAAAAATTAAAAAATTATTGGGAAACATAATATTAATTATTATATAGTTTTTAATGAAGAAAAAAAGTTTAATTCCTCAAACAAAAGTTAAAAATCCTGAACCCTCTAAAAAAAATAATGACTGGATTATTTGGGCTGCATGGGCAGATAGAATTACTTTTGAAGAAATAAGAGAAAAAACAGGAAAAACTGAGTCTGATGTTATAAAATTAATGCGAAAAAGCTTAAAACCTTCCTCGTTTAGACTCTGGAGAAAAAGAGTGCACAATACTAGTATTAAACATAGAAAAAAGTTTAAACTTGGAAGAAAAAAAATTAGAGAAAAAATTAAAATTACTGATATATATTAATAATGAAAAAAGTTACGATGTATTCCGGAGACCCGTGTTCATTCTGTGATGCTGCAAAAGCATTGTTAAAAACTAAAAATGTTGAAATCGAAGAGTTTGACGTTTGGAAAGATCCTTCAAAAGCAAAGGAAATGCTAAAAAGAACTAATGGTGCAAGAACAATACCACAAATTTTTATTGGTGATCATTACATTGGTGGAAATGACAAGCTTCAAGAAGCTAATAGAACTGGAGAATTAGATAAGTTGTTAGCTTAAATCTTTTAGATAAGGCATACCATCCCCAGCACCAAGTTTTGTTGTTGATAGTCCGGCAACTTTATTTGCTATTTCTAAGCATTCTCTTATTTTTTTTCCTTTTAATAACGCATAGGAAAAACCTCCATTGAATGCATCTCCTGCTCCAGTGGTGTCAATTGCTTTAACTGGACAAGCTTTTATATAAATCTCCTCTTTGCCATCTGTATAAAATAATCCCTTTTCACCTAATGTTATTATTACTTTTTTAATTCCCATTCTTAAAAGTTTTTCTGCACTTTTTTTTGCATCAGTCTCATCATTGATTTTAATTCCAGTATAATATTCTGCCTCTATTTCATTGGGAGTAAAATAGTCAACTAACTTAAAAAAATCATTACTGAGTTCGCTTGCTGGAGCTGGATTCAAAATGTTAATTAAACCGCTCTCTTTTGCTACTCGCAAGCAATGTAAAGTGACCTCTTTTGGTATTTCTAACTGTGTTAAAAATATTTTTGATTTTTTTATAATATTAGTATCGATTTCTTCAATAGTTAAACTAGAAGGAGCACCTCTTACAACTGTAATGGCGTTCTTTCCTGTATTTTTGTCAACGTGTATACCCGCAACACCAGTTTGATGCTTGTTAGAAATAATTATATTTGAAATGTCTATTTTATCTTTTTTAAGCTTGTTAATTGCAAGTTTCCCATAATTATCTTCTCCTAGTTTTGAAATAAAATTTACTTTCCCTCCTAATCTCGAGATTGCAATTGCTTGATTACAACCTTTACCGCCTGGACCTACGTTATAACTGTCTCCTAGAATTGTTTCTCCCGTGTTTGGAATTTTTTCTCCTGAAAAACTAATATCTGCAACAAATATGCCTAAAACAGTTATATCGCTCATTAACCAAGACTAGTTAGGAATGGGAACGTTGTCAAAATATAATAACTTATTATTTGAATTTGGTTTGTGGCAATTAAAACACCTGTGATTAGTAAAATAATTCCACCAGTTTTTGTTATTTTATTAAAATGTTTACCAAAGCCCTTCTTGGAAACTAAAAAAATATTCATGTAGTAACCGGACAAAATAAAAGGGATAGCTAATCCTAATGAGTAAAATGATAGAAGAAGAATTCCAGTACCAACTGATGCTTCTGAGGCTGAAAAAGCTAAGATAGATCCAAGAACTGGTCCTATGCACGGTGTCCAACCAAATGCAAAAGCAGCTCCAACTACAAAAGGAAATAATAAATTATTTTTATAACCTTTTATATCTATTCGTTTTTCTTGATTTAGAATTTTAAAATTTAGAACACCTATCATTTGTAAAGAAAACAAAATAATTATTATTCCTGCAACTATCCTTAGTTCACTTGAAAAAAATAACAAAACGTTTCCAATTGCAGAAGCAGTAATACCAAGAGTTATGAAAATTAATGAAAAACCCAGAGAAAATAAGATAGTTTTAATCAAAACAATTTTTTTATCTTGGCCTATTTGCTCTAATTTTTTTCCAGTTATATAGGATATGTAACCAGGTATAATTGGCAAAACACAAGGTGTTAAAAAACTAATAAATCCGGCACCAAATGCCAAAGCTAGCTTAATAATCATATCTTATTTATATTTGCCTTTGAAATGTCCTGCAATTACAATATTGGCTCATGATAATAAAATATATTGGTTTTTTGATCACGCTTTTGTGGTCTTATACTTTTATTAAGTCCCAGGGTATCTTCAAAAAAGGGTCTGGAATTATAATAACCTTATTTGTTTCAAATATTTCATGGCTTACATTTATTGCGGCGTGTTTTTATGGGTTAAAAAACTTTTCTATTTATCAAACATTCCTAGGAATTATTGTAAGTATTGTCTTGGTTAATTTGGCTTTTTCAAAATTAAAAATTTATATTAATTCAAAATTTGAAAATAAAAAATATTTGATAATGGTTAAAACAACTGTCGAATATATAATTATTGGTATTTTTGTTTACTATATTTTTTTTTAATTAATGGTACTTAGAACGTCTAAATTTTTATCTATTATAACAATTTCTCCAGATCTTGGTGCAAAGTCAGTTAAAGCAGAAATTATAACATAATGAGTTATCAATACGAGATTCGACCCATTTCCAGTCCAATTCTGAATATAATTTTTAAGTTCGTTAAGTTGTTTCTTTTCATTTTTATCGTAGGGTGATTGAAAAGTAGAATTTAGCGCTGAAAATTCTTTGTATTTGCCAAAAGCATATTTAGCTGTGTCTTTACATCTGCACCACTGACTAGTTAAAACTTGATCAATTTTAATTTGGTTTTTTCTGAATAATTCTCCAATATTTTTTGATTGATTTATCCCCTCTTTGCTAAGATTTCTTTGTGTCTTACAATCGTTTAATTTAAATCCTTTTGGGTCACCAGTCCCTGGGGCCTTTGAATGTCTTATTAGAATAATTTTGTCTCCTTTTTTTGCTGGCTCCCAATTAGCATAGGCGTTGGAACTGTTTAAAAATGAAAAAAAAAAGATTAAAAAGAGTTTAAGCAGAGCGATACTTTTAGTCATACTTTAGGTTTAAATACTAAACATACACCGTTGTTACAGTAACGTTTTCCTGTTGGTTTTGGACCATCGTCAAAAACGTGACCATGATGTCCTCCACATTTTTTACAATGGTATTCCACTCTTAGATACCCTATATTTAAATCTGTTTTAGTCTCAAATACTTCGGGTAAAGATTTAAAAAAAGACGGCCATCCTGTTCCGCTTTCAAATTTAGCAGTGGACTCAAAAAGTTTAGTGTTACAATTTACACAATGATACGATCCTTCTCTCTTTTCATTATTTAAAGCGCTTGATCCTGGAGGTTCTGTTCCTTCATTATAAAGTACATTTTTTTGTTCAGAAGTAAGATTTTTGTTTTTGATTTTGCTCATTTACTCAATTTATAATACTAATTGTAATCTAATTATTCGACAAAAAGTTATTGACTCTACCATTTTAAATCTAATATAATCAGTTATTAGCGCTGATTTAATACAAATTGCGAGCGCTTTATAAAATCCGCTAAAGCGATAATCTTATTAGACCACCGCTTTAGTCGGTGGTTTTTTTTTGAAGTTTCAAAAATTAAACCGGGTATTTGAGCTATATTGTACGCCCGACACTAAGTCAAAGTACTAAAAAGGAGGAAAAAAAAATGGCTGATTTTAAACATCCGGAAACAATAGGTTTGCACGGAGGTGAATATCGAAGTGACCCCGCAACTACAGCGGTAGCTGTGCCAATATATCAAACTACTTCTTATCAATTTAAAAATGCAGAAACTGCTGCAAATTTATTTGGTTTAAAAGAATTTGGTAATATTTACACAAGGATAATGAATCCTACATGTGACGTTCTTGAGAAAAGAGTTGCAGCTCTTGAAGGTGGATTAGCTGCTGTGGCAGTTGGTTCAGGGCAAGCAGCATCTGCTATGTGTATACAAAACGTAGCGCAGTCTGGTGATAATATTGTCGCTTCCACAGATCTATATGGGGGAACAGTAAATTTATTTAAAAATACTTTAAGACAACAGGGTATAGAAGTAAGATTTGCTGATCCAGCTGATCCAAAAAACTTTGAGAAGTTAACTGATGATAAAACAAGAGCTTACTATGGTGAGTCATGTCCAAATCCATATCTTCGAGTTTTTCCAATTAAAGAAGTTGCAGATATTGGTAAAAAAAAAGGTATACCTTTAATTATCGATAACACTGCCTCACCTGTAATTTGTAAACCTTTAGCACATGGTGCAGCTGTAGTAATGCATTCTTTAACTAAATACATTGGAGGTCATGGAACATCAATTGGTGGAATTATTGTTGATGGAGGAAACTTTGATTGGACAGCTAACGCTAAAAGACAACCTATGTTCAACGAACCTGACCAAAGCTACCAAGGTGCAATTTGGGGAAAGGATGTTCCAAAATTAACAGGAGCAAATATTCCTTTTGCAATAAGGGCAAGAGTAGTTTTACTCAGAGACTTAGGCGCACCTCTTTCACCTTTTAACGCTTTCCAAATAATCCAAGGTTTGGAGACTGTGGCTTTAAGAATGAAACAACACTGCGCTAACGCAGAAAAAGTTGTTAAATTTCTTGAAACACAAAAAAAAGTTAAAAATGTCATATATCCTACAAATCACCAAGGTGAAATTAGAGAGAGAGCAAAAAGATATATGAAAGGTGGATATGGTTCTCTGGTTGGAATGGATGTTGGCACTCGGGAAGCAGGTTCTAAATTTATCGATAATTTAAAAATGCTTTACCATGTGGCTAATATTGGGGACGCAAGAAGCTTAGCGATACACCCTGCAACTACAACTCACAGTCAATTAAATGATGAGGAATTGTTAGCAGCTGGAGTAACACCTGGATATGTAAGGCTTTCTATAGGAATAGAACATCCAGACGATATTATTGCTGATATAAAACAAGCATTAGTCGCTTAAAGCTAATATTGTGTTGATACGTCAAGGAACAATCTTGACGTATCAGCTCTATATATTAAAAAAGAGTTGGATGAGTAATATCTTCTTAGTTTACGGCCACTACAACGATAAATCTTTCAATTCGTCCATTAAAAACACATTCATTAAAGCTGCTGAAGATGTAGGTCACAAGGTTGATTGCGTTGACTTGTACAAAGAAAAGTTTAATCCTGTATATGCTGGAGAAGAACCTACATCTGAAGTTTTAGATCATAGAAAAAGAATAGAAAGTTGTGATGTAATAACTTTAGTTGCGCCTATTTGGAATTTCAGAATGCCAGCAATACTTGAAGGTTGGATAGATAAAGTTTTAGCCCCACCATGGGCTTTCAGATTTAAAAAATTATTTGGAAATTATGGTTATCCAATAGGAAATTTAAATGGTAAAAAGGCAATTGTTTTTTGTACATATGGATCGCCACAATTTGCCATAAGAACTTTTTTTTTAAACATGCCAACTAAAAGATTAAGAAGAGGTGTATTTAATATTTGTGGAATAACAAATGTTGTTTATAAAAGATATTTTGCTGTACCTTTTGTGAGTGATAAAAAAAGAAAAGAATTTTTAGAGGATGTAAAAAAAACCGCAAAAGAAATATGAGAAAAATTTTAATTTTAAATTCTGTCCTAATTATATTTTTCAATACTATTGTCCATTCAGAAATTATAAAACCAAATATAAAAATTAAACCTTTGGAAGTTGTTAAAATACAATTAAATGGTCTGAAAAAGAATGATCTTCCTTATACAGATATAGGCATAGAGCAGACTTGGGAGTTTGCGCATCCAAATAATAAAAGGTTTACAGGTCCTCTTACTAACTTTAAAGAAATGATCAAAGGACAATCTTATAACATGTTGCTTAATCATCAAAAACATCAAATAAAAAAGTTATATTCAGATAAAAATATTGCTGTTTTCGATGTGACTGTTTTAGATAATAGTAAAAGATATTTCAAATTTACTTGGCACGTTGAAAAATATTTAAATGAAGGACCTCTTAAAAATTGTTGGCTTACTACTATTGTTTCAGAACCAGTCCCGATGGGTTCATCAATATAATTCTTTGATTATTTTTTTTCCTTAAAAGAATATCGAGGCTGAATTTGAAAAGTTTTCTTTGAAACTTCACTTAAGTAAGATTTACCAGTTTTAATTTTTAAATTTTGGTAACTTAGAAGGTTGCCTGGAACTTTTACTAAATAATCTTTTTTATTTTCTAACGCTCTTATATCTTTTGGAATTTGCGCCGTTTTTAATTTAAGTAAATCAGTTTTTTCTTTTATTTCTTTTTCTAAAAATTCAGCTTTATTGATTAATTTTTGCTTTTCTTTTTTAATAATATGTTCATAAGGGAATTTTCCAGTTTGTTGTTTTACACTATAATTAACCACAGTAGAAAGTGAGGAAGACATTATTTTTCCCTGATAAGCACCTGTTGCCGGGCCCAACATTACCATCGGGCTCATAGCTGATTGAAAACAACCGGTAACTAAGAAGCAAATTGAAATTAAAAATGTAGTTTTTTTCATAGGAACCTATTAGCACATAAAAACAATATTTAAAGTCAATTATCTGTTAACAAGAAAAATTAATTTCATTTAACTTAGTAAACTTTTGGTTGTAATTATCTTGGGTGATTTGTTTTTGATTTAATGAGTTGTTTGTGCATCCTGTCTACTCTAGATTTAATGTTTTCAGCAAATAATTGATTTTGTAATTTTGCAATTCTATCTTGAATAGTTGAACACAACTTTTGATTTTGCTCGCAAGGGTTTAATTGTTTTTTTTTTCTCTTCTATAACTAACAATTGGTCTTTAGTAAGCAAATGTTCAATCGGAGATTTGCCTGTCTCTACTTTGACCACATGGTTTATTCCTTGATTGATGAGTGCTTGACTAGATTTTCCTTGGACAAATCCTGTCGCTGGACCAACAAATGTTAAGGAAGACGCGTAGCATCCTGAAAGCAAAATGCCCATTAATAAAATTTTTAAAATATTTTTCATCGCCCTCCCTCAAAAAAAACGAATCAATCACAAATTTAAGGTTAAATATACAAATTATTAAAAAAAAATACAACTTATGGTTTTATTGTAAGACTCTTTTAGGCTTTCCGTCAAGACAGCTATTAAGGTTTTCCAGCATTTGATTATAAAACAAGGTGTAATTTTCCTCTGTTACATAACCTAGGTGAGGAAGTAAAACTGCATTAGTAAGAAATCTTAGTTTGTGATCCTGTGGTAAAGGTTCGTGTTCATAAACATCTAAACCTACACCGGCAATCTCATTGTTGTCCAATGCATTAATTAGGTCCTTCTCATTAATAATGGGGCCTCTTGAGGTGTTTATTAAAAAACAACTTTTCTTCATAATTTTAAGTTCATTTTTTGTAATTAAATTTTTATATCGATCTCCTAAAACAACATGTAATGAAATTATATCGGAATTTTTTATTAACTCTTCTTTTGTCATTGGTAAAACGCCCATTTTATTTGCTTGGCTCAAATTTAAATTTTCACTCCAAGCTACGACTTGCATTCCAAAAGCTTGACCAACTTTAGCAACTTGTGAACCAATTTTGCCAAGACCAATAAGTCCTAGTACTTTGTTTTTTAATTCCACACCTATTGTAGTTTGCCAATAACCTTGGAACATATTGTCAGTTTCTTGTTTTAAATTTCTGACTAAGGCTAAAATCAGTGCCCATGTAATTTCACATGCTGGATTTGGGTTAATTTCAGTTCCGCAAACTATAATTTTTCTTTTTTTTGTTTCATTTAAATCAATAGAATTGTTTCTCATTCCACTCGTCATTATAAACTTAAGTTTTGGTAGGTTTTGAATTAAACTTTTAGTAATTTTAGTTCTTTCACGCATAATGAATAACGCGTCAAAATCTTGAAGAGCCTCTGAAGTCTCATTTTCATTTTTAAAAGGATAATTAAATACTACAAATTCAAATCTATCTTTATAAGAATCAATATCGATAAATTCCTTAAAAATATTTTGATAATCATCTAATACTGCAATTTTAATCATGTATTTTTTTATTTGCTGAATAAATACCTGTTAAAATTAAAATTGCTCCAATAAAATGATATAATTCAAATTTTTCATTAAAAATTATAATTGCCATTATAGCACTAAATAGTGGCATTAATTGAATAAACATTGAGGCTCGATTTGGTCCGATTATCTCTACACCTTTTTGCCAACAATAATAAGCTGCTATAGCTGGAAAAACTACCACATAAAAAAGAATAAGGAAAAATGTTTTATCAAAATTAGTTTCCAAACCTATTGACCTCTCGTAAAAAAATTGTGGAACTAGAAATATTAAACCAACCGAAACCATTAATTGTATTAAAGTAAACTGTGACAATTTAAACTTATTTTTTTTAAGTAAAGTTGAATAAAGAGCCCAGGCGATTACACAAACTATCATCCATAAATCACCTTTATTAAAATTAAGAGAGATTAATTTTTGCATTTCCCCATTAGAAATTATTGTTCCGATTCCAATTATTGATAAAAATAATCCAATCAGTTGATAAATATTTGTTTTTTCAATATTCATTAATGATGAAAAAACTATCGTTGCAGCCGGTATAGCTGCAAGCATTAAGACAGCGTTAATTACTTGTGTAAAATTTAGTGCGTAGTAAACTACTGAATTAAAAGTGCTTATTGTTATTACTCCCATGAAACTTATTACAAGCCATTTTTTTTAATATAAGGCAATTTATTTTTAATCTCTGTAAATGTAATAGGTATTAAAATTATCCAAACTGTTATCCATCTAAAAACATTTAGGGTTAGAGGTGGAATTTGAAATAATGTGGCAAATTTTCCAACAATAAAGTTACCAGCCCAAAACAATACTGCTAGAACTAATAACAGATAAGCTAAGTGTTTTTTTGACAATGAACTCCTAATTAAATCTTTTTGAGCTGTAAGGAGTTAAGTCTAAATTTGTTTTCTCCTCAGTAACCATACCAGAAATTATTTTGCCGGTAATTGCACCAAGAGTCCAGCCTAAGTGATGATGCCCAAATGCATAGATAATGTTCTTATTTTTTGAAGAAGGGCCTAAAACTGGGAGAAAATCAGGTAATGTCGGCCTAAACCCCATCCATTGATCTTGAGGTTTGGAAAGTTGTGGCAACAATTCTTTTGCACATCTTATTATATATTCAATTCTTTTTTTAGATATGGGATTTTCTAAACCACCAAGTTCAACTGTTCCTACCGCCCTTAATCCTTGATTCATAGGTGTCATACCGAATCCACGGTCTAAAAAAATAACTGGTCTTTTAATAAGATGATCCATGTTTTTAAAGTGAACATGATATCCTCGTTCTGTATCCAAAGGGATTTTTTCGTCTAACTGGTCAGTCAATTTTTTTGAGAAAGCGCCACAAGCTATTACACTTTTTTCAAATTCGTACTTTTTTTCCTCTGTAATGATATTTGTTTTGTTTTTCTCAACTTGATTAATACTTTTAACATTAGATTTTATAAATTTTCCCCCATAGTTTACAAACAATTCAAATATTTTTTTTGTTATTCCGTATGGATCACGCGCATGCATTGCGTCCTCATAAAGAACTCCGCCATGAAAAACAGGATTTAAATTAGGTTCTAAGTCTAAAATATCATCTTTGGAAAGTAGTTTTTGCTTTATTCCTAAATCCTCTCTTGTTTTTATTTCAAGATTTCTACTTTTTAGATTTTGGTCCGTCCAAATATAAATAATGCCTTTTTGTTCCACTAGATTGCTAATATCAATCTCCTGAAAAATTTCTTGATAAGCGTCCATTGAGAGGTTTAAAATTTGATGCATATATTTTGCTGTATGAAGCATTGATTTTTTATTACAAGATTTCAGATAATGAATTATCCAAGGAAACATTTTAGGAATATAATTCCATTTTAATGCTAAGGGTCCGTAAGAACTCAAAAGCATTTTCGGAACATCATATAAAATATCAGGTCTATTCAATTGTAAAACTGCGTAAGGTGAAAAATGACCAGCATTACCATACGATGTCATTGTGCCTGGTTCATTCCGGTCGAATAAAGATACGGCAATTCCTTTTTTTGCTAACTGAAGTCCAATGCATACACCTTGTATACCGGCGCCAACTATCCCTACGGATTTACATTTAATACCCATAAGAACTTTATAATGTAAACTTTAATTGATTTGTAGTGCGGTAGATTATACTAATGCTTCTGTCTCTTTTTCTACTGAAGAAGGCTTTCCGTTCTTTTTTGATTTTTTTTCTTCTTTTGCAGGTCTTGAAAATAAAAAATCTCCTGCTGATTTAGTTTCTTTTTTTCCTGCTGAACTCGTCTTTTTAATATAGCCTTCTATATCAGCTCCATCTTCTGTTCTTAAATTTTGTGCAAACTGAACGTCTCCCTTAACTACTCCAGTGCTACCAATTACAACATTTAATGCTGAAACTTTACCGTTTAAATGACCGTGAACTTCGACTTTATCAGCTTCGACCTCTCCGGAGATTGAACCCGTTTCTTTTATAACTACTTCTTTAGAATATACCGGCCCTTTAATTAAACCTGCTACGTCAATAGCTCCTGAGCTATTCACAGTACCGTCGATACTTACTGTTTCACTGATAAGTGATCTCTCAGTATCTTTTCTATCTTCGAAAAATTTATCTTTTTTTGATCCAAACATTTTATTTTTTTTTAAAATTAAACCATTAAGTTAGAAGTTTAACAAGAGCTTTTTAAAAATTAATTTAGTTCAAATTGGGTTTATTTTAGTTGACCGGGATGTCTTTGTAAACTTTACAAGACATTACGACACCTAGTCCAAACATAATTGCTAGCATCGATGACCCGCCATAAGACATTATTGGTAAAGGTGCGCCAACTATAGGCAAAAGTCCTAATACCATGCCCATATTTACTACTACATATAGGAAGAAAGCTGAAGCAAATCCATAGCAATAGAATTTTCCAAAACTACTCCTTGTTTCATCTCCAATTTTGATAATTCTATATATTATTAAAGAATAAATAAATAATATAAGCATTGAGCCAAAAAAACCGAATTCTTCCGAAAATAAGGTAAAAATAAAGTCAGTATGTTTTTCTGGCAAAAAATCAAGATAGCTTTGAGAACCGTTTAAAAACCCTTTACCGAACAAGCCACCTGAACCTATCGCAATTTTAGATTGAATCACCTGATATCCTGCGCCTAATGGGTCTCTGTCAGGATTTAAAAAGCTTAAAATTCTTGACTTTTGATAAGGCTTTAAAAATGAGATCGCTATTGGAGCCAAGGAAATAAACAAAATCGAGGCATAAGCAAAGAATTTTATTTTGACTCCAGCTAACCAGGCTACAATTATGCCTCCGAAAGCAATCAAAATTGAAGTCCCTAAATCAGGCTGTGTCATAACTAGTATTACTGGTGCTACTAAAACCACAATTGGTAAAAACAAAAATTTTATTCTGTTAACTTCATTTGTAGGAATTCTATGATAATATTTTGCCAAAAATAAAATCAATCCCACTTTCATTAGTTCTGAGGGTTGCAAGTTTAAAAAATAAAAATTCAACCATCTTTGAGAGCCTGATGAAGTTAAACCAAAATATTTTACTCCAAGTAAAAGAATAAAAAACAGCAGGTAAATTAGTGTACTTGTCTGATGCCAAAACCTAATTTGAAATAATGAAAAAATCAAAAATAAAATAAAAAAAATAGAAAATCTCAAAATGTGGCTTTTTGTGTGATATGCAAAATTTCCTCCATCTGTAGAGTACATTGCAAACATACTTATTATGCCTAAAACTAAAACAGATATTATTAAAACATAGTCTAGAGAAAATATTTTATCTCGAAGAGTCATAGATTGTTGGATGGAATTAGGTTTAAACATTAAATTTCTTTCCCCCCTAAATTTTTTTGTGACATCCTCAAATTATGCCTTTCTAAAATCTTTTTTATTACTTTTTTTGCAACTGGTGCAGCCGCTTTGCTTCCTGATCCTCCATGTTCGACAATAACACTTATTGCATATCTAGGATCATTGTAGGGAGCAAAAGCAACGAACAATGCATGATCCCTGTCTTTATAGACAATATCCTCTTGTTTTACTTCTGCCTCTCTTTGTTCCTCTGTAAATCTTTTAATCTGAGATGATCCAGTTTTACCCGCAAAAACAAAACCTTTTTTGGTTAAACGAGATGCATACGAGGTTCCACCTGGTTCATTTGTAGCCGCAAACATTGAGTCTTTAATAAAATTAATATTTTCTTGGTTTCTAAATAGTTGTTCGAGACTTAAATTTGATAGTAAAAAACTATTAGGCAATGGTGTATCTGGGTTTTCTTTTTTAAAATTTATGTACTCCTCCAGAGAATTTTTTTTATCTTCAGGGTCTATTAAAATTCTAGGGGATATTTTATAACCTCCATTAGCAATTTGTGCTGTCATCAAACAAAGTTGCATTGGAGTACTTAAAAAGTAACCTTGGCCTATTCCGGAGTGTAATGTTTCACCCAAATACCAATTTTTTCCTATATATTTTTTTTTCCATTTAGTGTTAGGAACTACTCCGTCTCTTTCCTCTTTTAAACCATTTAAAGTTTTAGACCCTAATCCAAATTTTTTTGCTGTCACTGAGAGCCTGTCCACGCCTAATCTTCTGGCAACCTCATAAAAATAAGTATCACATGATTGTTGTATAGCGCTTCTCATGTTCATAAATCCATGTCCTTTTTTCTTCCAACAATGGAATTTCTCACCATAAAAGTCTATTGCGCCCGTACATTTGACTGTAAATTTTGTATTAACAATATCATTTTCTAAGGCGCTTAAAGCTACTATTGTTTTTATTGTAGAACCCGGCGGGTAAAGACCCGCAATTGATTTGTTTATTAAAGGTTTGTCTCTATGATCAATTAATTCATTCCAATCCTTTTTATTAATTCCATGAACAAAATTGTTAGGATCAAAAGTAGGTGCTGAAGCCATAACAATTATATCTCCATTAAAGATATCCATAACACAAACAGATGCGCTTATGTCTTTAATAGTCTCTGCTGCAAAATTTTGTGCCTCTAAATCGATTGTTGTTTTAAAATTCTCTCCTGCTTGTCCTTTGTCAATTTGAACTTGACGTATTCTTTTTCCATATGCGTTTACCTCATATCTTTGAAAACCAACTTCACCTATGATTTGTTGGTCCAATTTTGACTCGAGACCTGTTTTTCCTACAACCATACCCGCAACAGACATTTCTCTTAAATATTTCTTCTTTTCTAAATCTTTGACGCTAGCTTGAGACACATACCCAACTATATGTGATGTTGATTTGTGAGGATAAACTCGAGCTACAGAAACTATTGGTTCTACTCCCTGAAGCTCATGCAAAAACAAGTTTATCCTAGAAAACTCTGACCAAGTTAAATTATCTGATACTATAATGGGTTCCCATGGTTTTTGTTTTGCTATTTTTCTTTTCAAAATAAAGATTCTTTCATCTGAAAGATTTAAGATATTTTTTAGTCTGAAGAATAAGGCGTTAATATTGAGTGTATTTTCAGGAGTAATATGGAGTTGATAAACTTTTTTATTTGATGCTATTTCATTCCCAAAATAATCTTGAATAAGACCTCTCTGAGGTGCAAGTTTCCACTCTCTAAATCTATTTTTATCCGATAAAGTTCTGTATTTTTTACTCTCATTTATTTGAAGGGACACAAGTCTTCCAAAAATTCCAGCGAAAACTACTACCTTCGCAACTTGAAGAATAAACATTCTTCTTGAAATCATTTTAGATTTGCTGAGAGTACCGCTTGAAAAACTAATCATATCTGTTTATTCCAGTCATTGTAATATACCAAGTGAAAACAAACCAAAAAATAGGAAAAAAAAGAAAAGTAAATAAAGAGTTATAAAATAAATAAGTGTAAGTTACAGACAGATCTGAAAAGTTATGAATAAGAATATAGTAAACTAAATTTGAAAAGAAAATTGCTATTAGGAATGTGAACCAGTCAGTAAAAAGTGTCATTTTAACAGTAACATTTTTTATATATAAAGCTACAAACGAGGCAGTTAAATATGTCATTGCACTTGTGCCCATTGGCAACCCCATAATTACATCATTTATAATACCAGCGAAAAAAATATGCCCATTACCTAAAACATTTGGGTTTTTTAAAGTCCAAAAATAAACAATTATAAGCTGTAAGTTGAATGAAAGAATTTCAAAATAGTTACTGAATTGAGTGTCAATTTCAGTAATAGACAAAAAATAAAGTAAGATAATTGGAAACAAATAAATAAATTGGGATTTAAATTTTTTGTAAATGATTGCCATTTAAAAATCCATTCGTTTATTGGGCTCAACTAAAATTATATTTACAAAAGAAAGTTGGGATGAATCTGAAAATAGTTTTACGTAAGTAAGTTTTTCAGATTCTAATATATTTCCTACAGGTAAACCTGCCGGAAATATGCCATCTTTTCCCGACGTAAATACGGTTTCATTTTGATTTGGTTTAAAAAATTCCGGCAGATATTCTAAAATAGGAAAATTCTCTCCAGTTCCCATTAAAATTGCTTGAGCATTAGATCCTTCTACGACAACAGGTATTCTGCTGTTTAAATCATTTAATAATAAAATTCTCGAAGAAAAAAAATTGGTTTCTACGACTCTACCAACCAAGTAACTTTGTTCTATTACCGGCATACCTTTTTTAACACCTGACTTGCTTCCTTTATTTACAATGATAGATTTTAAAAATGGACTTTTTTTATCTAATAATACTTTAGCTAAAATTGCGTTTTCATTTTCACTTACTTCTGATTCTACGATTTGCTGAAGTTTTTTATTTTCGTTGGTTAAAAATTCTACATTAAAATTTTTATTTCTCAATGCTTCTACTTCGGATTTTAAAAGTTCATTTTCATTATAAATTGAAATATGTTTTTTAATTTTATCATTTATTATTGAAACAAATTTTATAGGTGAAGTTGAAACAGATGAAACTCTGTAGATTCCATCATTCAGAGTTGCTCTTAAGCCATCCATAAACTTACTAGGAAAACTATCTAAAAAAAAAATTAAAATTGAAAAACAAATTAAAAAAAATAATGAAAACTTTTGCCTAGCTCCTCTTTGCAAAAGAGCTGATCTAATAGCTATTGCAAAATCATCTCGACTTGTTGACATTTAATTCTAATTATTAGTACTCTGATAGCATAGTGGAAAACAATTCCTCGTTTTCTAAAGCTTTTCCAGTTCCTACTGCGACGCATGATAGTGGATCATCAGCAATAGTTACGGGTAGACCAGTGTCCTTAGTGATTAACTTATCAATATTTCTAAGTAACGATCCTCCTCCAGTTAATACCAAGCCCATATCTACCAAGTCAGCAGAAAGTTCTGGTGGAGTGTTTTCTAATGCTTCCTTAATTCCCGATAACATTTGACTCAAGATTGGCATCAAAGCTTCACAAGCATCTTCCTCTGTTAAAGCAATTTCTTTGGGCGTACCAGATCTAATATCTCTTCCTTTCATTAAGTATGTATTGTTTCCTGTTGGGACAGCCGTACCTATTTCTTTTTTGATTTTCTCTGCAGTGGAGTCACCTATTAATAAATTAAATTTTTTTCTCATATAATTTATAATTGAAGTGTCCATTGCATCACCGGCAACTCTCAGGGATTTTGAATAAACCACACCTCCTAGTGACATAACTGCTATTTCTGTAGTACCTCCACCGATATCTACTACCATAGATCCGGTAGCTTCAGAAATTGGAAGACCAGCACCTATAGCTGCAGCTATCGGTTCTTCAATTAATTGTACTTTTCTAGCACCTGCCGCTAACGCAGAGTCTTGAATAGCTTTTCTTTCTACCGGTGTAGATCCAGTCGGAACACAGATTAAAATTCTTGGATTTGCGAAAGCAGTTTTTTTATGAACTTTTTTAATAAAGTGCTTTATCATTTCCTCTGTAACTACAAAATCTGCAATAACACCATCTTTCAAAGGTCTGATAGCTTGAATGTTTCCAGGCGTTCTTCCTAGCATAGTTTTTGCTTCGTCACCTACTGCTAGAACAGATTTTTTTGCCCCGTCACTTATCACAGCTACTACCGAAGGTTCGTTAAGAACGACTCCTTGTCCCTTCAAAACAACCAATGTGTTCGCAGTCCCTAAATCAATGGCCATATCTTGTGACCACATAGAAGTAATATTTTTTAAATTAAACATACTATATTCCTCTCATTTTTTGCCCCTCTTTAGTTTCTGATGCGTCAACATCTAAAGGAGCGGTTTTTTTTCTTTTAATAATCATTTTATTTAATGCATTAAGATATGCATTAGCCGAAGCAACTAAAGTGTCTGTATCTGCGGCTTGACCTACTGTAGTTTTTCCGTTTTCCTCAATCCTGACACTTACTGTGGCCTGAGCATCTGTACCTTCTGTAACAGCATGAACTTGGTATAATTGAAGATTTACATCGTGAGGGTATAATTTTTTAATACATTTAAAAATTGCGTCAACGGGTCCGTCCCCTGTTTCAGATGATTTTTTTATTTCTCCATATATTTCCATAGTCATATCTGCTTTTTGTGGCTCTCCTGTTCCCGCAAACACTTTGAGAGATTTTAATTTAATAACATTGTCTTCTTTGATCAAACTATCATCAACTAAAGCTACAATGTCTTCATCATAAATATGTTTCTTTTTATCGGCTAGAACTTTAAATTTTCCAAAAGCTGCTTGAATAACATCGTCCGTTAGTCCTGAGTAACCTAAATCTCCTAATTTATCTTTGAAAGCATGTCTTCCGGAGTGTTTTCCCATGACTAAAGAAGTTTTTTTTACACCTACACTCTCTGGTGTCATTATTTCATAAGTATTTCTATTTTTTAACATTCCATCTTGGTGAATACCTGATTCATGTGCAAAAGCATTTTTACCTACTATAGCTTTGTTAAATTGAACTGGGAATCCAGTAGCATTTGAAACAACTTTTGAAGCTTTACTTAAAAGTTTAGTATTTATTCCTGTTGTAAATGGCATCAAGTCTGGTCTTGTTTTCATCGCCATAACTATTTCTTCTAGTGCTGCATTACCAGCTCTCTCTCCAATTCCGTTTATAGTACATTCTACTTGACGCGCACCTGCAGATACTCCTGCTAACGAATTTGCAACGGCTAAGCCTAAATCATTGTGGCAGTGAGTTGATATGATTGCTTTATCAATATTAGGAACCTTGTTGAATAGAGTTTCTATAATCTTTTTAAATTCTAATGGGACAGAGTAACCAACAGTATCAGGAATATTTATGGTCTTAGCCCCACATTTAATTGCGAGCTCGACGGTCTTACACATAAAATCAATCTCTGTTCTTGTCCCGTCTTCGCAAGACCATTCTACATCATCGGTAAATTTTCTTGCGTATGTTACGTGTTCTTTAATAGAGTCATAAACTTCTTCAGGAGATTTATTAAGTTTATGTTTCATATGAAGCGGACTTGTCGAAATAAAAGTGTGAATCCTAAATCTTTTTGCATGACTTAATGACTCTTTGCATGCGTCAATATCTTTTTTAGTATGCCTAGACAAACCACAAGGGATTGAATTTTTTAAAATTTTACTTATTGCAGTTACAGCTTCAAAATCTCCTGGAGATGCTATTGGAAAACCAGCTTCAATTATATCAA
>MDTE01024833.1_pt1 | contig 19558 bp, 16 predicted proteins | sample 811231 | NCBI WGS metagenome assembly MDTE01 (sample SAMN05326651, study PRJNA326480) | marine metagenome | isolation source: seawater | place: Indian Ocean: Red Sea | collected 2010 | reverse complement strand
ATTGATAATGCATTAAACCTTCGAAATTACAGTTAAGACTAATAAAATCAAATTCACTATTTTGTTTATTCAACATATTTGTGAATTTATCCTTGAATAATTTTGCATTTTCGCCACCAATGCAGAAATTACTATCATTACAAAGTAACAGCCAATCTAAGTTATTTATTAATTTATTTTCTTCTAAAAAGGAAATAGTATCCTTCCAAGCTCCAAAGTCTTGACCTATATTTTCTCTACAAACCACATAACAATCTAGACTCTCTAATTTATTCTTTACTTTTTTCTCTAGATAACCGTTATGTACATAAATAATTTTAAATAATGAATCATTTAAAACTTTTAGATAATTAATGTTAGTTTTGGGTATTTTATTTGAAGAGTGATATGCAACAAATATTGCAATTCTTTTTTGATTAATTTTATTTAGTTTATCTTTCAAAATTTTTATGTCTTTCAAATAAAAAAGTCTTTTCTTAGAATTTGTGCCTTTTAATTTGCTTCTAATAAATGATATATATGATAAAAAATAGTATTCTATTCTTAAAATATAACTGTAAAACTTAAGAATAACTTTTATAGCATTTCGCATTAAATAAACAACTAAATCACTTTCATTTATCTTTTAGCTTAACATTTTTGTTAAATGGGATTATTGTCTTTTTATAAATTTTTTTAATTGAAAGCTGTTTAGCGAAAACTGAAATGTTTCTTTACTCAGGATGGAAAATAAAAATTTTATTTAAATTAAAATAATGGAAAGAAATTTCAAACTAGTAAAAAGTTATTTTTCCCAATTATAAAAGAAACTTCATATATTAAAATAAGTAAATATGGGCAGAAATAAAATGAATAATAAAAGACAAGTCGTTTTGAGCTTGAATGATGTTTCGTTAAAAATACCAGTATTTAGCAAAACAGAACTATCATTAAAAAAAACATTCTATAGAGCGGTTACAGGGAGTAAAGTTTCAAACTTAAACAATTTAAGTGCTGTTGAAGCTCTTGATTCAATTACTTTAGATATTTATAAGGGGGACAAGATTGCACTAATTGGTCATAATGGTTCCGGTAAATCATCATTTATAAGACTAATTTCAGAAATATATTCACCTACTTCAGGCAGAATAAAAAAGACTGTAAAACCCCATCCAATGCTTGCACCTTCATTTATTGTTTCTGAAGTATTGACAGGTATTGATTCTGCAAAAGCACACTATCTTTTCAGATATGGAAATTTAAAAGGTTTTAAGAAATATTTAAATGATATTACTGAGTTTTCAGGACTTGGGGATTTTATTGCCTTACCAATAAAAACATATAGTGAAGGTATGAGAAGTAGGTTGATTTTTACCATTTTAACATTTGATAAACATGAATTCCTTGCCATGGACGAAGGCATTGGTGCAGGCGATGATAGCTTTTATTATCAAGCTATGAAACGTATAGATGAATTTATTTCCAATTCTGGAACTTTTGTATTTGCAAGTCATTCGGCTACCTTATTAAGAATGTTTTGTACTAGAGGATTAGTATTCTCTTGCGGTAAAGTAGTGTATGATGGAAAGCTTGAGGATGCATTGAATTTTTATGCTCAAGGTAATATTTAAAGAATTAAAATATATCTATAAAACAAAATCAGTTTGGTGGTTTACAGCTTCTGCTAAAACAAGAGCTAGATATATAAGAACCTATTTGGGAAGCCTTTGGCTAGGAATTTCAAATCTTTTAATTATTGGAGTTTTAGGTTTTGTTTACGGTGTCGTATTTAAAGCGGAAAACTTCAAGGATTATTATATTTATCTTGGTTTAGGTTTTTCTCTTTGGAATACCATTGGAGGATCTATAAATACTGCGCCAAATATTTTTACGAATAATGCATCAGGATTGATGAATTCGAATGTCAATCCACTATTCTTTGTATTAGAAGAATGGTGCTTCGCAATTCAATCATTCTTACAATCCATTGGAATGGTAATAATCTTCTTGGGTATATTAGATTTCTCAATATTTATAAATTTAATTTATACCCCTATACATTTTTTAAACTTAATAATTTTTATTTTTTGGTTGCCATTAATAATATGTTTAGTCGCCGCTAGGTATACAGACATTTATCAACTAGTGCCAATTTGTACTCAATTAATTTTTTTGATGTCTCCAATTCTTTACCCAGAGAGGAATCTTGGAAACTTGAGCTTTTTGGCTAATTTAAATCCTGCATATAAAATTTTGGCTCTATTTAGGGATTCAATAATAGAAGGGAAATTCTTCTTAAAAGAATCTGTATATTTATTGTTTATCAATTTAATTATGTTTTTGATCTCTTTGTTATTGCTGAATAAGTATAAAAAAAGACTTGTCTTTTATTTTTATTAAAAATCTTAAATTACATTTAAGAAAATTATGAGTAAAATTTTTTATTTAAAAGATACCATTCAACTGTCTTATAAATTCCTTTATTAAAAGAGTATTTTGGTTCCCAGTTTAATTCTGATTGTATTTTATTAGAATTTATGGCATATCTTCTGTCATGACCTTTTCTATCTTTTACAAAAGAAATTAATTCATTATGTTTAATTTTTGCAGGATTCAAGCTATCTAGAATTTCACAAATTTTAGTAACTACTTGCAAATTAGTTCTTTCACCAAATCCCCCAATGCAGTATGTTTCTCCAACTTTACCTTTTGTGGCAGAAAGTATTAAAGCCTCAACATGATCATCAACAAATAACCAATCTCTAATGTTTAACCCATCTCCATAAATTGGAATTTCTTCTAAATTTAATGCTTTTAAAATGGTAAGAGGTATTAACTTTTCAGGAAATTGTCCAGGTCCAAAGTTATTAGAACAATTAGTTATTATTATTGGCAGATTATATGTATGATACCAAGATTTTACAAGATGATCACTGGCTGCCTTTGAAGCTGAATAGGGGCTTCTAGGATCATAAGCAGTATTTTCAGAAAATGAACCTTTTTCTCCTAGAGATCCAAAAACTTCATCAGTACTTATATGGTGAAATCTAAAAGTTGATTTTTTTTTGGAATCAAGTTTCTCAAAATACTTTCTGCTTACTTCTAGTAAATTAAAAGTTCCAATTATATTACTTTCGATAAAAACCCTTGAACTTGCAATTGAACGGTCCACATGACTTTCTGCTGCTAGATGCATAATTAAATCTGGACATATATTATTTACAACTTTTTCTAGTTCACCATAATTTGTTAGATCTAATTTATAAAAATTATATTTTTTCTGATTGCCGATATTGAGACTTTGCTCAACCAAATAAGAATTACTGGCATAACCCATTTTATCAATATTGAAAATATGATATGAACTTAAAGAGAGTAATTTCTTAATTAAATTGCTCCCAATAAACCCGTAACCACCAGTAATCAATATTTTCATATAATATTTTTTAAATTAATAACATATTAGACCATAGTATTAATACTATTTTATAGTTCTATTTTTTTGATAGATCCAATAACATTTTTAAGTGAATCTCTCCAATAGATCTGTTCAGCATTTAAAAGATCAATTGTTGAAGTACAATCTAAAATTGAATATTTAGGACGTTCTGCATCAGTTTTGTAATCTTTTGATTTAATTGGGATTACTTTAGCGGGAGACTTTATAAGTTTCAATTGAGTACCAATTTCACCAATGGCAACTGCAAAATCAAACCAACTTGCAACACCACAATCGCTCCAATGGAACAATCTGTCTATGATTTCTTTATTTTTTTCTATCTCTATAAATTTAAAGCATATATTTGCTAGTGTTTCGCAACTAGTAGGGCAGCCTATTTGATCAGAAACTACTTTTAAGGGCTGATTTTTTTGTTTAAAAAGTTTATGCAGTTTAAGCATTGTTAGACAAAAGTTTTTGCCATATGACGAGTAAAGCCAACTTGTTCTTAAAATAAATGTTCTAGGAAATTTTAACGCTGATTTTTCACCTTCAAACTTTGATTTACCGTAAATACTTTTGGGAGCACATTTATCAAGAGTTTTGTATGGCGTATTTTTATTGCCATCAAAAACAAAATCAGTACTTATATGAAGTAATTTACCATTTGTATTTGAAAGAGATTCTGCCAAGTTTTTGACTCCTGTATTATTGATTGCATAACATTCTTCTTTTTTTGATTCTGCCAAATCAACAGCCGTAAATGCTGCGGTATTAATTACCCAATCAGGCCGATAATCTCCAATAATTTTTTTGCAGATTGAAAAATTTGTAATGTTAAATTCGTTTTTATTAAGCGCAATAATCTCTAGATTTTTATGATCTTGATTTAGTAGAGATCTTCCTAATTGGCCTGATTTACCAGTGATTATGACCTTCATTTAATTCTTTATTTTATTTATCATATAGAAAATTTTGCAGTCTATGAATCTTTTATTCATTAAATTAAAATAAATCTTTAGGATTAATTTCCTTAAGAGGTTTAGCCTTTTTATCTTTGTCACTGAGTTTGATTTCGCATTTTATTTTATTTTTGGGCCATTTGATATTTATTGTTTCATCATTCCAAAAAAGACTTCTTTCACAGTCTTTATTCCAGTAATTTGTAGTCTTATAAAGTACTTCTGCATTTTCAGAAATAGTTAGAAATCCATGAGCAAATCCTTCTGGAATCCAGAACTGTTTTTTATTTTCAGATGATAAATATATGCCTGCCCATTCGCAAAAAGTTGATGAATCTTTTCTAAGATCTACAGCTATGTCATAAATTTCTCCTGAAGTACATCTTACAAGTTTGCCTTGTGGGTAAGGACTTTTTTGATAATGTAACCCTCTTAAAACTCCATGTGATGATTTGGAATGATTATCTTGAACAAAATCAACTTCATCTTGAGAATCAGATCTCAAGATCTTTAGCCATTCTTGCTTATTCCAACTTTCAAAAAAAAATCCTCTGCTATCGCCAATTATATTAGGCTCCAAAATTAATAGACCTGATATTTTTAATCCTTTATTTGAAAAGATATTGTGAAATTTAATTGTCATTCAATAAAAATCCATAAGAGAAAGTAAATAATTACCATATCCACTTTTAGTCAGTTGGTTAGCAAGGTATTTTAATTTTTCATCATTAATCCAATTATTCCTCCAAGCGATCTCTTCAGGGCAACTAATCTTAACACCTTGCCTATTCTCAAGTGTTTTGATGAAAGTTGAGGCATCATGTAAGGAATTTATAGTACCAGTATCAAGCCAAGCCATCCCTCTTCCTAATAATTCAACTTTTAAGTTTCTTTCTTTAAGATAAAGAAGATTTATATCGCTTATTTCTAATTCTCCTCTTTCAGATGGCTTGATCATATTTGCCTTCTCAACAATTGTAGAGTCATAAAAATAAATCCCAGTCACAGCAAAGGAACTTTTTGGTTTTAATGGTTTTTCTTCTATATTTAAAACTCTTTTGTTCTTTGTAAAAGTTAAAACCCCATATCTTTCTGGATCAGAAACCTGATAAGCAAAAATAGTCGAATCATTTGACTTACTTGTCCTTCTCAATATTTTCCCAAGTCCTTTTCCATAGAAGATATTATCTCCCAATATTAATGCTACAGGAGAATTATTTATAAAATTAGACCCGATCAGAAATGCTTGAGCTATACCTTCTGGCTTTTCTTGATGTTCATAAAAAAGAGATATTCCAAAGTTTGAACCATCGCCTAATAAGTCTTGAAATTTCTTTTTATCTTCAATAGTTGAAATTATCATTATTTCTTTAATCCCTGCAAGCATTAGTGTGGAAAGAGGGTAATATATCATTGGTTTATCGTAAACAGGCAGTAATTGTTTACTACAAGCTGATGTGATTGGGAAAAGCCTACTACCTGTCCCTCCTGCAAGAATTATCCCTTTTCTAGTTTTATTATTTGACATGAATGAACATTCTTAAAGTAGAGTAAATTTGGATATTAGTCTAATATATGATCTACTTTTAAACTTTATCCAGCAATAAGCCAAATATAAAAATTAAATTTTCAGATAAAGACTGTCTATAAACTCCTGACTTAAAAAAATATTTTAGTTTCATGAAAATGTTTTTTGATTCTCTTGCATTTGAAAAATACTGAAGTGTTATTAAATTCTTTTTTGTAATATTTTTTTTATTAAGATATAGATTTTTAATATTAATATCGCACCATCTTTTGAATTCACCTGAATAGAATTTTTTGAATCTTATTACTTTTTTACTTAATTGATTATTCATACCAATGACATTATCCTCATGCTGTCTATACTTAAGAGTTTGATCATTACTGTAGATAATTTTTCCTCCTGCAGCAGTGATAAATTGGTAACACCACCAGTCATGAGATACATAATTTTCGGAAAAAAGTGAATTTGAAATTAAGATTTTTGACATTTTATTCATTACTATAGTGTTACCCCCAGCAATATTTTGTAGAAGAGCATTTCTGAATAACTTTTCCCGATTGAACTTTTTAGATGATCCAATTTCTTTTGAACAGTCAGAGTTATAATATTTTGTTCTATTACAGTAAAGAGTTGGTACATTTAAATTTTTATTCTCAAGACTTTTTAAAGCAATTGCAATTTTATTATTTTCCCATATATCATCTTGATCACTGAAAGCATAAAAATCAAAGTCATTTTGAATTTCTTTAAGTCCATAAAGAAAGTTTTTAGCAAATCCTAAATTCTCAACTCTATTAATTACTCTAATTTTTTTGGGCTGATAATTTATTTTTAAATTTTTAAGATTAAATTTCTGAGGAGAGTTATCATCAAAAATAAAAATTGTTAATTCTTTATGTGTTTGTTCTAGAATACTAACAAGTTGTTCATCTATATATTTGTATCCATCATAAAAACCTAGAATAATTGCTACTTTATTATTTTTCATTAATAGTAAAATTTAATTTAAATTAAGTTAATTTTTCTAATATACCTTTAAAAAAAGTATATCAAAACAGTAATTATTAATATTATTCCTATATAGAAATTATTAATAATTTAAAAATTTGTATCGTTTAATTTCGAATAATTTTATAGATTTTGCCATTTAAATACTCTTATTTATCAATAAATAAGGAAAGAAATAAAATTAAAAACAAAAAATAAAAACCCTATAATTACAAAGTTTTATCAAAAAAAATTTATTAATTTTTAGCAAATTGATCTAAGATTACTAATATAAATTAAATTAATAGACATTTCTATTTAATAATTGAACTTAAAATTATTTAGAAAACTAAAAATCTGCACCTCTAAAAGAGTTTATAATAATAATCAAGAAAAATTTATTTATGAAAAAAAGAATATTAGTAACGGGTGGTGCAGGTTTTATTGGTAGCCATACTTGTTTATCTTTAATAGAAAATAATTATGAAATTGTAGTATTGGATTCTTTCGTTAATAGCAATCCATTAGTGATTAAAAGAATAGAAAATATTAGTAAATACAAAAATGATAATAAAAACAAGTTATTTTTAGTAGAAGGTGATTTAAGAGACAAAGAAGTTGTAAATAATATTTTTGAAAAGGCTAAAAGTGATGGGAACCCTATTTTTGGAGTAATTCATTTTGCCGGTTTAAAGGCAGTTGGTGAATCTCTTGAAAATCCACTATGTTATTGGGATTCAAATTTGATAAGTTCAATCAATTTATTGAAAAGTATGAATAAATATGATTGTAAGGTAATAGTTTTTAGTAGTAGCGCCACTGTTTACGGAATTAGTCAAAATAATTTAATAAATGAAAATAGTGATCTCAATCCATCTAATCCTTATGGAAATACTAAATTTGCAATAGAGAAGCTACTTTTTGATCTTTTCCAAAGCTCTTCAAAGTCCTGGCGCATAGCAAATTTGAGATATTTCAATCCAATTGGTGCCCATCAAAGTGGATTGATTGGTGAGGAAACTATAGGTATACCCAACAATATTTTTCCTTATATATTGAAGGTTGCAAAATCAGAAATTCCAAAATTAACTATCTTTGGAAAAGATTGGCCAACTCCTGATGGTACAGGCATTAGAGACTATATTCATGTTATGGATTTAGCTGAAGGACATATTGCAGCACTCGATTATTTGTCTCGAAATAAGCCACAATTTATAAATATCAATCTTGGTACTGGAAAAGATACTAGCGTTTTAGAACTTGTTCAAGTTTTTAAAGAAACAAATAAAATTAATATTCCTTTTGTTTTTTCTCAAAGAAGAAAGGGCGATTTGGCAAGAGTAGTCGCTGACAATTCTTTAGCATTGAAACTATTAGATTGGTCCCCTAAAAGAGATATTAAAGAAATGTGTGCTGATGGTTGGAAATGGATTAATTTAAATCCTAATGGATATAGATAAATATTTTTGTAAAAAATCCAATTCTTTTAGTAATTTAATGATCTATATCTGAATAAACCTTAAACCAATCGACAAAATTTTTTATCCCTTTTTTTAAACTAAATTTAGGCTTATATCCAGTTAATGATTTTATTAAATCTATATTCGCGAATGTTTTTTTGACATCTCCCTTTTGCATCTCTTCAAAAACTTTTATAGCTTTTATTCCTATTTCTGATTCTAAAATGTTTATGAAATTCAATAGATTTGTAGGATTCCCATTCCCAACATTTAAAATTCTGAAAGGTGCCCAACTTAGATTTGGATTGTTAATAAAAAAATCATTTTTTTCATTAGCTGTTGGGATTTTGTTTAGTAATCTAAAAACAAACTCAGTAACATCATCAATATAAGTAAAGTCTCTTTCCATATTGCCAAAATTAAAAACTTTTAATGGTTTTTTTTTAAAAATAGAATTTGCAAAAATCATAGGCGCCATATCTGGCCGGCCCCAAGGACCATAAACTGTAAAAAACCTTAAACCTGTTGTTGGTATTTGGAATAAATGGCTATAGTTATGAGCCATAAGTTCATTCGATCTTTTAGTTGATGCATATACACTGACAGGATGATCAACTGGGTCTTCCTCTGAAAATGGTATCTTAAAGTTTCCTCCATATACAGAACTGCTGCTGGCATAAATAAGATGATCAACCTTTTGAGATCTACAGTTTTCTAAAATGTTTAAAAAACCATGGATATTTGATGCAATATATTTTTCAGGGTTTATTATCGAATACCTTACCCCAGCTTGCGCTGCTAGATTGATAACGATTGAAGGGTTTTCAATTTTGAATATATTTTTTATTTTATTTGAATCCTCTAAATTTGATTTGTATAAAACTAAATCATTAGAATGTTTTTTACTTAATATCTCAAGTTGCCTTATTCTATTTTTTTTTAGTTCAACATCATAATAATCACTCAAATTATCTATACCAATAACTTTATATCCATTCCTAATTAATTTCTTACTTATATGAAAACCTATAAAACCTGCAATTCCAGTAACTAATATTTTCTGACTCATCTAAATTTATAATTATTTGATTGTTTTTTAGATATTATATCCTAAAAAGAAAATTTAAATTATTTTTTAGATTTTGCAGGCCTATAATTTTTAGCATTTAAAACTATCTTTATAGTTTTAAAGAAGATCAAAAGATCTAACAAAATCGAGAAATGACTAATATAGTAAATGTCATAACTAAGCTTCTTATTTGTATCATATACACTAGCTCCATAAGGATAATTAACTTGAGCCCAACCACTTATTCCCGGCTTTAAAATATTTCTGAAACTATAATATGGAATACTTTTCAAAATTTCGTCTTCAATCTCTGGCCTCTCGGGCCTTGGACCTATAAGACTCATATCACCTTTTATTACGCAAAGTAATTGAGGTAATTCATCTAATCTTATAGCCCTTATGACTTTACCAACTTTTGTTATGCGTGGATCCGATTCCTTTGCCCAAATAATACCATCTCTTTCAGCATCAACTTTCATACTTCTAAACTTTAAAATATTTATTTCCCTACCATTTAATCCTGTCCTTTTTTGGCAGTAAAAGATTGGTCCCTTATCTTCAAAATAAATAAGAATACTAACTACTAAAGATATTGGGAAAGTTATAGTTATTAAGAAAAGACTTATCACTATATCACCAATTCTTTTTATTCTTATTTGATAATTGTCATCAATAGATTTAAGGTTTTCTAGTAGTTGGTATTTATTATGAATAATATTGGAAGGAATGCGATGGAATTTTTTTTCAAACCAACTTAGTAAACTTTCAACTGCAATTCCCTTTAACTTCAATTTAAATAAAATCTCAGTATTTTCTTTGCTGATTATATTAAAATCATTAATAATAATTCCCTCAATTTTTTCTGGATAAACTACATCAAGGGGATCTTTATTTGATAACCATATTAAATTTAGTTCCTTTTTATTTAATGAAACTTCTTCTAAAATTTGTTTATATTTGGATTCTTCGCCATAAAAAATCCACTCTTTTTTTTGATCATAAATATTATGAGTTAATACACTAAAAATATATTGAAAAATTGCACTTGCTAATGATATATAAATAGTTATTCTTATAAAAAAATTGTTTAATGTTCTTATCTCAAAAAGTTTATAATAATCATCGGAATCCCAAAAAAATAAAAGTGGGTATGTCCAGTTTATAAGTAAGTAAATAAAATTGCACAAAATAAACAATAAACCTGTTTTAATTAATGTTTTAGAAAGGCTTACAAATGAAAAATTAGTTGCTCCAATATATCTTCCAATTATGTAACTAATAATTACCCAAAAACATACAAAACTTGTAGTTACTAATTTGTTTGGATAGTTATTAAACTTAGATAAATATATCAAGTTATAAAGGGTTGATCCAATAAGATAATCAAAAATTATGGCAAATATTTTTCTTCTTCTACTTAAAATCCAAGGTATTTTTATATTCACTTATTTCATAACTCATTTATGCCAATAATAGCTTAAAATTTTAATATAAAAAGTTTTTAGGTTTCTATATATCTTCTAAATTTTTTTACAATATTAACTTCGCTAACAAAATTTTTAGAGCCAGACAATAATAGCCAAAACACAATACTTATCCTGCCATCAAAATATTGTACGTCAACCATTTGAGATATTAATATTATTAGAAGTGAAGCTATCCATGCTTTATCGTAAAGAGTTATTGAAAATTTCTTGAATTTCATATTTAATACTATTTTTCTGAGAGATAAATATACTAAAAATATAATGGGTAGAAATACAAAAAGACCGGCAATTATTCCGTAACTAACGGTAAATTCTAAAGGTAAATTGTGAGCATGACCTTTCCATAATCCAGTTTCATAACGAAAAATTTTTGAAAAAGATCCGCCACCTGTTCCAAAAATAGGATTGGTAAGAATTGAGTTTATAGCTGATTTCCATATTTCTAATCTTGAGAATTGGAAATCACTGAATTCCATCCAAATAGATTTTGGGATTAAAATTTTTAGAAAGTTTTGCATACTCTCTCCAAAGATTGGAATTATTGTAGAAGTTATTATTAGCCCAACTATTAGAATCAAGCTAATGAAAAACTTATAACTTTTTTCTCTTAACATTAATAAGGTTCCAATTATTATTCCTAACCAAGCTGATCTAGAGTTAGTCAAGATTGTACATAAGGTTATTGAAAACATAAAAGATAATATTAGTGTTTTTTCTACAATATTCTTTCTAGCTGAAATTCCTGATGCTATACAAAATGGCCATATTATATTAAGCCATACTCCGGCATAATTTTGATTATTAAACAAACCAGTTAGTCCTGCATGTATGCCTTCATAAGGTCTTTGGTACCAAATAATAAGACCATTGAATGCTTCAAAAGGACCATACCAACCAAATAAAGACTGACCAATTCCAGTAATTAAAACTGGGAGGCTTCCCGAAAGTAAAATTAAACAAGCTATTTTTCTCAAATTCGAAGAATTTAGATATGGTTGAAATCCCCAAAAACATATAAAAAAAGGAATCCAGTTCGCTAATCCTACCCACGTCAAAGAAGAGTCTAAATTATAGTTAATTAACTGCTCATTATGAAAAGTATGAACAAAAGAACTAATTAACATAAAAAAGCTCCCAAATAAAAAAGGGAGATTCCATTGGTCTTTTAAAAATTCTTTTCTACTTAATACATTTGTGTAAATTATCGATATTAATAATAATATTGCCGCTATAGGAAAAGCTGATGGTAATAAAAATAATCCTAAATAAAAAAAATAAAAATTAGGTTTTAATTCAGCTTTGATAAACTTATTTAAAAAATACTTCAATTCTAAAAATTTTGGATTTCTTATTATTATGTTAAATTAATTCAACGCAATAATTCAAGTAAATGTTTTTTCAAACTCTAGAGTACTGCAAGATAATTAAAATTAAAACTATTAAGAAATTTTGAATGTTTTGAAATACATTAGCTCATGGTTTTCGTCTATTTGAAAGAATTGCCTAAACCTTCAAAACTGAAGCTATGTATTCGAAAATTTATACCACCTGATTTATTAGTTTGATTGTAAAAAGCGGAAATATTGTAAGCTCTTCTGTTCCAAGATAACTCATATATATTATTATGAAATTCATTATAATTTGAAGAATTAATATCAAGGTTATATTCTGTAGATAACTTTAAAGTTAATGGTCCCACTATTTGTTGTTCAGCATAAAATTCTATTGCATGTTTATCATTGGCCTGATCAAATGCAAAAGGACTTTGACCAATAGCTATGGTTGACCTTGGGAAAATTCTAAATTTGGTATAGTCAAAAAATTTATTTTCAAATTTACCAAAAGTAAATTCCGGTCCACCTCGAATAGTATATAAATTTTGAAGTTTGTTTCCCTCATATCTATAGAAATCAGCTTTAGTTTCTATAAAAAGCATAATTCCATAGGGAATTATATTAGGAGAGTATTTATTATTTTTTGTTATTGATTTATTTTTAACTGGCTGCCATATCGGATAAGCATGATTTCTATTAAGGGAAAGGTTTAGTCTATTTCTGGAAATAGCTTTTGTTGGATCAATTTTTTTGCCAGCCTCGTACTTACCATACCCTAATCCTATCTTTGAAGACTTTATAACACTATCATCTATCCATATATTCTCTTTTTCGATTCTTGTGCCATAAGAGCTTAAGATATCAATCTCTCCTAATGAACCGTTCCATACTTTATCTCTATAATTTCCGAAGATAGAAAATATAGTTTTTTTCTGCATATTGGCTTTTTTCTCTTCAAAAAGAACTTTTGACAGCTCATTATTAACTCTAAATATTTTGTTGAACTTCTCGAAATCTAATGAACTTAATTTTATATTTGAATAAAAATCGAAATTGGTTAATTTAGATTTCAAGTTGGCTTCTAATCCTATGTAGTCAAGTGCTTTGGCATTTTGTTCAACTTTTGCACTAAGAACTGAATCATTTTTTTTACTGTAACTTTTTGTTTTCCCTTGTAATGCTCTTTGTATTAAAAAGACTTGTTTTATATCTAATGATGCTTTTCCCTTTTGACTGAAAATAGTGTCGTATTTTCTGCTAATAAAAAGTCCATCTTTAGAGTTTTGATCATAACCTATACTCCATCTAAAATTATTATTATCTTCTTTTACGGAGAAACTTCTTGGTCCAATTGGGATTTCCAAGAAATTATCTAATTTAATAGAGCTCCATCCTGATTTAACTATAATTTCTCCTTTTTCATCTATGGTTCTAAATTTACTGTTATTTATAACTAATTGAGGTTTATTAAACGGATCATTAGTTAGATATAATTTCTCAGAAGTCCATAATTCATCTTTTATATTAATTCTTTTGGAAATAAATCTCCAATTCTGTATCGCGTTTATATCAACTTTTAGATTCTTAGGAGCAATTATTTCAATCAAAGATTCATCTTTACTATCTAAATTGAATGCATCAAATCCAATAATGCTTGATTTGTTTAATTTAATATTTTTAATAGATTCGTCTGATTTTTTAAATTGATTTTTATTAATTTCAGGATCTCTGTTGGATGCGATATTACCTAAAGTATCAAAATTTATACTTCCATAGATATTTTCTATGAAACCAACTTTATTTTTCAAATCATATTTTAAAAATGTTGCCTCAAAAAATTGATCATTCGATTTAAACTTTATAGCTCCTTCTACAATGAGGGTTTTGTTTTTGCGATTATATTCTAATTTATCCGCCTTTAATATCATGTTCCTATATTTTACTAATACATTGCCCTCCGCTTTTACAAAGTTTTTATCATTTAATTGAGTATCTGATTGTATTTCTGCAGCATTGAGGTTTTCATTATTATTCGTTTTTTCTAAATCAAGGCTTTCAACTAAAGCAAGAAAAGTATTTTTTAATAAGAATTGGACATTTTGGATATTTTTTTTGGTAACAAAATCCTCTTTTTGATGGATATTCTGAATTTTATTTAAACTTTTTTCTTCTACAAAATTAATCTTGGAAAAACTTTTAGTATTTGCAAAATTTAAAATTATAAGACAGATTAATAAGAGTTTTTTTTTATCCAATTATTTATATATTTTAACTTAATGGATATATTATAGTTCACTCTAGGCTGGTTTTCTAAAAAAACCTATTAGGTAAAAAACTTATATTTAAATTTTTTAAAATTATTTTTAACATAAAATTACTTAATTACTAATTTCCTTAGGAGTTTATTATTTAAATATTATTCTTTGGATTCATAAGAAAATTTTAAAAGAATCTTATTATTTTTGTTATGTCCAGGTTACAATTAAATTTAAAAGTTCTTTAGAAATTTTAGAATTAAGAATCTGAATAATCTTGTATTATTGGATTTTATTTTAGGACATGTTTTTAATTATTGAACTGGAACTAATCCTAGAATATTTTTTTTGATGAGAAATGCTTATTCATTATTAAATTTATGATAATTTTTGATATTTAATATGAAAGATTATAAAATTAGAACCTTGAAATGTATATTGAACATTTTCAGCTGAAAAAAGAACCAATCAATCAAAATATAGAAATTATATATCTAGAGAAATATCTCTATATTGAATAGAAATGTTCTAATTAGAATAAATAAGAAACCATTTTTCTAACAATGCAAATCTGCAGCTATGGTTTGTATTTTTACGCTTCCTGCAGGATTCGAACCTGCGGCCCACTGCTTAGAAGGCAGTTGCTCTATCCAGCTGAGCTAAGGAAGCACTATTTTATTATATCTGACTGCTGCTAAAGGCCTTAAAAATAATAATATTTTCTTTAAAAAACTATATTAGCCGAAAAAAAGTTTTATATTTATGATTAAATAAAAATACCTTTTAAAATTTTAGAAATATCTACTTAACTTTGGCTAAAAGAATTTCAGAAAAAGAAAAAGAAATTATGATTAGTAGTTTTACGGAAGGTAAAACAGTGGATCAATTGATTAAAGAATTTAATTTTTCACGTTTAACCATTGTAAGGAATTTGAAGAAATATCTTGGTGAAGAAAAGTATAAAAAATTAATATTGAAAAGTAAAAACTTAAATCAGAAGGCTAAATCTCATGACTTAAAGAATCATTCAACAGATTCAAAAGAATTTGATAAAGAAAATTCAGATAATTTTAATTCAGTTAATAATTCGGATGAGTTATTAAATATTTCTCAATTCACAGAAATAACGCCTCTAGATTTTGACATTGAAAATACTGTTCAAAAAGATTTATCATCTGTGCCTATCTCTGATATAGATTTTCCAAATACTGTTTATATGATTGTTGATAAAAAAACTGAATTGGAAATAAAATATTTGAAAGATTATCCTGACTGGCAATTTCTTTCTAAAGAAGAACTGGATAGAAAAACTATTGAAATTTTCCTTGACATAAAGCATGCAAAAAGATTTTGTAATAAAGACCAAAAAGTTATTAAAGTTCCGAATCCTAACGTATTTAAGATCGTAGCCCCCTTATTATTAAAAAAGGGTATTTCCAGAATCATTAGTTTTGATAAATTGATATCTTTATGAGAATCTATTTTTCTTCATCTTTAAAATTTACTTTTAAAAGGCTTCCCACTAATGAACCACTTATAAAACCAATTCCAACAATAAAACCTACTGGGAGGCTTACCGTTTGATTTATTAATAAATTAACTTTTCTTTTGGTTGAACCATTTTGTATCCCAATTATTAAAATTAAAAAAAACGTTAAGTTTAAAGTAGATGTAAAGATTACTTTTTTTAATATTGATTGCATATTCATTTTTAATACTTTCATTCTAATACAAACTATAAATAAGCCTTTTAGTGAGGTTATTTTTTTTTGCTAAATATTTAGATGCTTGTGATAGAGATAGTCCTGCATTAATCAATCCTTTAAGCTCTTTTTTTAATTCAAACTCATCAATTTCTCCATTATTTGAAGAGGTTTCTTTCCCTTTTATAACGATAGTAATTTCTCCTAAAACATCTTTGTCTTTATAATGAGTAATAATCTCGTTAATATTTGTTCCAATATGTTCTTCAAATTTCTTCGTTAATTCTCGGCATATAAGTACTTTTCTTTCTCCCCCCAAATAATCTTTTAATTCACTTAACAATTTTTTAAGACGATTAGGTGATTCAAATAAAATTGTTGTTTTATTATTTTTACTTATTTGCAAAAGAATATTTTCTCTTTCTGATTTCTTTCTCGGAAGGAAACCTTCAAAAGTAAATCTTGAAGAAGGAAGACCACTTGACACGAGTGCAGTTAGTGCTGCACATGGTCCTGGTATACAAACAACACTAATACCATTAGTTCTCGCATCATTTATAAGCTTCTCTCCAGGATCGCAAATACTTGGCATCCCGGCATCACTTACTAATGCAATAGACCTTCCAGAGTTTAGAAGATCAATTAAACTAGGTATTTTTTTAAAGGAATTATGCTTATTGAAGCTTATTAAGTTATTAGAAAATTTGTATGTATTCATTATTTTTTTTGTTTGTCTGGTGTCTTCACAGGCAATTAGAGAAACATTCTTAAGAACATTTAATGCTCTTGAGGAAATATCGCTTAAATTTCCTATAGGAGTACCAACAATATATAAAACACTACTTTCAGGTTCTTTCTTTTTGTGAGAGGATGAGTAATTAATATTCATTGGATGATTACATTACCTTCTGGTGTAGATATAAAGGAGTTAATAAATGATTTAAGGATCTTTAGTTGGGAAGCAGCTGAAACCTTACTTAATTATGCCCAAATAATTAAATTTTCAAACAATAAAACCAAAATTCTAAAAAATAATAATTTGCAAGATCCAGTCACTCTCGCAGATCTAAAGGTCAACGAATTGATAATTAAAAGGTTGAACGAAAAATATAATAGTATTAATTGGAAAATCCTAAGTGAGGAGAACGTAAAGCTATCTTCTTTAAATTTCAATAATGATGAAGATTGGATTTGGGTCCTCGACCCTCTTGATGGAACTAAGGATTTTATTCAAGGCACTTCTAATTATGCTATGCATTTAGCATTGAATTATAAAAACAAACCATATTTGGGTGTTGTTTTAATTCCCGAAAAAGAAGAATTATGGATTTCTAATGGAGAAAAGGTTTGGTGTGAAAAAAAAGATGGATCAAAAGCATCTCCTCACTTATCAGAAAATAAAAGTCTTAAAGATATGGTTTTAGTTACAAGTAAAAACCATAATAATGAGTCTTTAAGGGATTTAATAAATAAAATTAAATTTAAAGAAGTAATAGTTATGGGAAGTATAGGCTGCAAAATTGCATCCATTGCGCGAGGAGAAAGTGATATTTATATATGTTTAAGCATTCCAGGCGGGGGCTCACCTAAAGATTGGGATTTTGCAGCTCCTGAATCTATATTAAGAGTTGCAGGAGGTAAAATTACAAATTTAGATAATGAAGATCTTATTTATGGCAATTCCAATTTTGAGCATGGGGGAATAATAGTCGCTTCTAGTAATGCAAAATTTCATGAGGCGATTTGTTTAGAAATAAAAAAGATAATTAAAAAATTTGAAATTTATCCAGTTTAATATTAATTAAGCGGGGCAACAGGAGTAGGTGTTGGTTCGGGATAAGACATCCCACCATTTTGAGTAACTCCCCTAAGAGTTAGATTTATTCTACCTCTACTATCGATTTCTCTTACTCTTACTGTAACTTCATCTCCTTGTCTTACGACATCTTCTACTCTTTCAACTCTTGCTTCAGATAACTGGGATATATGAACCATACCTTCCTTACCAGGCAATATTTCAACAAAAGCGCCTATTGGTATTATTCGAGTAACTACACCAGAGAAAATTTCACCTTCATGAACTTTTCTAGTGAGTCCTTCAATGATTTTCTGCGCCTCTTCTGCGGCAGCACCATCATGGGAAGCGATAGTAACTATTCCACCATCTTCAATATCTATTTTCGTGTTAGTTTTTTCAGTGATTCCTTTGATTGTTCTACCGCCAGGTCCTATAACTGTTCCTATTAGTTCTGGATCAATCCTAAAACTTAAAAGTCTTGGAGCATGCGGCGACAAGGATTCTTGAGGTTTATCTATTGCCTCTTTCATCTTTTCTAAGATATGTAGTCTTGCTGGACGCGCTTTTTTGATTGCATCAGAAATAACAGAGACTGGTAAACCCGTTATTTTCATATCCATTTGTAATGCTGTTATTCCTTTATCAGTTCCGGCAACTTTAAAATCCATATCTCCAAGAAAATCTTCTATACCTTGAATATCTGTAAGAATTCGTACTTCTTTACCTTCTTTGATTAGTCCCATAGCAGTTCCACTTACAGGTGCTTTTAATGGGACACCTGCATCTAATAATGAAAGCGTGCTTCCGCAAACAGATCCCATCGAAGTTGATCCATTCGAACTTAAGACTTCACTAACAACTCGCAAAACATAAGGGAAAGTCTCTTTCCCTGGAAGTACAGGAATTATTGCTCTTTCTGCTAATGCTCCATGACCAATTTCCCTTCTGCCTGGTGTTCTCATTGGCCGAGTTTCACCAACAGAATATGGTGGGAAATTATAGTGATGCAAATAGGTTTTTTCAGTGCTTGGATTAAGATCATCCATTTCCTGGGCATCACTAGGCGTTCCTAATGTTGTTGTTGATAAAACTTGAGTTAGACCTCTTTGAAATAATGCAGAACCATGAACTCTTTTGGGAAGAATTCCAGAAGATGCCGAAATTTTTCTAACTTCATCTAAATCCCGTCCATCGACTCTCTTACCATCATTAATGATTTGGGATCTCATTAATTCTTTTGTAAGTTTTTTGAATTCAGAACCCATTAATTTATCATTTTCTAATAATAAGACCTTTAATGAGTTGTCATCTTTCAAAGATTCTATTTTAACTTGAGTTTCGGTTTTTATTTTTTCGAGTTCAAGATCTCTCTCTTCCTTTGAAAGGTCAAATTTCTTTAAAACTAACTCGATAGGTTTTGTACAATTTTTCTCTAAATAAGAGGGCAATGTTTTATCTTCCTCAGGGTCAGTTGGTTTAATCTGTTTTATTCCTAAATCTTTTAGTAAATCTTCTTGCGATTTAATAAGTTCAGTAACAGCCTCATATCCGAAATCT
>MDTE01191997.1_pt1 | contig 19562 bp, 18 predicted proteins | sample 811231 | NCBI WGS metagenome assembly MDTE01 (sample SAMN05326651, study PRJNA326480) | marine metagenome | isolation source: seawater | place: Indian Ocean: Red Sea | collected 2010 | reverse complement strand
GTGCTCAGCTTTTGCGTAACGCTACAAGTTGGGGAATTGACTTTGAGAAAATGGAAAGTGATGGTCTACTGAAAATTATTTGTGCTTATCCAGAATCGACTGGTTTAGAGGATCATTTGCAGATAATCAAGACCGAAATTGCACAATTTAAACCATCTAGGATGGCAATTGATTCATTGTCAGCCCTGGCACGTGGCGTCAGCCTAAATGCATTTCGTCAGTTTGTGATAGGTGTTACTGGCTATGCAAAACAGGAAGAAATAGCAGGATTCTTCACAAATACTGCTGAAGAATTTATGGGCAGTCATTCTATTACTGACTCTCATATATCAACAATTACTGATACTATTATGTTGTTGCAGTATGTTGAAATAAAAGGAGAGATGGCGCGTGCTATTAACGTTTTTAAAATGAGGGGTTCATGGCATGATAAAAGAATTCGTGAGTTTATAATTACTGCTGAAGGGCCAGAGATAAAAGATTCCTTTTCTAACTTTGAACAAATATTTAGTGGTGCACCTCATCGTGTTTCAGATGATAATATTCCTGGTGTATTTAAAGCGATTGATTAATATTTTAGTCTTCCTAGATTATTTCTGATAATCCAAATCCTGATGATAATTGTCTTTCCTTTCTTTCGGATAGCAACATCAACTCATCTGCATCTGCTTGTTCTAAGGGCAGGTCAAACCAGAAAGTTGTTCCTACATTAGGTTCACTTACCATTCGAACCTTGCCGCCATGCTTTTCAATAATGCCTCTCACAATTGATAGCCCAAGTCCTGTTCCAGCTTCTGTATGTACGGCGTTTTCTACTCGATAGAATCGCTCAAAAATTTTCTGCTGATCATTTTCTGATATCCCAAGACCTGTATCTGCTACTTCTATTCGAAGTCTAGGGAGCGGCGATGCTATCTCACAATGTGGGGCGGAATTAGTATTGTCAATTGGTTTGGCTGTGCAGATGTCAGGCCATGTGTAGGCCCTGAGCTTTAGTTTTCCTCCAACACGACTGAATTTTAGAGCGTTTCCAATTAAATTATCTAAGACTTGCAAAAGTAGGTCCCAATTTCCTAGAATTTGCGGCAAAACATCTTCCATATCTAGCTCTAAAAGTACTTGTTTATCTTTTGCATTTAATTTGTAGTTTCTTAAAGTTTGCTCCATGGCTGGGCGGAGATCAATTGGATCAAATTTAATATCCCTTCCAGACTCTAGTTTTGAAAGATCTAATACGTCATTAACTAAACGAGCGAGGCGATCGGTTTCTGAATTAGCTACTCCAAGAAATTCTTTCTTTTCCTCTTCAGATAATTGATCACCAAGATCATTCAATGTTTCTACATAGCTTTTTATATTAAAAAGAGGTGTCCTTAGTTCATGAGAGACATTGCTTATAAAAAGGCTTTGGGCTGCATTAAGTTCTACCTCTCTAGTTAGATCTTGTATTGTAATTGCAATTCCTTTTAGGGTTTCTCCCGTTGAACCTCTAACAGATTGAAGAACAATTCTAAGTGTTCTGGTGGGTTCTCCAATGCTGCATCGCAGGTCACTACTTTCGGTAGACTTGGTTAGTAAAGAAGTAATAGGTGAATGTAATTCATTTGCAAGAATTTCTGGTAGCTCATTTAGGAGTTCTTGCCCTTCTAGATTTCTTCCTTCCCAACGGAATAGTCTTTTTGCAGTTGGATTTGCTAAAACTATCATTCCTTTTTCATCTAAAAGAACAGCTCCATCTGCCATCGTTGCAATAAGTGATTGTTGCTTAACTTGTGCCGCTTTTAATTCTTCAATATTTGCATTGTCATAGTCTTCAAGCTGGGATGCCATCGCATTAAACCCATTTAAGAGTTCCCCTAATTCCCCAGTCATAGGTATTGAGATTCTCGATTTAAAATTACCAGTCGCAATTTCTCTTACTCCGCGAACAAGTTCTTTAACAGGTCGAGTGATAGTCAGCGCATTAAAAACTGCACCTAGAAGTACAAGAACCCAGATTGAAATAAAAACAGCTACGGTCACTTCTTTTGTTAGTGCCGCATTTGCTAGGGCTTTCTTATTAGGGGTTACTCCTAATGCAAGAGCGCCTAGATAGTTGCCCTTCCACAGCATTGGAACGAACACGTCTGTAACCTGACCTTGAGGGGTTAGGTGTTGCCTTACTAGGGGAAACTGTGGATTCTTTTTTAGTTCTACTGGTAATTCAAGTCGACGTGTTAATTGCAATTCACTGTCGCTAGTTTTCGGAGTGGCACTAACTGGAATTCCGAGTTGGATTACACCATCAGGGTTCGTGAAAAAAATATACCTTAAGTTTCTGCTTGATCGCCAGAACTTTTCAGCAACATTAGCAACCTCTCTGTTTTGTCCATTTGCAACTAGCTCTGTGACGTTACCGGAGAGAAGTAGGCCTAAATCTCTTGCGTACCTTGTGTCATTCATTCCTGCATCTCTTTGAATCCCGTTCAAGGTAAAGAACGTGATTCCTGTCATCATCAGGCTTACAACCAAAGTTGTTATGGCTAGTAATTTGGTTCGAAGACTAAAGGCAGACCACCAAAGACCTACTCGCCCCCACCAACTGGTTTGTTCAGGAGGAGTATTACCACCATTTTGAGACCATTTTGTGATCGAGGAAGAATTAGTGCTGGCCATCAAGCATTAAGTCTTATGGATCGATTAGAACTTACGAACCTGATTGCCGATATCTCGACGATACTGGATTCCATCGAAATGAATACGATCGATTGCTTCATAGGCTTTAGCAAAAGCCTCATCAAAGTTTTCACCTTGAGCGACCACAGACAAAACTCTTCCTCCCGAAGTGCAAATTTTGTTCTCTTTATTGATTTCTGTGCCGGCATGAAATATTTGAAGTGATTTATCAGTTTGAACATCAATGTTAATGAGATCCCCTTTTCTTGGAAATTCTGGATAACCAGAAGAAGCAGCTACTACGCAAGCACTATATAGTTCCGAAGTGGAAAGTGTAGGAGCTTTGTCTAGACTGCCTAGGGCACATGCATGAAGAATATTAGCAAGTTCTGTGCCCATTAATGGCATAATTGCTTGGCATTCTGGATCCCCAAACCTGCAGTTAAATTCTATAACCTTTGGTCCATGTTCTGTGAGCATTAGTCCAGCATAAATGACACCTCGATAATTAATCCCCTTTTCTTTTAAGGCATTTAATGTGGGTTCTAAAACTAATTTTTTGACATGACTTAGCTCTGCTTCATTTAGAAGTTTTGCTGGAGCATATGCACCCATCCCTCCTGTGTTAGGACCAAGATCACCTTCTTTAAGCCGCTTGTGATCTTGTGCTTGTGGTAGTAACACCATCCTTTCACCATCACAAAGAGCAAAAATAGAAACTTCTGGTCCTTGAAGTTGCTCTTCAATTAAAACTTTTTTCCCAGAAGCACCAAATTTTCCTTTGAAAGCTTCTTTTATTGCGACTTTTGCATCTTCTTGTGTTTTCGGTACAGATACCCCTTTCCCTGATGCCAGTCCATCAACTTTGACAACTATTGGATGCTGAAACCTTTTAATAATTGAAAGGCCTTCTACTTCGCTTTGCACACACCAATATTGTGCAGTTGGTATGCCTGCTTTCAACATAAGTTCCTTGGCCCAAGTCTTACTTGCCTCTAACTTTGCGCCTTCAGCTCCTGGTCCAAATACTGCCAGTCCTGCTGCTCGTAATTCATCAGCTACTCCTGCAGCTAAGGGCGCCTCTGGACCTATTACGACTAGGTCAATCTGATGTTGCTTGCTAGTTTCTATAAGGGCTTGGACGTTATTTTCTTGTACATTTAGACGATAACAATCAGGATGGTCTTGAGTGCCTCCATTCCCAGGCGATACCCACACTTTTTCTACGGTTATACATTTAAGCATTGCCCAAGCTAAAGAATTTTCCCTGCCACCACTTCCTAAGACAAGTATTCTTTTCAGTGTTGGTAGTTTTTGATTAAGAGGATTTGAACTTTTCATAGGAAGTGGCTTTTGATTGGAGTTGGTGATGGAAGGGTTGTTCTTCCTAGTTGATTTTTCTTGTACTTCTCATTTTCGGTTAATGGTTTGCCTCAATGCGGATTAACTATCTTTCGCTGATCCTTTTCTTGGCTACTTTGCCTAGTCAGGCCTTAATTGGTCGAGCATCTAATTCTTTTTTGGGATATGGTTCTGTGTTTGATTTTGCATCTAGGCCTGAGGAGATGCCAAATCATTTGACAACTGACGAAATAAAGAATTCCTGTGAGGAGGCATCTAAATTTTCGTTTGACAATCGTCTAAGGCAATTAAGTCATCAATTAATGAGCTCAGATCAAACGAATGATTCTTTTGAGTTGGGGATACAAAAAGCTGAAGTACTTCTAGCTTGTAAGGACCCTTCTAATGCTCAAAAAGTACTTCAAGGACTAAATCCTTTTTTGGGCTCGCAGACAAAGAGGTGGGCCATTTTGTTTTGGCAAGCGAGTAAAGGAGTTATGGATCATGAGGGGGCTTCACTGGCTTTGAGAAAACTGTCAGAGGGTGACTTGCGAAAACTAGATCAAGAGTGGATAACTGTTGGTTATTCTTCGGATGGATCTGAATTAAGGAGATTAGCTCTTGATCTATTGGCAGAGCATGAGAGGTTAAGTGGTAATTGTCATGCTTCAGCTCAGGTTTTGTTGGCGGGTCGTAAAAGTGGTGCATTAGGAGCCAGACGTATTTCCAGGGCTATTCAATGTTTGGAAGGGCTAGGTATTAAGCAGAAAAATGTTTTGCTGTCTTCAGCATTGGCTCAGGCTGAAGCTGATAAAGCTTGGTGGTTGGTTTCGGATGTCTTGAAATTGAAGTTATTGTTGGAGTTAGCAGCGAATGAAGACGCGCAAACTGTCAGAAATCGCCTTGAGCTCTTTGCAAAAGAATTGGATGATCGCTATACACAATTAGAAGTTATTCGTAGCGATAGTGAAAGAGAGGAGGAAAAGAGACTCCTCGAAAATCAGCTACGTTCACCAAGGGAAGCAAATCCTGATGTTCAGGAGATGCCTCTATGAAAGCATTTCTCTCTCGTTGAAGCCTTCATTGACTCTCATGACTCAAAAACCAGGAAATCTTGTATATGAAGGAAAGGCGAAAAGGGTCTTTCTGACAGAGCAAGCTGATCGGGTTTTGATTGAATTCAAGAATGATGCAACAGCTTTCAATGCGATAAAGCGAGCTGAGTTGGAAGGTAAGGGGAGAATTAATTGCCAGATCTCTGCTTATCTTTTTGAGCTTTTAGAGGGTGGAGGTATTCAGACACATTATCTCTCTTTGCCAGCGGATACTTGGATGCTTGCTAAACGTGTGCAAATTATTCCTTTAGAGGTTGTTTTGAGAAATATTGCAACGGGGTCTTTGTGTCGAGAAACTCCAATTGAAGAGGGAATAGAACTCAAGCCACCACTAATTGACTGGTATTACAAAGATGACAACCTAGGAGACCCACTCCTCACCGAAGCAAGATTGGACAAACTTGGTTTGATTGATTCAAAACAAAAGCTAGAAATCGAAAAAATGGTAATCCAAGTAAATGTCTTGTTGAAGGAGTTTTTGGCGAGTTTGGACTTATTGCTTGTAGATTTCAAATTGGAATTTGGGATTACTAATTGCGGCCAACTTGTTTTGGCTGATGAAATTAGTCCTGACACATGCAGGATCTGGGATCAGAGAGTTCTTGATCCTAAAGATCGAATTCTTGATAAGGATCGCTTTCGTCAAGATCTTGGCGGTGTGGTTGATAGGTACGGTGAGGTCCTTAAACGTATACAAGGTGTATCTTCCCAACCGCTCAATTGCAGTTAAGGTCACGGGAGGTTTACGGCATTATTCGCCAGACTCCCTTTCCTTCTATGGTCAGATTTTTTCACAGGCGTTATGAATGGCCATTTCAACAAAGCTCATACAGCTTGGCTTTTGCCTTTCCTGTTCTTGTTGGGACTGGTTTTGTAGATTCCATAAATCAACAAAAAACTCTTGATTCCAACTTAAATAATCTGAAGAATTGGAATATTGTTCAGGTTGCGCAGCCCAAGGATGAGGGAGGGCAGGAAGATCTGCCAAATCCTTTTGGCGGTCAAGATAATGTCAATTCACCTTTTTTAGAGGAATCTGAAGAGCCAAGAGTTTTGGTCTCTGAGGTGCTTATTGAAGGCCTTGATAATCACCCTGAGCAACAAAGTTTAGAATTTGCAGCTTATGACGCAATGCTTGTGCGTCCAGGTAGCACAATTACTAGAAAAGAATTGAAACGTGACTTGGATGCTATTTATGCTACAGGATGGTTTTCTGGAGTTCGTATTGAACCTATAAATGGTCCGTTAGGGGTTCAACTTTTAGTAGACGTTGAACCTAATCCTGTATTAAAAAAGATAGAACTTTCGCCAAAAAGACTAAAGATATCCTCAACTGTAATTGAAGATATCTTTAGATCTGATTATGGTAAAACTTTGAACTTAAATTCTCTTCAATTAAGAATAAGAGAGTTGAAACAATGGTATCTGAATAAAGGATACTCCTTGGCAAGAATTTCAGGTCCTAATAGAGTTACATCTAAAGGAGTGGTTCAGCTAAAAGTTATAGAAGGTGTTGTGTCTGGAGTAGATATTCAATTTTTAAATAATGATGGTGAAGTTAATAATGAAGATGGTGAAAAGATTAAGGGGAAAACTAAACCTTGGGTTATAAAACGAGAAATCTCAATGAAAGCTGGTGATGTATTTAATAGAAATCAATTAGAGAATGACATAAAAAGAATTTATGGAACATCTCTTTTTAGTGACGTCAAAGTTTCTTTAAGACCTGTCCCAGGAGAGCCAGGTTCAATAACAATAGTATTAGGCATTACAGAACAATCAACTGGATCTCTTTCTGGAGGCGTAGGTTATAGCGGTGGACAGGGTGCATTTGGTCAGATAGGACTAAAGGAGGATAATTTTCTTGGAAGAGGATGGAGCTCGAGTGTAGACTTAACTTATGGTCAATATGGTGGATTAGTTAACTTCTCCTTTGCAGATCCATGGATCAAAGGTGATGCTCATAGGACTTCATTTAGAGGTTCTTTATTTATTAGTAGGGAAGTACCTCAGGAATTCAGGAGCCAATCTGGAGGCAGCATTAGAAGTGCTTCCGATTATTATGATGCAGGCTCCACTACAGCATATGAAATAGCTAATACAACCGTAACAGGATCTAAATACTCATCAGTAAATCTTGCAAAAAGTGCTGATTCTACGGTCAGTTGGTTTGATTACGAGGGTGATTCTATTGTTTTGCAGAGAACAGGTGGTGGTTTTTCATTCGCAAGACCTTTAAATGGTGGAGACCCATATAAGAAAGTTCCTTGGCGAGTCTTATTGGGAATGAATATTCAAAAAGTCAAAGCTATTGATTATGCAGGTAATGATCGTCCTTATGGTGTGTTAGTTGATAATTATAAGAATGATCAAGCCCCAAATGATGAAGTCATTTGTGTGGCTTTTAAATGTGCAGCTGAAAATACTCTTTTTAGTGTAAAAACAGCAGCAACTTATAATACTTTGAATGATTCTAGGAATCCAACATCAGGTGACTTTTTAAGTCTTGGAACTGAACAATACCTCCCTGTAGGAGAACATTCTCCAACATTTAATCGATTCAAGACAAGTTATACCCATTTCTTTCCTGTGAAATGGATCAATTTTGCTAAGGGTTGCCGTCCAAAAGCAGGCGAAAAACTTAATTGTCCTCAAGCTATTGGTGTTCAGGCTAAAGCTGGCACGATTGTTGGAGAGCTGCCTCCATATGAAGCATTTTGCCTGGGTGGTTCTAATTCTGTGAGAGGTTGGAATAACTGTGATCTTGCCGTTGGTAGAAGTTTTGGTGAGGCTTCGATTGAATACAGATTCCCTATTTGGAAATTACTATCAGCAGCCTTTTTTGTTGATAGTGCTACCGATTTTGGATCTCAATCAAGAGTTCCTGGTAAGCCAGGTAAACTTCTTGGAAAGAATGGATCTGGATTTTCCCCAGGCGCTGGTTTGATAATTAATACTCCAGTTGGTCCATTACGTCTGGAAGGAGCTAAAAGAGATTTCTCTGGCGATTGGCGGTTCAACCTTGGAGTGGGCTGGAAGTTCTAGTGATCTCATTACCTAATAATTATGAGGGTGCATGGACTCTTGCGAGCTCAGTGCTTAGGGGTGGAATTGGCCTTCACAATGGATTGAACTCTAAGGTTCGCCTTTCTCCGTCGGAAAAGGCTGGATTTCATGTTTCTTGGAGTAATAGTGAGCAGGCACCAGTCACTCTTAGTGCTTTGCAAGTTCTTGAGAGTCAATTATGTACAACTCTTGAGATAGGTAATCGTCGCCTTGCAACAGTTGAACACCTTTTGGCGGCTTTGGCTGGATGTGGATTAACCCATGTAAATATTGAAGTGACTGGGGATGAGATACCTCTTTTAGATGGATCTGCTCTTGGATGGGTCGAGGGGATTGTTGAGGCGGGTTTGGTCCCAGCAAAAACTCCACGTTTAGACCCTCCAGTAGTTAAGAAACCATTGGTTATTAATCGAGGCAGCAGTGTTATTACGGCTACACCCTCAGAAAGATTTGCTTTGATAGGCATCATTGACTTTCCTTACTCAGCCATTGGCCAACAGATAATGAAGATTGAATTAACTCCAAACCTTTTTGTTAAGCAAATTGCTCCGGCAAGAACTTTTGGTTTTCAGGACCAATTAGAGAAGTTAAAGACTAATGGTTTGATAAAGGGAGGAACACTTGAGAATGCCCTGGTATGTAATTCAAATGGTTGGCTTAATCCTCCATTGAGGTTTGATAATGAGCCAGTTCGCCATAAGCTTTTGGATTTAATAGGTGATCTTGCACTGGTAGGTTTCCCAAAGGCCCAAATTCTGGTTTATAGAGGCTCACATGGGCTCCATACAGATTTGTCGGTTGCTCTTCTCCAATAATGTTTTTGAGGCAAATTACTTTTGACTGATTCTTCTCATAACAATATGGCTGTTTTAAGCAGTGAACAAATTATGGGGCTTTTGCCTCATCGCTACCCTTTTGCATTGGTTGATCGTGTTATTGAGCATGAACCTGGGAAGAGAGCTATAGCGATAAAAAATGTGACTCTCAATGAACCTCAATTTCAAGGGCATTTTCCAGATAGGCCTTTAATGCCAGGAGTTTTGATTGTTGAAGCAATGGCTCAGGTGGGGGGGCTTATTGTGACTCAAATGCCAAATTTGCCAAAGGGATTGTTTGTTTTTGCAGGGATAGATGGAGTTAGGTTCCGACGACCTGTAGTCCCTGGAGATCAGTTGAAGATTACATGTGAGATTCTGAGTCTTAAAAGACAGAGATTTGGGAAGATAAGTGGGAAAGCAACTGTTGATGATCAGTTGGTCTGCTCTGGCGATTTGATGTTTTCTTTGGTGGATTGAAGATTATGAGTGAGTTTCGTAAGGCTTCAACTTTGCCTGTGGAGGCACCTCCTCAAGTACATCCTTTGGCAGTTGTTGACCCTCAAGCAGAATTGGGTGCAGGGGTAGTAATTGGCCCAGGTTGTGTTGTGGGTGCAGATGTGAAGATAGGCTCTAACACTTGGGTTGGCCCTAACGTTGTACTTGATGGGAGATTAACAATTGGTTCTCAAAATAGAATTTTCCCTGGAGCAGCTTTAGGTCTTGAGCCTCAAGACCTTAAGTACAAAGGGGCTTCGACGGAGGTGGTTATAGGTGATGGAAATACGATTAGGGAATGTGTAACTATTAATCGCGCTACAGAAGATGGAGAAGAGACAAGAATTGGTAATGGGAATTTATTGATGGCTTATTGCCATCTAGGTCACAATTGCCTGCTAGGGAATGGTGTAGTGATGTCTAATGGGATACAAGTCGCTGGACATGTGGTTATAGAAGATCGAGCTGTTATTGGAGGATGTGTAGGGATTCATCAATTTGTTCATATTGGAGCATTGGCAATGGTTGGTGGCATGACAAGAGTTGATAGAGATGTACCTCCTTATTGCTTGGTGGAAGGCCATCCAGGACGTTTAAGAGGCTTAAACCGAGTAGGCCTTCGCAGAAGTGGTCTTGAGAACATTCGTGGGGGTGAGCTTCGTCAATTGCATCAAATTTGGACATTGCTTTTTCGTTCTGAGCATGTAATTGCTAAAGCTCTTGAGGTTGCTAGAGATAAGGAATTGATGCCTGCTGCAGAACATCTTTGCAATTTTCTCCAAGCTTCGATACAGAAAGGGAGACGAGGACCTACGCCATTCATGGCATCTAACAGTTAAATGCGATTGCTTATTAGTACTGGAGAAGTATCAGGAGATTTGCAAGGCAGCTTTTTAATAAAAGCTTTAAGAAGAGAGGCTGTAAGGCGATCTTTACCACTTGAATTGGTGGCGATAGGAGGTCCAAGGATGGCGGCGGCGGGTGCTGAATTAATTGCCGATACTGTTTCAATTGGTGCGATTGGTCTTCTCGAAGCTCTACCACTTGTTTTGCCAACATTAAAAGTGCAGAACAAGGTTGAGGAGTTTCTAAAAAAGAAACCGCCTGACTTTGTTATCTTAATTGACTATATGGGACCCAATATTCGCCTTGGTAATAAGTTTAGAAAAAATCAACCAAATATACCCATAATTTATTATATAGCTCCTCAGGAATGGGCTTGGCGTTTAGGAGATGGTGGAACAACAGATTTAATTGGATTCACTGACAAAATCCTGGCGATTTTCAAAACAGAAGCTGAATTTTATAAAGAGAGAGGAGGCGATGTCGTCTGGGTGGGGCACCCAATGATTGATACATTAAAAGCTTTGCCTAGTCGAACTAATGCACTTAAGAAACTTGGAATTGGTAATGATAAAAAGCTAATATTACTTATGCCTGCATCTAGACCACAAGAAATTCGATATTTGATGCCAGTATTGGCTAAAGCTGCAGCTCTTATTCAGCAGTATGAGCCCTCTGCTTATGTTATTGTTCCTGCAGGGTTGCCAAGTTTTGAAGAACCATTAAAAGACTCATTAAATACTTTTGGAGTAGATGGCAGAGTTATTCCAGCAGTTGATACTGATGAATTAAAACCATTCATCTACGCAGCATCTGACTTGGCTTTATGTAAATCTGGCACTGTAAATATGGAGCTAGCTTTGAACGGTATCCCACAGATAATTGGATATAAAGTTAGTCGAATTACTGCGTTTTTAGCGAGAAAGGTTTTGCATTTTAATGTCGATCACATCTCACCTGTAAATCTTTTGCTTAAGGAGAGATTATTGCCTGAGCTTGTTCAGGAGGCATTCACTCCAGAGGCAATACTGGACTTGGCAATTCCTATGTTGAACAATCCGAAACGTCGAATGCAAATTTTTGATGGTTATCAAAGGCTGCGTAATGCTCTTGGTGAGCCAGGAGTTACAGACAGGGCGGCTAAGGAAATTCTAGACTTGAGAAAAAGATGAATACTATTTCTGGACTAATAAGAGTATGCGTCTCATTGACTGTGTCCTTTTTGTGTCTATTTTGCTGGCCTAACTTCTTAAATGCCAGTCCTCAGGAAGCAGTTTTTGCTGGAGGATGTTTTTGGTGCTTAGAGCATGATTTGGAGAGTCTTGCAGGAGTCTCTTCAGTAGATAGTGGTTATACAGGAGGAGATTTAACTGCGCCTACCTATGCCAGTCATAAAGGTCATCAAGAAGCTGTGAAAGTATATTTCGACTCGGAAAAGATAAGTTATCCAAAGCTTCTTAGAAGTTATTGGCGCAATATCGATGCACTTGATGGAGGTGGACAATTTTGTGATCGAGGCGACTCTTATAGACCTGTTATCTTTACCATCGATGAAAGTCAACATAGTCAAGCTATTAAAAGTTTTGAGGATGCTGCCAACGAGCTAGATGAACCAATAGAGAATATCGAGGTTGTGCTTAAAGAAGCGAAAACTTTTTGGATTGCTGAGGAGTATCACCAAAATTTTGCAGAGCGAAATAGCCTCAAATATAATTTTTATCGCTATAGCTGTGGACGTGACAGGCGCTTAGATGAGCTTTGGGGAGAAAGGGCAAGAAAATACATGGAATGGGGAGGCTGACTGGCATAAATCTAAGGAAAACATTAAGACAATAGCTTGAATAGGTATATTTTTCGATGAAGATTCGGCTTTCCTCCTATCCCTTTATTTTCAGAGCCGATTACCATCTCTAGGTGGTTAAGTGAAGGAGATGTATGTATCTGCTGACAGTTAAAGATGGTCTGGTGACTAGGCACGTAGGTCCGTATCCAACCCCTAAGCATGCTTCTGAAGATTTGGATAGGGTTTTGGAATCATGTACTAAAAGGGCTCGTTGGCAGATTCATGCATTAGAAAGTCCAAAGAAAAGATCATTCTCAGAAAGGATGCAGGAAAGAGATCGAGCATATTCTGCTGCGGCTTCTTGAAACTTTTGATTGAAAATTAAAACGTTTATGGTATGAATAAGTAATAATAATAACCTGAATCTAATAAATGATTTTGATAGATTGGAATGATTGATTTTGCTCTAGTTTTTCTCTTTTATAAATAAATCATTTGCAAATCCATTCAACTAATGTGCGAACACCATACCCAGTTGCTCCAGCAGGATCAATCCCTCGATCTTTATCTGCCCAAACAGTTCCAGCGATATCAATATGAGCCCATGGAATCGAAGTGTCTACAAACTCCTTAAGGAAAAGGCCAGCAGTTATTGAGCCACCTGCTCTTGGCCCAGTGTTTTTTATATCTGCGAGCATTGATTTTAATCCTTTTTTGTAAGAAGCTTTAAGAGGCATTCGCCATAAACCTTCTCCTGAATTATTTGCTGAACTCATTAATTCTTTTGCAAGTTGATCATTGTCTGTCCAAAGTCCTGCTATCTCATCTCCAAGTGCAATCACGCAGGCACCTGTAAGTGTTGCAAGATCGACGATTGCATCAGGTTTAAGTCCACACGCGTAGACAAGTGCATCAGCAAGGGTTAGGCGTCCTTCCGCATCGGTGTTGTTAATTTCTATGGTTTTACCGTTGGAGGCCTCAACGATGTCACCTGGATGGACAGCGGATCCGTTAACCATGTTTTCGCAGGCTGCGACTATGAAGTGAGCCTCAATTCCTTTAGGGCGTATTTCTGCTATCGCTCTTGCCGCTCCTATTACTGATGCGCTGCCACCCATATCAAATTTCATCATATCGATTTGGGCAGCACCGACTTTCAGGTTGTATCCGCCTGAGTCAAAAGTCAGTCCCTTCCCAATCATTGCAATACGTCGCTTGATAGGTCCATTAGCGCGATAGATCAAATGAATGAATTTCGGAAGCAAATCTGAGCCTTGAGCGACGGCTAAATAAGCCCCCATCCCTAAGGCTTCGCAATCTTCTTTTTCTAAGATTTTTACTTCTAATTCATATTCGCTGGCAAGATTAATAGCTGTTTCTGCAAGAGCACTAGGTGTAAGTGTATTGGGAGGAGATCCAACAAGTTCTCTGGCCATTTCAACTCCTGAACATATTGGTGAAATATCCATTAGTGAATTCTTTGCTGAACTTGGGATCCCAATCAATTCGATAACGTCTGGCTTAACAGTTGAATCAGGCTTGCTTTTGAACCTGAGATCTTTAAAGACAGCAAGCCTTACGGCTTCTCCTACAGCTTTCCCAGCCAATGCAGGATCACAAAGCTCCCAAGGGAAAATGACACCTAGCTTTCCAGAATTTCCAAAACTTTCACGTGCTCCTATTGCTGCTGCTGTGCGCAGATCATCTACCAGAACATTCTGAGCTTCACCAAGTCCTAATAGAACTAATTTGCAAGGCGAATTATCGATTAAGTGAAAAGTTGATATTTCCCCAGCTTTTCCTTTGAAATTGTTTGCTTTTAGCTTTTTGTTGATGAATTTTGTATGAGTATTTTTAAGCTGGTTTAGTTGGTCCTCAATTTTTTCTTGAGTGACACCAACAATCAGAACAGATCCGTCCCAGTCTTTTAATCCTTCAGAATTAAGGGATAATTCCATTTTTATAAGTTGTTTAGAACGATGTTAGACGCTTATTTATTTGGGCTGTGCAGTAAAAGGTGTATTCCAATGTCCTCTTGTCTCTTTGTTGAAAGGTGGGAGCCAGCTTTGAATGAGCTCTTGCTCCACCTTCCTGCGTGACTTCGAATTCCTTGGGACATCAGACCAGAACCTTATGCTTAGTTGACTTTTGATTCCAACATTGGCTAGAGCTTCTGAATAAGCTGCAAGATAAGATTTGCAGTCATGCTCACCTTTCCACCGTTGATCGGCAGACATAGTTTCCCCCACATAAAGAAGAATAGGCGAGTTGCAGTGTTCTATTCGATCAATGACTAGATAAATTGCAGGGCCATAATGAGGAGCTTCTGGCCATCGCCAAAAGCTCAATGGTAACGGTGTTAGCTTTAAAGGCTCAAACTCATCTGTAGAAGATTTTTCGACTTTTGTGAAAAGAGAACCTTGTATATGGCTATTTGGAATTCCTTGAAAAAGAGTGGACTGATGTTTATGAATTCGCTGTTGCCAGTTTTTTAAAAGCTCTTTGCTAAGGACTAGGTTTTTTGTCAAGGTTCTCTGGTGGTTACAGGGTTCGTTTGAGCCCATAGGGGCGCTTGCTTCTTAGAGGTTTTTATGGTCTGATTTCCCTACTTCCTTTTCTAAGTAGCTTTGAGCAGAATCTTAGAAATTGCTTTAAAGCATCCTGATCAATCCATTGATTATCATGGCTAACAAATTCCAGTTGGGAACCATGCAAACTTGTTTGTTCCACTTCTGTTTAGTAGAAGCTGAGCAAATAAATTTAATTCATTAAAGGAGAAATATGCCTTTCTTTGAATCAGAGATAGTCCAGGAGGAGGCTAAAAAGCTTTTTACTGACTACCAGGAACTTATGAAGCTTGGCTCTGAATATGGGAAATTTGACCGTGAGGGTAAAAAGATGTTTATTGACACGATGGAGGGCTTGATGGATAGATATAGAGTTTTTATGAAGCGTTTTGAGTTGTCAGAAGATTTTCAAGCAAAAATGACTGTTGAGCAATTGAGGACTCAATTAGGTCAATTTGGCATTACCCCTGAACAAATGTTTGATCAGATGAATATGACCTTGACGAGGATGAAATCTCAACTTGAGGATTGATTTGGTTGATTGCAGTCTCTGCCTCTACGATTTGCTTATACATAGAGAAAAGGCAAGTCTATGTCGATTAGGACAAGCTATTTGCCTGAATGGCTTCATAGAGGAATAGCCGATCTTTTCCCTGTCGGAACCGATCAGGAAAAAGATAAAAATATTGCTTTACGACTTCAAGAGTCTTCGTTAAACAAAAGGCCTTTGCGAGTAAAGCTTGGCATTGACCCTACAGGAACCGAGATACATCTTGGACATACCATTCTCTTTCGCAAGCTTCGTGCTTTTCAGGATGCAGGCCATACAGCAATTTTAATTATCGGAGACTTCACTGCGCGAATAGGAGATCCGTCAGGTAAGAGTAAAACGCGAGTTCAATTAAGCACTGAACAGGTTGAAGAGAATGCTAAGACCTATCTAGAGCAACTGGGATTTGGGAAATCACCAGATCAATCCTTGTTGGACTTCACTACCCCAGGCCGTTTAGAGATCTGTCGTAATAGTGAGTGGCTGAATGCACTTGATTTAGCTCAAGTTATTGATTTGCTTAGCACTGCAACAGTTAGTCAAATGCTTGCTAAGGATGATTTTGGTAAGCGTGTTGACATTGGGACCCCTATTTCTCTGCATGAATTTCTCTATCCGCTTCTTCAGGGATATGATTCTGTTGCTGTAAATGCTGATATTGAATTAGGAGGAACTGACCAAAAATTCAATGTAGCAATTGGTAGAGACTTACAGCGTCATTTCAATCAAAAGCAGCAATTTGGATTGTTACTGCCAATTTTGGTTGGTCTTGATGGTGTACAGAAAATGAGCAAGAGTCTCGGCAACACTGTTGGGCTTAAAGAAGATGCTCTATCGATGTATTCCAAACTGGAAAAGATACCTGATGAATTAGTGAGTAGTTACTTGATGCTTTTAACTGATTTGAATTTAGATGAAACTTTATCCCTGAATCCAAGAGAAAGGCAGAAGGCTATGGCTTTGGCTGTTACGGCAGGTTTTCATGGACTTTCTGCAGCGCAAGCAGCTCAGACAGATGCTGCAAGTTTGGTGTCGGGATCTCGTGATGGAATATTAGATGTACCGGAGATTTCTATTTCAGATGTGAATTTTCCTGCCAAAGCATTTTATTTGCTTAGTGTAATTGGTTTATGCACTAGTAGTAGTGAAGCGAGACGTAAGATTTTAGGTGGTGCAGTTCGTCTTGACGGTGAAAAAATCATGGATCCAAACTTCGAGTTTTTTGATAGAAAACTTTTACTGGGTAAAGTACTCCAGATTGGGAAGAAGACTTTTAGAAGACTTGCAAATTGAAAAATATTTGGGAATTTAATAAAGATGGAGAACAATTCTTTCGATAAATTAATCCTTGCCTTAGATGGAATGGATATATCTGAGGCACTTTATGTGATTAATAAATTGCCAAATTTACGATGGGTAAAAGTTGGTTTGGAATTGTTTGTTAGTAGTGGCCCAGAAGTGGTAATTCGATTACGAGAAAAAGGGTTGAGAGTATTTCTTGACCTGAAGTTTCATGATATTCCTGCAACTATGTCAGGAGCTTGCCGGCAAGCTGCTAGAACTGGAGCGGAACTTATTACAGTTCATGCATGTGCAGGAATTGATGCTTTGAAGGAGGCAAATATTGCAGCTGCTCAGGGTGCATTAGAAGTTGGCTTTAACGCCCCAACTCTTTTGGCAGTAACTGTGTTGACGAGTTGGAGCTCCAAGCGATTTTCTAGTGAACTAGCTATTAAACAACCTTTAGAAGAGAGAGTTGAATTATTGGCTGCTTTAGCTGCTCAGTCTGGAATTGGTGGATGCATTTGTTCCCCTAAGGAACTAAAGGTATTACGGTCAAATCTCTTGCAATCTTTTGAGTTGGTTACGCCTGGAATTAGGCCGAAAGGCATAACCCCCGATGACCAAGTGCGAGTAATGAGTCCTGCTGACGCTTTAAGATCAGGTGCGACACGCTTAGTAATAGGTAGGCCTATTACTAAGGCAGAAGACCCGTACTCTGCCTTTGAAAGGGTTTGTAAAGAGTTAGAAGATACTTAGCGAGATGTGCCTATTTTGGGCTCTTTGCCAGCCAATAATCTCTGCAAATTGCTTCGATGTCTCCAAAGAACCATTGCCATAGTTATTACGCTAAGAGATAAATATGCGGGACGAAAATCACTTCCATTAAAACTAAAAAACATTAAGAATGGAAGGCAAATTGCGGCAATTAAACTGGACAAAGAAACGATTTTGCTAAAGCTTAAAACCGTAAGAAATATGCCAAAACATGCTATCCCTACTTGCCAAGTCAGTCCCAAAAGCATTCCTAGACCTGTCGCAACTGCTTTCCCTCCTTTAAAGCCAAGCCATATTGGCCAAATGTGACCTGCTAAAGCTGCTATCCCAGCTGCTACTTGCCAGTAGTCGTTAACTGAGCAGCTTTTTGCAATTAAAACAGGAATAGTTCCTTTTATCACATCTATCAGAAAGACTGTTAGTGCTGGCCATTTCCCGATATGTCGAAGAACATTTGTTGCTCCAGTAGAGCCTGAGCCAATTTGACGTAAATCAATATTTGCCAGCCATCTTCCGGCAAGATAGCCACTTGGGATAGATCCAAGTAGGTATCCCAAGCAAAGTATGAAAAATTCTATGGAGAGCGAAAACAAATTCATTAGAGAAGTTCTTCTTCTTCGAAGAGTTCTGTTGGGTCAGCTGCAAATGCTAGCCAAAGTGGAAATTGGAGTATTGGAACATCAACGCATTGCTCTGCAGCATCGATAAGAATTAGTGGAACATCCCCTCGTTCTTCTAGTCGATCTGCTCTTTCTAACAAACCATTGGCACGCTCGAAAAGAACAATGCCACTATTTGGGCCAAAATCGTCTCTCTCAAGCCCTAAAGCATCTTGAAGCCCCCTCCTCCATTCGCCAAGGCGTTCAGGTTGACTCGCTAAAATTAGGGTTTGGAAACGGTCTCCATATAGTTCTCCAAGTACAGAAATCAAGGCTGCACTTACGAGTACGTTTTTCGATCTGCTACCTCTGCTTGGTTGAGCGCCTCTGCCGCCCATGCTAAAAAACCAGTCTTCTAGAAGCTCTATGTCTTTGGAATCCAGACTTCGTCGTAGCTTCCATGGATCGGCATAGAAATCAGGCTGGTCAAGAAATTGTTCTAGGCATTTGCGGATAAGAATTTCATCGGGTTTGAAGGTATCTGCTATTGCAGGAATTTGTTCTGGATTTTCAGATATTTGTTGCGCTTCTTTTTTATCTAATGGCGATGGTTGGAGAACTACAGGTTGAACAACTAATTCGAGCTGCTCAGCAGATTGAGCAAGGTTTTGTAATGCCCCTGTAAGGTAATCTTGGAAACCTTTTACTTTTCTAGCTATCGCATCTGATTGACCAGTAAAGGTCGTTTGAAGCTCTAGCTCAAGATTTTCTTTGCGTTTTGAGAGCTCTTTGATTTCTTCTTTGAGTTCGTTTCGGCGAGTTTCAAGTTCTGTTAAAGCAATTTCGATTAGAGGAGAAAATTTTTTGATTGTTGAGTTTTCATCCTGGACGTTTCTTGTATTTAAGCTTGATTCCTTATCATTCTCATTAAGGCAAGAAGGCTCTATTGCAGATTGACTCTCAATAGGTTCTTCTGCGTTTGGATTTTCTTGTGTGGGGAGATTGTTATTAGACATTAACCATTAGGATTCCAGTTTTCTAGTTAAGAGGGCTTTGAAAGATTTTCCTTTGGAGTTTCAAGTGCTCCAACCCTTAGTTTTAATTGATTTTCAAGTGCTATTGGGTCAAACAGGATTGGCAAAAGATGAGGGCTCGCTTTTTCTCTGAAATAAAGCAAGCCAGGAAGCTGTGGTAATAAAAGTCTCCAAGCTAACCAGTTTTTAAAAGGAAAGCGGCGAAGCTCTTTTCCAAATTGCTTGACAACTAAATCATCAAGAGTGAATTCTAATCGTAAGATAAAAGATTGAATTAATAGAAAAATTCCAAAACTACTTATTAATACTGAACCCCATCTGTTAATAGGCAGTAGTAATAGTAATAGTCCAGCTCCTACAATTAGTAAAGGTAAGCGATGAGAAGGTTTTAGAACGATACTTTGAGAAGTATCGAATTGTTTTTGAGATTCAATAGACATCAGCCGAATAAAATTTGGGTTAGTAAAACATCAACTAAAGAGACAGTCACCAGGGTCATAACAACTGCTCCTGTTGTGCTGGTTCCAACTTCCTTAGCACCTCCTTTTGTAGTTAGGCCCCATCCACAAGCGATGATTGCTATTTGGAGACCAAATACGACTGCTTTTATTAGCATGAAAGGTAGGTCACTTACAGCC
>MDTE01074043.1_pt1 | contig 19565 bp, 16 predicted proteins | sample 811231 | NCBI WGS metagenome assembly MDTE01 (sample SAMN05326651, study PRJNA326480) | marine metagenome | isolation source: seawater | place: Indian Ocean: Red Sea | collected 2010 | reverse complement strand
TTTTCTTTAATAGCTGGTTTAACTAACGTTCCCCCATCTCAATTCTACACTATGACAGGCTCTAATGGATTCCAGGGAGTTGGTTAATGGCTAAGCTAACTAGAACAGCCCTCAAATCTATAGTTAAAGAATGTTTAGTAGAAATACTTGCAGAAGGGTTAGCTAGCACTGAAGATAATTTAATGGAGTCTAGGTCTTTTAGTCCAAAAAAGACAAAAGTTCAGAAAAAAAGAACTGTTCCACATCTAGACTCAATAAGTTATGGAAATAAAAATGTAGTATCTGAAAATTTAATGAATAAAATTAATGCTACTACTTCAAACCCCATCATGGCTGATATCTTAAAAGATACAGCGCTCAACACTCTACCTGGACAAATAGGTGCAGATAGAGGAAATAATATGAGTTTAGTTAGTAGAGTTGCTCAGGGAGATGAAGCTACTAAGGTAATGGCATCATCAGATCCTTTAGATTTATTTGAAGGAGCTAGCAATTGGGCAACTTTAGCGTTTTCACAACCCACAAATTCTAATAAATGAATAGACAAAAATTAGATTAGCGTGATATGTATTAAGTGAGCGCTTAATCTCGGAGATTTAAATGGCACGTAAAATTAGAAAACTTACACCTTCAGTTTTAAGAAGGATTGTTTTAGAGGAAAAAGCCCGTTTGATGGAAACTTCTGATCCTGTTGCTGCAGGAGTAGAGGACGTAGAAAAGGTAAATGCCGCAGAAACAGATGCGGATGACCTTGCAAATACACTCGAAAAAGATATTGACCATCTTAAGGTTTTAAAAGTTCACGAGCAGCGACTTCGCAAGAAGCTTCGCAGAATTCAAGAGGCTCGTCGTAAAGTTCGTCAGAATTTGTTAAGAAAACTATAATTTTTTTGGAGAATAAAAATGCCAACAAGCAAGCAAGGTACGGTTAATTCCAATGCCACCACAAAAGCCTTAGGTTCAGCCGATAGCGAAACCGTGAAGGCATGTTTCCCAGCCAATCCAGTTGGGGTTGATTATGCGTTAAATGATAACGGTACTAACGAAGCCGATATTAGAAAGAACTTTAGTGAGCTATGCTTAGATGGTATCGTAAATGACGGAGGTCACACTTTCGGCGAATTTAATTTAGATTTTGTCGATGCACCGGATATTGCTGAAGTAGAATCTGGTGGCGGCGGACTCCCTGGAAGCCCATGGACACCTAATCCATCATCTTCTCCAACTGGAAATCCAGCAGATCAACCAGACCCACCATCTGGATGGGGAGAGACTCCAAGCGATCCACCAGGATCTGGAGTCGGATCTGGTTTAGGCCCAAAAGATTCCTCAGCGCAACAAGCATCAGTAACTCTTGGTGATTATGGACTAGGAAAATCTCCTTACGCATCATAGGAATAGATTATGCCCACAGATAGGCAAGGTACTACATCTCCTGTAGCAGGTAAGGGGTATGGAACTCAGACGGCTGGATCTACGGATTTAGGCTCTTCTGACCCAACAGCCCTTCAGGGTGCATTTTCTGCTTCCCCAGTTTATGCTGGGGATGTTCCACTTTGGGATGAGTATCTTTCTTCTGTTATGAGGGGTACTGCTGATTCTTATAACGATGGAGCTTCAAACCCATATTTTCATAATGTGGATGGTAATATCGGTGGAGATGGAGAGGTTTCTACTCCAAGCATGACATTCTCAGAAAATAATCCGCCAACCTACGCATCTGTTAGTGATAATAACGATGGAGCTGGTGGAACTCCAGCAACTGCTTGGACTCCAAACGTAGCTTCTCCAACAGGCGAATCTACTAACTATGCTGATCTTCCAGCGTCTCCATATAGACCCGTAGCTGCCGATGCTAATGTGGGTTATGGAGTTGGTGATGGCGGCACACTTGATCCTCTAGCATCATCAACAGTCCAGGGAACAGCAGATCCAACCTCAACAGGAATGTCTTCTTATACTCTCGGCGAATGGCTTTCGGTTTAATATAAAATGCCGGGTCAAAATACCACTCTTCCAGTTAGAGACCCTAGAAATAATTCTGGGTATGGAAGATTAAAGCCTTCTGGGTTTCATAGCCCGAGATCTTTTGAACAATACCCCCCAGAGCAAGAAGAAGATTTAGAAGCTGAAGAAGAAATAGATCCGGCTACATTTAGCGCGGTTCTTTCTAGAATTATAGATTACGTGCCAAGTGATCCTTACGCTATAAATAAAAGAGATCAATCTGCTTATGTAGATGGATCAACAGTATTAGAGTCTGGAACCGCTAAAGGAATGGTTCCTTTCCCTAATATGTATGCGGGACGCACTGGCAGTGGATTCGGTGGCGCTGGAGCCTCACTTCCTTTCGGGACGTCTTTTCCCGGTTTTAGAAGCAGAATACAGCCCACCGGAACAAAAAAAGGATGGTCGAAAGCTCCAGCAGAGCTCCCAGAATTTCAAGATTTAGAAGAGCCCGAATATTATTTAGAAGACATTTTAAACAAGGATTCGGATGAAGAACATTTTAAAGATGTTAAAGACTTAGTTAAGTTAATTCACTGGGAACAAGGAAAAGATTAATAAGTAAGGGCAAAATTGAATATACGCGTAATATTTAATCCTTGTACTGTCAATCGACGTATTTAAGAGAGTAAAAGATGAGCATAAACCTTTATCAAGAAGCGATTATTGAGGCAAAGCAGCTCCGCGAAATGGCGGAGACAAATGCTAAAAACAAGATAATTGAAGCTGTTACTCCTAAGATTCGAAGGTTAATTGAGCAACAATTAGCTGACGAAGAATTAGAAGATGACGAATTAGTTATCGGAGACGAAGAAATTGAAGGAGACTTAACGCCTCCTCCAGCTGTTGGGGCACCAATGGATATATCTGTCGACGATACTATAACTTTAGATCTAGATGCAATGTCTGCAGAAGAGCCTTCTGGCTCTGTTGGCGTGCAAGTTTCTCCGGGAGCAGATGTAGAAGTGGAAATCGACACCGATGGAAGCGTTGAAATCGATACCGGAAAAGTTGAGTTAGAGTTAGGTGGAGAAAGCGAAGAGCCTGAAGAAGAAGACTTGTTAGTAGGCCAAGAAGAAATGGTCCAAATGGAAAATTTCTTCAATCGTTATTCTAAAGATAGAAAGCTAAAAGCAAGACTTGATAGGCTTCATGTAAACGTAAGAACTCTTTCTGAAACTCTATCCAACGTTAATTTACGTACTTGTCGGCCAATTTATAGGCAAATATCTACCCTTTATTATGCAAATTTGGTAAAAGAAGCATATAAATTGTCCAATCAGATAATACTTATCAACGAGTCCATTGATGAGAGGCTCGATTATAAACTACTTTTAATACTTAAGGAGATTAAAAACATGTCAAGAAGAAGCGATGCAGCAGCATTCCGGAGACTCTTCGAACAGCTGACCGCAGCAGAGGGCCTCTCGGAGCAGGAAGATGAACTCGAAATCGGCGCAGAAGAAGAGGTCGATGTCGAAGAAGAAGAATTGGAGATTGATGCTCCAGCAGCCGAAGCCGCCCTCGGTGATCTAGCCTCAGCAATGGGACTTGAGGTCGTTGAAGAGGAAGAGGTAGAAGTTGAAGAAGAGGTCGAAGTTGACCTTGAAGAAAGCGATGACGCCGGTGGCGACGAAGAAGGTGGAGATGAAGGAGCAGTCGATGAAGTATACGAAATCGACGAAGCTGCTATCCGCCGTGAGCTTCGTAAACTCCGTAGACTTCGCGAACAAGAAGAGGGACGTGCAGCAGCTGCTGATCCAGCCCTTAATCACGGTGGAGAAGATGAGGGAGACGCATTTATTGATGTAGATGAAGAAACTCTTCTTAACGCATTGGCTGATGAGCTTGGTGATCCAGCCGTTCCAGTACCAACCGTGGAATCCCGCCGTCGTCGTAGAATGCGCCGTAGCGCTCGTAGAGTAAATGAATCCCGTCGTCGCACAGCGCGCCGTAGATCACGCTCTACTGTTAATGAAAGAACTGTTAGAGCCGAGAGAGCTAACTCCCGACTCAAGAAGCAGCTTCAAGAAATGAATCTTTTTAACGCAAAACTCTTATTTGCTAATAAGCTCATGCAAAATCGTGCGCTTTCCACTAAGAGCCAGCGTGCAATCGTTGAGGCACTTGATAGTGCTAAGACTATCCGAGAAGCTAAGCTCCTTTATAAGAGCCTAAGCTCCTCACTTAACCGTAGTTCTGGAAAGACCCTCACAGAGAGCCGTTCCAGATTGCTCGCATCTTCATCCAAATCAACCCGGTCCGGTTCTCCGGCCAAGAGTGGCGTTGTGGCTGATCGTTGGGCAGTACTTGCTGGACTTAATGAAGGCAAGTAGATCCAATAACCTTCAAGTAATTTAACAAAAAGGAGAAAATTACAATGTCAAAGAAGTTTACTTTAGATCAATTGACTGAGGGTATCAGAGCACGCCATGTAGGCACTCAGAACCGTCAGTTGGTTGAAAAGTGGGCACGTACCGGTCTCTTAAGAGGCTTGGACGGCACCACTCGCGAAAATATGGCCACGCTGCTTGAGAATCAGGCTGCGCAGGTCCTTAGAGAGCAAAACTCTATATCTACTGGTGGCGGAAATCTTACCTCTTCAGGTGATATCCGCGGATTCCAGAATATTGCGTTCCCAATGGTCCGTAGAGTTTTCGGTGGTCTTGTAGCCAACGAATTAGTTTCCATTCAGCCAATGAGCCTTCCATCTGGACTGCTCTTCTATCTCGACTATACCTATGGTACAGATACTGGTGATGATGGTGTTGGTACTGCTTCCTACCAGAAGGGACAGTCAATTTACAACAAACCTCCCGGAAAGGGAATCCAATCCGGTTCACTTGGTGTCGGTGGTCAGTATGACCTTGCTGGTTCTGGTTACTCCAGAGTTCAAAAGGTTGCAGCCGCTGTAACTCTCACCACCTCAGGCGCTTATAATGGTTCCAGCTCATGGTCTACCGGTCGTAGACTTGCAGCTACTGGTTCTGATGGTAAGCTCCTTCAGTTCGACCCACAGATTTGCACGATGATCGAAGCTAACTCTGGTGGAACTGGACTGCATGAAGGTGACGCTGTTTATACCGCTGTTATGGTTTCTTTTAGTACTGGTAAGTTCGGCGATGCTGATTCTACTCTTACTAAGGAATTCGTCATGCACAAACAAGGTGGCGGAGAAGGTTCTGTCTATAAGGCACTCGATTCCGACATCCAAGGTAACGCAGGTTGGAATGTAATGAACATTAAGAGACTTAACCAGCTTGGTACGTGGGCAAACGATACCTTTACGGCTAACTCTCTAACTGCAGCTGGCGACAGCAACGCAAACTTGCTCATGATCGTTTCTGGCTCTAATGCTTCTGGTACTTCACAAGATACTATTGATGTATCTTACGTGTTAAGCTCCAAGCTTAATATTAACAGTACTGTTGGTGACGCACTTACCATTCCGGCTTTCGAGTCGAACTTTAATGCGACTCCATCACCTGCAATTCCAGAAATCGATATCAAGATCGAATCCATTGCAGTTACCGCTGAGACCCGTAAGCTCCGTGCTCGCTGGTCGCCAGAACTCGCTCAGGACTTGAACGCTTACCACAGCCTTGACGCTGAGGTTGAGCTTACTCAAATCCTCTCCGAGCAAGTTGCTCTTGAGCTTGACAGAGAGATCCTTAACGATCTTCTCCAAGGCGCTAAGACCAACTATTACTGGTCAAGAGCCCCAGGTAAGTTCGTCAACAAGACCAACGGAACAGAGGTTGCTAAGACTTCTAGCTCCTACCCAGGTCCTTCCTTCACTGGTACGGTCCGCGAATGGTACGAGACCTTGGTCGAGACTGTAATCGACGTTGCTAACGAGATCCACCGCTTAACGCTACGTGGTTCCGCTAACTTCATCGTTGTCTCCCCAGACGTTGCTACTATCCTTGAGGCTTCAGTTCTCTACCGTCCAACATACAGCATCGACGGTGAAGGGCAGGTCGGCGCTCCAATGACTCTTGGAGCTGAGAAGGTTGGTACCCTTAGCAACCGTTTCACGGTTTACAAGGATCCATACTTCCCACGTAACAAGGTACTCGTTGGATACAAGGGCGGAAGCTATCTAGAGACTGGATATGTATACGCACCTTACGTACCACTGATCGTCACTCCAACTATCTTCGCACCAGAAGACTTCACCCCTCGTAAGGGCGTGATGACTCGCTACGGTAAGAAGATGGTTCGTAACGACTTCTACGGTACCGTAACGGTCATGGATATCAACATTATCTGATATAGATAATAATCCATTATAACTACGGGGCGTCCTTTTAGGGCGCCCCGTTTTTATTTTAAAAATAAGCCTTGAGGGTAATATTTAATATCAGCGAGGAGAATAAAATGGCTACTACTAAATCAAAAAATACTGTCGCTAGTGTTAACGCACGGTGTGACGAATTAGAAAATATTGTTTCTAGATTAGAAGCTAGAATTGCAGAACTAGAAGGAAACTTAAATCAAGACTCAGACCCGGCACCATCTGGTGATGACGACTGGAGAGAAAGAGTCGTTAATGTTTTAAATGAAGTGCCAATTCTAAGAAGAGCAGCATCAAGAAATAATCTATAATTTTTTTCTATTTTTTTTTAGTTTCATACAGCGAGCTCTTATGTGAGAACTCACACGGAGATTCTCACTAGGGTTAATTCCAGTTTAGTTGCCAACAAGTATTTTGGCGTATTTTCTATATACTTAATTTCGAAGTAAAGACTGGAGTATTATATGTCAACTTTTGCGCAAACATTAAACCCAACTCCGTTTGGGTTTTTTGATGATGATACTGATTTTGCTAGTGATGCAAATTCAGTTGTCACTTTTGTGAAGAGAAAATTAGGCGATGATATTCTTTCCGTAGAGCTAACTAAAAAGCAAATTTGGGCTTGTTTCGAAGAGAGTGTTTTAGAATACGGATCGCAAATAAATGAATATCAAACAAAATCTCAGCTTTCTAATTTAATGGGAATGAGCACTGGCTCAAACATAGAGCAAAAATATGCTCATGAGACCTTAGATTTTATGCTCAGGCTCGCAGAGCCGTACGCGCAAGACGCTGGCATAGGCGGATCTTACAACACTTTGTCCGGCTCTATTATCTTAACAGGCTCTCAACAAGATTATGATATTTACGATAGTTTAAAAGATGATAATGGAAGCTTAATATTTTCTTCTAGCCTTAACAACTCTGGTGCCGGTAGAATGAAAATACTGGAAGTATATCATTATAGCCCACAAGCAGCGTACAGATTTTTTGATACCACTTCTGCTATAAATTATCTAAGTAATGAATTTTCATTCGAGTCTTTTACTCCTGAAACAGTTTTCTATGTGCTTCCAGTTTTTGAAGACGTCCTCCGCGGAGGAATGATGGATTTATCTAATAGGGTTAGGCGCTCTAATTATTCCTACAGGACGCAGGGAACAAAGATTAGGATATTTCCAGCCCCAAGCTCTAATCTTGAGGGTAAAAAGATGTGGATAAGGGTTGGCTTTGAAGCTGATCCATTCGATCCAGCTTACAATGATGCGAGTATTTATGGAGTGTCTACTCCGGCTAATATTCCTTATGGAAACATTGAATATAACGTAATAAACAGTATGGGTAGGCAGTGGATATATGAATATGCACTAGCTTTATCAAAAGAAATATTGGGTTTAGTAAGATCAAAATTTAACTCTGTCCCCATTCCGGGAGGAGACCTTCAGCTTGACGGAGCTACTTTAGTAACTCAAGGTAGAGAAGATGCAGATAAGCTGAAAACTGAACTTAGAGAACTGTTGGATGGATTAACATACGATAAGATGTTAGAGGGAGAAGCTGCAAAATCAGAATCTCTTAAAACAATTTTAAAGAATGTTCCAATGCCAATGGGCAAATGCATTGTAGTTGGATAACTGAATGTCTCGTCTTTTTATAACTTCTCGTGAGCTTGATTTAATCTCGGACTTAAATAAAGAAATAGTCAAAGATGTAATAGGGCAAAAAATATATTATTACCATATCAGAGAAGATGTGAGTAATGTTCACGACGTTTATGAAGAAGCACCAGAAAAAATATTTGACCCTCCCATTGAAATAGATGCTAGAGTAGAGTGGCAACAATCAGAATACACTGCTACAAAATTTGGAGTAGAAGAATTCAGCAATCTCACCGTTTGGATTCAATATAGAGACGTTTTAGATAAAGGAATAAACATCGATGACGGTGATTATCTAAGCTATGGAGATACGTTTTTTGAAATCATAAAAGTTCAGTGGGATAGTACTATTTATGGGCAAATTGAGCACTCTACTGGTTACGTATTGAACTGCAGACAAGCAAGGGCAGGGTTAATTGACAAAGTGCCGCTCGGTCCAACTGATGAATCTTACAGTGACCCAGATGCCGTTCAAGATACATTTGTACAGCAAAGAGGTTTTGAAAATAACAGGCTTGGCCCAACCGCTGACAAACGAGCTTTAATAGAGCAGGGTAAATTAGACTTGCCAGTCTCCAACGCCCCGGCCGAAGTTTCTAAAAGAGGTTCCCCCGGTGGTATCGGATCATCTTTTTATGCTGATGAAGGAGACAAAACTTAATGTCTACTAAACAGCAAACAGGAGTAAACCGCATGCCCATGGGCGCTGATATCGATCCAGATTTCACCGTCCCGGAGTGCACTATAGAAGATGTAGATAGAGCTGTGTTTAATCTTTTCGAGAAAGATATAACTCTTCAATATTCTTTGAAAAAAGAAATGAAAAAGATTCCAGTTATATTTGCCACGGGAGAAAGATTCGCAGTGCTGAGAAGAAAGAAGCCCTTAAGAGACAAAGCTGGTGCTACCATTCTTCCCTTAATCTCTATTAATAGAACTGGCGTCAATCAAAATGTAGATAGAGGAATGGCCACTAACCAATCGACAGAGCTAACTATAAAGAAAAGATTAAGCCCTAAAGATCCTACATATCAAAGATTGCTTAACAAGGAGGGGTTAGAAAATCAAGATAATAGAGCTGTTGGCGGTCATTATATTAAAAATGTAGGTGGCGCAGAGGGAGGCGGTGCTCTTCCCGGTACAGTAGCCAGAAGACGATCAGAGGGAATTACATCTTTAACTTTGAGACAGGGCAAATTAATAGGGAATGCACCGCTAGGAAACAACTTTTACGAAATTTATACTATGCCGGCCCCAAAATATTTTACTGCAGAGTATGAAGTGACTATTTGGGCTCAATATACTCAGCAGATGAACGATATAATCATGGCTATCATGAATTCATACCACAGTAATGGAACGAGATCTTTTAGAGTTGAAAGCGATAAAGGGTATTGGTTTGTAGCTTATTTAGACGCTGCCTTAAGTTCTGGAAATAATTTTGATGATTTTTCAGATGACGAAAGAATAGTAAGATATAGCTTCAATATGACAGTTCCAGGGTATATAGTAAATCCAAAATATCCTGGATCAAAAACTGGTATCAGAAGATACGTCTCAGCTCCACAAATTACATTTGATATGACGCAAGTTGCATCTTTCCCGGTCCAAAAACCAGTAGAGGGTATACCCAGCGGCGATCCAGTAGATTATGTCTTGGATGATTTAAGAACTTTAGATGACCCTGAGTATTCTAAACTAGTAGCTAAAAAGGGCGTCGTAGCAGATCAAACATTTTATAAAACAACCAGCGTTGGAGGTACCGAATCTGGTAAATCTCCTGTGTCGGTTACAGCAGTTATATCGGATCCTTTAACGGGAAAAGAAGTTAGAAGAGAGTTAGAAATTAAGATGAGAAATCAAAGACAAGGCGAAACTGTTTATCGAGAACAAACCACCAAGGATTTGGGAAAGTTAAATATTGAGCCATAATAAGAGATTATTAATCACAGTAAGAGAATTTTGAAGTTTACTTGAATATTTATGATAGACAGCACTAATGCTTGAGGAGAAATATACCCATGGCCGAACAGACATTTCGTTCTCCAGGATTTTTTGAGCAGGAAATTGATCTCTCTGCGAGGGAAAAAGCTCCTGTTGGAACACCTGCAGGAATTATTGGTACCGCAGTAAAGGGACCAGCTTTTGTTCCAATTACCGTTGGATCGTTTGCTGATTTCGAGGCTAGATTTGGAGGAATAGACCCAAATCGTTATGGCCCGTATGCAGTAAAAGAATACTTAAAATATAAAGACGCAGTTATGTACATGCGCGTCTTAGGAGCTGGTAGCAATGACACTGCTTCAGAAATCCAAAACACAATCAACTTTGGAGTAGTTTCAAAGGCTGGTTTTAAAATTGAAGCCACTGCAGATAGTGACCATCACGGACACAACAAAGGCTCAGTTCAATTTTTAGCCGCTAAACACTACATCTCAGCTTCTTATGAGGCTGTTGGATTTCCAGAGTTTACAGATAACTCATCGTTCCCCTCTTTGGGAAGTGGCGATGGAACCGTTAATCTAGTTCGAGGAGTTATATTCACAACTACTGGATCTCGTGCTTTGATTACCGACTGGAACACTCCAGTTTCTGCATCTTTAGTAAACGCTAAATTTAATGGAAGCATGGCTACGAGATGTCAAAACGAAGGATTGATAGCCAATAAGACATTTAAACTGATAATTTCTTCTAGTACTGGAGCAGTCTTCTCTCAAGACGACGAACTCCCTGGCCTTAGAATTTTCAGTGCTTCATTAGATCCTTCTAACGACAATTACATTTCTAAGGTTCTAAACACTGATCCTTTAAAATTCCAAGAAAAAGAGCACCTTCTTTATCTTGATTTTGCCGTAGAAGATGAAATAGCGCCAGTTTCTAACACAACACACGCTATCGCTTTGATGTCTGGATCATCCAGCACCAACAATATCGGTCTTGGAGATAGCTGGTTAAATTCATTCGGAAGATTTGATGCCAGATATATGACTCCTGCAACCCCATGGATTCAGTCACAGCCTTTCGGAGACACAGAACATAATCTGTTTAAATTTGAAGCTCTATCTGATGGTGCATGGGCAAATGATAAGATAAAGGTATCTATTGCCAACCTAAGGGCTTCTACTGATGAAAACTACCCTTATGGAACATTTGAAGTACAGGTAAGAAGATTCTCAGATACTGACCTCGCAAGAGAGATAATTGAAAGTTATCCAGAGTGTAACTTAGATCCAACTAGCGATAGATACATTGCTGCTCAGATTGGAGATAAGAAGGTCAAGTTTGACTTTGATTCTGAAGATCCAGATGAACGTAGACTAGTAATCTCTGGAAAATATCCAAACAAGTCAGTTTGGGTTAGAGTGGTCATGAACCAAAAAGTTGACGATAAAGATATACCAACTAGTTGTCTTCCGTTTGGATTCAAGGGAATACCATGCTTAAAGACTACTGACACAATGACTGATGTAGCCACTGGACTGAGCTGGAACGGCACTGTTTACGGACACACTTCAACAACAAACGCTAGAATGGGGCTGAACCTAAGTTCCTCAACAACTCAAGGGTCAGGTGGAGCAGGTATAATAACTCCAGTATCTGGAGCTATAGTACCTCCAATTCCAATGAGATTCAAGTGTACTCGAGGAGAAGTTCAAAATTCATTTACTGACGGATCTGCCCCTGATTATGCTGGAGACGTTGGAAAGAATGAAAGAGTAGATTCTAGATTATACTGGGGTGTTAAATTCGAGAGATGCCCACTCACAGGATCAACTAATAACGCCGCTATGAACACAAACGTGTCATCGCTACCTAACCCGCTGATTTCTGCTATAACGAAATTCCAAGGGTTTGAAAAGGCTGATAACTTAGTTAGTGGGTCTGGAGCAGATCACTTTAATAACAACCACTTCACACTAGCTAGGGTAGCGCTTTATAATCAGCTCCAAGGCAACCACATAACTCACATTAGTGGTTCTGCGGCCGAGCATATGGTTCAAGCTGCCTATATTAGAAATGGTGCTTGGGATGGAAGTAACTACACTGTGAGCGATGGAACCAGAACTGGCCGAATTACAATGGCTACTCTAGTCCACTCCAGCTCAGTGAAATTCAATAGATTCCAAGATTATAATAAGTTCTCATTACCATTCTTTGGTGGTTTTGATGGACTTAACATAATGGATAAAGATGTTGCTCTCATGAGAGACCGCGCAGCTTCCAAAGATCCTAACGGATATGGTGGTGATGACATCACTGGCGGGCTTGGGGTGGGTGGAACTAACAACGGAGCTATGATGGGTAAAGGTAAGCAGAACAACTGCATATTCTCCTATCGTACAGCTGTAGAGATGATGACTGATCCAATGACAGTTAATTCTAATCTCTTGGCTGTTCCTGGAATTAGAGATCCATTTATTACTGATCTTGCTAGCGATAGAACAAGAGCTTATTCCATGGCAATGTATGTTATGGATATGAGAGCGTATGACGAAGATGGAAACAGGCTTTTCACTTCCGATCCCGCCAAGAGAGACGTTAGAGAAACTGCAGAGCAGTTTGAAGGTCTAAGAATAGATAACAACTATGTTGCTACCTACTTCCCAGATGTATACATCCAGGATGAAGTAAACAACAGGGCTGTATTAGTACCTTCATCGGTTGTTACTCTTGGAGCGCTGGCATTTAACGATACAGTTGCTTATCCATGGTTCGCCCCAGCTGGATTTAATAGGGGTTCACTTGGAAATGTAACCAATACACAAGTTAGGTTGACGTCCGCTGATAGAGATACACTTTATGATGCAAGAATTAATCCAATCGCGAATTTCCCACAGGGCGGATTCGTAATATTCGGACAAAAGACACTTCAGATGGCGAAGAGCTCTCTTGATAGAGTCAATGTTAGAAGATTGCTTCTCGAAGTCAAGAGATTGGTCGTTCAAGTTGCTGATAAGCTCTTGTTTGAGCCTAACAACGCTGCAACAAGAGGAAGATTCGTAGGTCAAGTGGCACCAATATTAGCACTCATTCAATCACAAGCCGGAATCGAAAAGTTCTCAATTGTTTGTGATGATACTAATAACACACAAGAAGACGTTGATGGAAATAGAATGAATGGTAGAATTGTAGTGGTCCCCACTAGAGCAATTGAGTTCATCGCTATTGACTTTATTGTCACAAATAGTGGCGTGTTGTTCTTGTAATGAATAAATACTGTTAAGAGCACTTAGGAGCAAAAATAATGGCTGAATTAACCTTTAAAAGTCCTGGAGTAAGTACGAGAGAGATCGACCTCTCAGGACCGACCGCAATACAACCGCAGGGAACCCCTGCGGGAATTATTGGTACTGCTAATCAAGGACCTGCTTTCGTACCTATCACAATTGCAACATATCAAGATTTCGTAGCGAAGTTTGGTGCAACTGATGGTCAGAAGTTTGGACCACTTGCGATGTACGAGTGGATGAAAAATGCAAAAGCTGGTACTTATTTAAGAGTGCTTGGAGTTGGCGATGGTAAACAAGATCTCTCTTCTGCTGGTTCTGATTCCAACAGCAACTCAATTCCTGCTGGCGGAGTCAAGAACGCTGGTTTCATTGTTGGTTCACAACAAGTAAAAGGCAATGGGTACCTTGGCGCTAATCCGTATGCTAATACTGGAAATAATGGTGGCAGTGGAGCTACTTCGGTTGGTAGTGCTGGAAGAACTTTCTTCCTCGGGGCATTTATGTCAGAGTCTGATGGAAGTGATTTCTTTAGCGCTGCCGGAATTCAGAAATCTCCAAGAGCAGAACCGATAGTTAGAGGCGTGCTCATGGCTGCATCAGGCGTCCTACCCGCTCTTTCTGGAAACTATGCTCTTGCCAACAGTGCAAGCACAATATCTCAAGCAGATTTTGCTTCTGGTTATAACGGTGGAGCTCCAATTGGTTCGATTAATATAGAAACCACAAATGATTATTCATTCGTTGTTATCTTAAATGGACATAAGCACACATCTGAGTATCCAAACGTAATAACTTGCTCAATGTCTCCTAATAACTCTAATTACTATCCAACCGTTCTTAATACAGATCCAACTAAGATTCAAAACGCTGGACACTATCTATATGCTAGATACGATATCGATACCGCATTAGCGGTTGTTACTGGCTCTGGAATTCTTGCTAATCACCAGAGTAGTTCTATAGCTAACAGAGAATCTTCAGTGTTCTTGGTAACTTCTTCGTACGCATCTTGGAACGGTGGAGCTGCTGGAAACTCTAATTACATTGGAGTTCCAAACTATGAAAACTTCAGCACAAGATTTAGAACGGCGTTCTCTCCATTCGTAATATCTCAAAAGTTCGGCGGGAAATTTAAAAACCTCTTCCAAATTCACGCTTTAGATGATGGAGAATATGCTAATACTCTTTGGAAGCTTTCAATAGAGAACATCGCTAACTCTAATATAGACGATGATTATGGACAGTTTGATCTAGTCGTAAGAGCTTTCGGCGATAACGATGTAGAACCTCAAGTTCTAGAAGCTTTCCGTGGACTAAACTTAAACCCTAATGATGAAAACTATATCGCAAGAAGAATTGGTGATATGTATGCTTACTTCGACTTTAATAAGTCTGTAGCAAGCCAAAAATTAGTAATAGAAGGCGCCCATCCTAACAAATCAGTCTATATTAGAGTTAAAATGGCTTCAGAAGTAGACGATGGCACCATGGATAAGGTCGCTCTTCCAACTGGATATAGAGGACCACACCACTTAGTAACTTCTGGTTCTTCTACTAGAGGAAATGGTGGTACAGTGATTTCATCTCCATCATATCCCGTAGCTTACGACGGAAAAGCAGCTGCTGGTGGTATTGTAGCTGGTGGAGTTTGGGGCGGAAACATTACAACCCCACCAATCCCAGTAAGAAAGACTGTTGCTAGAGGAACAGGTACCACTAAGAGATCTGATCCAGATCTTTACTGGGGAACTCAATTTAGCAAAGTAGATAGTCTTTCTGAGCCAAACAAAAATACAGTTGTTAACGATTCAATTGCTGGCGCTTTTGTCAAGTACTTCCCAGATTTTGGAACTGGAATTGAAAAGGCCTGGCAGGGAGCTAACAACGGTACAGAAACCAAGAACGGCGCCGTTTTAGATTCAGATTTATTCAACAACAATTTATTCTCTCTAGAAAGAATACAAGTTCTTACTAAATCTTCTGAGGATGTCGTTGATTCTACTGAGTGGCAAGCAGCAGCCTACATGAGAAACGGAGAACTTTCATCTAGCCTCGAGAAATCTGACGCTACATTCCACAGTGGAAGATTCTTAAATGTAAACAAAGACTTCGGTCAGCAAGCATCTAAGAAATACTTTAAGTTTACCTTCTTTGTTCAAGGTGGATTTGATGGAGTCAATGTTTTCGATGAAGACAAAAAAGATATGCTTACAGTCGCATGTAACAGAGAGATAGATGATTCAAACCAAGGAGCTTCAGTTGGACCAACTGTTGCTACTTACAAGAAAGCTCTTGATGTTATGGCAGAAAAGAGTGACGTAGACATTCAAATTCTTGCAGTTCCAGGAATAAGAGAGTCCAATGTTACTGATCATGCTCTAGACAAGACTGAAGAAAGATTCGATGCAATTTATATTATGGACATCGAAGAAAGAGATACCCTTAACAATGTTATAACTGCATCCATATCAGATATTGGAGTTAATAACACAGTTCAGGACTTTAAGAATAGAACTCTAGATAGTTCTTTCGGAGCTGCATACTTCCCGGACGTTATAATCCAGGATCCAGCCACTAGAACAAACCTCAGGTGTCCACCATCTGTAGCTGTTATTGGCGCATTTGCCCTTAACGATACAGTGGCTTATCCTTGGTTTGCACCAGCTGGTTTTACTCGCGGCGCGCTGAAAGATGTAATAGAATCTCAAGTTAAGTTAAGTCGCAATAATCTTGATGCTCTTTACGATGCTGATATTAATCCGATTACTTCTTTCCCAGATACTGATGGGACAGTTATATTCGGACAGAAGACTCTACTCGCAGCCGCATCCTCTTTAGATAGGGTGAATGTAAGAAGACTTCTTATTGATATCAGAAGGAAGGTAAGAAAGATTGCGGATACTTTCCTCTTCGAGCCGAACAGAGAGAGTACTCTAGCAAGATTTTCTGCAGCTGTTAACCCAGTACTTCAAAGAATCCAACAGCAGCAAGGGCTCGATAGATTTAAGGTGGTAATTGATACTACAACTACCACTCAAGCTGATATTGAGAATAATACGGTTAGAGGAAAAATATTCCTACAGCCAACACGCTCTGTCGAGTTTATCTCACTAGACTTTGTTGTAACGAATAACGGAACAGAGATATAAAAAACTTAGAGATATAATACTTATAAGTGATTAAGGAGAAACTACAATGGCCGAAACTCTAGCAGTACAGGATATGCTTCCGAATAAGTTTGAACCCAAAAGAAAATTTAGGTGGGTTTTTGCTATCGAGGGCATTGACGCTTTCCTGATGAAAGCAGCAACTAGACCAAACATGACATTCAGTGAGCAGGAGCTACACTTTATCAATTCCAGAAGATACCTTGCTGGAAAGATGAATTTCGATCCTATCACCGTCACACTTTATGATCCAATCGCACCATCTGGCGCCCAGCAAGTTATGGAGTGGGTAAGAACCCATTTCGAATCTGTGTCTGGTCGCGCTGGTTATGCAGATTTCTACAAACGCGATTGCCAGATCAAGATGCTTGATCCAGTTGGAACTGTGGTTGAACTTTGGGACCTCAAGGGATGCATGCTCAACAATGCAAACTTCAACGATTTAGATTACACCGCTGAAGATCCCACCGAGATTTCATTGGGAATCAGGTTCGATAATTGCGTACTTCAGTACTGATTATCATCTAGCGTCTTGTTTTTCTTTAAATCCAAATTTAAAATTGGGTACCACGCTTGTGGTGCCCTTTTTTATTTAACATTGTGCGATTTTATAGAAGAATAATAATTAGTTCTATAGCAATGGAGTTTTATTGTGTCAGATACAAAAGATAGATCTAAGAGAAATGAAGTTTTCACTGGACCAACAGGGCCAACAAGTCATGGCGGAAACGCCCAAGGGATGCCTACTAGCAACGTTATGAAGGACGATTTTGGTTTTGAAGTACCAGTTGATACCGTTCCTCTTCCATCTAATGGACTTACATACCCAGTAGATTCTCCAATGCATCAAGCAGAAACAGTTCAGATTAGAGCTATGACAGCAAGAGAAGAAGATATTCTCACATCAAAAGCACTAATCAAGCAGGGTACAGTAATTTCTCATCTTTTAAGATCTTGTATTGTATCTCCCGGTTTTGATCCTGATATGATGTTAACCGGAGACAGAAATGCTATTATGACTGCATTACGAATTACTGGTTATGGTAAGGAATATAGGGTAGAAGTAAGTTGCCCAGCTTGTGGTCAAAAATCCAAACAAGAATTTGATCTATCTACGCTAAACATTAAAAGACTTCAACAAGAACCTGTAGCACTTGGTTCTAATGTTTTCGAAATCGAGCTTCCAGTAACTAAAAAGGTGGTTAGGTTCCAGTTTTTAACAGGGAACATGGAACAAGAAATTTCAACCATTCAAGAAAGAAAGAAGAAATCAGGACAAGTTGCTGATTCTTTAGTAACTACACGGCTCAGCTATGCGATTCTAGCCGTTGATGGTATTACAGATAAATCTAAGATTGGATTCTTTATTAGAAACATGCCAGCTCGAGACTCTTTATTCTTGAGAAAGCATATGGATAAGAACGAACCCGGAATCGAAATGCGTTCATGGATGGATTGCAACTCATGCCTCGAACACTCGGAGGTTAAACTGCCCCTTGGGGCGGCGTTTTTTTGGCCTGACAGCGAGTAATAAAGAAGTATTTCTTGAGCATGCGTTTTTGCTCATGTACTATATGGGATTCTCTTGGGTAGAATGCTACAATATTCCTATATGGCAGAGAATATGGTTCATAGAGCGGCTTAATAAAGAGATCCAAAAAGCTAATGGATCTAGGGCTGCTCATGATAACAGCAGGGATATGAGGTCCTTACAGGGTCGTCATCGTAATGATCCGCCGGCTAAACTCCGTAGGTTTACATAGTTAAGTGATACTTATTACTACTGGAGGTTTTACCATGCCAAACGATAAGAAAAAGCTCTTTGCGGCTTCAGCTGCATATATACTTGGACTCAAGCCCGCGGTTAAGCTGAAGGGATCTTCAGGGAAAGCTATAGCATATAAAGATGTGCTCGAAGCTTCTAAAAATTTGTATGAAGCTTTAGAAAAAGAAGAAAGTTTTGATAGGGTCGACAGACTTTTAGAAGATAAAAAATACAAGGCAGCTAAATTTGCAAAGAAGACAGGTTTACGCTGGCCATTTTAATAGTTGCAGAAAATTAATAGATTATTTAGAGATTTTGCTGGGGTAAATATTTATCTATAGCAATCTAATGGGATAGTCTTTTGGCAGGCAATAAAGATCTAGGAACTCAAGCAGAATTAGAAAATAGCATTAACGCTGCTATTGCCGGTAGGGCAGATCTGCTTCGAAGACAGACGGCTGAATTATCAGCCCAGCTGCAGCTCCAGCGAGAGATGTGCGATGCCATTAAATGTGGCGCTGATGACATGGCGAACATGGCAGGCCAAGGGGGAGATATTACTAGCATGCTTGGCGAAGCTGCCGACGCTGCTGAAAAAAATTCCGGAGCTCAAAGTAAGCTGTCTAAAAATACAGCCGCTAGCGGTGCAGCTGCAAGACAAGCTGCAAAAGGGTTCAATGTATTAGGTGGAGCTGCAGCTGGTGCGATGCTAGGCGCTGTTAATGCAGCTAAAAAAGCTGCTACTAGGGTTACAAGCTTAGGAAGCGCTTTAATGACTGTAGCCTCTACAGCTAAAAAGATGGTAGTTGGAGCGTTATCTGCTGTTTCTAATACTATTGGATGGCTAGCTGATAAAGCTAATTCGGGAGCGGGGGATGCAAATACACTTACAAATGCCTTTGAAGCTCTTAAAGACGTAACCGGAGGTCTGGGACCAGAACATGAAGCGGCACATGGCGCTATAGATAATATGCGTAGTGGGATGGCAACCGCGCAGATGGATGGAATTAATTTAGCCAGCATATATGGCCGAGGCCCAGGTGGACTTGCAGCTGCTATTGCGGACGTAGGCGCTATGATGTCAGAAGCTGGACCAAGAGTTCAATACATGACAGATGCGCTTCAAAATAACACTGACGCTTTATTGATGTCCAGAAAAGCTCTCGGTCTTACTGGTGATGCCATGGCTTCGCTCGGCCTAACAGCTTCTTATTCAGGCGAAAACCTTGGCGATACTATGAACCAAATTAACGTTCAAGTCGCTTATATGTCTAAGAGGTTTGGTGTAAACGTCAGGAGAATGGGTAAAAATATAGGTGAAATGACAAAAGACTTTGCTACTTTTGGATCCTATACACCCAAACAATTAGCAGCTACTGCTGCATACGCAGATAGACTTGGCGTTTCTATTAAATCATTGCAAAGCCTTACTGGCAAGAC
>MDTE01147753.1_pt1 | contig 19566 bp, 17 predicted proteins | sample 811231 | NCBI WGS metagenome assembly MDTE01 (sample SAMN05326651, study PRJNA326480) | marine metagenome | isolation source: seawater | place: Indian Ocean: Red Sea | collected 2010 | reverse complement strand
TCAGAAAGCATATTGACTGCTTTCATGCTGGCACGCATTTGCTCTATTGTATCGTTATGTTCTTTACTGTAATTGCTCATTACCTGCATCCAATATCGGTGACTTTGTATTTACTTCTTTTTTGAACTCACCTGAGTCTCTTTCTCCTGAATCTTTTTCAAATGATACAGGATGATTTTCTCTGCTTTTTGCAATTTCATCCATTAAAGATTTCAGCATACTTTGATTGTATTTGTCGCCTGTTAATTTTTCTTGTGGTACTTCAGGCTTTTCATATTCTGGTGTTGTGAGTATAGGAGCATATTCCTGTTTTACGTTACTAGGTGCTAGATATGTTTCAGTAGGATCATTTGGATTTTTGACTTTTAACATTTCTGGATTCATGTTAAAGTATTCGCAAAGATAATTCATTAAAACATCTGCTGTTACCGGATAATTTAAACTGATTTCAAAAATGTTTACTTCTTTGTTTTGTAATTTTGGAAAGTCTAATGGATGTTCTTGAACCACAGTTTTTTTGACAGCACTAATTTTTGTTGCTTCGTATTTTGCTAGTGCCATTTTGATTTTCTTTTTAAAATTTTCTGGTAGTTCACCAGCAATTTTAACTTTGAACTCAAAAACTTTTTTAGATTCTGTTAAGTATTCTGAAAATAATTTTGCCATATGTTGTTCCTATCAAGTATTTATTATTTCTTTATCATATTCTTTAATAATTCATTGCGGTCTACAATGGTTCCTGTTGACTCAACAGCGTCTAATTCACCACTATCACGGTCTAATTTGCTCTTTTTCAACTGCAATTCTACCATTTTTAACTTCTTATCTACCTTGGCCGCTTTGGCATCAAGGGCAGTTTTTAGATTTGTACCAGCAACTTCAAATATTCTGCCGGCGTATCTTGCTTCTATATTCATGCCCAAATCCATCAAATCAGCATAAGTTTTCATTGCTTCTGCGGCAATATTGTCCATTTCTTTGTCCATTGCGTCTAATCCAATGACTTCTGGGAGTGCGGCATCAATCTTGTCTAAAACTGCATATTGTTTACCACCTTTTGCTAGTTCCTTTTGTTGTTGTGCTTGATCAAGATTCTCCATTTCAAGTTGACCTTTTTCTACTTCGCTGTCATCTGTAACATATTCTTCTTCTATGTCGGCCTCTTGCATTGCCTTTTTTATTTCAGGTAAATTTAGTAATTCTTCTAATTTTTTTGTCATATTATTCCATTTTTTATTGCTGACAATAATTCTTGTTTGGCTTTATGATATCCACCTTGAATATCTACATGATGCTCAAAAGGAGTTTTCAAATATTTTACTGTGTGTCCAAATAATTGTGCTTCTGGCAATTCAAAATTACATTTTAATTCGTCTTTGCCACATATAAACAAACCATGCAGATAATATTGAGGTATAAGTTTTCCATCTGCTATGGCTTCGAATATAAATGATGTCCTTTGAAATTCCATTTCATCAATGTATAATGCCAAATATTTTATATCACTTGTCAGTGCTGTTTCAATATCTGGTACCATGTGTTCGATTGTTTCATGATCAAATATTACAAAGTCATGTTGTGACCAGTCATACTCATGACTGTCCTCTAAAATTGTGTGTATTTTGTCACTATTACCCATAGATTTTTTAATAAGTTTGAAAAAATTATTTCTAATTTTTTCAGGTAAAAAATGATAGTTGTCTACTAGGTATATTTCTTTGTCGGAACCTTTGATTCCTTTCCATAAAGGCCTAGCAACACTTCCTGTGAATGTGCCTATTTCACAAACAGTTTTTGCGTCACTGTTTTTTACAATGTTTACTAGATAGTCTAATTGTTTGGGAGAAAATTGGTTCCAAATTTTTTCTAACATAATAATATTTACTTGCGTTTTACGGTGTTTGAAAATATTTCGTGCTCTGTTACCACACGAAACTTGATGCCTTTGCCTTTACTCCATTTGTACGCGGCCTCCCATTTTGCTTGATTTATCGCTGATGCTTTTTGTGTATGAATACTTTTACCTTCTTTTGAGAATCCTGTTTGATTACTTGGTTTTATTTCAATCAGTTCTGCTCTGTTTTTTCCTTTTTTGTCTGTGTAAACAATAAAAAAATCTGGCCAATACACAGTATTTTTTCCAGTCAAAGGATTTACATAAGGAATCTTAACACTTTCAGAGGCCCATTTTGAAATGCTTGGATGATTATCACAGAACCGCATAAAAGCGGCTTCCCAACTTGATCTATATGTTGGCTTTTTAAGGCCAACATACTTGTCAGGATTTTTCACCTCATATTTGCCCCTAGAATATGCCATGTTAATCTATGATGTTGCGTTTAGCAAAATTATCGGATGCTCTGTCTCTTTTGAATCCGATGAAGGATGTGTTTGCTCTGTTTGTGTTCATTATTTCTGCAACTAGTTCAGTTAGTAAAGTTGGGGTTGTATCACGCAAAGCATCTAATACTTTTTGTGGATTAACACCATCATTTTGTGCCTGTTTTAAAATACTAAAAGTAATTGAATCAGACGCCGCATCTGTGAAGCCATTGCCTTTGAAAAATCCTTTTACTGCATCATGATCACCAACAGCAAATTCATATGGCTTAGTGTAGAAGCCATCAAAGTATTGAATTGTTGCATCAGTTCCATTGACTTCTTTTTTACTTGGCAAGTTGGTTAAAACATTCCTGGCATTGTTTGCAGTTCTGACTACTCTGTTTGGTGCTGGATTACTTGCACTTTGTGGTGCCGCACTTGGAGTAGTAGCAGACTGCGTTGCTGGATTGCTTGTTGTTGAACTTGGTCTGTCACTATAGACTGCCATTAATATCCACTACCTCCTCCCCCTCCACTACTATATGTTTGTGTAGCAGTTGTTGTTGGCGTTGTTGTTGCTGTTGCACCAACTGTTGTTGTTGTAGTTGTTGTACTTAATTGCTTTAAAGTTTCTTTATCTATAGTTTGGAAAGTTTTAATAGAATCTTTATCCAATCTCAGTTTCACAACTCCACTGTTTACTAAATTAGGAACCAGAGCCAAAGCCTGTGTTGTATAAACAGATTTTTCATCAGTGGTTAATTTGTTCCATGCAGTTTTATTATCGTCCAAAGTCTTAGACGTTTCAGCAAGATAAACTGTGTCTCTAGCAAGCCTATCAAGTGCTTCAGTATTTGATGTGTAATATCTAGATGCTTCATCTGGCGTAAGGACTATAAAGCCATCGTTGTCGACTGCATACAAATTAGGACGTGGTTGGAATGTTTGACCGCTAACTACTGCATCCCTTGGTATTGCATCAACTTTTTTCTTCCTTGTGCCTCTTGGAAAATTCATGCCTGGTGCTGATCCTGAACCAAACATTGTAAAAGCAGTATCTCGCAATATGTCTTTGCCTATACCAATTAATTCTTCTTTGTAACCTTTTTTATAACTGTCACGTCTTTTATATAAATTTATTGCACCCAATATACCGCCAAAAATGTTACCTGATTCAAAACTTTTAAACACACTAATTGATCCTGGTATTAATCCGCCAGGGCCAAAAATTGAATCGGTCCCACCACCTATTACGCTCAATGGCGAAGGTGATCTGTCATAGTGCAAAGAAGTAAGACCTTCTGGCTTATCAGAGGCTCTACTAACTTTACCTTGATTAATTAACACACCATTGTATGCCACTGTCATTGTTTGTTCTGCAACACTTCCTGTGGCAGACTGATCTAAATCAGCATGACTGAAGTTAGTAATTTTGGGTTCCATTAAAGTCCACTCAATATAGTTGCCTTTGTATAATTGATAAATTTTAATAGTTTTAATTAGATTACCGCCAACTTCTGTGTCCATCCCCCATCTATGACTTTCGCCTGTACGTGAATATCTACTTGGTCTATCAAATGCCGCCTCAGGATATCTGCCGTCAGCAATATAATATTGATAATACATTGACCAAAATGCAGTAACAACATCTTTCATATCATCATGAAAAGTCATGTTGATTGGTTGATATGTTATTCTTGTATTGAAATATGTTTTTTTATTATACATATTTCTTTCTTCTACACCAAAGTCATATTTAGGTAACTGCACATTTTTAACAAGCATTCCTAATTCAATTTGTGATGTGTTTAAGAAGTTTGTTGCTTTGTGTTTTGGATTGAGTTCAAACACAACATGGTACATGAACGTTGACTTTGGAGCCAACGCAAAATTATCATCAATATAAAGTCTTGCCGCGTGTTGATAATCCTTGAAACTTGTGTTAGGTAAAAGTTGTGAAAGGAAATTGTTAAGAAAAGACCCCATAGGTCAACTCCTTAACCTGTAGCCGCTGTACCGATTGCTCTACTTACTTGTGTTCCTATGCCAGTACCTCGCGGTGTTTGTATTGCGTTGTCATATTTGACAGTCAATGTAATTAGAACCGGATCACTAGTAGCATAAGCCAAAGTGTTGTAATTAATATTTTGAACGTAACAACCATACAACTCAAATGTTTCTAGTACATTTGCTTCGTTAGCACCATTACCTCCATCTAGTATTTCAATTCTAGATTGGAATTTGTAATCAATACCAGACGCCGCACTTGATTGTTCAAAGAAATCATACTGTTTCTGAATTTGCTCACCGCACAGTTTAGAAACTGAATTGTTTACATCGTCACGTAAATTAATTGTAATAGGTTCCCAAGTATGTTTACCAGCCATGTACACTCTTGAGTTGTAAACATCTAGTGTAATATCATCAAATGATACTGAAGGTCTTGTAACATCTTGAACTTGTTTTGTTATTTCTGAACGTGGTGTAGATACTCCAAAATTTTCAAGTACCAATCTAAAGCGATACTGAAGTTTTGGCATTAACAGACCTTGCGTATTTGCTGATTGGTCTGACGCTAAAGGTACTGTAAATTTTGAAAGTGTACTAATTGCCATTTTAATCTCCTATTACTTTTTTATTTACCACGATCGGCATTTTTTTATATTCGTACCCTTTAAAGGGCAAATTAGCCAATAAAAAAAAGTGCCTAAGATTTCAATGTCTTAGGCACTTTAAAGTACTATAATTGTGCTATTTCGCCTGTGTTTTTGAGTCTTACTGGTATAAAGATAAACTCAACTGCTTTTACAGGTTCAATTGCCACGTCTACATATAATTCATTACGATCAATTCTAGCCGCTGTGTTATTTGTTTCATCACAAACAACAGCAAAGTCAAATAGTCCTCTTTGTGCTACTAGTTCTAACATGAATGATTCAATTGACTGTTTCAATTCATTTCTAGTAAGTTGATCATTTGGCTCAAATATAAACGGTTTAGCAATTTTGTCTAATTGGTTTCTAACAAAGTTTACAAGTCTAGCAACATTAATTCTGTCTAATGCAGAACTTGCTTCTTGTCTTGTTTTTTGTCCAAACACTGACAGACCAACACCATTAATAAATGTAATTGGGTTGATTCTTGCAGTTGCACACGCATCTTTCAGTGTGTTTGATGTTCCAATAGTTTCAAACTCACCAGTCACTGCATTGATTGTACCAACACCTGATGCATTATCAACTAAGCCACGTCTTGTACCTGCTGGTGCAAACCATGGAAATGCTACATCATCATTAAGTGCAATCACTCTTAGTGCCATGTGTGATGGTGGAACAACAACATTGTTTCCTGCTAAGTCACTTGTAAATCCTGATGGATAATAAACACCAGTGAATGAATTGTTTGTAGTCAATCCATCTTCGCCGTTAGTTGCGGCAGAGTTTGTGTTAAGTCCATAAGCATTAATAGCAGTTGTAGTTGCTTCTAGTCTGAACGGAGTATCACCTACAACAAATGCTGTAAATCCTCTATCTGAATTTAATGTTTCCATTTCATCAATTGTTTCTGGATATCCTGGACAAGCAATTACGTTGAATTCTCTTTGCTCTTCACGTATTGCTGTGTTAGAAGTTATTGAACTTTGTAGTGCTTTAACTACAACTTGTCTTTGTGCTTTTCTGCCCATAAATGGTGAACCATCTTCTTTGTTACCTGACTGTGTTACCCAAGCATCTTTTTCTGTTGGTAGAGTAGGATAATCAGTTGTGCTAGGGAAATTGGCTCTTGAGAACTTGCTCTTGACAAATTTCTTAACATTGTAACCTGAACGTCTTGTGTTAAACAACAACATTCCTTTTGGATATATTGTTGGATCTGGTGCGTCGATATCTAAGTAGTTGTCTGTTAGTAAGTCTTTAATTGTTGAAAGTGTATCTTCAATTACGTCTAAACTTCCACCAGTATGATATCTTGCATCAGCAAATAACACACCGTTACTTGATGTTTGGTCAGTGTTATCAATCAATACAAATTTTTTGCCCTCAACTTGTGAATCATCAAATCTGTATATTTTTGGATAATTTTCTAAGTCTGAAGTATCAATCCAAATATCTCCACTAACAAGTATTGTGTTGTCTGATTGTGTTTCAGGCTCAGTAGCAGACATAATTGGTCCGTTAGGATCAGTGTTTGCTAAGTTAAAGCCTCTTATGTCAGTGCCACCATTTTGGTATCCAACAAAAGCAGATCCATTGTGTACAAGTATGTCTGCTTCTAAACTTGTATCATACCATAATGTTCCATCTTCTGGATCAGTTACTGGAGCAATGGTATTTGCTTCATAACTTAATTTTTCCCAACCTGATATTAAAACATCAGCCGCTGGATTCGATCCTGCTGGTGCAACATATAAATTGTCAGCAACATTTGAATTTCCTGAAGTTGTAGTACCTGCAAAAGTTGTGCTTTCATCTTCATTCAATCCATATGCACTTGCAAAACTAGTTCCTAGTTTAGCATCAACAATAGGTGTACCTGATGTATCTTTAAGTCTTATTTCACCGCCTAGTGCGTGTGTAATTGTAATTTTATCAGTAGTAGAATTGTATGATGCAGACACGTGATTAAGGCCTGCCGCACTTACTGCCGCTACAAAGTCATCTCCTTCAGTACCGCCAAGTGTTACAGTAACAGGTGAATTAAGTCTCTCCTGTCCTGGAATACTTTCTTGGATTGTGAATGTTTCTGAATTTGTAAATGGCGATGATCCTAGTGCTACTGGTGATGTTGCACTAACTGCCAATCCGTCGCCAACATTACGTTTAAACACATGATAATCAATTAGTTTACCTGTAACAACAGATGAGTCACCTTGATTTTCTACTTCTGTGTCTTCTGAACTGTTTACTTGTACATACAAGTCTGTGTTTAATAGTGTTTGACCGCCACCTGACTTATCAAGATTGAATATCGCTTGATGATGTGTGTCATACACAGGCACAGTTTGTGATGTAAATGCACCAGTTGTATCTGAGTATAATTTAACAGCAAAATCGGCTCCGTTGTTTACTGCTGTTGTTTGTATCCAAATCGATCCAGTTGGTCTTGGTGTAGATGAACTTGTTTCAAACAATGGTAAATCATAAGACTCACCTACGTGGCATTTAGGCACATAATAAGTTCCTGTGTCTATACCAACATCTGCTAAAGGAGTTCCTGGAGTAGATGCCGCTAATACAATTGAACCATCTGAAGTTGAGTCAGCGTTTCCGTCTGCTGTGTAGTTTCCGTATATTTCAAGTACACCATCTACAACTGCCGCTGATACACCTTGAATGTTTGCATTGTTGATGTCAGTTGCCATAGATGCCATTGTGGTACCTGTTAATGATACTGAACTACCATTAATTGTAAATGTTTCGTTTTGAGTCAATGTGACATTTGTTTTTGTACCTTGAACAGTAGGATTTGAAGTAACCCACGCACCATCACCTGATTCAGAGTTGGCTGAGCCAACTTGTACCCAAGTGTTTGATCTTGTTTTGTAGTACAATTTGTTTGATGTGTTTGAAAATGCCACAACTGCGTAATCGCCTATTGAGCCAAAACTTGTTTTTGGAACACCTGATGTTACTTCAGTAAGTCCTGGTAACTTTGGAGTTTTAACAGTGAATGTTTGCGTAGATTTGTTCCACTCTTTTATTCCAAATTTTGTGTTTGTTAAATCTAACCAATAAGTGCCACTTGCTGGTGTGCCTACTGGTCTAGATGATGTTCCAGTTAATTCTGCTAAGTCAACATCTGCTCTTACAACAAATACTCTATTAGATACTCCTAATAATGAATATGCCGCAAATAGTCCATACTCGTTTGTTTCTGCCCCGTGTAACATATTACCTGATGAGTCAGAAGCAAAAGTTGGATTTCCAAATGTTGCTGTTAATTCTCTCTGTGAAGAGATTGCGTACACAGATCCAACAGTAGAATTTGTAGTTCCTGCCGCTGTTCCTGATCCTGTACCTGATGTTTTATTCTTGCTTGTCGCAACGAATATTGTTGGCGTCATTCCAAGGTTTGATACCGCATAAAAACTTTCGTCAATTACGCTAACCTCTACGCCTGGTCCGATTAGTGCCATATGCTTTTCCTCTTTTTAAGTTAAGTTGCAAGTATTTATAATTAATCTACGTTTTTGCCCATATTTATTTGCCCTTTAAAGGTAACGAATAAATATCTTTATGTCTAACAGACCACTTTGTATTCAATGTAAAGCACGTCCTGCGGCATACAATTATAAAAAGGGCAACAAAGTCTATTATCGTAGAAGATGTGATGTGTGTGTAAGAAAAAATGCAAAGAAAAAAACTAACGGACTTGAAAATTGGCAAAAGTCAGGATACAATAAAAAGCAACAATGTGAATCATGCGGTTTTCAAGCACAACATGAAGTACAGTTAGATGTATATCATCTAGATGGCAATCGTAATAATAATTCTTACAACAATTTAAAAACTTTGTGTGCTAATTGTTTACGATTAAGAGGAATAAGCAAAGTTAAGACTTCTTGGCGTCAAGGACATTTGATACCAGATAACTTATAGAATCTTGTAATTCTTGTAATCCTTTATCATTGTTAATTGTGTAATCAAACTGACTGCTTGTCCACGCCCATTCAGAACTGTGTACGCCTAAATTATCCATTTCTTTAATTGCTTTTTCATTGCCTAGTGCGGCCTCCATGCCTGTGTTGGCCCATTCTGGCATATCACGTTTTACCCATATGACGTGTCCGCCAAATTCTTGTATCATTTTTATTTCATTTGGAAACCTTACATCACTTACAACTACGTTACGATCTCCTACACGTCTAAGCAATGATGCTACCCATATATTATTATTGTATGCTCCACGAAATACTTCAGTACCTATTACCTGTAAAGCCAATCTTGGACTTACTGGCATTTGCAAATTATCGCTCCACCATGTATCCGGTGTTTCACGCCATGCTCTGCTTTCAGGAGTATTACCCTCTAGTAATTCTCTTGGCCAACCAAACACAGCGGATACAGCATCTTTTAATGATTTTGCAAAACTATCCTGCTCATATCCATGGTGTTTTACTAGCATTTCTGCTACGGCGTTTTTCCCACTACCGATATATCCACATAGTCCTACAAGCATAAAACTATTATAAATTTTTATTGATAAAAATGCAAGATTATTTTAGCCAATCACAAATGACATAGGCTTTGAACCTTCAGTAAACATTTCTAGTTGCCTATCAAGTTCAGTCATCTCTGCAGTTGCTTCTGCTTTTAGTTGATCACCATTTAATGCTGTTCCGCCTTGCGGTCCTGCCACAGTTGCAAATTTTGATCTGGCTTCGCCAAGCATAAATTTTGCACCCGCAAGTGTATAATCTCTGATCCAAGGCTTTGCATATACATCTTTTAATAGTGTTTCATCTGGTTTGTGATTATATAACCATAGCAATACAGTTTCTGCTGATCGCACACGTCTAACAATTTCTAGTCTGCGATTTACTTCTTGATAATGGAAATTAATAAATCCACCAAACATTCTGCCAACAAGTTCTTGATATCCAGCAAAAGCGTCATATGTTGCAAGTCCACCTAATCTGCCAGTTTGTAGAAGATATACGTTGGTGTAAGCAAGTTCAAATGGATCAAGGGCGGTACCTCCTTCTGAAGAACTTGCACCACCTACTGTACGTCTGAATATTTGTCTTACAGATACGACTTCATCAGGCAATGTGTAAACATTCTGATTTGGTTGTAATTCTAAAAATCCATAGGATTCTTCAACAGCATTTTCAGATCTTTGTCTGTATTTGTCTATGGCTCTTTCTATAGCGACTTCGTAGTGTTCTGGGTCCAATTCAACATCAATCATTCCATCGCCAAGCAGAGTTCTAACGTAATCAAATACTTTTTGTCTCTCTGTTTGTGCTGAAGTTATACTGTTTACTGCGTCAACCATACACATATTTATTGTAAACTGTGTCGCTACCCAACAATAAATACAAACAAGTTATGCCTAGATTATCAATATTCAAGCCTGAAAAAGGCAATGATTACAAATTCCTCGATCGTAACATTTTTGAGATGTTCCAGGTTGGTGGCACAGATGCCTTTATTCATAAGTATTTGGGACCACAAGACCAAGGAAATCAAAATGATGCAACACAACCAAACTATGTTGGAAAAACAACAGAAACAACAATTCAAGATCTGCTGTTTTTAGAGAACAGAGATCGCAAATATTCAGAAGATGTATTCACTGCACGATGTATCTATAATGTACAAGACATAGATTTTGACCTTACACAATTTGGATTATTCCTGCAGAATGATCAATTGTTTATGACTGTGCATTTAAATGATACTGTAGAACGCATAGGACGTAAAATTATGGCTGGAGATGTTATTGAACTACCACACTTAAAAGATGATTTTTCTTTGCAATCTACAGACATAAATGACAACACTATTGATCAAGCATTAAAAAGATTTTATGTAGTTGAAGACGTTAGCAGAGCGGCTGAAGGATTTTCACAAACATGGTGGCCTCACTTACTGAGAGTAAAAACTAAACCAATTATGGACAGTCAAGAATACAGAGATATTTTTGGCGACAAAGATGATCCAAATGCTTATGGTAGGGTCGGCAGTACATATGATAGAGATAAGGAAATTAATGAAGCAATTATTACACAGGCAGAAGCAAACGTGCCTAAATCAGGTTACGACACAACAAACTATTTTGTTTTGCCAACAGACGAAACAGGCAAAGTTGCTTTAGTTACAGGTGACAATGTAGATCTTTTGGCAAGTAGTAATATTGGTTCAGACACAGTTTATGAGGCGGCAAAGTCAAATGGATATATAGAAGGATATCTTACTGGAGATGGCATTGCGGCTAACGGTAACTCTGCTGGGTTTGGAACTGCTTTTCCTACATATCCTGTAAAAGACCAATTGTTTTTAAGAACTGATTATGTGCCGCAAAGACTTTTCAAATTCGATGGAAAAAGATTTGTTAAAGTAGAGGACAATGTAAGATTGACCATGTCTAACAAAACAGACAGAACTGGCGGAAAATTTGGATTCATTAACAACACTACAGAAACAACAAGAAAAGATGGCACAACATACAAAGAGAGACAGTCATTATCAGAAATAATGAAGCCTAGGGAAGACAACTAATTGCCAATAATATTCAACACTTTTATGATGAGCAGATCCGTAGATTTATAATTCAGTTTGTGCGAATGCTGAGTAACTTTCAATATGAAACAGGAAAAAACAGTGATGGCTTAAAAGCATTTGTCCAAGTGCCGGCTAGGTATGGTGATCCAAGTAGACAGGTTGCAAACATTCTAAGACAAGGATCTGAGAATACTGCCATGCACGCCCCAATGATAAGTTGTTATCTCAAAGACTTAACTTATGCAAGAGAAAGAATGCAGGACCCAACTTTTGTAGATAAAATTCATGTAAGAGAAAGAAAATTCGACGTTGATACTGGGGAATATAAAAACACCATGGGAGAAGGACACACTATCGAACGTATGATGCCTACGCCATATAATTTAACAATGGGTGCTGACATTGTTACAACAAATACTGATCAAAAGTTACAAATATTAGAACAAATATTAGTGTTATTCAACCCAGCACTTGAATTACAAAGCACAGAAAATTATATAGACTGGACTAGTTTAAGTTATGCAGAATTAACTGATATTGTGTTTACAAGTAGAAGTATTCCACAAGGTACAGATGATCAATTAGACATTTGCAGTTTGACTTTTACAATGCCTATTTGGTTGAATCCTCCTGCAAAGATTAAAAAACTTGGTGTGGTTGAAAAAATTATTGCAAGTCTTTACGACCAAGATGCATCTGAGATTGATATTGATGGATTAATAGGAGGTAATTTAATATCGAGACAAAAAATTACTCCTGGCAATTTCGGTATATTAGTGCTAAACGGTCAAGTTCAATTGTTAGGTAGTAATTTAACAACAGAAATAGAACCTTTCAGTGGCGGTGATTCTACCACTGGCGCAGACAGCACTAGAAGTCATGCTTATCAGGAAAAAGAAATTGAACTGCCAAGTAAGTTTGGACCAAAAATTAGTTGGAACAAATTAGTTGCACAGTTTGGTTACATACGCGATGGCATATCACAATTAAGATTACTTGCCAATGTGCATACTGCATACAATGATGATGTGCTAACAGAAATAAGTGGAACTATTGCCCTAAGTTCTACTGATGATTCAATTTTGTTGTTCACTGTAGATTCTGACACTATTCCAACAGATACATTAACTGCTGTAACTGCTATTGTTGACCCACAAAAATCTGGTCCAGGTACCAAAGGTGGACTTGCCGCGGCGGCCAGTGGACAAAGATATCTTATTACTAAAGCAATCGGTGGTGATAATGACATTCCAATATCTAATTTAACAATCAGCGGTTCAACTATTACAGTTACAACTGCAGAAACTGCCAGACTTGATGATTCATCTCTTGCTCGAAATCCCCATGGATTAACAGTTGGAGATACTGTTACTATATCAGGTGCGTTCCCAGATTATTACAATGGAAAATTTACAGTGGCAACTATACCAGCCGATGATATATTCACTGTAACACTTACTACAGATGGTTCTACTGCAAGAACTATTGCCAATCCAATTACGCCAGCAACCACAATCGGCAGTTTAACTACAATTAGAACAATTAACGCATGGGGGAACATCATAGCAAGTCCAAACGATATTATCCAATATGATGGTTCAAATTGGTCAGTAAGTTTCGATGCAAGTAATTTTACTGTGGGACTTGATAGCAGTTTGGATTCATCAATGGATTCAACCCTGTTACAGTATGTTACAAACTCTACCACACAGATACAGTATAAATGGACTGGTGTACAGTGGATACTTTCATATGAAGGTGAATACAAGCCAGGTGATTGGCGTTTAGTCTTGTAATCTGTTTCAATATAAGTTATAATTTAGAATGAATAAAATTATATGTTCTGGTGCATTTTTCTATGCACAAAAAACAAAAACTTTTTTGTTTTTACAAAGGACAGGAAAACATTCTGGACAATGGGGGTTGGTCGGTGGCAAAACCACTGATAAAGAAACTCCTTTCGAAGGACTAAAACGAGAATGTGTTGAGGAAATTGGATCAATGCCAACACATACTAAAGTGATTCCTTTAGAACTTTTTACGTCTAATGATAACCAATTTCAATTTCACACTTATGTTGTTGTAGTCAAAGATCAATTTATTCCAAAATTAAATGGTGAACATTGTGGATTTAGTTGGGTAAAAAATAGTTGTTGGCCAAAACCTTTACACCAAGGGTTGAAGCACACACTAAATGATAAATCTATAAAGAATAAATTGCAAACAATCTTAGACTTAATTGTTTAACCAGCACTAATTTTTACAGTACCACTATCATTCCAAAGTTGTCCTGCATTATTGGGATCACTTGTAGGCAAATCACTTGCCATTACTTTGCCTTTGTTATTAATCATAAGCACACCGTTGTCATCTGGAAGATCGATATGTCTCTTAGTGCTTGATTTGCCAGACAGAAAAGTTTTCTTGCCGCCGGTGTTTTGTAGGCATAATGGCACATTGTGATGGGCATAAATGGCATTATTGGCAACAGTCAATAAAGGTTTGTGCTGTCCGTCTTTACGACCTATTATAGTAATGACACTTTGGTCTTTACCTTTTTTGTTATCTTTAATACTACCTTTGATCTGTCCAATTTTGATTTCTTCACCTGCATCATTTAGACCTCTGAATTCTGAAACTTGGTCTGCATTTACTGTAATATTTTTGCCAACTTTAAACATACTACACAGCAATTAAAGTTCTATAAATTTTGTAGACAGTCGAAGTTGCGGCGCCGTTTGTAGTCCTTAACCTTACGTCATTACTTGAAATGTCTACTGTGTAGGTGGATAAAACACTACCACTTCTTGTTTCTGCATAGTCATTACCATAAGCAGTTGTGCCGTCATGTGTAACAATAATTTCATTGATTTGATATGCACTACCTTGTGTGGCTTGTACTATGTATTTTGCTGTTCTGAATGTTGCTTTAGCAAATGTATCAATAGTTGTAATACTCGTTGAACCAACTGTGGCTGTGACATAATTTGTTGTAAGGTTTGACTTCAATGTCATGCCATCTGTAGAATCTAATTTTAGTAATTCAGCATCATTCCCTGCTGTTTGTGTGTTTATTATTAGTTGTGCATCTTCCGAACTATCAGACGCATCAATAATTTTTCCAACAATTTTAATATAATCTATTGTTGAACTGCCATCATCTGTACCTTTAAATCTGATTGTACCAATTACATCATTATCTTCCGGAGTAACTTGATCTTGTTGAAACACAAGTTCAGCACCAAGTCCTGTGGACAATGTATTTTTTAATGTTAGTACTGGTTTATTAGATGTTGCGGATTCAAATGTAATATCATCACCAGCACCTTTTCCTGACTCATTAATCATTTCAAAGCCGCCGGCTGTTGAACCGTCATGTACTCTGATAGTATCTTTGGTGCTGTCTATACTAATTTCACCGGTTGACCCAGTAAATGCGTCATTCTGTGCTGTTGTTCCGCGTCTAAATTGTACAATAGTTGGCATTTATATTCCTTGTTTTAATATTTATTAAACTTATGCTCCTACGTGGTCTTCATCTGCACCCAAATTAGTTGTGTCGACTTGACCGTTTGGCTCCATGCAATCGAACAATGACACAATACTAACACCAAAAGCATCTTGTGTTGTGCCAGTGCCTACACCGGCGCCCTCTGCATCTGAAAAATCAACCGTGGTTGAATCACCAACATCTGTTGGGAAAGACCCAAGTGTAGAGTTGGTAAATCCTGTACTTGCAGATGTAGCAAAGTTGGCGTCGTTGCTAAATTGTGATAGTTTAACATTACTTTTTGCAATACGTTTCAGTACTCCACCATCATTAATTAAGAAATGATCTAGGTCACTTGCTGATGATGTTAGTGTGGCCGCATCAGTAACATTACCTGTGTGCACCACTGTATCGGTGCCAACTTTTACTCCGCCAGTGCCTGAAGGTTGTAAAACAATATCTGCATTCGATTCTGTTGTCCTTACCTCATTGCCTTCAAATTTAAGTTGATCAATAACAACACCACCTGTGCCATTGCCAAATAGTTCTAAATCAGCATTTGAAACATTGGCAGATATTGTGTTGTCATCTATAGTGACTCTATCCATAATGACTGTGCCTGTACCATGTGGTGTAATATTAATGTCAGCATTTGATGATCCAGTTGTAATTTCATTATCCGCTATGGTGATTGCATTTCCTGTTGTAACAAATGACCCAGCAGTGACTTTTCCTGCTGTCAAATTATTGTCGCTTGGATTATAAGTTAGTGCTGTGTCAGTTTCAAGTCCTTGAGCACCTGTTGCTCCATCAACAAAAGTTAAAAATATAGTTTCATCTGTAGAATTATTTGCACTAACAGTGATAGTTGCAGGAACAATGTCACCTGTGCCATCAAACGATGTGCCACCAATGTTTCTTGCAGTGGCCAATGCAGTGGCCGTATCTGCGTTGCCTGTAACATCACCTTCAATGTTTGCCACTATGGTTGCAGTACTTGAGTCTGTTACTGCTGTTACTGTTGAGGCAGAAGTAGATAGTACAGCCTTGAACTTGTCATCTCCTTCATTCCAGTAAAACACAGCATTATTTCCTGCTGACCCTCTGTTTATGTGTATTCCAGAATCTATATCTGCTCCACCTGAATTTTTGGAGTTGATGGCAATCAATCCATCTTCAATTTCTGTTGTAGTGGTTTCAAGTATTGATTGTGTGCCTAAGACTGTGAAGTTTCCGTTGACTTGTAATGCACCCGACACACTCATTAATCCTGTGTTGGATATATTCAATGCTCCACTTGATGCTATTGATAAATTTGTTCCATCACCTTCAATTTTTTCGCCATCATCACCAAACACTAGTCCAACATTGTTGGGTAAATTTACATCTCCAGTTGCCGTTAAATTAATATCTGCACCAGATGTTACAGTTAAATTTGTGTTGTCACCTTCAATTTTTTCACCTGTGCCAAAAGTTAAGCCTATGTTTGCAGGAATAATTACATCTGCTCCTGCTGTTAATCTAATATTTCCTGTTCCGTTAGTGTCAATTGTAATATCAGCATTAGAACTTTCTGTAGTAATCTTTGGACCGTTGCCTCCTGAGGGTGTAATTAGTAGTTGATCATTGCCTGATCCTATTTGTGTTGTTGCATCTAAAACAATTTGTCCAGTACCATGTGGATCAAGTGTTATATTTGAATTGGATGCTATTGTCTGTATGTTTCCCGTTTCGCCACGTATTCTTAGATTATCTAAGTCAACAGTTCCTGCACCTTTTGCCCTTATTTTAATAGAAATATCTGTATCATCACCTTCAGCAAGTAACCTTACAGGATTGCCAGACACTGAACCAGCGTTGTTGAGAGTGTTTACTGTGGAGGCATTCTCCTGGTCGACTACTTTTTTACCTCTAACTTTAAGTTGTTTTAATCTGTTGTCCCATTGGAACCCTCTAGTTCTTGGCATTATTCTATAACCTCATAAGTTCTAATCACAGCAACCCAACTGTAATTTTGTGACCCAATACCTGTCACAGTAATTTTCAATGATTTATTTGTGTTATCTGCTGTGGCATCAACTGCCAATCCTGCATTGTCTTCAGCAATGATAATTTCATATAAATCACCTACATCTGCCACTGTGCCTCCATTGTTGTCTAAAACACCTTTTAGGTGATAACCAGCACCAGTACCATCAGCATCTGTTCTTCGTGTAGTTATATCTGCTGTAAATGTCATTGTGCTATCAGTGGGTACCGGTATCCTTGCGTTTGATTGCCCGCCAACAAATATTTCAGTTTCTGTGGCATCGGTTGTTGTGCCGTGCATTATATATTCTCTTGTTCTAAATCCAGTATTAGCAAACATTTGAACTGTGTCTGTTTGCAGTTCAATTTCTCCTGTGCCATTTGGAATCAATTCAAGTGATGCATTTGAGTCTGTTGTTTGTATTGTATTATCATCTATTTGAATTTTGTCTAGTACTACTTTTCCTGTGCCATGTGGAGTAATTTCTATGTCAGCGTTTGATGCTACTGTTTTGATTTCATTATCAAAAATTTCCATTCTGTTTGAGCCAGCAGTTATTAATTTTGCTCCTAGTGTTACTTCACCACCGGAAAAAGTTAAAGCAGTTGTGGTACTTGTTCCTGACTTAATTACTAATTCATTGCCTGAATTTGTTAGTCTACCAAACTCTGTGCCGGCATCTTTGAAAATTATATCTTGATCATTTGCATCAATTATGACATCACCTTCAGCATCAAGTGTCAAGTTACCGCTTGAATTAATTTGTAAATTTGTTCCATCACCTTCAATTTTTTCACCGTCATCACCAAATGTTAATCCTATGTTTGCTGGTATGTTTACATCTGCACCTGCTGTCAAATTTATATCACCTGTACCATGTGGATCTATAGTAATGTCAGCATTAGAAGCAGAAGTTGTGATTGTGTTGTCTGCTAGTGTTAAAGGTTGACCTCCATGTGTTTCTATATTTGCTACCACAGTAGCACCGGCAGTATCTGCAACTGAAGTTACTCCCGAACTTGAACTTGACAACACCGCCTTAAACTTATCTTCACCTTCATTAAAATAAAACACCGCATTGTTGCCAGCAGATCCTCTGTTAATATGAATACCAGAATCTATGTCTGCACCACCTGAGTTTGTTGTGTTAATTGCTAATAGTCCATCTTCAACTTCTGTTGTTGATGTAGAAACAGTAGTACCAATTACTGTTAAGTTTCCTTCGACCTGAAGTGCTCCAGCAACACTCATAAGTCCTGTATTGTTTACAGTTAATGTGCCTGAAGATGCAATAGTTAAATTTGTTCCGTCACCTTCGATCTTTTCTCCATCGTCACCAAATGTCAATCCTTTGTTTGCTGGTATGTTTACATCTCCAGTTGCATTCAGATTTATATCTGCTAGTGCTTCTAGTGTTAAATCAAGGTTATCACTTTCTATTTTTGCAGTACCAAATGTTACTCCTATGTTTGCAGGAATCACAACATCAGCACCAGCAGTTAAATTGATGTTTCCAGTTCCATGTGGCACTATGTTGATATCTGAATTTGATGACGTTGTTTTTATACTAGGTCCATCACCACCTGTTGCTGTAAGTTCTAGTAGATCTCCGCCAGTGCCAACTTCTATTTTTGGAATAACAACTGAACCAGTACCATGTGGTGTAATTTCAATGTTGGCATTTGAACTAGATGTTTTTATTAAATTGTCCGCTATGGTAATTGCATTTGACCCTTTTGCTGTCATGTTAGCAGTTATAGAGTCAGGCAATCCGATAGTAACTGTGTTATCTGAAACAGCCACCGTTGTCTCATTTGACGTTGCACTAAATGTTAAAGTGTCTGTGCCAATAGTTACATTGTCATTTGTTGATCCATCTGATATTGCTAATACTGTTGAAATAGCCGCTGTTGATACTGCTGTAATCAAACCTTTTCCATTTACAGTTATTACTGGAATAGCAGTTGTGCTACCAAAAGACCCTACGTTTGAATTGACTGTGTCTAAAGTTGTGTTTAATGTAATATTACCTGAACCGTCAAATGCTGTGGCACTTGCATCAACATCACCTGCAATAGTAATATTTCTTGCAGTTGCTAATGTAGTTGCTGTTGAGGCATTTCCTACTACATCTCCTGTAAATCCTGTTGCAGATGTTACTCTCCCACTAACATTTACAGCATCAACTATTTGTATTGCTGATGAATCTGTTGATGTGATTTCATTTACATCTAAACTTTTTACAACAACTTTACCTGTGCCATGTGGTGTTATATTGATATCTGCGTTAGATGATCCTGTTGTTATTTCATTGTCTGCTATTGTAATCGCATTGCCTGTTGTTACAAATGATCCTGATGTAGTTGAACCTGTTACTGTAACACCACCTGATGTAGTTTCCAACTTTTTACTGTTATCGTGATAAAGTTCAACTGCTCCATCGGCAACACCCTTTATCATTGTTTCTGAACCACTGTCCTTACCAATTATCACATTGT
>MDTE01043369.1_pt1 | contig 19570 bp, 15 predicted proteins | sample 811231 | NCBI WGS metagenome assembly MDTE01 (sample SAMN05326651, study PRJNA326480) | marine metagenome | isolation source: seawater | place: Indian Ocean: Red Sea | collected 2010 | reverse complement strand
TTTGTTAAAAAACCTATCATCCCGCTTGATTCACCGTTGAAAACGACAATATTTTTACTTGGCATATATTTAATGTCTCTTATTCTTTCTCCAAAAAATATTTTGGTATAAGAATTTTGGTTGGTATTGTATGCAAAAATAGACTTTTCATTTTTCAATCCATGAATCCCCATGGATGAAAAAAGTAAATTAACGTTTTTATCTATAAATCCACTTTCCACTGATGCAATGGCAGAAATTCCGATTGATGGTGTAAAAAATAATTTAGGCTCTTCAAAACCAAACTTAACATGCGATTTGTGAAGTGGTGCTTTATTATAAAACTTATGATCCAAATCAGAAATTATTGCTCCCTCTATATTAACCTCGCTGGATGCATAGTGATAACCATATGATGAAATTGGCCAACCAAAATTGATCGGATCAATAGATTCTAATTGATTGAGATTAATTTCATCTCCTCCATTTGGTCCATGCTCTGTTGACCAGATTTGTTGTTCATCCTTCAAGTACACAATTCCTTGAACATTTCTATGACCATATGACAAAATTTTTGATATGCCAGTGGATTTTTCTATCAGAAGGATTTTTCCAAGCTCACTTTCCAGATCTTGCGCATGATCTCTGTATCTAAACGTGCCAGTGCTAAACAAAAAATTATCTTTATCATATTCAGCTAAATATCCACCTGAATCCGAAGCATTATACTCACCATAATCATTATTTATTTCAATACACTCATTGGGTACAAAGAACTTCTCAAAATTAAGAAATTCTAAATTAAGAGGTGCCTTTAGAATAGAAACGTTGAAACACTCATCAGCAACTTGATTTGAAAAAGCAACATATATGTTCTCCTCATCTACCAAAAAACCCTTAATGCCATATTGTCCTTGGCCATAAAAATCATAGTATCTAATGAGATTAAACATATTTGATCGTATATGATTCACTTCAATAAAATCTTCGCTCAGAGCAAGATTTTCTTTATTAATATTGAAAAATAAACCATTCTCTTGAGCTAAAAAAATATAATTTTGGTTGATTGAGAGATATGAGGTTCCAATGGCTTTGTCATTCTTTACCTTTTTTAGAAAGTTTGCATTGTAAAAAGATCCTTCTAAACCATCATCAACATAGTATTCATGATTCTTTAATTTTTGAAGGAATAATTTATCCTCTAAAATAAAAAATGATCTGAATGCTTCAATTGCCTGATCTTTTGGAATAAATTTTAGAATTTTTTCATTATTTAGTTCATTAATATAGCTTTTCGTATAAATTGGGAGGTAATCTCGCAACAAACCTTTTATAGGTGTTTGATAAAAAAATATAAGAATTAGTGCAAGCAATATGAATACTGACATTATTAATATTTTTTTCATATGCGAATTGTAATTTTTTTTAATTTAAAATGTTTAAGTTATTATTAAAATGAAAATAAGTAAAAGAATTTTTTTAGAAGATTTTACAATAATCATAATAATCTGTCTGAGTTTATTCTCAATTTTTCATTTCAGAGAATTTCTAATTTATCGAGACTTTTTAATAATTTGGGATGGGGTTCAAGAAATAAGGGGTGGAAGATCGTTTTATCAGAACATTATTATTCCGATTGGAGCATTTGCATTTCATTTTACATACGTTTTTTTAGAAATTTTTGGCAATAGTTGGTATGTCCTTCAAATAAGCCAAATATTCTTAAATTGCATAGTGCTAATAACTGCTTACTTAATTCTTCGAAAACATGAAGATAATAAATATATTGTATATATAGCACTAATTATTTTTGCATTTATCTATTTAATTTTACTCAATCACCCTTGGTACAATAATTTAGCTGCATTACTTACACTTCTAGTTTTCTACCTCATAGATTTTAAAAGTAAAACTATTATTATTCTGGCTGGAGTAGTCAACGGACTATTGTTTGTTACCAAATATGATTTTGGTGCTTATACATTCATGGCGGCAACTATATATTTATTTTTTAATTCAAATAAATCTTTTATTGATTTTTTCAAAAAATTTCTCCTTTTTACATCTGCTATTTGCTTAGTTATCTCAATTGAATACATTCTTTATTCCCAAGAAATGATTGATCAAATCTTAAAACTAGTTTTTTTGAATGCTGATTCACGTTCCTATAGATTCTTAGAATCAATAAATTTCCTAAATATTTGTAAATTTTATCTTTCTTTATGGTGTTTATTCTATGGATGGGGTGGAAATAAAATATTTTTGTTGGCAGGCTTGATAATGTTAGTGAGCCTACTAAGTGACTTGACCGGAGGTATATTTTATACACATTATTACTATCTTTTCATACTGCCCTCAATGCTCAATCAAATTAGATTAAAACATAATCTAAGAAAATATTTTTTAATGAATTCATTGATTGTCCTCATTATAATTTTGCCCTCAATGCGCTTAGCATTCTTTTCATATGAAAACTTATTTAAAGATTATGCTGATCAAGAATATTTTAATTACCGAGATCTGAATACTGAGATAGAAATTATCGATTTAGGAGAATGCTTTCCAGAACTTAAAAGATTATTGGGACCAGCTAATATATGCTCACTAAAAAGCAGGCTCGATAAATTAGCTAAATTAAATAAGCAAATTAAAATTCTGAATCTTACACAACTAGGATTCATGGATAATCAGAAATATTATGAAAAAGACTCTCCAATTCCACTATGGTGGAAAAATGGAGTAACAATTTCGAAATCACTAGAGACTGAGTTGAAATCAAAAGTCCAATCTAGTTACTATGACTTAGTGTTGATAGAGTACGTTGATAAAAGTATCTCTAGTCACGCTTTTAGAAATAGTTTAAAAAAAATTGCAGACGATAACAAAGAACTTAAGTTAATTGTTTCAGACATTCACTCCCCTACGTGCCTCAAAAAAAAACCTATAAGTAATTGCGGTATTTACATGTACTATAGCAAAGGTTTAACTTCTCTTGTTAATGAAGAAGTTTTGCAGTAGTTTTTTAGAATCTAGTTCATGCGATCCATACTCATAGTCAACTTTATGGTTTAAATGTTCATGATCAAAAAAATTATCATTAGTAACAACCGCTCCTGACTTTGGTTCTTTAAGTGAAAAGTAAACTTTTTTAATTCTTGCGTGAACTATTGCCATACAACACATATGACAAGGTTCTAATGTTACAAACATTATATGATCCGTTAGTCTGTAGTTTTTTGCTTTTTTGCATGCAATTTCAATAGCATTTACTTCAGCATGTCTTAAAGGAGAATTATCTTTAATACATGAATTGCCAGCTGACGCAACAATTTCATTATCGTGAACTATCACACAGCCAACAGGTACTTCTCCTGATTGACCAGCTTTTTTGGCTTCAGCCAATGCGCAACACATAAAGCTGTCAAATAAATTATTCATGGAAATAATTAATTGGTGCCCAGAGCCGGACTTGAACCGGCACGAAGTTGCCTTCGAGGGATTTTAAGTCCCTTGTGTCTACCAATTCCACCACCTGGGCATAAATTTATTCTTTGCTAAATTTAGACTGTGTATCTAGTTTAGTATAGTTCTTGCTATCAGCTCTTAAAATCTTTTCTTTAAAAAGCTGTTTGATGCTGGCCGGAATAAAATCCTTGATAGAAGATTGTTTCTTTACTGAACTACGATTACGAGATAAATCTAAATTTTCCCACTCAATAGTCTTTAATGTTAACTTTTTTTTGTACCAAAAATTGCCATAAATTTGAGTCCTTTGTCCATGTAAATGTTGATAATTAGCTCTGACTGCGTGGATTGTATCGTTATTTGGTGAAAATACTACGATAGAATTATTTTTATTTTGAACAAATTTTGTTTCACACCAATCCCATGGAAGCCAACACCTCTCAACATCTTTGTTATGCTCCCAAAATTTTTGAATATATTTATACTTATCCTTCAACTGAAGATAATGGGTGTGTATCTTTGCATTCTCAGAATTTTTGAATGGATTAATATTAACCATATAAGTTAACGATTTTCTTCTAATATCTGGATGAGGACTAATCTCATATCCATCAAAATATTTTTGTATTCCATTATCAAAATAAACATTATTTAAATTGATGGAAAATTTTTCAGCAAGCACCTCTTTAAATTTATTTGAGTTAAAAAAATCATCTACCGATTGAAGAAACTCACTCTTATTCTCTAAAAGCCTAACAGTAAGCCCAAAACTCTCACAAGCGGAATTTGACCTGGAATCGAGTGATTTATGATTATGCCAATTTATATACTCTTTCTCACTGGATATACATCCTGGAAAATCAATAATCTTATACCCATTCTTAAAAACCTCATCAAATAAAGATTGATCATCAGACGTCTTGTTTAAATTGATAGCTTTATCATTGATGATTGCATCAAAATGTTCGCCCGAAAAAAAATCCTCGATATAAATTGCATCAAAAGGCATTGCCTTTATAGATGATGAACTTATCTTTTCTAATAAATAATCGAACATTTGCGTCATATTTTAATTGGAATTACTCCAATAAACCAATTAATGCATTTGATTCACTTGTAAAAAATACCTTTTCCTTGATAATCTCAAAATCTCTTACCCTCTCACCAATAGGAATAGTTTGAAAATCATCAATTTCATTTTGTTCCCATTTAAAAAATGATAATGACATGTCTTGATCGGTTGAGTTGTCTGGTCTTCCCATTGCCCCAACTATGTAGAAATTACCTGAAAATTTTGATGAATTATTAATTTTTATAATATCTGAAATTCCTATAGATGGGACAAAATATTTAACTGGTTCATTAAAGCCATAATTTTGATGAGATTTATACAATGGGAATTTTTTATATATATCTCTAGTTCTTATTTCATAGATATTTCCATCTTTATCAATTCTTGAATTCCCATAATGTCCTCCATATGATGCTATAGGCCAACCAAAGTTTGTATTTTGATCATTTAGATTTAACAAATTGATCTCATCTCCACCTTGAGGTCCATGCTCAGTAAACCAAATTTTGTCATTGTTTTGATCAACATATATACCTTGAGCATTTCGAGTACCTTTGGCGAGAACACTAACTGATGCATCAGTTAAATGAATTTTTAGGATTTTACCAAAATATGATTCTGAATCTTGAGCTAGCCATCTACTTCTAAAATCACCTGTTGTGAAAACAATATGATTCTCGTCTAGGAGTGCCATCTTTCCACCAGACTGATGAGCATTAAACTCATCAGATTGATATTGATTGATGCATTCATTTATTGAAAAAAACTCCTCAAAATTTAGCTTATTGCTAATCTGAGCCACTAATATACTGTTTGTAAAGCATCTAGGTTCTTTTTCAATAATAATTGACGCATACAATTTATTATCTACGACTAATATATCTTTTAAACCAAACTTGCTCATCGAGAAAAATTCCAAATATGAGATGAAGTCAATTATGTTAGATTCCAGATGTTCAACTGGCACTTTGAGTAAATCAATTCCTTTGATCGCAAGAGCTGATTCATAAAAATCTGAGGAGACTGAAAAAAATAATCCATTTTCTTGAGCGATAAGAAGTGTATCTTGGAAGCTATCTATATAGCTATTACCCAACTCAAGAACGTTTCCCTTATATTTTAAAAATGGAGCTTTGAATAGTGTAATATTGAATGGAGTATTGTTATATTCGAAAGGAATTTCCTTATAAAAAACCATACGAAGATCGCTGGTTTTTACATTCAGGTATTTTATTGCCTCGAGAGCATTCAGTGAAACTTTGCTTTTTTCTTCTAATTTTTTAAGATTTGAATCGTTAGAGGTATATGTAGGAACATACGCTTCAATTAGTACCTTAAAATATGCCTTAAAAAGATTTCTTTCTTCTGCTAATGATTGAATTGATATATATAAGCAAACAAAAAAAATTATCGAGATTATGAAGAAAGTCAGTACATTTCTCATAGCTTATTTTTGATATATTTTAGTCCTTTATAAATAATGGTATCAGCAGAGATGTGTGATCTCAGAAAATTTTCTGTATTAATTGAGAGTAAATCTCTCCAATAGTCCGCTGAATTGAGTTTATAGTACTTGAAATAATTTTTTAATTCTAATTGTGACTTTGCCAATCCATTATCACCATATTTAGCAACATATGGAGAAAAATTTGGATACAAGCTCTTACAATTTATTAATTTTGTTTTCATAAAATTTCCAATCAGCATGTCATCAAAAATTTCATGTTTAATTGAGGTTATTAAAGAGTGCTTAGGTGCTTCAAAATAAATAAGCTCATCTCTGTCTGATAACTTAATTGAAATCTCCTCTCCTCCAACTTTGAAGACAATGCAGCCAAAAAAATTTTTCAAATGCTCGAAGGAGCTGAAGTATTTTTTAAGTAAGAGTTTTTCATTATTGTCTAACTGGTCAGAATAGTTATCGCCAAAGTCTTCAGGCTTTGCTAACATAATTTCAGTCTTTCTTGGATTGGTTGGAGTGTAATCACCTTTTACGCTGTCCCAGATACCATGAGCTTGTAAAATTGTTTTATTTTCATTGAAGAACTTTTCATCATGCCTTTCAATAGGAGTAATGAACTTATTCATTTTTTCAGAGTCTGTTCTGTTGTATCTATGGAATGTTGAAAATGGTATTGCAAAGTTACAATCCATATCATTCATATGATATGCATAAGATGGGCCAAGAGGCTCTCTTTTAGACGCTTCTGGTTTTATAAAATTATCATTCTCATCATACAAATTAATCATGTCAGCATCGCCCCAATTCATCAATTTAAGTAAAAATCTATTTTGATAATTTTTGATTAATTTTTTTACAGTTGGTTTCCAGCCAAGCAAATTACCGTCATTCATGTTACAGATGCAGTCTTTTTTTTGAATCTCAACAATGAGAGCAGCATCCTGATTCCAATCAGCAAAGCTTTTTATTCTTACATTTTTTGAAATTTCAAACCAAACATTAGACTTAATTTTTATACATGTAAAATGCTTTTCAAAGTAATTAAATATACGGTCTCCAAAATGATCTGGAACAAGGATTATTGCATTATTAAAATATTTATATGATTTACTATCAATGTGATCAGGATGTCCATGTGACAGCCAAATATATTTTGAATTAATGATATTTGAAATGTTAGTCTCAGATATTTCATAAGGATGAGTCCAGCTTCCAAAATATGGATTTCCATCAATCCATGGATCAGTCGATAGAACAGGTCCATCGTCAAAAACTGTTAATGTTGCATTTCCAACTGTTTCAAAACCAAGCATAGGGATTATATTTCTTAAGAATCTCTGATTTTAACAAAATAATACAAATCTAATAATCGATATTATAGAATAAAAATACATATAAGATTTTGAGAGCATCACAAATATTTATCGTCATGATTGTTGGTCTTTGCTTTGGCATTGGGCTATGTATGCATATTGGATGGAACAACTTGTCAATTTTGCAAGCTAGAAGCTTAGACGAATATGTTTTTATTGAGCCATTATTAAATATTTATAATGGTATTAAAGCGCAATCTCTTGAGCAAATCTTTAGTTTCATTTTTTACTCATACGGCTTTTTCTTTTTCTTTTTGAATTTTCTATCTACCTTTTTATATCTTGATCAAATCATGGATCCTGGTTACATAATCTCTGTAAGAGTGCTAACAATCGCCATATTTTGCTCCAATATTTTTATTTTTTATAAGATCATTGACCAAAACAAAGTATCAAAAATAGAAAGGATAATATTGCTATTTATCTTATTTAGCATGCCAGCTATTTGGATATTCAGTGGATACATTCACCCTACTTTTATTATGATTAGTATGTTTTTGGCGTCAATATTAGCAATGATAAAAGCTAATAAAAAAGTAAATAAATTCTATTGGTTTTCAATAACTCTTTATGGATTTGCTTTATCATTCAAGTTTCAAGCGATAATTTTTTTTCCATTCTACATTTGGATTTGGTTAGGATTATTTACAAATCATACTATTAAGAATGCAGCTGTAATTAGATCAATTATTAAATCTTTATTTTTAATATTTGTGATCTTCATAGTTTTAAATCCATATGTACTTTCATCGCAAGGCTTTGACGCGTGGATTGCAAGTCTGAATGCAAATCTCTTAAGCAATGAAAGTAATCATGGAAATGATGGTCGGGTACTTTTAATAGATAAACTTAATTTTGCCTTATTTAATTTTTATTTTGGATGGTATGTGTTAATTGTACTTATATTTGTATCGGTCTTGATAATGCTCAATGAAGTTATCAAAAAATCGTTCTCAGTCTATGGAGGAATTGCATCCTTTTTTCTTGTGTATTTCTTTTACTTAATATTTTTTGTAAATAAAAGCTGGGCAATATATTTTTTACCTTTAAGCATTCCTGCAATTATCATTTTGATTAATATACCTGAAACGCTGAATTGGAGATCATATAAAATAAATAAATTTAGGTTAACACTTGTGTCTTCAGTTTTGCTGATAAATCTATTTAATAATTTTGAGTTTAATAAAAAGATATTTGGCAATCATTTTAGCGGAAATTCTATAAGCTATGACGCAATCTATAGGAATGAAATTAAATTTGTTACTTTAAAAGATGAGTTACAAAAATCTAAAGAATTAGCTGAAATTTTAAAAAAACAATCAGGTCAATTTGATATATTAACCACTCCATATGTAAATTTCCCATTTCAGCAACTCAATATGACTTATTCAGATATAAATATTATTTTTGATTTTAATCAAATTATAGGAATCTCAGAAACCGCGAATTTATCAAAGAAAGATTTAATACTTATAGTTAACAGAAGATATGAAAATGAAATCAATGAAATACTTGATCAAGTTAATTCAAATCTAATTGACACTACGAATGATTATCTTTTATTTTCATTGATTCTTTAGTTTGATATAAATTTGAGCTTGCATAGGTTAATACTAACAAAAAGATTAAAGAGTCATAGGAATCCCAAACTAATGATTCAACAGATAATAAGATAAATAATAAATAGAAGTTCATTTCAAATAAATTCTGATCTTTGATCTTGGAAATTGACTGATATAAGACTTTTATGATCAAAAAAGTAAATGTCAGCAAGAAAAATATTCCACCAAAAAAATATGCAGAAATAAAAAGATTATGTGGCTCCGAATCGCCAAGAAAAATAACTAAATCATTTAAATCTGGCCTTAATAAATCTATGTTGTTTAAAAAACCTAATGACTTAGCTTTCAATTCACTAAAAAGACTCAGATAAACTGAGAAATTTTCATTTTGATAGAATAGTGAATAGTAATATTTCTCATCTTGATATATTTCACTATTAAGTCCAAATACTAAATGAGAGGCTGAAATATATAAACCAATTAGTATGCTGAACATGAAAAAAAATAACTTTTTGTTAGATTTGTTAAAAACTTTAAGTAACAAAACACAAGCTATAAAGAGATAAGCAAATTTTGCCTGAGTTAGAAACAACATTAATAAAGTAATACTTTTTAAAAGATGACAATTCTTCAAATTGTTCGATAAGAAAGATATCGAGCAATAAAAAAAAGCCAATGAGTAAGCCGTAGCATTGTAAGAGTAATACATACCTTTACTATGGTTGAAGAATCTGGCTATAGGATTGGGATAATTATCTACATTAGTTGCACTTAAAACATTACTACTTAATAGGATGGTCTCGATAAAGCCCAAAAATACTGATAGCAATAAAAAAAAACCAAAAAATATTACTGCATTTAAAATCTTTTTTTTCTCTAAAGGGTTTCTAAAATTTATCCAAACTAATCTTGATAAAAAATATATAACTAAAAAGCTTAAAGCATAGATATTTATTCTTTGCGATATCATAAAATGAGACACTATTGAGACAAAAATAATGGTTTCAATGTCAAGATATTTTCTTGCACTTAATTCTCTTAAATATTGAATTAATGGAGTTTTTAAGAAAATTAAATTTAAAACTATAACAAATCCAATAAGTATATTTGCTGAAAAAAGATTTAGATCAATCCATCCTTTCGAGGGGACCAGAATTAACAGCAATAATAATGGATAAGAAGTTTGCTTTAGAAATGTGGTCATTTTGGAGGGATCATAGCATATTGAATTTTTTAAAATTTAAGACTTCTTTAAAGTCCTAAAAAATAAAATTATTCCCGTAATTGAACTTACTAATGCTAGCAATGAGAAAATCTGAAGGAAAATATTGTTAATATTATCACGATCATTCCAATCAATGATGTGAAGTCCCCATAAAAAATCCCAAATTCTCCATGAAAATGTTCTTATTGCTTCTATCTTTCCTGAAAATGGATTTATATAAACATTAATTTCTTTATCATTCTTATCATATGAAGTAATCCTATACAAAGGAAGTAAACGCCCTCGATATTCTGATCCAGCAACGTCTTGATTAATTTCATAAATGGTTTTGGGAGTTAAGGTCGTCATATTTCTTACAATCTCGTAGGATTCTTTAGGAGTTAATTTTGCTAATTCCTCTCCTCTAAAATCTAAGTACTTTACACCATCGTTATCTTTGATGATAAAAACTGTCTTATCCAGACGCTTCATTACTGTCACAACATCAGATGATTGGACTATAAATTCAGGGCTCTTAAATAGTGAAGTATCGTCATTGGAAAGCAAATACCCTTCACCCCTAATCAATTCAATCTTATTGAAAGCAAAAAAAATGCCTGAGACTGTCCATAATAGAAGCTGTATTGAAACAATTAAGCTGAAATATTTATGTAAAACTCTAATACTTCTTTGCATAAGCTAGTCATTCTTTTTTGAAGCAACAACTTTATCAATGAGATCATGTAATTCAAGTTTATGTTTTTTTATTTCATCTATAGATAGACCCTCAAGCTCATGTGGAAAGACAAGCCATTTATCAGTTTCATGTAAGAAGTAATTTGGTTTGAGTGTTGTCTGATTATTAGAGGGCTTAAAGTAAGGGGTTGCGGTCCGAATTTCTGGGGTATTTTTCTTGCAAGCAGATTTTAGATCCTCAATAATTTTAGTAACTGATAATCCTGTGTCAAATACATCATCAACAATAAGTAGAGAATCTTCAGAGTGAAGCTTACGAATTACATAATTTAGGCCATAAACTTGTATATTATCTTCACGTTTATTTATGCCAGTATAAGACGAAGTTCTAATAGCGATATGATCTGACTCAACACCTAAAAAATTAAGAAACTCCTGTACTGCGATTCCAACAGGTGCACCACCTCTCCATACTCCTATGATATAGTTTGGTCTATAGCCACTTTCATATACATTCCAAGCGATTTTAAATGCATCCTCAAGTAATTCTCCAGAATTAATGAAAAGTTTTTCCATCAATATATTATAAAGATCTTTAATTAGATAAGTTTTAAAAAATAAATAATCTTTTACTAGAATGACATTTGAACACGAAGCATTATCTGTCTTGGTCCAATCAGTTCTACTCCTGTAGCACCAACGCCAAATACGTCTGTGAACCTAGCATTTGTTCCATCCTCATCTGTTAGATTTTTTGCTACAAGCTCAAACCTTAAATCATTATTGGATTGTGGTGTAAAGCCTAACACAAAATCAAGAACCTCATAATCAGGAACCATATCAGTTAATGGGTTGTTAAACATTCTATGTTTGAAATCGCCCCTATAAACATACTGGAGTGAATTGCTTAACTCCCCCCAATTTTCGACATAACCTTCCCACGTCAAAGCAAGGTTAGCTGTAAAATTAGGTGTTTTAGCTAACTCATTACCTTTAACATTTGTGATCTCAGCTGCACGAGCAATTTGAACTTGATCACTAAATTGATTAACTCCTTGAGCTAACAAAGCATTGGTGGCTATGTCAGACTGAACATTATCTAAAGCAAAGTGGTCTGCAGTTATTTCAGTCTCAATCCATGAGAGATTCGCATCCAAAATCATACTATCAGTTACGTAAGTTGACAGCTCAACTTCTGCGCCATAAATTTCTGATTCAGGTATATTACTCACGCCACCTTGAAATAATTCTGGATCAGTTGCTTGATACTGAAGACCCTCATAATTATAAAAGAAGACTGCAGAATTTATCCTAGTTCTTCCACCAGCGAGATCTGCCTTTAATCCAAATTCGTATGCATCAACAACTTCTTCTTCAAATGTTGGTAATACAACGATTGGTGCAACAACATTTTCTCTTCCATATGTAAGGTTAGAACCACCAGGCTTATATCCCTTTGTATATGAAACATAGAACATTCTGTTTTCATCAATATCTTTTTCAATTACAAACCTGCTTGTAACTTTACTTCCATCTACTTGCAGAATATCTGTACCCTGTCTTCCAAAGAAATTTGTTACCTCACTGTAAACTTCATCATCAGTATATCTAAGTCCAAATACAGATCTTAAAGTATCACTATGGTTCCAAGTGCCTTGTCCATATAAGGACATTGAGTCTCTTTCAGGAGTTGAATCGGATATGAAACCAACATCACCACCATATGCGAGCACTTCACTAACCACTATTGGATCAAAACCATCCCAAGCAAAATCTAACCTTTCCCTGATACTAATATCTATCTCAGTATCCAAATAAAAGAAACCTGCTATCCAGTCTAGCTTTCCCATATATGGTTCAGCAGAAACTATATTAAATTCCTGAGTGATTGTTGTTTGCTTGTTTGTTTCAGGATCATATTCACTTGGAAGTTGTGCAAATGGAGGTAAGTATGCAGCATCATTTCTATCGTTATCCCTTCGGACAAGTATGTCATCGACTTGATGACTGGTAAGTGATTTGATGCTAAATGCATCATAATCCCACTCCAATACCGCACTATATAGTGAAGCCTCTAGCTTATGCTCTGTCTTTGAATTTTGTCTTAACTTTCTGGGATCAGATGTAGTATCAAGTAAGCCTTTTTGTGCTGAACCATTTCGATTTTCATCGAATATTTGAGCAGTAAAATTGGCCCTAAATGTATCAGATGGTTGATATAAAAAACGGATCCTTGCAGAAATGCTATCAGCATCATCTAAATCCTGACCTGTACTCAGGTTGTCCGTAAAACCATCCCTTTTGTGGGTAATAAATGAAGCTCTTACAGCTACATTCTCACTTAAAGGTCTATTAAATGAAGCTCTTGTTTTAATAAGACTATAATCACCAACTGTTATATCGCCATAACTTGAACTTTCTTCTAAAGAGGGTGCAGCTGTGATCACATTGATAGCACCACCGGTTGAATTTTGACCAAATAAAGTTCCCTGAGGGCCTCTTAAAACTTCTATTCTTTCTAAATCCATAAATTCTGTTTGCAAGGAATAAGGTGAAGCAATGTAAATTCCATCAAGATGATATGACACGGATGGAGTCGCAATCGCATTCTGATTAGTTTCATAGCCAACTCCTCGAATAGTTATAACGGTCTTAAAACCCTCATTTTTTGCAACATTCACACCAGGCGCAATTGCACTTATATCTACAAATGTTGAAATTTGTTTTTTATCTAAATCATCTGAACTTAGTACCGTAACTGCTTGAGATAGATCCTGAAGGCTTTCGGTTCTTTTCTCAGCTGTGACAATAACATCCTCAATAACTGAACTGGTTTCTTGGGCATTAATAAAAGCAGATAAAAAAGAAATCACTAATATTGAAAAAAAAGGTTTTACTATATAGTTTGCTATTTTCATGAATTTTCCCTGTATGGATTTATATATTATATGATGCAAATTTTATGCCATCTTGTAAACATACTTTTTGGATAATAAACTTATTTTTGATACAGGACCATTTCATCGATGCTCGAAAAAATATTCAAATTAAAAGCAAATAACACGTCTGTTAAAAAAGAGTTGCTTGCAGGCTTCACAACATTTGTGACTATGGCTTACATAATATTTGTTAATCCTCAAATGATGGCCATTAGTGGGATGGATCAAGGAGCAAGTTTTGTTGCAACTTGCGTTGCTGCATCGGTAGCATGCATATTTATGGGCGTCTATGCCAATTGGCCTATTGGGCTCGCACCAGGGATGGGATTGAATGCATTTTTTACTTTCACAGTTGTTGGTGAATTAGGCTATTCATGGGAAATTGCTTTGGGTGCGGTATTTCTTGCAGGTATTTTATTTGTAGTCATGAGTATAACAAATCTTCGAAAATGGATGCTGGAAAGTATTCCTCTTAACCTTAGAATTGCAATGGGTTGTGGAGTAGGTCTTTTTGTTGGTTTTATAGGATTAAAAAGTGGTGGTCTGATTGTTTCCAATGAGGCAACTTTTTTATCTTTGGGTAACTTTGCTCAAATTGAAACATTATTATCTGCCCTAGGGTTTTTGATTATCTCAGTTTTAGCTGTTAGAAAAGTACCGGGAGCTATAATTCTAGGAGTTCTAATCATCACTTTTACAGGTATTATTATAGGACTAATTGAGTTCAATGGCTTGGTATCAATACCACCGAGTATTGCACCAACTTTCTTAAAAATGGATATTTTGGGTGCCTTGGATGTTGCCATGATAAGTATTATTTTTTCATTTTTATTTGTAAATCTTTTTGATACAGCCGGTACATTGCTTGGTGTTGCAAACAGAGCAAACTTGGTAAATAAGAATGGTGAAATAATTGATATTGATAAAGCATTAAAAGCTGATAGTAGTTCGAGTGTAATTGGCACTTTTTTTGGTTGTTCTCCGGTAACAAGTTATGTAGAAAGCTCAGCTGGTGTTGAAGCAGGTGGGAGAACTGGATTAACTGCAGTAGTAGTCGGCATTTTCTTTCTTTTTTCGATTTTCTTTTCACCATTAGCATCAATTATTCCTGCTTTTGCAACAGCAGGCGCATTGATATATGTTGCAATATTAATGCTCAGTGGGATGGAGAAGCTTAATTGGTCTGAAATAACAGAACTTTTACCTTCATTAATAATAATCGTGATGATTCCACTTACTTTTTCAATCGCAAATGGAATAGCACTTGGATTTATAGCCTACATAACTCTAAAGATATTTTCAGGTGGAATCACTAATATTTCCTATGGTGCTTGGTTTTTAACATTAATCTTTGTATCAAAATTTATTTTCTTATAAGCAAGACTAGTAGCTCACCAAAGTTTTGATTTGATAGCCTTTTTCTTTAATAAGAGAACTGCCACCAAGATTTGGAAGGTCAATTACAGCAAGAATCATAATATTTTCTTTGGAAATATTAAAATTTTCTGTAAGGAGTTCTGCGCATGCAATTGCAGTTCCCCCAGTTGCGACCAGATCATCAATAATTGCAATGCGATCAGTTGCTTTTAAAATTGTATTTTTTTGAATTTCTATTGAGGTACTTCCATACTCGAGATCAAACTTTTTTGAATAGGTATGGTTTGGTAATTTGCCTGGCTTTCTTGCCATAATGAAGGGTAATGATAAATCTTTAGCTATTGATCCAGCAAAGATAAAACCTCTACTTTCTATGCTTGCAATTGAATTTGCACCAAAAGATCTAGTAAATTGATTGAGTTGCTCACAAGTTCTTACAAAAGCATCAGGGGCCTCTATCAAACTTGTAATATCCCTAAATACTATACCTTGAATAGGAAAGTCATTTACTTTCCTAATAAACTTTTTTAACTTAAATGGATCGGACATTCTATAACTTTTTACTACTAATTATTTAATAATACCTAGGATTTTTAGGGATATAAAATCTATTAATATTTTGATATTAAAAAATACCTTTGAAAGTATATAAAAAAAGTATCTAAATTTTGATAAGTGTAGCTTATAATTCATCAAATTCTCTGATAGATATTAATGAAAATAAATCATAAACCAGAAAATTATTTTGGTCATATTGATGGCTTGAGAGCTATAGCAGTTATGTCAGTAGTCTTGCATCATTTGATGCCAAATTTTTTTCCTGGAGGTTTTATTGGTGTGGATGTTTTTTTTGTTATCTCAGGATATTTGATAACAGGAATTTTAGTAAGAGAGATGGAAGCTGATAATTTTTCTTTTCTTGGGTTTTATGAAAGAAGAGCGAGAAGAATTTTTCCAGCTCTATTTGCTGTTCTAACATTTACACTAATCGGTAGTTATATTCTTTTTCTTCCAAGCGATTTTATAAATTCGCTTCGTGGGACTTTCGGAACTGTATTTTTCATTTCTAACATAGTGTTTTGGAGAGATCTGGCTGAAGGATATTTTGCTGCTATGGACAGTGCTTTAAATCCATTAGTACATACATGGTCATTAGCAGTAGAAGAACAATTTTATGTGCTTTTCCCAATTTTATTATTGATTTGCTATAAGGCTAAATTTAATAATTTTTTGTTGATATTTTCACTAATGTTTTTGATATCACTGATTGGGTCTGAGTACTTTATTGATACAAAAAGTGTTGCTGTATTTTTTTTGTCACCCTTCAGAGCATGGGAACTTTTAGCAGGATCAATATTAGCTTTGGGAGTATTACCAAATATAAACTCTAGGCTTTTGAAAGAAGTAACATCATTTTTTGGGCTAGCTGCAATCTTCTTTGCCTGTTTTTTTTACTCAGAATATACTCCTTTTCCAGGATTAGCAGCTTTAATTCCAGTGCTTGGTTCAGCTGCAATCATCCATGCTGGGATGGGTGGAGAAAGTAAGATCCTAAATGTTATAAAGTTAAAGCCTTTTATATTTATTGGGTTAATTTCTTATTCACTTTATCTATGGCATTGGCCACTGATTGTTTTTGCAAATTATATAAATCCGGTTGAAAGCTTTTCACCAATTATAATAATTTTCTTGTTAGCCCTATCAATTCTTATATCTACAGTTTCATACTACATAATTGAACAACCATTTAGAGCAAAAAAATCATTTAGCAGAAAATTTATATTTTCTTCATCCTTCGTAATAATGTTTGCTTTGTCTATTATTACAATTTTTGGAATCAGAATGGAAGGTTTTCAAACAAGGTTCTCATCTGAAATAATTGCTTACGATAAAGCAAGAGAACCTGAGCATATATATAAACCATGTGACAATATTGTAAATCCAGATAAGTGGTGCATTATTGGAGATACAAAATCTTCTAACAGTGTTTTGTTGTTTGGTGATAGTCATCTTATGTCTTGGGCACCGGCTTTAAATGACGCTCTTAAGGAAACTGGTCAAAAAGGTTATCTTGCCATGCAATCAAATTGCCCACCCATAATAAATATTCAACTATGGCAAACAAATATTAATTGTCCAGTCAAAAACGAATCAGTCAAAAACTTTATTTTAAATAATGAAAATATAGATAAAATTATAATTTCAGGCTATTGGCCAGCGTATCTTAAAAAAGATGCAGTTTTGCCAATGAGAGTTTCAGATATATCCGAAAGAGAAGATCATGAAATAGCTCAACTAGGCTTTACAAAGACTATCGAGTGGATGCTAAGCTTAGACAAAACGGTTACCATGATTGGACCTGTAGCTGTATATGATGAGAGCGTTCCACTCCTCTTAGCGTTGAATGAGTTATTTGAAAGAAACTATTTGCAATCAAATTATGATGAGCAAATCAAAAAGAGTCTTAATCTAAATAAAATTATCTCAAATTTTAAAAATCATAAAAATTTTCACTACATAGACGCATTAGAATGGCTTTGCAATCCAGAGTGCAAAACGAAAAATAATAATTTGCCTATTTATTTTGATTCTAATCATTTAAATGTATCTGGTGCAAAACTATATAAAGATGAATTTGTTAAAATTTTTAGTGAAAATTTCTACTAGACAATTCAATTCTCGATGAACTGCATTAAATCCTGTTGGCAAGTGCGTAATAATCATACATTGTTTCACCAACATCAACCAATCTAAAATCTGTGGATACAAGCATTTCTTTTATTAAGTCTTTGCTATAAACGTAATGGTGTAAACATCTATTTTCAAAATTGTTCAAACTTCTGGTTTTAAAATCCTCAAAATTATCTATGCCCCCATCACGACTTATATCATGATGCTCTAGGATTTCATCTAAAGCATTTAAGTTCGCCTCATCATAATTATTTTTATAGGCATTCAAAAGCGTACTAAATTCTGTATATTTTCTTTTATGATCAAAATTTAAATCTTTTTTTGGAAGCACTAATATCAATGAACCATTTGTTTTAATAATCCTTCTCCACTCTCTTAAAGCTTTTAATGGATTGGTGGAATGCTCTAAACAGTTAGATGAAATAATAAAGTCATATGATTGATCATCAATTTTTCCCATATCTGTGGCCTCAGATATAAATTGATAACCTATTGGTTTTCTTTTATAAAAAAAGTAATTAACTCCTTCTGATATAGATCCCTCCCATATGGTATTAACATTATAATTAACGCCATCCAAGCTCTTTAAATATCTGTAAACAGGTATTTCTCTGTGAAAAATATTACTTGGTCCTCCTATTTCAATCCCTTTGTTATTTAAGACAGAATCTTTATAAATATTAAAATTATTAATATTCTTAACAAACATATTTCTAAAAATTATTAATTCTTCCTTTGCCCATTTTGGCAAAAATACTTTTGCAGCGTGAAGAATTGTTTTTTTAATGTAATTCATCGCATGTTTTTAAAAATTAGCAAAAAATCCCTAGATAAAGGTAAAATTTAATATAATCTGTAAGTGAAGTTTATAAAAATTATCTAACATAAAATCTATCTATAGGCATTTCATTTAAAATATTTTATGGCAAGTAAGTTCGGATTTCTATCAAAGCTTGAATTTTTACAAGGCTTATCTTCAAGAATTATTTCCAGCATTAATCCTGCAGTTATTCATAATTTAGAAAAATACTATACATTAAAAAAGGTACACTACCTCTCTGCTATTGAAGATATCGAAGGAGATTATCTTGAATTTGGTGTCTTCACAGGAAGCTCATTTTGTCATTCAATAAGATGTAATAATAAATTAATTCATCTTAATCCAACTGCCTTATCAACAAAATTTTATGGGTTCGATTCATTTAAGGGTTTTGGTGAAATTTCAGAAGAAGATAAGCATTCGTTTTATACTGATGAAAATTTTGACACTGACTTTCAAAAAGTTCAAAAAAGAGTCGCTAAAGTTGCAAAACACACCAGTTTTGAATTAATTCCAGGCTTTTTTAGTGAGAGCCTTTCAAAAGGTCCATCAAGTCTAGGAATTAAAAAGGCAAGAATTATTTTCGTTGATAGTGATACATATTCAAGTTCTAGCGAAGCATTGATATTTTGTCAAAGCCTAGTCCAAGTTGGTACCTTCATCATTCTTGATGATTATTTTTCTTACAAAGGTAGTTTGGAAAGAGGAGTAAAAAAGGCATTTGATGAATTCCTAGAAATAACCGGCATTCAAATTAGGCGCGTATTCACCTACGGTATGGGAGGAGCAGTGTTTATAGTGTCTAAGATAGATTAAAGTAATTTATAAAATCAAGAAATGTTTGAGAGATGCTATTCCCACTCAATAGTTGCACAAAACACCACCTCTGAAACCCCTACTGTGACTGTGTTTCCGAGTGCCTTTTTTGTG